>Ga0209421_1000028_pt1 | contig 13713 bp, 10 predicted proteins | sample BlaSpr_A8_OM2_O2_FD_187977 | JGI IMG/M metagenome (GOLD analysis project Ga0209421, IMG submission 187977) | Forest soil microbial communities from Thunder Bay, Ontario, Canada - Black Spruce, Ontario site 2_A8_OM2_O2 (SPAdes) (version 2) | ecosystem: Environmental > Terrestrial > Soil > Boreal... | reverse complement strand
CCCAGGATCGCCAGGGCCACCGCGTCCGGCCGCGCGTCGTCATTGTGGAGTCCGGCGTCAATGTCCCGCCCGTACTTCGAGTCGCGGGGATTTACGGGCGGCCTGAAATGATTTGTGTCGAACACTTTCCACTGGCCTTTGCCGCGACCGACCGCAAGGATGAGCGCGAGCATCTCGCGCGGTCCCTGGAAGTAGGAGACACGAATTGAATGAATACCGCCCGCCAGATCGACTTTTCCGTACTCGGTCACGGGCGAGTGGGTGCCGTCGTTGTTGATCACCACCTTCTCGTCTATGTACAGCCGGGAACCGTCGTCGGAGAGCAGCGCGAAATCATACCGGCCCGGCTCCTCGATCCAGAACTTGCCTTTGTAGTCGATCGCAAACCACTCAAAGTGGTTGGTAACGCCGGGAAACCCCTTGGTGAAGCTCTGGGGAGGGACGTTCAGGGAGGTGGTGTAGATGGCGCCGACGGGCTTTAGCTTTTCGAAATCCGGGAGCTGCCAGCTGCCGGGCCGGAGGAAGTAGATTTCGCCACGCAGTCCTGACGGGTTGACCACCGTGGTTCCGAAGGTGGTGGCTGGCTCACCCGCCTGGTTGAGCTTCTCGTCCTGGCCGCGTGTGCTGACGGCCAGAAGACAGGACGCGGCAAGCCAGAAGGCAAATCGCTCGGCGCGGAGCATTTCGTCCCCGCCAAGTATACACCGGTCCGGTGCGGGTAAACAGGCCTTAAAAGCACCGAACCGCGACCGGTCAGGAAGCCGCCATTCAACCGGCTGCGCGGGTGGCCTCGACAGGGATCTTGAGATCGAGGCCGAAGTCCTTCTTCACGCGCGCGCGAAAAGCCTCGGCATCGAGCGTATTGAACTCGATCCACTCTTCATCCGTCATCGCGGCGCGCCAGGCCAGAAACGGCGCGGCGTCCGGGCCGGCGGGATGCCGGAGTTTCCAGGTGCCGCTTTCGATGACGTCTCGAATGACCGTGGCCACGACGGAGGGCGGCGTCCCATGCTCGAGCGATGCCTGGAACAGCGCGGACATGAGGCGTCCCTGATGGTAGGGCGACGGATGCGGGTCGTCGAGGGCGCGCGCCATCGGCGTGTCGATGATTCCGGGCTCGACGAGGGCGACCCGCACGCCAAACGGCTTCATCTCCTGCGCCAGCGCTTCGCTGAGAGCCTCCAACGCGAATTTCGTTGCCGCATAGGCGCCCAGCGGCGTGGACGCGATCTTGCCCGCCACCGAAGTCACATTGACGATGCAGCCGCTCCCGCGCTCGCGCATGCGCGGGACAACCTGGTGAATGGCCCGCAGAGCTCCGAAGTAGTTGGTCTCCATGACGGCGCGGAAGGCCTGCATGGGAAGTTCCTCGATCGAGCCTTGCCGCTCGACCCCGGCATTGTTGACCAGAACGTCGATGTGCCCCTCCTGCCGGTAGACCGATGCAAAGCAATCCGAGACGGACTGGTCGGAATCGACATCCATCGTAAGAATGGAAATGGGCAATCCTTCCGCGGACGCTCGCCGGCCCAGCTCCGGAGCGCGCGCGGGATTGCGCATCGTTGCGTAAACCTTGTGGCCTGCTCTGCCCAGTTCCAGTGCGGTTGCCAGCCCGATCCCGGAGCTGGTTCCTGTGATGAGTACTGTTGCCATCCCTTCCCCTCTCTTGGAACCAGCGTACCAGCTATACTCCCGGATATGCGACCTCTTGTTCTCCTGCTTGCCCTGGTGGCGGCTGCCGCCGCTCAGACCATCACGGTGCAGTTTCCGGCGTCCCGCTCCGAAAAGCCCCTGGACGGCCGCCTGCTGCTCCTGCTTTCGAACGACCCGAGCGACGAGCCGCGCATGCAGATCGACGACACCATGAAGTCGCAGATGATTTTCGGGGTGACGGTGGACGGATGGAAGCCCGGCCAGCCCGTCACTGTCGGCGACGACGCGCAGGGCTATCCGCGGACGAGCCTGAAAGACGTGCCGGCGGGCGAGTATACGGTGCAGGCCGCACTGAACGTGTACGAAACGTTTCACCGTTCGGACGGCAAGACGGTGAAGCTGGCGCCCGATCGCGGCGAAGGCCAGCACTGGAACCTCGCGCCCGGCAACCTGCTGTCGAAGCCCCGGCTGGTTCGCATAGGCCCCGGAGCGCCGCCGGTCGCCGTGTCGCTCGATGACGTGATCCCGCCCATCCCGCCCGAGCCCGACACGAAGTACATTCGCCACATCCGCATCCAGTCGAAGCTGCTGAGCGAGTTCTGGGGACGGCCGATGTTTCTGGCGGCGATTGTTCTGGTGCCCGAGGGATTTGACTCCCATCCCGAGGCCCACTTCCCGCTGGTGATTTTCCACGATCACTTCGTATCCGGCTTAGGCGACTTCCGCGAGACGCCGCCCGATCCGAACCTGAAGCCCGACTATTCCGACCGCTTCCACCTGCCGGGCTACAACCGCATCCAACAGGAGGAGGCGTACAAGAACTACCAGGCGTGGATCGCGCCCGGCACGCCGCGCATGTTGATCGCGAAGTTGCAGCACGCGAATCCCTATTACGACGACTCCTACGCGGTGAACTCGGCGAATCTCGGGCCCTACGGAGACGCGATCGAGACCGAACTCATCCCCGCCATCGAGAGCCAGTTTCGCGGGATTGGCCAGGGCTGGGCCCGGTTCGCCTATGGAGGCTCGACCGGCGGCTGGGAGTCCCTTGCCGTGCAGATCTTTTATCCCGAGCACTACAATGGCGCGTTCGTCGCCTGCCCGGATCCCGTCGACTTCCACGCTTTCATGGCCGTTGACCTGTATGGCCAGAACAACGCGTTCTATCTTCAGGGCGCGAACAAGCAGGTGGAGCAGCCGGCCATGCGCGACTACCTGGGGCACACGCTGATCTCGATGCGCGACAACGTCGCCTATGAAGCGGCGCTGGGCGATCGCGGCCGCTCGGGCGAGCAGTTCGACATCTGGCAGGCGGTCTATTCTCCGGCCGCACAGGACGGCTATCCGCGGCCGATCTTCGACAAGCGGACCGGCGCCATCGACCACGGCACGGCCGAATACTGGCGGCAGCACTACGACCTGAATGCGATTCTCGAGCGCGACTGGCTGACGCTGGGGCCGAAGCTACAGGGCAAGATCCACCTTTATGTTGGCTCGGACGACACCTATTTCCTCAACGACGCCGTCTACCTGATGGAAGACTTCCTGAATCAGACCGGGAGCCCCGGCCACGGCGTCGCCTATCAGGGCGAGGTGCGCTACGGACCGCGCGCGGAGCATTGCTGGAACGGCGATTCGACGAAGCCGAACTGGTATTCGCGGCTGCACTACAATCAGATGTACCTGCCGCAGATCATGGATCGCATTCTGAAAACCGCGCCGCCCGGAGCCGACCTCACAAGCTGGCGCTACTGATCGAACCAAAAGGAGCCCCATGCGCAACCTCGCGCTTGCCCTCACGCTGGCGGCCGCCGCGCCGCTGGCCGCGCAGACTTACCGCGTCACGCATACCTACACGCTGGGCGGGGACGGCCGCTGGGATTACGTCGTCCCGGATCCGGCCAATCATCGGTTGTTCATCGCCCGCCAGACGCGCGTGATGGTGGTTGACGAAGACAGCGGGAGGCTGCTCGGCGAAGTCACCGGAATCCAGGGCGCGCACGGGACCGCACTGGCGCCGGCCGCGGGACACGGATTCGCCACGTCGGGCAACGATCAATCCGTGGTGATGTTCGATCTCGAAACCTTCAAGACGCTCGGCCGCATCCCGGCCGCCGAAGATGCCGATGCCGTCATCTACGACGGCGCTTCGAACCGCGTCTTCACTTTCAACGGCGACGCGAACTCCTCGACCGTGATCGATCCGGCCGGGAAGCTGATCACGAACATCCCGTTGGGCGGCAAGCCGGAATACGGCGCTTCGGCGGGCGACGGCAAGGTGTATGCGAATCTCACCGACTCGAGCGAGGTGGTGGAGATCGACGCGAAGGCGGCCAAGGTGGTGCGGCGCTGGTCCACCGCTCCGTGCAAACAGCCGGTCTCCATGGCCATCGACACCGTTCATCACCGGCTGTTCAGCGGATGCCGCAGCGGTCTGATGGCGGTGTCCGACTACCAGGCGGGCAAAGTGGTCGCCACCGTTCCGATCGGTAGGGGCGTAGACGGCGCCGGCTACGATCCGGCTTCGGGCGACGCGTTCGCCTCGAATGCGGATGGTACGCTGACCGTGATCCATCAGGACGCGCCAGACCAATATCACGTCGTCGAAAACGTGGCGACGGCCGCGGGCGCCCGCAACATGGGTCTCGACCCGGTGAACCATCGGGTGTTCCTGGTCTGGGCGAAGTTCGGACCGGCGCCGGCCGGGGGCAGAGCACCGGTGCTGCCGGGGACATTCACGCTGATGGTGGTCGAGCGGGCGGGAGCGCGCTAGGGCTTCTTCACTCTCACGACCATCACGGTCTGCGCATTTACGAACTCGCCCCAGGGTCCGGGGCAATTGAGGCATTCGTCACCACGGCTGGCGAACCACAGGTAGCATTCGTACGCGTCCATCGAGTTCAGCGCATCGCTATCCGCCATCCAGTACTGGTCGTAGTTCGGCGTGAGCAGCCAGTAGTGGAAGCTGGTGGGGCCGCGCCTCAGTTTCCAGTCCGCCCAGCGCAGGCCACGGATCGGATACCGGTACACCATGGCGAGGCCCTCGGATTGGCGCACGGGCAGGGTGGCTTTGATCAGCTTCCCCTTCAGCCTGAAATCGCTGTACGGCCGCACCGGGTAGCCCTGCGCCGCCCACGGCGTGCAGTACCAGGCCGGCGCCAGAAACAGCAGCCCGCCAGGCTTGAGTACCCGGCGCATTTCGCTCAACATCTGTTCCGGATTCGGCACGTGCTCGAGCACCCTGACCGACCAGATCGCATCGAATCGGTTATCCTCGAACGGCATCTCTGTTGCGGAGGCCTGCACGAAGGGTTTGTGGTAGAAACGCCGCACGGTGCCCGAAATATCCAACCCCGTATAGTCGCTCACGACGTCCTGCAGATATCCCCGCCCGGAGCCGACGTCCAGAACGCTCTTGTTCTCGAGCCCGTAGCGCTTGACAAAAGCCCGCACGCCCTCCTCGACCCCAAACGTCTCCGCGAATTTGCGCGCGGTCGCGACGTACTCCTCTTCCTTGGCCGCCGCTTCAGGGGTTTCGGCGGGCGCGTAAGCCTGATCGTAGAAGTGCTGTAAGCCGGCGCGGCCGCCCTTGCTTACCGGATCGGTGTGGTACGGGAACTCAAAACAAACCAGCGCCATAAACAGCGCGGCGTACGTCAGAACGCAGGCGCGGATTGGCGTGAGCTTGCGGCCAAAGACGAGCATAAGGGCCAGACTACCACCGACTGAGACAAGCCGGAGGGCGGGCTTGAGCCCGCGCGGGGCTTCAGCCCCGCCCCCACGGCACGGCGGAACTCAAGTTCCGCGCGGGCTGAAGCCCGCCCCCCCGCCGGCCTGTCGCACTACCGCGGCGTGTAGAACGTGACCTCGGGGAAAAAGTCCATACCGGTCCTCATACAGCGCCCGCATGTGTCCCGATAAGACGCGGTCGACTGAATGAGCTTCGTGACCTCGGCGTACTCATTCGGATAGTGCTCGGTGGCGATCGAAATCTGTGGCCGGTAGGCCTGGATGGTGTGGTGGGCGCCGCGCACGGCGTTCGGTTCCGCCCCTTCAATATCCATCTTGATGAAATCGACGCGCGGCAGGCCGAGCTCCGTGACCAGCGCGTCAATCGTGATCAGCGGCACTTCCACGGTCTGGCCGGGCTGATCGTCCGCCTCCGGCTTCAAGGTGTCCAACAAGGCGTTGGTGTGCAGCGTCATCTTCATCGTGCCGGCTTCGTGCCACACAGCCTTCTCCACCAGGCGTACCTTGCCCGCCGCGATCTCGCTCGCAAAAGTCCGCCGGACGCACTCGGCGCTCCGTGGCACCGGTTCGATCGCAACGACGACACTAGCCCCGGCCGATAGCGCCTCGCGAACAAAATCGCCTACGTTCGCTCCGCAGTCCAGAACGATACTGCCGGGCTTGACCCGGTATGGGCCGTCTCCATAGTTGCGCACCCACTGCTCGGCGAGCGTGTAGAACAGATCGTTGCCTTGCGGATTCCAGAACTCGCCCAGCGGTGTCTGCCACAGCTCCAGGCCGTCGGCCTGCTTGATCAGATGGCTCCGATCTCTCAGCTTCGCGCCTTCCACCTTGTTGGCGTCTTGCAAAGCCGCGTAGCCTTTGACGATCCCGCACCGGTTCCTGCCGAGCACCGCGGAGGCCACCGGCGCTCCGTAGAAGTAACCCGCCAGAACCACCACTCCGACCGCGGCCAACCAGATAGGATCAGGTTTCTTCATGACGCTAGAGCATCCCTTCCACGTTCGCGTACACGCTTTCGAGCGCGTCCGACAGCTTGGACGCGTCTTTGCCGCCCGCTTCGGCCATGTCGGGCCGGCCGCCGCCCTTGCCGCCCACGGCTTGCGCCACGGCGCCCGCCAGCTTGCCGGCGTGGACTTTCGATGTGAGGTCCTTGGTGACCGCCGAGACGATCGCCACGCTGGAATCCTCGGCCGATGCCAGCACGATCACCGCCGTCTTCCACTTGTTGCGCAGCGAATCCGCCAGCGCGCGCATCTGCTGGCGGTCCAGTCCATCCACCCGCTCGGCCAGCACCCGCACGCCCTTCAGCGTGCGCGCCCGCTGCTCCAGGCCACTCAACTGCGCCTGCGCCACCTTGGCCTTGAGCTGATCGATCTGCCGTTCCAGGGCGCGCCGCTGATCGAGCGCCTTCTCCACCTGCTCCACCAGTTCGGCTTCGGGAACGTGCATCAGGTCCGCCACCGCGCGGAGGGAAGTCGCGGTCTCCTCGAAGCGCGCCAGCGCACCCTCGCCCGTCACGGCCTCGATGCGCCGCACGCCGGAGGAAATGCTGCCCTCGGAAACGATCTTGCACAGGCCGATTTCGCCCGTCCGGCCCACGTGCGTGCCGCCGCACAGCTCCTTGCTGAATCCGGGAACCTGCACCACGCGCACACGCTCACCGTACTTCTCGCCGAACAGCGCCATCGCCCCGGTGGTGAGAGCCTGGTCCAATTCCATGACGGTCGTCGAGACCGGCCGGTCCGCCAGCACCTGCTCCACCATCAACCGCTCGACTTCCGCCGTCTCCACCGCGTTCAGCCCCGCGTAGTGCGTGAAATCGAAGCGCAGCCGCGACGGATCCACCACCGATCCCGCCTGCTTTACGTGCGTGCCCAGCACGGTTCGCAGCGCCGCGTGCAGCAGGTGCGTGGCGGTGTGGTTGCGCATGGTGGCGCGCCTGGAGGCCAGGTCCACCTGCGCGCGTACTTCGTCGCCCACCTTGAGCGGAGCCGTCGTGACTACCTTGTGGACGCTCAGTCCCGGCACCGGCGCATAGGTGTCTTCCACACTGGCCACGCGCTCGCCCGCGGCTGCATAGAGGGCGCCCTTGTCGCCCACCTGCCCGCCCGCTTCGGCGTAGAACGGCGTCTGGTCGAGCACAATCTCGGCGCTCTCCCCCGGCCCGATCTCGTTCACCTTTTCCTGCGCCACTATGATCGCGCGCACGTGCGCTGTGGCTTCCATCGCCTCGTAGCCCAGGAACTTCGTGCGGCCCTCCGCCTGCAGCGCCTGGTAAACCGGAGCCACGGCCGCTCTTTCCGCGCCCTTCCAGCTCGCCCGCGCGCGCTCGCGCTGCTTCTGCATCTCCGTCTGGAAGCCTTCGCTATCGACCTCCAGGCCGTACTCCCGCGCCATCTCCTGCTGCTCCTCGAGCGGCAGCCCGTAGGTGTCGTAGAGCTTGAAGGCCACGCTGCCGGCCAGCGTTCCCTCGACGCCCTTGGCCTCGTCGTGGAAGATGCGCTCGGCCACTTCGAACGTGGTGGCGTAGCGGTGCTCCTCGTCCCGCACGATGCGCGAGACCCGCTCCACGCTCTCCATCAGTTCCGGGTAAGCCGGTTTCATCAGCTCCGCCACGAAGGCGCTGAGCTGGTACAAGAACGGCTCCTGGACCCCGATCCGCCGCGCGTGCCGCATCGCCCGGCGCATGATTTTGCGCAGCACATAGCCGCGGCCGTCGTTGGCGGGCAGCACGCCGTCGTGGATCAGAAACTCGGTGGCGCGGGCGTGATCGGCCACGATGCGCAGGGCCGTATCCACCTTCGGCTCCTCGAGGTATCGCACGTGGAACAAGTCCGCGGCGCGATGGATGATGGGGCAGATCAGGTCCGTGTCGTAGTTCGACAGCTTGCCCTGCATCACCGCCGCCACGCGTTCCAGGCCCAGCCCGGTGTCGATCGATGGCCGCGGCAGCGGTGTCAGCTTGCCGCTCGCGTCACGGTCGTACTGCATGAACACCAGGTTCCAGATCTCCACGTAGCGGCCCGATTCGCTGGGGAAATGGTCGTCTTCGCCGGGCAGCTCCGAGCCCTCCGGACCCAGGTCGTAGTGCAGCTCAGAGCACGGGCCGCACGGGCCGGTCTCGCCCATCTGCCAGAAATTGTCCTTCTCGTCCTGCCGGAAGATACGGTCCTTCGGCACGCCCGTCACCTTCTGCCAGAGTTCCTCGGCTTCGTCGTCCTCGCGGAAGACCGTGACGTAGAGGCGGTCCTTGGGCAGGGCGTAGTCCTTGGTCACCAGCTCCCAGGCGAAAGCGATGGCGTCGCTCTTGAAGTAGTCGCCGAAGGAGAAATTACCCAGCATCTCGAAGAACGTGTGATGGCGGCGCGTGTAGCCGACGTTCTCCAGGTCGTTGTGCTTGCCGCCCGCCCGCACGCACTTCTGCGAGGACGTCGCCCGGTTGTAGTCGCGCTTCTCCATGCCCAGGAAGACGTCTTTGAACTGGTTCATCCCGGCGTTGGTGAACAGCAGCGTCGGGTCGTTGGCCGGCACCAGCGACGAGCTGCGCACGATGCGATGCCCGCGCTCCGCGAAGAAGTCCAGGAATTTCTGTCGTATCTGATGGCCGGTCACCGTCCCATTGTGCCATGCGGCGGGGACAGCTATCAGCCGTCAGCTATCAGCTGTCAGCTCTAAGCCATCGGCCATCGGCCGCGCGCCCGCCTGCCCCGAGGCCGTCAGGGCCGGCGTGTTATCGTGTTGGCAGGAATGGAGCGCCTCCACTACCGCGAATTCGATGCGGGCGCCCTTGCGCCTTTCGCCGAGTGTTTCTGGAGCGGGGACGCGACAGCCGGTGTGCCATCCGACCCCATCCTGCCCGATGGATGCATGGACATCGTTTTCTGGCCGGAAGGCGGCCTGCGTGTTGTCGGCACCATGACCACGCAGCAGACGGTCGCGCTTCCGCCCGGCGCGCAACTTGTGGGCGTACGGTTCCGTCCCGGCATGGCCGGCTTCTTCCTGGGCGATGTGGCGCCGGACCTGGTGGACCGCTGGACGCCGCTCGAAGATCTCTGGGGCGCTCGCGGCCGCGGCCTGCATCAGGAATTGGGCGACTCGCCCACCGCTGCCGCGCGCTTCCTGATGCTCGCGCGGGCTCTGCCCCCGCCTGACCGCGGTCTGGACAGCGTACGCCGCGCCATTTCCGCCATCGTGGCCGCAGGCGGCGCGGTGGACCTGGACTGGGTGGCGAGCCAGGCCCGCCTGAGCCCTCGCCAGTTCCGCCGCCGCGCGATCGAAGAGACCGGCCTCTCGCCGAAGCGCCTCTGCCGTGTGCTGCGTTTTCGCCGCGCGACGGCGCTGGCCGCCCGCCTCGGCTGGGCCGCGGTCGCCGCCGAGTGCGGCTACTCCGACCAGGCCCACCTGATCCGCGACTTCCGCGAATTCACCGGCGGGCCGCCCTCCAGCTTTGTTCGTGGGCCCATCTGATCGCCCAGCCGTCTGACGTCTTCGGGATCGGAGGCGGCTTCGTCTGTCAGTTTTTCGATTCGTGTTCATTCGTGTCCATTCGTGGCCAGCCTCCGCATGACCGTTTTTTCCAAGACCCCGCCCCTCCCCACCGGTTAACATCGGCCTATGAAACTCACTCCCGTGCTGGCTGTTGATGAGATAGAGAAATCCCTTCCTTTCTGGGTGGACCGCATCGGTTTCACCAAGACCGTCGAGGTGCCCGAAGGCAACCGCCTGGCCTTCGTCATCCTGGTAAAGGACGGCACCGAGGTCATGCTGCAAACCTGGGAGAGCATAAAGAAAGACGCGCCCAGCCTGGTCCCCGCAGGCCCCGCCACCGGCTCCTTTTTGTTCGTGGAGGTGGACGATTTCGCGGACACCCTCAAGCGCATCGAAGGCTGCCAGATCGCGCTCGCGGAGCGGACAACCTTCTACGGCATGCGCGAAATCGTCGTCCGCGAGCCCGGCGGCCACCTGGTCTGCTTCGCTGCGAAGGTGTAGGTCGGGCCGGCTAGGGCGGGGCTACAGCCGTTCCAGCAACCCCGTCAGCAACCGGTAGAACGGACCCACCGACGAGATCTTCACCTTTTCGCTCGGGCTGTGGACGTCCACGATGTGCGGGCCGAACGAGATCATCTGCATCCCCGGGTGCTTCTCGCCGATCACCCCGCACTCCAGGCCCGCATGCATCGCGATCAGCTCGGCCGGCTTGCCGAAGACATCCTGGTGGGCGGCCTGAGCGATGCGAACGACGTCGCTGCCCGGCTCCGGCTTCCAGCCCGGATAATCCCCGGATTGCTCCACCTCAAAACCCGCGAAACCGAACACCGTCGCGACCATCCGTGCGGCGGCGCGTTTGCTGCTCTCGATCGGGCTGCGCTGGCTGGTGGCGATCTCGACCGCATCCTGGCCGGTAGCGACCGTGGCCAGGTTGGTGGACGTCTGCACCAGGCCGGGAACATCCGGGCTCATGGCCAGAACCCCGTGGTGCTGGCTTGCCAGGATGCCCGCGATCACAGCCGCGTCTGCGTCGGCGATGACTTGCTCCGGACGCGAGGCGGGCTCGGCCACGATGCGCAGGCCGGGATCGAACGCGCCGAGATCGGACCGCACCGCCGCCTCGTAAGCGGCCAGCAGCGACTTCAAATCCGCTGTGTTGGCCGGGTCGATCACCACCACCGCGAACGCTTCGCGCGGGATCGCGTTGCGCTTGCTTCCGCCCTGGACGTCAGCGAGCGCCGCCGGCATACGACCCGCAACGGCCAGCAGCGCGCCACCCAGGATGCGAAGCGCGTTCCCGCGGCCGCGATGGATATCGACCCCCGAGTGGCCGCCCGCCAGGCCCGCAACCTTAATACGCCACGCTTCTCCCGCAGGCGCCGCGCGCCGCGCGATCTTGCGCCGAGCCACCGAATTGACGCCGCCGGCGCAGCCGATGCAAAGCGTGAATTCCTCTTCGTTGTCGAGATTGAGGAAGTATTTCGACTTGAGGACGCCGGCCGGGAACTTGGACGCGCCGGTGAGGCCGCTCTCTTCATCGATCGTGAAAACGAACTCCAGCGGGCCGTGGGCCACCGTATCGCTCTCCATGACAGCCAGCGCGGCGGCGACGCCGATCCCGTTGTCGGCGCCGAGGGTGGTGCCGTCGGCTTTGAGCCAATCGCCATCCACTACCAGGCGGATGGGGTCGGTATCGAAGTCGTGGACCGTGCCTTCGTTCTTCTCGCAGACCATGTCCAGGTGGCCCTGGATCGCGGCCGGGATGGCGCTTTCGCGTCCCGGGCGCGCGGGCTTGCGGATGATCGTGTTGCCGACCGGGTCCTGCGTCGCTTCGAGGCCCAGGCGGGCGGCAACGGCCAGCACGTAATCGCGGGCCGCGGCTTCCTTTTCCGATGCGCGGGGAATCGCCGCCAGGGCTGCAAAGTGCTTCCAGACGGCCTTGGGTTCGAGATGGTCGATGGCTGTAGACATGGCTGGAATTATGTTAGCGTAGTGGCGCCCGCCTCAGCGCGCGGTCGCCATGACGATATCCACCCGCTTAGAGCAGTGGAAGGATCAAGGAGTGATTTCGCCGGAGCAGTATGCTCTGCTCCAGGGCCTCTCGCGGGGAGAACCCTTCTCCGTTTTTCTCGAGCTGAACATTCTCCTTTACGCCGGCATCGTGGTGTTCGTCGCCGGCCTCGGCTGGACCGTCAGCACCTGGTCGAAGCAACTGGGGGACGTCGTCGTCTTGACCGTCCTCTCCGCGATGCTCGCCGCGTGTCTTTGGTACTGCTTCTCGCGCGCGCCGGCCTGGTCCCGCGCGGCAGTTCCTTCGCCCAGCCTGGCGTTCGACTACGTGCTCTACCTCGGCAGCCTCACATGGTCGGTCGAGCTCGCTTATCTCGAGAACCGGTTTCAGCTGCTGTCCGGGCAGTGGGAGCCCTATCTGCTGACGACCGCCGCCCTTTTCTTCTTCCTCGCTTATCGCTTCGACAACCGCTTCGTGCTGTCGCTCGCGTTGTCCGCGCTGGCCGGATGGTTCGGGCTCACCATCTCCCACTGGCCGTCGCATCAGGACGCGGAGTACAGGCAATACGCGATTCTTTACGCCGTGATCGTCGGCGGCGCTGGTGCCATGCTGCGGCGCGTCGACCTCAAACCGCACTTCCTCGGCGCGTATCTCAATATCGCGGCCAACGTTCTCTTCTGGGCAGTGCTCGCAGGGGTCTTCGACCGCGAGAGCGACCTGCTGTGGTTTCCCGCTCTCCTCGGTGCCTGCGGCGCATCTCTCGCCTGGGGCATCGCGCGCCGGCAGTTTTCCTTCGTCGCTTACGCCGCCGTCTACGGCTATGTGGGCGTCAGCTGGATACTCCTCCGCGGAACGAGCAGCGACGTCGGCGCCCTCAGCTATTTTGTCGTCACGGGCGTCGCCATGGTCGTCATGCTGGTCCTGATCGCGCGCCGCTTCGGGAGGGACTCGTGAGAGCCTACAGCGAATCGAGCCAAGAAGCTCTCCGCGCCCGCGATCTGTTGAAGGACTGGGCGGGCGAAGGTTTCCTCACCGAGGAGCAGTATCAGCGCATGGAGCAGGAAACCGTCGGTGACCTCCGGCGCACCAACATTTTCCTGCGGATCGTGTTGTACCTCTTTACCCTGCTCATCGTGGGCGCCGCCGTTGCCTTGTTCTTCGTAGTCTTTCTCCCGTACCCGGCGGAGCAGCCCGCAGGCTTTTTTCTGCTCGTCTTCGGCGCCATCACATATGCCGCCACCGAATTCGCAGTTTCTCAGGCCCAACTGTATCGCTACGGGATCGAGGAAGCCCTCGCCACCTGCTCGGTCGGCTTTCTATGCGTGGGCTTGCTACTGGTGAAGCCGGGCGGAACGGAATCCTGGGCTCCTGCCGCCGGTGCCGTCGCTTCGCTCTGGATATGGCGCCGGTTCGGGCTTCCCTATGCATTTCTCGCCGCGATGATCTTCGTGCCGTGGCTGATACACTACTGGACATCGTCACATTCGGCGCAGCATCTGCTCGTCGCAGCTTTCTATGCCGTCGGCCTGATTGCCGTGGCCGCCGTACGCTCCCGGCGTCGATCCACGTACCTCAACGACGGGTATTCGATCGCGGAATCTCTCCTCTGGCTCGGCATCTACCTGGCGATCAACCTCCAGCTTTCGTCGCTGGACCTGCTCAGACACTGGTGGGGCGGTCCTCGGTTCACCACTGAATTCTCGCCACTGCTCTACTCCGCCACCTGGGTGCTGATCTGGTGCCTCCCTCCCGCCATACTCGTGCGCGGCGTGCGCGGGAAAGACCGTTGGGTGATCGCAGCGGGCGCA
>Ga0209421_1000027_pt1 | contig 13716 bp, 12 predicted proteins | sample BlaSpr_A8_OM2_O2_FD_187977 | JGI IMG/M metagenome (GOLD analysis project Ga0209421, IMG submission 187977) | Forest soil microbial communities from Thunder Bay, Ontario, Canada - Black Spruce, Ontario site 2_A8_OM2_O2 (SPAdes) (version 2) | ecosystem: Environmental > Terrestrial > Soil > Boreal... | reverse complement strand
TGCTCGCCGCCAGCCACAAGCCGGCATCCCTCGAACTCGTGCTGGTGATCATGGCGGTGAGTTGGGCGCTGTTCTTCGCTGCGCTGGTTTGGGTGCTGTACCTTGCGCTCGAGCCCGCCGCCCGCCGGCTCTGGCCGCAAACGCTGGTCTCCTGGAGCCGCCTGCTGGCGGGCGGGCTTCGCGACCCGCTGGTCGCCCGGGACACCCTGATCGGTTCCGCCATCGGCGTGGGCTGGTCGCTCCTCTATTTCTGCAACGCGGCCGCCGGCGAAAAGGCGGGCGTGCTGCCGCTGCAGGTGGATCTGACGGTCCTGCTCGGCCTGCGCTACCTCGGCAGTAAGCTGCTGCTACAGGTCGCCATCGCGCTTGCGGTTTCGTTGCTGATCTTTTTCCTGCTGCTCGGCCTCCGGGCCCTGCTGCGGAAGCAATGGCTGGCCGCAGTGGCTTTCGTGGCCTTGCTCCTGATTCCCCGCCTGCTGACCAGCAGCGCAGTCCCGGTCGACCTGGCGTTTGGCGTGGCGTCCCTGTCGATCGACGTCATTATCCTGTTCCGCTTCGGCCTGCTGGCCTATGTCGCCGCCGTGTATGTCACCAACATTCTCGGCCAGTTGCCGCTGACGCTGGACTTCTCTTCCTGGTACATCAGCGACTCGATGTTTGTGTTGGTGGCGCTAGCCATTCTCGTGGCCTGGGCGTTCCGCACCGCGCTGGCCGGCCGCAGCGTATTCCTGAACGACTAGAGGAGTGCCCTCGCGGTTGACCACCACGCCAGCCGTGTGCTAGCTTTGATTGTTCGGCGTATCTCTCGTCTTTCGTATACGTTCCCGATAGAAACCCGATGGACGAACTGCTTCGCTCTCTTGGTGGATTGGCGCTGAAGGCGATCCCTACCTTCCTCCTGGTAGTGGCACTCCACTTCTACCTCAAGCGCGTCTTCTTTGGTCCCATGGCGCGCGTGATCGAGGAACGTTATCAGGCCACCGAGGGCGCGCGGAAGGCCGCGGAAGAGAGCCTGGCCAGGGCGGCTGCAAAGGCGGACGAGTACGAGGCCTCCCTGCGCGCCGCCCGCACCGAGATCTACCGGGAAGAAGAAGAGGCTCGGCAGAAGCTCCGGCAGGAACAGGTTCAGGCCATCGCGGAGGCCCGCCGCAGCGCCGAGTTCGCGGCCTTGGAAGCCCGCCAGCAACTGGCGGCTGAGCTCGTCACCGCCAAGGAATCCCTGGCTCTCCAGACCGATTCCCTGGCCGACCAGATCGTCGATTCCGTCCTGCACGGGAGAGTGGCTTGAAACGCGTCCTGACCCTGACGTTCGCGGTGCTCCTGGTCGCCGTGTCGCTGAGCGCCGCCGAGAAGGCGAAAAGCTCCGAAGGGGATTCGGACCGCCTCCTGCTCTGGAAGGTCGCCAACTTCGTCCTGCTGGCCGGAGCCCTGGGGTACGTCATCTATAAGAAGGGCGGACCATTTTTCGCCGTCCGCACCGAGTCCGTCCGGCGCGACCTGGAAAGTGCCGCGCGCGCCAACCGCGAGGCCCAGGAACGATACGCCGAAGTCGAGCGCCGCCTGGCAAACCTTGGCGCCGAAATCGAGAAATTGAAAACGCAGGCCCGAGCGGAGTCCGGCGCCGAAGGCGAGCGAATGCGTGCGGAATCCGAGCGGGCGTTCGGGAAGATCAAGCTGCAGATGGAGCAGGACATCGCCTCCGCGGCGAAGGCCGCCCGGCAGGAGCTTCGGGTGTACGCCGTCGAGCTGGCGGTCGCCCTGGCGGAGAGACGCATTCGCGAGCGCCTGACTCCGGATTCGGAGAGCGCGCTTCTGGGCGCCATGCTCAAGGACCTCGACACGCGCTCCGACGGCCAGGCAGCGAGGGTCTCTTAGTGAAAAACCTAAGACAAGACTGGCCACGAATGAACACGAATGAACACGAATTAAAATTAAATTGCTTATTCGTGTGCATTCGTGTGCATTCGTGGCTGAGAAACTAGCATGCCCCAAGCCCTCGCATTCCGTTACGCTCGCGCCCTGGCGGACCTGGTTCTCGAGCCCGGCTCGAAGACCGATCCACAGGCTGTGATGGCGGAAATCGAGCTGTTCCAGCATACGCTCGACGCGTATCCGGATCTGAAGCTGGTGCTCGAATCGCCTACCGTGCCGGCCGCCCGCAAGCGCGCGGTAGTGGCCCGGTTGTCCGATTCGCTGCCGCTCACGAGTTTAATCCGGCGCTTCCTTTACGTTCTGATCGACCACCGCCGCGTGCCAATGCTCGGCGATGTGCGGGAAGCCTTCCAGGGGGTGATCGACGAACGCCTGGGGTTGGTGCGCGCCGCCGTCGCTTCGGCCAGGCCGCTCGGTCCGGAAGAGCGCGAGCGGATCCTGGCCACGCTCGGGCGTTTGACCGGCCTCGAAGCCCGCGCGGAGTTTCGCGTGGAGCGCGACTTGATCGGCGGAGTGGTAGCGCGTATCGGCTCGACCGTATACGACGGCTCCATTCGCGGGCAGCTACAAGGATTGAAACAGCGCTTGGTAGGTGTTGCCCCATAACCCACAACCAGAAGGTTCACCATGGCTCAAATACGGGCAGATGAAATCGAGCGGGTACTCCGCGAAGAGATCGAGAATTACGATAAAGCGGTCCAGGTCTCCGAGGTCGGTTCGGTGATCTCGGTCGGCGACGGCATCGCGCGCATTTACGGCCTGGAGAAGGTCATGGCGGGCGAGCTGATCGAGTTCCCGCACGGCATCGCGGGCATCGCGCTGAACCTGGAAGAAGACCAGGTGGGCGCCGTGCTTCTCGGCGAAGCCAACGAGATCAGCCAGGGCGACGAGGTGCGGCGCACCGGCCGCATCATGTCGGTCCCGGTGGGCGAAGCGCTGATCGGCCGCGTGGTCAACGCCCTCGGCCAGCCCATCGACGACAAGGGGCCCGTTCAGACCGATAAGTTCAGCCCCATCGAGCGCCTGGCGCCGGGCGTCGTGGACCGGCAGCCGGTCAAAGAGCCGCTCCAGACCGGCCTGAAGGCCATCGACAGCATGATCCCCATCGGCCGCGGCCAGCGCGAGCTGATCATCGGCGACCGTCAGACCGGCAAGACCGCCATCGGCCTCGACACCATCATCAATCAGAAGGGCGGCGACGTCATCTGCATCTACGTCGCCATCGGCCAGAAGCGCTCCACGGTGGCGCAGGTGGTCAAGACGCTCGAAGAGCACGGCGCCATGGAGTACACCATCGTGGTGGCCGCCACGGCTTCCGATCCCGCGCCGATGCAGTACATCGCCCCCTACTCCGGTTGCGCCATGGGCGAGTTCTTCCGCGATTCCGGCCGCCACGCCCTGTGCATTTACGACGACCTTTCCAAGCACGCCGCGGCCTATCGCGAAATCTCGCTGCTGCTTCGTCGCCCGCCCGGTCGCGAGGCGTATCCCGGCGACGTGTTCTACCTCCACAGCCGCCTGCTCGAACGCGCCGCGAAGCTCTCGAAGGAGCTGAATAGCGGGTCGCTCACCGCTCTGCCCATCATCGAAACCCAAGCCGGCGACGTTTCGGCCTACATCCCGACGAACGTCATCTCCATCACCGACGGCCAGATCTACCTGGATACGGATCTGTTCAACTCCAACGTGCGCCCGGCCATCGACGTCGGCCTCTCGGTGAGCCGCGTGGGCGGCAGCGCGCAGATCAAGGCCATGCGGCAGGTGGCGGGGACGTTGCGCCTGGACCTGGCGCAGTACCGCGGCCTGGCGGCCTTCGCGCAGTTCGGCTCCGATCTGGACAAGGTTTCCATGGCGCAGTTGGCCCGCGGCCGCCGGCTGACCGAGGTCCTGAAGCAGCCCCAATACCAGCCCCTGCCGGTGGAGAAGCAGATCCTCATCCTGTTCGCCGGCGCCAACGCTTTCCTGGACGACCTGCCGGTGGAAGAGTGCCGGAAGTTCGAGAGCGAGCTGATGAAGTTCGTCGAGAACGCCCACCCCGGCCTGTTGCAGCGGATTCGCGAGGAGAAGCAGCTGAACGACGCCTTGCGCACCGATCTGCAGGCGGCCATCAAGGAATTCAAAGAGAGGTTCATGAGCGAGCGGTCCCAGAACGCCGCCGCTCCGGCCCGGAGCTGACCCGATGCCCAGTTTGATCGATCTGCGGCGCCGCATACGCTCGGTCAAGAGCACGCAGCAGGTCACCAAGGCGATGAAGATGGTGTCGGCGGCGAAACTCCGCCGCGCGCAGGACCGCGTGATTGCGGCCCGGCCATACGCCGCGATGTTCCGCCAGGTCCTGGGCGATCTCGCCGGCGCGGTGGCCGGCGACGAGACCGCGGAAGGCCATCCCCTGCTGGCGCGGCGGCCCGAGCAGCGGGTTCTGCTGGTGCTGGTCACCTCCGACCGCGGCCTGGCCGGCGCTTTCAACACCAACCTCATAAAGGCCTCGCAACAGTTCATCAGAGAGCACGCCTCGGCCGCGGTCCACATGGACCTGCTGGGGCGCAAGGGCCGCGATTTCTGGCGCAAGCGGGGGGCCACGGTCCTGGCCGAGCGCACCGGCATCTCGGAGAAGCCCACCTATGCCGACGCGGTCGCCGTCGCCCAAGAGATCGGCGGCGCCTTCGAGCGGAACGAGGTCGACGCGGTCTATCTGCTCTGCAACGAGTTCAAGAGCATCCTGTCGCAGAAGGTAACGCTGGCGCGCGTGCTGCCGGTCGAGTTGCCGGCCGCGGGCTCTGGCGGGTATTACATCTATGAGCAGCCGCCGGCGGAACTGCTCGGATCGCTGCTGCCGCGCTACGTCGAGATCTCGGTGTATCAGGCCATGCTCGAATCCGCGGCGGCGGAGCTGGCGGCGCGCATGACCGCCATGGACGCGGCCACCTCCAACGCCGGCGAGATGATCGACAAGCTGACGCTGCACATGAACCGCGTGCGCCAGTCGAGCATCACCAACCAGTTGATCGAGGTGGTCAGCGGCGCCACGGCGGCGCAGGAGTGAAGTAGTGGTGGATGGTTGATGGTCGATGGCCGATGGCAAACACCAGGAGCTAGCGGCAATCGACCGTAGTTTGAAATGCAGGGTCCCTGGTAGACAGTTGATGGCCGACGGCAAGCACCATCGACCATCGGCTATCGACCATCGACTCTAGCCAAGGAGATCAAATGGCACAGAACGGCGCGCAAAGCTCGGCGGGGGTCAGCACCGGTCACGTGATTCAGGTGGCCGGACCGGCGGTGGACATCCAGTTCGCCGAGGGCGAGATCCCGGTCATCAACACCGCGGTGCGGATCACCGGCGAGGGGTTCGATTGCCCGTCTCCGATCAGCATCATCGTCGAGGTGGCGCAGCACATCGGAGAGGGCCGCGTGCGCACCATCGCGCTTCAGCCCACCGACGGCCTGGTGCGCGGCATGAAGGCCGAAAGCCTGGGGCATCCCGTGGAAGTGCCGGTGGGCCCGGAGGTGCTGGGGCGCGTCATCAACGTCATCGGCGAGCCGGTGGACCATATGGGCCCCGTCAATGCCAAGAAGTATGCGCCCATCCACCGCACGGCGCCGGCTTTCGACGACCAGTCCACCGAGCTTCAGGCCTTCGAGACCGGAATCAAGGTCATCGACCTTCTCGAGCCTTATCTGCGCGGCGGCAAGATCGGCCTGTTCGGCGGCGCGGGCGTCGGCAAAACCGTCATCATCATGGAGTTGATCAATAACATCGCCCTGCAGCACGGCGGCATCTCGGTGTTCGGCGGCGTCGGCGAGCGCACGCGCGAGGGCAACGACCTGTGGCTCGATATGCAGGAATCGGGCGTGATCGATATCCACGACTTCACCAAGTCCCGCTGCGCGCTGATCTATGGCCAGATGACCGAGCCGCCCGGAGCGCGCCTTCGCGTGGGCCTTTCGGCGCTGACCGTGGCCGAGTACTTCCGCGATGAAGAGGGCAAGGACGTGCTGCTCTTCATCGACAACATTTTCCGTTTCACCCAGGCCGGCTCGGAGGTTTCGGCGTTGCTCGGCCGCATGCCGTCCGCGGTCGGCTATCAGCCCAACCTGGCCACCGAAATGGGCGAGTTGCAGGAGCGCATCACGTCCACCAAGAAGGGGTCGATCACGTCGGTGCAGGCGATCTACGTGCCCGCGGACGATTACACCGACCCGGCGCCCGCCACCACCTTCGCCCACCTGGACGCCACCACCAACCTGTCGCGCGAGATCGTCCAGTTGGGCATCTACCCGGCTGTCGATCCGCTGGCCTCCACCTCGCGCATTCTGGACCCGCGCGTGGTGGGCGAGGAGCACTACAACGTGGCGCAGCAGGTCAAGCAGGTATTGCAGCGCTACAAGGACCTTCAGGACATCATCGCCATCCTCGGCATCGACGAGCTCTCGGACGACGACAAAGTGATCGTCGCGCGAGCGCGCAAGCTGCAAAGGTATCTGTCGCAGCCCTTCCACGTGGCGGAGCAGTTCACCGGCTTGAAGGGCAAATACGTGAAGCTCGCGGACACGATCCGTGGCTTCAAGGAAATTGTCCAGGGCAAGCACGACGAGATCCCCGAGCAGGCGTTCTACATGCAAGGGACCATCGAGGACGTGCTCGAACGCGCCGAGCAGTACAAGGCGACGGCTTAGCCCCATGGCGGATACGTTTCTGCTGGAAGTGGCGACGCCGGAGCGGCTGATGGTGCGCGAGAACGTCAGCGACGCGCAGATTCCGGCCGCCAACGGCTACGTGGGTATCCTGCCCGGCCACGCGGCGCTGCTTTCCGAGTTGGGTTCCGGCGTCCTGAGCTACACCGCGGGCGGCCACCAGCGCTCGCTCCGGGTCGAAGGCGGCTGGCTCGAGGTCAAAGACGACCACGCCCGGGTCCTGGCCACAACGGCCCAGCCCGTCGCCGACTAGGGCTGACCGGCCTCCGCCCGATTCAGCGAACCGAAAGAAGCCGGACGTGGACGTCCGGCGCAGCTCTGGAGAGCTGCCCCACTCCCTACGCTTCCTGCGCGCGCAGCCGGAATATCGAGAACCGGGAAGGCTTCGCCTCCGTCTCCTCCGCCGTTCTCCCGCTCATCCTGACGGAGAGCTGTGCGATGCGCCTCCCGAAATCCGAGGTGGGCGCCATAAGCCGCCCCGATGCGTGCGCGTTCGCGATTTCCAGGCTGTTGTTCGGAAAGGCACCTTCCATCGGCAGGCCCAGCATGCTCTTCAGGTCCTGGGCGGAAACCACCTGGCCCTGCGGGACCCTGCTCACCAGGAGCCTCAGCCTCTCCCTGGGATAGTTGAGCTGGAGCAGCTTTTGGATAATCCGGCGCGCCTGAAGCAGTGAACCCACGTCCGGAGTGGCCACCAGGAACAGGGAGTCCAGCTCCTCGGCCAGGGCCAGCGAGACGGGCGTGAGTTGCGCCCCCAGGTCGGCCACCACCCAGTCATACTGCGAGCGCGCATAGCTCAACACGCCGGTGAAGCTGCGCGCACCGGGCAAGGCGCCCAGCGGAATCGCGGCCGGGGCGGCCAGCACATCCAGTTGCGGATGGGGGCTGGAGACGAAGGTCTTCCAGACGCTCGCGTCCATCGAACTCAGATTGTGCATGGCATCGACGACCGAGTAAGTGCCGTCGGCGCCGAACCAGAAGCCGGCCACGCCCGAGGCCAGGTCGAAGTCGATCAGACCGATCCGTCCCGCGCCCGAGCGGCGCAGCTCGGCCGCTGTATGGCAGGCGATGACGCTGGCCCCGCATCCGCCAGTAGCCGCCAGGAAGCCGGCCACGCGGGCCATCCGGCCTCGCGCCTCGCGCTCGGTCTTCTCACTGTCGATGGATCGGACAACTTCGGCCAGCACCGGTTCGTTCAGCGGCGGCGAGAGGAACTCCCGCGCGCCCAGCCGGATCGCTGTCAGGATCGACTCCGGTTCGCGCAGCCCGTGAGCCGCGATCACCGCGACCGGCGCTCCCGCCGTCTTGAGACCGGCCATGACGGCCAGCATCGCGGGCTGGCTGAAGTCGAGCACCAGCAGGTCGGGAAGCACGGCAAGTTCCCGGTGCGCCAGGCTCGTCAGGTCCTCCTTGTCGAATGCGACACGCACACCCAGGGACTGCAGGCCATGCACAATGCGATTCCTGAATTCCGGATCGGTGACTACGATGCCAGCGCTAAGCATGCGGCACCTCCTGTTCTTTGAGAGCTCGCGGCAGCCGAAGTGTGAACGTCGTGCCTTCCACGGCTTGGGAGCGGAACGAGAGGGAGCCCCCCAGGTACCGCTCCGTGACCAGCTTGGCGAAGTAGGCGCCGTATCCCCGGCCGGCCGCGCGCGTCGAAAAGGCGCGGTAAAAAACCTGCAACTGAACGGCGCGCGCCATCTCGCCCGGATTGCGCACCCAGAACTCAACGTGTGTTTCCGAAACCCGGTAACCGGCCGTCACGCTTTCGGGCGGTGCGGCCTGCAGCGCGTTCAACAGGATCTCGCGGAGCGCCCCCCCGGCCAGTGCGGGATCGGTATCCACCAAGGCATCTTCGGCCGGTGTCTCCAACCGGATCTCCGGCCCGCCGGTGGTCTCAGAAAGCAACTCCCGCGCGGAGACAGCGCGGCGCATCACGGCCAGCTGGCCGCTCTCGGCGGCGGCGAGATCGCTGTGCGCCTGGGCCATCCGGACGAATCGCTTCGACGCGGATTGCAGCAAGCCCAGAGCCTGCCGCCGGGCCTCCTCGGTCGAGCCGTCATCCCCGGAGGCGCGCGCCAGTGCGTCCATTTCGATTGCCACCGCTTTCGCCTGCGGGAGAATGCCCCGCTCCAGCCGTTCGCGCAGCAAGCGGTTCCGGGCGTCACTCAGGCAGACTAGCGTGAACCGCTGGCCTGAGATATCGACCGGCGCGGCCCAGACTTCCAAATCCAGCGCCCGGTCTCCTTCGGCGGCGTGCCGCATCATCAGGCAAACCTGCGTCTCCGCATGGCCCAACTGTGCGTCCAGAGTCGCATGGAGCGAGCCGCAAGCCGCGCAGCCAGGCGTGGTCCCGCATCCGCCTTCGCTTTCGAGCGCTCGCGCGCATTCCAGGATCTCGCCGAATCGGAGCCCGATCACCTCCTGGGGCCCCCTGGCGCCCGCGAATTCCAGCAGACGCCGGTTGGCCAGCACGATCTGCCGCTGCGGGTTGAGCAGCATGGCCATTGAAGGAACGGCGTCGAGGATGCGATCAAGCAGACTGACCACGGCCAGAAGGTCGGCTTGCGCCTGGACCGTGGCTGCGGGCGCGCGCTCGCTCATCGGGAGGGGAACAGGATTCGTCACAATTAACCCCCCTTAATGATGCACCCAAAACGGTCTGGATGCACGGAGTTTGACCCTAGGTCGGAGTTTATTTCTGGTACTCAGGCGCTCGCGGTACTAGGATGTGAGAGCCGCTGGGCGGCTAAGCCTTCGACCGTGTGGTCCGTTTCGTCCGCTTGCTGACGCGCGCGCTTCCGTGCTGGCACCGAACCGCGACAGTAAGGGAGCGGACCTGGCGGCCGGAGCACTAGGCTTCTTGCGACCGCAGGCGGAACATTGAGAACCGGGAAGGCTTCGTTTCCTCGATCGTCTTGCCGGTGAGTGTAGCCGAGAGCTGCGCGATGCGCTTTCCGAAATCCGACTTGGGCGCCATGAGCCGGCCCGATGCGTGGGCTTCCGCGATTTCCTGGTTGTCGCTGGGAAAGGCCGCCTCCACGGGAAGACCGATCATGTTCTTGAGGTCGTCGGGATACACGACCTGGCCCTTCTGGACGCGGCTCACCAGTATCTTCATCTTTTCTTTGGGATAGTCGAGATGAATCAACTTCTGGGCGATCCTGCGGGTCTGCAGCAGCGACGACACGTCGGGTGTGGTCACCAGGTAGAGGGCATCCAAACCTTCGATGAGCGCCACCGAAACCGCAGTCAGGTTGGATCCCAGATCCGCGACGATCCAGTCATACTGACAGCGCGCATAGGTCAGGACCCCGGCGAAATCGCGCGCCCCTGGCAGGCCGCCGAGCGGAATCTCGGCCGGCGCGGCCAGCACGTCCAGTTGCGGCTGCACGGCGGAGACCAGGCCCTTCCAAAGGCTGGTGTCCATGCGGCCGAGATTGTGCACGGCATCGAGAACGGAGTAGTTTGCGGCGGTCCCAAACCAGAACCCGGCCATTCCCGCGGCGAGGTCGAAATCCAGCAGACCCACCTGGCCCGCTCCGGAGCGCCGCAGGTCGGCGGCCAAATGGCAGGCGATGGTGGTGGCGCCGCATCCGCCCGCGGGCGCGAGGAAGCCCACCGAGGTGGCCGCCTGGCGCCGTGCGTCACGCCGTGTCTTCTCGGCTTCGATGGACCGGACCGCGCCGGCTAGCGCCTTCTCGTTCAGCGGTGGCCAGAGGAACTCGCGCGCGCCGAGGCGCAGCGCCGTCAGGATCGACTCCGCCTCGCCCAGGTGGTGGACCGCGATGACCGCGACCGGCGCTTCGAGCGACCGGATCTCCGCCATGACTCCCGGCATGCCCGGCTGGCTGAAATCGAGCACCAGAAGGTCCGGGTTAGTGGATGCCGTCAGGTGCGCCTGGCCGGCGATGCTCTCCACGGCGAACTCGATTCGCACGCCCATGGACTTCAGCGAATCGACAATCTGTCTCCGGAACTCCGGAGCGGTAACAATGATGCCGGCGCTAATCATGTACGTCCTTTCGTGCTGCCCCCGGCGCGGGGTAGGCGGACGGTGAACGTCGTGCCCTCCCCGGCAGCCGAGCGGAACTTCAACGAACCTCCCAAGTACCGCTCCGTCACAAGCCTGGCCTGATAGGTTCCGTATCCGCGGCCTGGACCCCTGGTCGAGAAGCCGCGCGAGAACACTTGAAGCTGGACCGTTCGCGCCATCTCGCCGGGATTGTGGACCCAGAAATCGACGTGCGCCGCCGAGAGCCGAAGGCCGGCGCTGGTGCCTCCCAACGGGGGAGATGCTTCGGTCGCATTGAGCAGAAGCTGTGCCAGAACCTTCCGCGCCAGGTCGGGATCGGTTTCAATCACGGCGTCCTCTTGGGACGACTCCAATCGGATTCCCGGGCCGCCGCCGAAAGCCAGCTCCCCGGCCGCGCCGGAGAGCAGTTCGCGCGCGGAAACCACGCTTGGCGTGACAACCAGTTCTCCGGCCTCGGCCTTGGCCAGTTCACCCGGCGCGTGAACCACGTCCGAGAGCCGCTTGGAGGCGGCCTCGAGCAGGCTCAACGACCGGCGGCGGGCGTCGGGAGTGCTCGCGTCATCGGCGGCAGCGCGCGTGAGCGCCTCCGTTTCCGCCACCAAAGCCATCGCCCGCGGAAGCACGGCCAGATCAAGACGATCGCGAAGCAACCGGTCCGCCGCGCTGGTCAGGCAAACCAAAGTGAGGCGCTGTCCGGAGACTTCGAGCGGCGCGGCCCAAACCTCGAGCGGCACGGACTCGTCTCCGCCTTCCGTGCGGCGCACCATCAGGCAGATCTGCGTCTGCCCATAACCCAACTGGGCGTCCACGATGGCGCGGAAAGAACCGCAGACCGCACAGTGCGCTGTAGTTCCGCATCCGCCACAGCTTTCGAGCGCGTTAACGCAGCCCAGCATATCGCCTGGACGCATCCCGCGCAGCTCAGCTACTTCTTCGGCGCCGGCGAACTCCAGCAGCCGCCGGTTGGCGAGCAGGATCTGCCGCTCAGGACTGAGCAGCATGGCCATCGAGGGAATCGCGTCAAGCACGCGCTCAAAAAAGGACACGGCGGCCACAAGATCCGTCTGCGCCTGGATTCCGACATGCGGCGGGCGCTCGCCTGGCGGAACGGAAACGTGATTTTCTATGGAATGCACAGTACACATAGGATGCCGCAAAACCGGTCCAGGTGCGTCATAAACTCACCTTCATCAGTGGGTTATGGTTTTGTGAGTACCAGGACTACGGGTCAATTGGCGCCGCACCGAACCGCGTGCGTTAGCAAGCGGACGGCAGGCTGGCCGAGAATGTGGTGCCCTCGGCCGCGCTCGACTGGAACGAAACCGAGCCGTTCAGGTAGCGCTCGGCCACCAGCTTCGCATAATAGGTTCCGTACCCACGGCCGCGCCCTTTGGTCGAAAACGAGCGTTGGAAGACCTGCAACTGCACCTCGCGTGGCATCTCGCCGTCGTTGTGGATCCGGAACTCGACGCGCTCCGCCGCCAGGCAGCCCGCTGTGACAGTGCCGCCTTCGGGCGTCGCTTCGAGTGCGTTGAGCAGGAGCTTCTCGATCACGCGGCGCGCCAGGATCGGATCCGTATCGAGGCTGGCGTCCTCCGCCTCGATCCGTATGCGGCGCCGGTCGGCGAGTGGATGATACTCGAGCTCGCGTGCCGTGTCGCGCAGAATCTCGAGCGCGGAAACGGGCCGCCGCGAAACCACCAGGTCGCCGCTCTCGGCGGCGGCGAGTTCGGCGTGCTCGCGCATCAGCGTGGCCATGCCGCGCGATGCCGCGGCCATCCGGGCCGTCACCTTGTGCCGGCCTTCCGGTTGCATCTCGGGAGCGGAAAGGGTCGCGACCAGGACCTCCATCTCGAGCGCCAGTTCGACGGCCTCCGGGAGGATCCAGTTCTCCAGTGACTCTCGGCGCAGGCGGCCGCCCATGTCGCTGGCGCAAACGATCAGGAACTGGCTGCCGCCAATTTCGACCGGGCAGGCGGAGACCTCCAGTTCCAGCGGCTCCTCACCCGTCGCGGTGCGCCGCAGCACGCGGCAGACCTGGGTCTGCGCGACCCCGAACTGGGCCGTGACGATGGCCTGAAGCGCGCCGCAAACGGTGCAGTGTTCCGTGCTGCCACAGCCCTCGGGCGTCTCCGTGGCGTGTATGCAGCGCAAAATCTCGCCCGGACGGAAACCGCACAGGTCGTCGATCCCCGTGGCGCCCGCGAACTCGATCAGCCTTTGGTTGGCCAGCACCACCTGCCGCTCGCGATTGAGCACCAGGGCCATGGTGGGCAAGGCGTCCAGAATCCGTTTGAGCGGGGGAATGGCCTCCAGGATTTCGGTCTGAGCCTGGATCTCTTCCACGGCGGCGCGTTTGGCGGAGGGTAAAGGAAACAGCTGCATCGGCGAACCATCATACAACACTGCGGGCCGGTGTTTATAACCGCCGATGCCCTGCTCAACCTGTGGGTAATTGAAAGCCGACGACAACGGCCCTCGGCCACTCACCGGAGCTTCATGTGGACGTTCGCCTCGAGCCAGTCCAACATAAACTCGGGAGTTCCCCCGGCGCGGATGGTCCGCTTCCAGCGTTCGATCATCGCGTCCTTCTTCGAGAACACCTTGCAGCCATCCAGATACTCACAGACCGCTTCACGCTCGCCGCGTGCGAGGAGGGCCATGGCCAGCGAGGGATCGGGCGGTCTTATTCCGTTCATCTCCCACGAGCCCGGCGTCTTCGATGACGCGATCAGGTACTGCTTGGCCCCAGCAATGTCACCTTGTCTCAGTGCAAGCATGCCGAGCACGTGATTTCCATAGTACACGCCATCTCCGGACCGAGCCACAAGATCAGGAGTCGCGAGGATCTCTCGAGCGTAGGCCTCAGCCTTGGCTTCCTGGCCAAGGTCCAGAGTCTGCCGGGCTACCTCGACCAAGAAGGATACCCTGTCGGACGGGACACAGTACTCCAGGAGCAGTTCCGTGTAGTGGAGGTTCTTCTCCGCGGGGGACATCGCCTCTTGCTCTTTCTCCCAGGCTTCGTTCGGCTGGCCACTCGCCTGCACTCT
>Ga0209421_1000026_pt1 | contig 13959 bp, 19 predicted proteins | sample BlaSpr_A8_OM2_O2_FD_187977 | JGI IMG/M metagenome (GOLD analysis project Ga0209421, IMG submission 187977) | Forest soil microbial communities from Thunder Bay, Ontario, Canada - Black Spruce, Ontario site 2_A8_OM2_O2 (SPAdes) (version 2) | ecosystem: Environmental > Terrestrial > Soil > Boreal... | reverse complement strand
TGCCTATAGTTTCGCGCCTATAGGCTACAGCCCCCCTGCGCCAGGCGCCTCGCGTCGGTGCCTGCCTACATGTCGGGCGATATATGGGGATAAAACGAAATCGTAGTGGCGTGTAGGCAACGATAAATTCCGGCCTAATTTAGTACTACATGCCCATATATGATTATACATGTTTCCGAATAAAAGTGGGGGGGCGAGACCCCGATTGCCCTCCGGCCTAATTTAGTACTACATGCCCATATATGATTATACATGTTTCCGAATAAAAGTGGGGGGGCGAGACCCCGATTGCCCGGGGTGCGGACAGTGCAGACGGAATAATGGGCGCCCTTACGCGCCTAACGCGCATTACGGCCCCCCCTAAGACCCCTTTTCCGTGTCCTGTCTACCGTCCCTCCTCCTACGTCCCCGCTCCCTCCTTATAAAAACACCTCTAAGGGGAGTAGTGTAAGGACGTAAGGACGCCTATACACGCCAACGATTCCGGTAACTTACATGACAATTACGTCGCCACATGCGCGACGTAAGCCGTAAGTGCGGCTTGCCTGCCTCGGGGCCTCGTGCTAGGGGTTCAGGATGCTAACCTACGAAACTCGATCGTGGATAACGAACCGCAATAGCGCGGAATTGTTGACAATAGAGGAAGTGAGCGGCGTGCCCCGCGAGGCGCTACTATCGTGCTTCACGGTGCACCAAAGCTTGACCTCTGAGCAAGAGAGGGCTCTAGAGGACCTCTGCGCCAAGCTTGCGGCCGATCGTCTACCCTCAAAGCGCCGCCGCGTGGCACGCATCTAGCAATACGCTCTGTCATGCACAACACCTACTCGGCCGACGTCCTAGACCACATGATAAAAACCCACACCCTGGCAGAGGTCCTAGCGTTCGCGGCCCGGATGGCGCAAAACGCTGCCGAGTGTCCCCAGGATGCCCCCAAAACGCTGCCCCCGTGCGCTACGACCGCGCGGCCCGGGGCGCGATGACGCCCGCTCAGGAGGCGCTCCTAGTCGCGCTATTCATGCTCGGCGTGCTTGTGGCCTACATCGTATCCGGGCCGCTCGACTGACCCCGCGCGCGCCTCGTGCGCCTTGCAACGTTTGCATAGCCGCGACTTGATTGCCATAGCGTAAACCCGCGGAATTGCTCATGGTCGATAAATACCATGGCAGCAATGTCAGGGTCGGGCCCTAAAAAGGCCCGACCAGGCCTGGCACGCAACTAGCAATATGGGTTGTCATGCAAACGATGATGAGAGTCCTGAAGGCCACGTTGGTAGAGCTAACCGATCGCTACAACGTCAACCCAACCACATGCAACTACATGCGGATCGTCGCATGCCGCGAGGAAATCAAGGACCTCGCCGAGCGCATGGGGGCATAAGCCCCGGCGCCCCGGCGCCGGTCGTCTTTACAATACTTTACAATCCAGAACGAAGGAGCAAGATAATGGCTATTACCGTGAAAGTAGAATTGCGTGATCTCATCGCAGCGCACGCATGCCAGGAGGGCGCCGACTTGTTCGCGGCCACATATCCTGACGGCTACAAGACTACCTGGACACCAGAGGCGCAGAAAGCGCTGATAACCGGACCGTGCCGGAAATTCGTAGGCTGGGCGGTAAGAGGGAATATCCTACCGCAAATAAACCTCGCCGGCGCGAACCTCGCCGGCGCGAACCTCGCCGGCGCGAACCTCACCCGCGCGAACCTCTACGGCGCGGACCTCACCCGCGCGATCGACTACGTCGCACCGATTGCATAACCACGACTTGATTGTCATAGCATAAACCCGCGCGAATACGCCGATCGCCGAAAATCCATGACACCGATGTCATGATCGGCACCGAAAAACGCCCCTAAAAGCCTGGCACGCAACTAGCATTATCCCTAAATCACAACGGCCGATAAAAAGGCCCCCAGCAAAACACCGAAAGCAGGATCCTCCCATGAACAAGCTCACCCTTTCCGCCATGATCGTCGCTAACGTTCTCGTTCTCGCTGGCATCGCTCGCGCCGATGGCAACACGCCCGACCCTAGCACGCCGTCCAGCACTGTCGCCACCTTTACCGCGGCGCCGGCAGTGGCCCACGTCGCGCCGATCAAGACGATCCGATGGGACATGGTCCAAGTGTGCGACGCGACCCTGAGCCATTGCGTAACGCGCGCGCTGGGCGGCAAGGCGGATGGCGTCGTCAAGGGCTCGGTCAGGTAGCGTGCTACCCCGCTGCCTAATAGCGCGTTTCGGCAAATACACCGTTTGGCGCGGCGATCTTGCTGCAGATGGCTCGCGAAGCTACTACGTGGAAGGACCGTGCTTGGATGGGCGGATCGCCCCGATCGCGTATTTCTGGCGTTCAGGGCAAGCTATCTGCTGGGCGCGCGATCGATCGGAAGGCCGTGCAAATGACCAGGAATAACGATAACCTTTTGCCGCGCCTCGGGTGGCTCGTCGCCATCTTCGTGGCGTTTTTCGGAGGGTGCTAAGATGAATACCATCACATACACGATCCTCGTGGGGGAGGTTCAGATGGCGGCCAAGAAAAGATCGTTTCCGTCGGGCGCGCGCGTGCGCGTGTCTATCGGCGAAGGCTGGTACGGGGCGATTGTTCGCCAAGCCTTTCCTGAGGGGTCCACGTCCTACGCGTTCCCTCACTACAAGGTCGACATCATCGGGGGCGACCGAAATTGTGCGGTCAAATGGGAAAGGGTGTCTGCGTCATGAGCATAGATCTCAGTACGGACGCGATCGAACGTAGGACGGCCGATGGCTTACAGAAGCTTGCGAAGCTTCGCGGCATCGATGCGGTCATCGCATGGGATGGCGGTTCTTGCCTTCGCGAAGGAGTGTAAACCGGGGCAGCTTTTCTACCATGCGCCTCTTGCTTCCCGGGCTGTCTGCCCGATGGTGACCCTTACGGGCCTTTCGAGTCAGAGGATGCCGCGCTAGAAGACGACCCTTACGGGCCTTTCGAGAGTGAAGACGCCGCGCTAGAAGACGCGCGGCAAGGACTGGAAGACGACTTGCAGGAGGATCAAACATGAGCAAACAGGACGTCACCTTTACGCCGTACTCGAAAGGCGATTTACTCGCCGAAATCGTGCGCGCGTACACTCACTCGGCTACCCCGTCTTGTGTCATACTGAAAGTGATCTGCGGCTTGGAGGCCGCACAAGTCGAAATCACGAATCCCACCGATCGCGCCTTTACGGGCGAGGTTATCATGCTCTTGGAAGACCTTAGGCGCCGCATTCACACGGCCGAGCTTGCTCTATACGCGTAGCACGTTGGGGCCAGCCTTTGGGCTGGCGCGAGCGCCCTACCCCACCCACTAAGGAGCTAACATGCCTACCAACCTAATCAACAGCCTCGAATTTGCCGCGGTGCTACATGAGGAAATGCGCATGCACATGTGCACGATCCCGGGCGCATCCGCGATCGTAAACCCCTACCACACGGCTCCGATGGCCGCCGCGCTCATTCGTGCGGGTAAGCGTCTACACCGGCTTGCGGAAGAGAGCTGTAACGGACACGCGACCGAGGCAGGGGCCGACGCTTGTGATCGCGCCATCGCCCGGACGCAAAAGCTCATTACCGCCTTGCTCGCGCCCTATGGCATCGGCGCACGCTTTGGGGGCGACCCGAGGGGGTGCGTCCTGCAATTGATCTTGCCGGTCACCAAGCGCGTGAACGGTTGGGCGGGCGAAGGGTATTGCGTGCCCCGATGAGCCCCCCGCTTTGGGCCGTTGTGTGTCGCGCTATCTTTGGTGCGATATTCAACGGCAAATTTGTAGTTAGGCTAGCGGACCTCACTAACCCGAAACCTAAGGAATTGCCGCGATGAATCCCAACGGCACACCCCGCTTTCATCTTCCAGGCACGAAACCCGTGTTGACTCCTCGCGAGGCAATCAAGCGCTACACCGTCACGCGGATGCGCCTCGACGCGGGCGGATACGCAAACCGCGGGCGAGACTACTACGGCCGAGGCGAGCGGCTTTGGCTCGTGACCGACACGCAAGGCGTGCGCGACTGCACCATGTGCGGCAACACCGGCGAGATACGCGCGGACTACGGGCCACACGGCCGATCGCGCGAGTGCAGCGCATGCTACGGCGTAGGCCATCGGGGCGAGTGCGACCGCGATCAAGTAGTGCGCGCACCGAACGCGCGCGCCGCACGCGCGCTCGCGATCAAGGAAGATCGGTGGACGTAGCCGGTGCCGGGACCTCAGGAGGCACGTCGTAAGCACGGCGTGCCTTGCCGTCGAGCCATCGCACCTTTGCCGATCCGCAAGCGCGCTGTAGGATTTTCTTGACCCTATGTAGGGCCTTGTCGTCTTGGTGCGCCGTCTCGATCATGCAGGCTTGGGTGAGCGCGTCCGCTGCGAACACGTAGCCAGGGCCGCCACTTGCGGCACTTTTTCCGCGCAGCCACGCCAGCACTTTTTCCGCCCACGCATCCTCCGACTGGTATTGCTGCTTGTGGCGCGCGGCACTTTCCGGGTCCGCTGCGCGCCAATGGCTTTCGCCGGCACTTTCTAGGGCTACTGCGGCAGACCAAAAGGCATCGCGGTCAAAGTCGAGGTCAATAGCGTGGTGCACTTGACAGATGTCGTACCGGCGATCCCCAGTCTCGTCCGTGAGGATATCATCGTGATTTGTAGTCCCATAAAAGACGCACTGACGGGGAAACTCGACCACATCGCGCTCGTAAGGAGGGCGGTATTTGTCGATGCGCCGGGAAAGGAACTCCTTTCTAGCCTCCTCCGACACACCCCGCATGGCTTGCATTTCAGCCATCTCGATGCACCAATGACCTTGGAGTTGGATAGCCGAATCCTTGTTTGTCAAAGGCGGCATGTGATCCGTAAACCACGGGCCGAAAAGCTTCTCACCGAAGCGGCTTTTGAAGGACCCCTGCGCGCCCGAGAACACCAGCATGGTGTCGACCTTGGTGCCCGGCACTTTTACGCGCCGCACGGCCGCGATGGCGAAGCGTCGGAGGCAGTCGCTTTCGTAGGGATCCGCCCCCTCGGGGGCGCCCCAGAGTCGGCCGGCGATGCCCGTGAAGTAGGCTACTGCGTCCTTGAGGGGCGCGACGGGCAGGCCGTCGAGGTACTGACGGACCGGATGCACGCGGCAGGCACTTGCGGCACTTTTTACCGTGGCGTCGATCACGGCACTTTTTGCGTGGTAGCGGTGGGCGTTGAGCCACAACCCGATGTTGCTGACGTCGGTGGAGGTGAAGCCCGCGATTTCCGCGTCGAGGCGCAAAGGCGGGTTGACCGCCACCACCTTGTTACGAAATTCGTCTTTCTGCCACACACCATGCCACGCGGGGCCAAGGAAGATGTTGAAGAGGTCCCGCGACGTGATGGGGCTCGTTTCGCTACTACCCCCGAGGTCTGTAGCGAGGTCGAAACTGTACACGGGTTTGGGAAGGGCGACGCGCGGTACGATCCCCTCTGGCGTCGGAGGCAGCGGGATCATGTCGGGCTCTTTGCCCATGTGCTCGGGGGGAATACCGCAAGGCGTAGTGCCGCGCTGCTGGGCCTCCTCGAGCTTCCTTGCGATGTCCGCTACTTTCCAGGGGGGCCGGCACTTTTCATTGTACGGCAGGATGAGATCGAGGGCGAGGGGGATGGGCAGCTCGAGGGTCCGTGTAAGATGCAGGGCCACAGTCCAGAGCTGGGCGTCGCCGCCGAACCCTTCGACACACGGGGGAGCCTCAGCGAGGTATTGTACAGCTCGGCGAGTTCGGTAGCCCAGCTCGGGGTCGGTGTTGGCAAGGGTATTGACCGGGCTAGGTGCGGGGCCTGCGGCACTTTTTGCATCGGTGTAACGGGCCGTGGATCGCACGAGGTCGAGGAGCCATTCGGGCGCAGCAACAACCGAGACAGCAAGCGCGACAATATAACCGGGAGATCCGGGACCCACCACGTAACCCCCAGCTCCTCGAACATCGACCCCGGGGAGCACCCCAGTTCTATTCGTGAGGTGGTCGACGTGAGTGAAGTACAGGTGGAGACCTCCGCTGCGGGTGCGCACCGTGAAGGTTTCGCACCAAGAATCATCCCCCTCGCAGCACTTTTCGGCGTACGCTGAGATCGATTGGAGCCCATTATGTTCGCCCTTCGTGTCCAAATCCAAAACCCAGTAGCCGCTGCGCGCGCCGGTGGGGATGCCGTACCCGGCGGCCAGATCGATGGGCCCGTCGTAGGGCCGGGTCCAGGGGACACTCGGCTTTTTCGTCCCGGGGAGGAGAGGGAACTTGGGGCACTTTTCGAGCAGGCTGGGGATCAAGTGACCTCGCGCAATTTGTTGGCCCTACAATCCATAGAGCCAAAAGATATGATGTTCTCCGCTTCGCGCATCGGGTTGTGGATCTCCTGTAACCGCCGAGCTGGGTGGAAGTACATCTGTGGCTACCCCGAGCCCCAGCACCCTGCGGCGGCGCTTGGAACGCGGGTGCACAAGATCCTCGAAGACAACAAGCGCCACGGCCTCCTACCCGACAGAACCACGATCGAAGGGGCCATCGCGGCCGAGGCGCTCCCGTACATCGCGGACTACGTGTACGAGGGGCCCGACGGGCCGGTGCAGCTTGAGGGGCACATTTTCGTCGATGGCCGCCACAAGTGGCAGGGGTACAAGGACCTGTCCGCTCCCGCGAAGATCAAGGACTACAAGACCTCCTCAGACCCGCGTAAGTGGGGGAAAACACCGGGGGAATTGCTTGCGGACCCTCAAGCCATCCTCTACGCGGAGCACTACTACTCTAGCGCCCCCCCGGACGCGCCCGAGGTCGAGCTGGAGTGGATCTACCTGAAGAGCAAGCCCCCGCACTACGCACACCCGGTGAGCTTGACGATGCCTCGGGCCCATGCTAAGGCAGGCTTCGAGGTCCTCGAAAGCTTCGCCGACGAGATGCAAGCGGCCGAGGACGCGGCCCCCGAGGGCGTCGCCGAGAAGCACAAATACGTCTTGACCCTGGCGCACGATCCGTCAAGATGCCGGGAGTACCCGCCCGCCGGGTGCCCGTACAAGGCTCATTGCATCGACATCCAACCGTTTTCCGATCCCAACACCGCCGAAAGGAACAACCACATGTCCGTCCTCGATCGCCTCGCCGCTCTTACCGCCGTCGCCGCGCCGCCGGCCACCGCCCAGGCTTCGGTCCCGCCCGCGGCGCCCCCGGAGCCCGCCACCATCATTCCGCCCGGCGACGGGCCGACGATGGGTTACCCGGCCCCTACGAATCCCCCGCCCGGGCCCTACACGCCGGCCCCGCGGGCCACGGCCGAGGAAGAGGCAGCCATTGCCGCGGTGAACCCCCCTAAGCGCTACCGAAAACAACCACGGAAGGAGGCGGACACCATCCCAGTGCCGGCGATGGTGGCGGAGCCCGTCACCGCGCCGCTCGCACCGACTGCGCACGATCTCCTAAAAGCCGTGGCTGGTACTGCCACACTGGCGGTAAATCTCGCGGCGATGGCGGAGAAGCCCGTTGCGCCTCTGCCCCCCATGCCCGCGGTCGCCGACGGGGAGTTCCTCCCCATCGTACCCACCATCATCGACACGCTTCTCGTCGGCTGCCAGCTCTGGTCGACGACGCGCCTAGTCGAGGTCGTGCGCTTCGAGTTCTTCGTCGCCAAGGCCCAGGAGATGATGGGCGAAGGGGCCTACTGGGCGGGGTACGGCTACAAGACCAACGGCATCATGCTCCAGAACATCCAGCGCCTCATTACCGAGGCCCGGCCCGAGACGCTCATCATCGGCGACGCGCGTACGCCCGAGGCAGTGCTGGCACTTTCCTGGCTTCGGGCCAATAGCGCGGTCATCGTCGAGGGGGGTGCGCGGTGACACCCCAAGTCGCCCTCCAGACCCTCAAAGACCTCGTCGATGCGTACGTCCCGAGCAGTACGGGGGAGTACGACCAGGCCCTCAGAGCCATCGAGGTGCTGGAACGGTACCGAAACCCCGACGCCGAGGCGCTCGCGGCCCTCGTCACTTTCGTCGTCGACATCGAGCACGACGCGCGTCGGGCGCTCAACGGGTTGGAGAGGGTGTCGGAGAAGGTGAACGCCCCCGCAGGCCCAATGTTGGCGGCGGGGTGGTCGGCCTTGGGGCAATAGGTGTTCAGCAAGCCGCCTGTAGTCGCTTCCGAGGACTACCGCCGGGTCCGAGCCCTTCCGGTCCGCGACCCCGATACCTACTACCCTAAAGACCTCGTCGAGAAGATGTCCGCCGCGCTCCGGGTCCCCGGTAGCAAGGCGCTCTTGCGCGAGGTCCAAGCACGGGCACTTTACGACCTCGCCCGGGGCAAGAAGGGCTTTTACCCGATCAGGGTGGGCGGGGGCAAGACGCTCATATCCTTTCTCGCACCCCGGGTGCTAGGGTCCTCGCGATGCCTCTTGGTCACCAAGGCTGCCTTGCTCGAGAAGACCGACCGCGAGTGGCGCAAGGCCAAGGAGGACTGGCAAGTAGCCCGCCACTTGCAGTTTCGGTCCTACGAGAAGCTCGGGCGCGTGAGCGGGGCGACCGACCTTGAGATGATGAAGCCCGACCTCATCATCGCCGATGAGGCCCATTGCCTCAAAAACCCGCGGGCGGCCGTGACGCGCCGCTTCGCCCGATACATGGCCACCCACCCCAACACACGCTTCATCCCGATGACCGGCACTTTGATGAAGAACAGCGTCAAGGACTTCGCCCACCTGATGGCCTGGGCGATGCGCGAGACCTCCGTGCTCCCCGGCGACAAAGGGGAGCTGGAGGCGTGGGCCGGGGCGCTTGACGAGGGCTTGAACCCCGTCTCTCGCCGCTCCCCCGGCGTCCTGCTCGACCTCATGCGCATCCCCGACGACGGTAGCGACGACGACGATAACTCCCGGCGCGCGAGGAAGGTGTTCTTCGCGCGGGCGAACGCCACCGAGGGCATCATCGTCGCCGACGCCCAGGATGACTACCAGGGTAGCCTACTGATAGAGGGCATCGAGTATGAACCAAATGCGGCGACGGAGAAGAACTTCCAGATCCTTCGCGATACGATGTGCAAACCTGACGGGTGGGCGTTGGGTGACGCTATGCAGGTCTGGGCTGAAGCTAGGCGACTTGCCGTGGGCGTGCACTACGCCTGGGATCCTGCCCCGCCTGAGGCGTGGCTCCAGGCTCGGAAACTGTGGGCAGCCTGCGTACGGGATACTCTCAAATCGCCTCGTGCAGATGCCCTGGGATGGGATTCCGAGCTACAGGTCACTACGGCCGTGCTTTCAGGGCAGCTCGAGGACGAGTACGGTCTTTTGGCCGACTGGCAGGCTATCAAGCCCACTTTTACCATCGATCCTAAGCCAGTCTGGCATGATGATACCGCGCTGAACCTCTGCGCCAAGTGGTTGACCGAACGCCCCCGAGGCATCTGTTGGGTAGAGCACCGATTCTTCGGGTTCCAGCTTGCCAAAAACACCGGGCTGCCTTACTTTGGGCCGAAGGGTTTGGATGCGAAGGGTAACTTCATCGAGGACGCCGACGGCCCGATCATCGCGTCCGTCGCGGCAAACAGCAACGGTCGTAACCTACAGTTCAAGTGGTGCGACAACCTCGTCACCGCTCCTCCGGCCGATAGCGAGCGCTGGGAGCAGATGATGGCCCGGACGCACCGTTACAAGCAGCCGGCCGACTCGGTGAGCGTAGACGTGCTCATCGGGTGCCGGGAGCACTTGGAGTCGATCCCGCGGGCCCTAGCTTCGGCCGACGTCAAGAGCGACCTCCTGGGTTTTTCCCAGAGACTCAAAATCTCGGATATTGTTTGGCCAGAAGATAGTAGTACCAGAAGAGGCCCGCGTTGGGCCTGATAACGTACTTCAACAATTTCACCGTACTAGGGAACCGCATGAACATCCCCGAACTCGAAAAAGAACTCCAGGCGCTCGAAGACAAGGCCGACAACGACCAAGCCAGCATCGACAAGAGCATCCTGTCTTTTGTGCTGGAGGTGGCAAAAGATCTATCCGAGAGTCGAGCGCACGTCTCTCGAACAGATTTCGACTACGGGCGTTGCGAAAAACGCAGAACAGTCGCGATCTGGACAGAACAAGGCACCGTTACAATCGAACATATCATCCGCAAACCCCCTGGCAACGACCGTATCTACTAGGAGAAAATCATGAGCACCGCACAGCAAGCACAGCAAGCACCGACCGTCGCCGGCCCCTTCGCCGCCTCCCTCAACCAGTTCGTCCCCGAATCCAAGGTCCCCTGGTTCGAGGCGGGCTTCCTCGGCGTCATCGTCGTCAACCGATGCCTCTGGAAGACTATCCGCGCCGGGGGTAACGCCCTCATCGTGGAGTTTACCGTCGAGTCGTGCGCCAAGACGGGGCGCTTCCCGCCGCCCGTTGGCGCGGCGCCGGGCACGCTCGGCCCCATCGACGACACGCCCCCGGGCAGCCAGCGCTCGTGGTTCCAGAGCATGAAGGAGGAGCGTACGGGCTGGGACAGCGCCTCTCTCTTCCTCTACGCCGCGATGGGCTACGACCCGAACAGCGTCAAGGTCAAGCAGGAGGTCGAACCCAAGCGCGCCGACCTTCTCAACGCCGCGGTGAGCGCCGCCAACATCCTCAAGGCCCAGCGCGTGATGCTCGAGACGGCGCTCATCAAGACGAAGAAGGGCACCGACTTCACGAAGTACATCTTCTCGGTGGCGCCGCCGATCGTCGGCCAGTAGGACTTACGGCCGGTGGGGTGGGATTTACCCTCGCCCTTCCGGCCGTCTTTTTCTCGTGTTGTGCAGACGACCCCTCTGCTGGTAGCAGAAGCGCGCAACCCTGGTTCGAGTCCGGGGAGGGGTCGTCTGGACAACATGATAAAAAACACACCCGATCCCACACGAATCCTAGTTGAAGAAGGTCAGCTCCGGCACTGCTACACGTGCGCGTGCATGCACATGCACACTCCGACGGCGATGGGTTGGAGCAGCAAGGACTGGAAGCTCTGCCCCTTCGGGCATGAGACGGTCGCCGTCCAATTCCGCTTCGGCGCGAACGGGCTGACGGCGGAGCCTGCCACGTGAGCCCCCTAAGCAAGGCGATTTTCCGCGTGGTTCGCTGGGAGTTCTTACTGGGACTCCCTGTCGAGGACCCCGATCGCATAAGCTATTATCTGAGAGCCGAGCGACTTGCCAACATGCTGGACCGGCGGTACGCGGGTTACGTCAACGGCATTAGGGTGCGTCTTATGATGATCTTGGACGGCGCCCTATGACCTTCGTCGTCTCCTACTGCGCCGACAGCTTCGCCTTCACGAAGGCCGCCAGTTTTGGCGAGGTCGACGCGATCATCACCGATCCCCCGTATTCGGCCCACGTCCACGAGAACCTATGCAGCGGCTCTCTCGTCGGGACCAAGGCCGTGCCGAAGTACGAGCTGCCCTTCGCCCCGCTGAAGGCTTCGCTGGAAGGCTACGCCTGGCTCGACGACGCCGTTCGGATGGCGAAGCGCTGGGTCATCTCCTTCTGCGACCTCGAAGCCTTCGGGCTCATCAAAGGGGTTCAACCCGAGGCTTACGTCCGGGGAGGGGTCTGGTACAAGGCGAACGCTATGGGCCAGCTCACGAAGGATCGCCCGGCCACGGCCTTCGAGGGCATCGCGTGCCTGCACGGGGAGAAGGATGAAGGGCACCCCAAGAAGCGCTGGAACGGCAGGGGGTCCTACGGGATCTGGCGAGCCAACGGGACGCGCGGGAAGAAGGATCGGCACCCCAACGAGAAGCCCATCGACCTGTGCTTGAAGCTCGTGGCGCTCTTCAGCGAGCGCGGCGAGACGGTCTTCGATCCCTTCTGCGGCTCGGGGGCAATCGGCGAGGCGTGCGTCCGACTAGGGCGGAATTACATCGGCCTCGACAACGATGTCGAATGGGTCGAGAAGGCCAATACCCGCAAGCCGACCAAGGCGCAAAAGGGGTCGTTGCTGGAGACCTTCCCGTATTTCCTGTCTGACGGGCAAGCCTTGGAGCTTTGCAGCATGCGGGGGGGTGACCCACCCGACGAGGAGGGCCCGTGCCCAACATAATCGCTTTCGACACCGAGACCTGGCTCATCGAGCCCGGCTTACTCGCGCCGCCGCTCGTGTGCTTCCAATGGATCGGGAACACCGTTCGCGAGGCGCGGCTATGTCATCGTGATCACGCCTACGACTGCATACGGGAGATGTTGCTCTCTGAGAATATCCTCGTCGGCCATAACGTCGCCTACGACATGGGCGTAATCGCCGCCCAGTGGCCCGACCTCTTGCCCCTCATCTTCGCCAAGTACGACCGCCAGCAGGTGACCGACACGCTCATCCGCGACCAACTCCTCCAAATAGCCAAAGGCGAGTTCCGCGGGTGGTTCAACGAACAGACCCAGGAGTCTGGCGCCATCACCTACCACCTGGCGGACTTGGTGCGGCGGCACCTCGGGCAGAACCTCAAAAAGGAAGGGTTTCGCCTCTTCTACCGGGCATTTGATCAGGTCCCGAACATCAATGACTGGGATCGGGTGGCCAAAGAGTTTCAGGACGCCTGCCGCGCGGGTAATTGGCCCGACTGGACCCGCGACCTCAAGGATGAGGACCGTGCCGGCCTACTTGCCGCCGATCCGTCCGAGGCCCGCACGTACGCGCTCGAGGACGCGCGCACGACGCTGGCGGTGTACGAGGCCCAGGAGAGGGCCGCCTTCCGACCCGACCTACAGGACGTCCTGGCCGACCAGTACCGGCAGACGTACGCGGCTTTCTGCCTGCACCTGGCGAGTGCCTGGGGCGTGCACACTGACCCCGAGGCCGTGGAGAAGATCGCCGCGCACCTCCAAGGACGCTTCGACGAGATCCAGACGACCTTGATGCAGGTCGGCATCGTGCGCCCGAACGGCACCGTCGACACCGAGGCGGCCAAGGACGCCATGGTGCAGCGGTGCGCCGAGGAAGGCATCAAACCCGCCCTCACGCCGAAGGGGGCTGTCTCCCTATCGGCCGATGCGTGCGCCCGTGTCGAGGAAGAGGGCTCATCGATAACGCTTTACACCGAGTACGTCCAGCTTCGGAAGAGCCTCTCGAACGATATCAAGATGCTGCGCTCCGCCGCGGGCGAGGTCCCGATCCAGCCCCGCTACGACATGGCCGACACCGGCCGCACCCGCGCGAGCAAGGGTTTCCAGGCGATAAGCAAGACTGGGGGCATCCGGGAGTGCTTCGTGCCCAGGGAGGGGAAGGTCTTCGCCCAGGGGGACTACGAGGCCCTCGAGCTACACACCCTCGCCCAGTGGTGCATCTCGCACGGCATCCCGAGTAAGCTCGGCGAGGCCCTCAACGCCGGTAAGGACGTCCACACGATGATGGCGGCCACGATGCTCGGCATCACCTACGAGGAGGGCCTGGTGCGCAAGAAAGCCAAGGACCCCGTGCTCAAGGACGCCCGGCAGAAAGCCAAGCCGATCAACTTCGGGTTCCCGGGGGGTTTGGGCATCGAGAAGTTCGTCGCCTTCGCGCGCGTCCAGTACGGCGTCATCCTGACCGAGGCGGAGGCGAAGCAAGCCAAGGAGGCGTGGCTGACCCTGTGGCCGGAAATGCACCAGTTCTTTTACCTCTCGGCCCAGGCCACCGCCGGGGGGCGCCTAGCCACCGAGACGCACCTATTCTCCGGGCGCATCCGGGGCGGTTGTCGGTACACGGCGCTCTGCAACGGCCGCTTCCAGGGGCTCGGGGCCGATGCCGCGAAGCGGGGGCTTTGCCTCGTCACGCGGGCGTGCTACGCTGACACGGCGTCGCCGCTCTACGGGGCGCGACCTATTGGGTTTTTCCACGACGAAATTCTGGCTGAGGTGGCAATAAAAGGGGCCCCTGAAGCGGCTGTGGAACTCGGACGTCTTATGGTCAAGGGCGCGAACGAATTTTTGCCCGACGTCCCGAGCAAGGTGGATCCGTTGTATCATT
>Ga0209421_1000025_pt1 | contig 14272 bp, 22 predicted proteins | sample BlaSpr_A8_OM2_O2_FD_187977 | JGI IMG/M metagenome (GOLD analysis project Ga0209421, IMG submission 187977) | Forest soil microbial communities from Thunder Bay, Ontario, Canada - Black Spruce, Ontario site 2_A8_OM2_O2 (SPAdes) (version 2) | ecosystem: Environmental > Terrestrial > Soil > Boreal... | reverse complement strand
TGGAGCTTGGCCGAGCGATGCAACGAGCGTCGAGAGGTATGCCGCAGAGTTTTGAGTCAGCGTCGGATCGTAAGCCGATCCCGTAGGACCATGGACCTGGAGCGTGATCCACTCCTCGGTGTTCTGCATCGTCGCCTGGTCGGCCGCTGAAAATTGCTGGACCTGAGACAAAAAATCGTTGTAGGCGTTGATGATTGTGCTGGTCGGCGTCTGCGGCGTCCATCCGTAGCTGCCGGGGTTCGCGAGCGTATTCAGATCCGTAACAGCCGTATCGTAAGCGGTCATAGCCCCGCCTTTCGTGCCAGGCCGATGAGGAGAGCCCCTACGAGGAGCCCTCCTACAGCAGCAAGCGCAACAGTTGCTGTCGGGCTTGGTTGCGTGATGGTCACGTTGACTGGCGGAAGCTTGTTGACTCCTGCGGTTGCCGCTGCGGCGTCATGTGCGATCATGCCGTCGACAACCGTCGTCAGGAGGTCAGCATCGGTTGTGACTTGGCCTTGATCGTAATTAGCCGTCTGCGACATGTCCTCGAGATAGCCCGCCTGCTTGAGCAAATCCTGATAGGCGCTGTTCGAAGTGATCGCAGCCTGATCCGCTGCGAGCATCTGTCCTACAGATGCTTGAAGCGCGCGAATGGCCGTGTCCATATCCGCGGGCAGAGCGCTAGCGCTCTGAGCGGTGTGTAAAATCGCGAGCTGTGCGAGTGCGTCGCTGTAAGCACTCATGACTCGGTCTCCACGAGAAGCGCGCCCATGATGCGCCAGTAGATGGGCCCGATGACGAGCTCAGACACGGTTGCGGTGTAGTCTTGGATGAACGCTTCCTCCGGAAGCCCGCCGCTCGAGAGCGTTGTCATCGTCATCGTCGGAGAGCCGCGCGTTGCAGGATTGGTTTGCAGCACGCTCGCGTAGAGGCTCAGTCGGCCGTCGCCGTGAATCCAGATGCCTTCGTCGCCGAACGCGCTCCACGCGCGATCGGAGTCCCACGGATAGCGTAAATCGTGGATGTTGCCGAGACCTCCGACGCTCTCGAGCTGCTGCGTCAAATCCGGCGGATCGTAGTGCGTGAGGCCCTTCATGTAGAAGAGCGGGGCCCCTGTATTAGGGTCCACGTTGGTGTTGACGAACGTCTGATAGAGCATCGCAGGCGTGTCGCTTCGGAGGAAGGACCAGTTCTGCGTGTCGGTCGAAGGGTTCTGCTCTTTCGGCGACCGCTGGCGCTCGATGACGCAGTGCCAAGAAATATTGCCGTCGGGGAATCGGAACGTGGGCGTCTGCGCCCAGAGCTCAATCGGGTACTCCGGAGGCGTGCCCTGATTGGCGTCGATGCCGAGCGTGTAGCCTTGACGAATCCCTCGCAGCCAGAGCCCGCTCTGAAACTTGACGCTCGCCAAGTTCATCAGGTACCGCGGCTGTGGCGGCGTCGTGCTCGGGCTGATGAGGTTATTGAGAACCGGCGGCACGCGCAGGCCGGTGTACGTGGGCTGACCGGAGGTCGTGAAGGGATCGGTCGAGACGCCTTGAAGCGCCTCGTCGATTCCTAGAGTCGAGACCTCGATCTTGATACGAGCCACACTGTCTTCTCCTCAGCTCATCAGAAGCGCGTTGCCGACCTGATCGGCTGACAGCGTGTTGCCGTTCGAATCCGTAAAGCCGCCGCTGCCGTCGTTGAAAATCGTCGTGCCGTCGTTCAAGGTCGTGTAGACGCTGCCGGATGCTGCGTTCGACGAATCGCTCTTGAGCGCATCGACCACGGAAGAGAAGGCTGCGGTTCCTGCTTTGAGGTCTGCAGCCAGTTGGTCCGGCGGTGTCCCCGGCACCACGGGAGTCGTATTGGCGACAACCGGTGCCGAGGTGCTGGCCTTGTAGACAAGGAAGCCGACGCCGACGACCGCAGCGGTGCCGAGGAGCAGCGGGAGCAGCTCCAGGCCCATCGGGTTTCGACGACGTCGGCGACGGCTCATCTTCTCTTCTTCAGGCAGTGAGCCCCTCGCGGGGCTTGCTGCTTCAGGCCGGGAGCGCCTTGCCAGGCAGGCTCGCGACGTAGAAGTACGTGATGAGGATGCCCATGCCGAGGCCCACGCCTGCGGGCACGAGATCCTTCATCAGAGGGTTCCTGCGGCGCCGACGGCTCCTGCGGTGTTTCTTGGCCATGGTCTTTCCTTTTTCTCTTTCTTTTGGAAGCGAAATCGTTACTGGGAGCCCTGAGGCGGCATCCCCATCTTCACCAGAATGTCGTTCGCTTGCGCGGTGTTCATGTTGGCGAAGAAGTTGGCCGAGTCGATCGGCTGCCACATGCGGAAGCCCACAACGACCGTGACCGGGAGCGCCCCGGCGGGAGCCGGAGAGAACTGCTGGAATTGCATCTGGACGCTGGAGTTGGGCTGAAGCACCCAACCGCTCGGCCACGCGCCGTTGAGGCTGTCGCAGAGCATCTTGAGGGGCACGAAGTCGGGCGCCACTGAGTATTTCGGGGAGCCAAGCACGAGCATCGTCGCGCGGATGCCGCTCTGCAGGCCGTAGAAGTAGTCGTTGACGTATTGAAGTGCGTTGCCCGCGTTGTAGCTGGCAGTGTCGACCTCGTACATGACCGAGTCGACGATCGACGGCCAGATGAGCTTGTTGCCGGCGGTGTTGCTGGTGCTACCGAAGTTCTGGAAGTTCGAGATGAGCGTCGTCGCATCGACGAACGTGTTTTCGATCGTGAGGACGAACGGCTGGAAAGGAACGCGCATCGCCTTGGCGACGGCGAGCTGCGGGCTGTACTGCGCGACGGCCAAAATGTCGTCTTGCGACCAGTACGCGCCGCCCTTGCCCAAGCCTACGAACTTTCCGAGATCCATTTCAAACATCCTCTCGAGGCGAAAAGACTAAGGAGGCGCGCTCACTCATGCCCTAAGTGAACGCGCCCCCTTGGGGTGCGATCACCGCATGTGGATGTTGCCCATGCCGGGCAGCGCGCCGAGGCCGGCGAGGACGCCGGTCTGCTTGCAGAGCTGTGCCTGGTCGGGCGTGAGCTCGAAGCCGTTGATGCGCACTGCGAGCTTCCACGAGCCGCCACGGAAGCCCATGCGGCTCTGGAACGTGGTGATCGGCTGCGGAGCCACGGTTGCGTCGAGCGAGGGCTCTTCGCCGATGGCGCCCGAGGCTGCAACGCCGGTCGCGCTGATGTTCTGGTCCACCTGGAAGGGCGGAGGCGAATCGATCGACGTGCCGGTTCCGACGCTGCCGCCGAAGTTGGCCGTGATCCAGTTGATCATCTCCTGATGATCGTTGGAGCTGTTGAGCGCGATGTCCGCGCGCAGGCCGATGGGGATGCCCGCGTCCATGAGGAACGGCGAGCAGAGACGCCGGTCGGGCCGGTTGCCGGACAGAAGTCCTCGGAGGCCCATGCCGCCGTAGGTCGCGCCGACGGTCTCGTAGGCGCGCGTGGGGCGGAACACGGAGAGGCCCGTGGTCGTCGTGGTGCCGCTGACCAGCAGCGTCATGTTGCCGATGCGCGTTCGCTCCAGCGGCAGGAAGATTTGCCCGCTGCCGAGGATGTTGCGGTAGTAGTCGTTGGTGACGCGCGCGTAGTACTGGATGTCCTGCTCCGAAGAGGAAGCCGATCCGTTCTGCGCTGCGCTCGGAACGTACATCGTGTTGCGAAGCGAATCGCGCACGATGAAGTTCTTGTGACCGTACTGCCAGTTCAGGTTGTAGGCGTTCGCCATGTGGAAGAACGCGATCTCCTGCCACGCGGCCCAGTCGAGCCACGCTTGCGTCATCGAGCCGATCGCGGCGCCGAGGGGGCCCGTGGCGCCGATGTTGTCTTGGCTGTCGAAGGCGTCGGGGCTGACGGGAGCTGCCGAGACGCTCGTCGGAGTCGTCCAGGCGTTGCCCTTGGCCGTGAAGATGAGCGGCTCGGGTTGGCACTCCCAGCCGATGCTCATGACGAGCACGGGCATCTGGAACTCGCCGCCCTTGGCGAGTGTCGATTCGACGGCGGAGGCGCCGGCGAAGTCGTCGGTCGCATTCAGCGGATCGAGCTTGTCGCCGAACGACTTGGCCGCATCGGTGGCCTTGAGGGGGCCGTCGAAGTGGATCTTGACCTGCTCGGCGTTGGGGATCACCCAGCTCTGGCTCCCGAGGGCGACTTTGATGTCACCGAGGAAGCGCGAAGCGGGGTTCACGCTCTGGTTGCCGTTGTTGTACGGCCGACCAAGGCCGATCTTGTTGAGGTTGGTGTCTGCCTTCTCGATGTGATTGAACTTGGCCATGGTCTCTTCTCTTTTTTGACGCCTCTCCAGAAGATAGCGTCTGTTGTTGGATCAGTGATGGTTTGGAGTCAGCGAGGTCCAGTGAGCTTGAACGGAACGGGTGCAGCCGCAGCCGGGGGCGGCCCGATTGGCTGGCATCCGCTTCCGGGGATGAAAATTGTCCCTGGGGGACAGTTCTGAGTCGTCGTGGTGGTCGTCGTTGTGCCACCACCTCCGCCACCTCCGCCGCCACCATTTTGCGTCAGGCGAGCGTCGGGGCCGCCATAGACGCAGGTCCCATCGGGGAGCTGCACCATGCCCGGTGGGCAAGTCGACTGAGTGTTGCCACCGGATGAAGATCCGCCGCCGCTGTTGTCGACGGGAACGACGACCGGAACGATGACCGGAGCGGGCGACGTGTAGGACGGAACGGGCGCCTGCGGGCAGTCGTTCTGGTAGTCGCAGTCGTTGCAATCACCGCTGCCGTAGGCGCCGTTTCCGTTGCCGTAGCCGCCGGCCTCGTTGCCGTAGTAGCCGCCGCTGTCGCCGCCCAGACCGCTGGACGAGCTGGAGTCAGCAATGAAATGCTGCGGGCTGACGTCGTTGGCTGTCACGATCGGCATGCTGCTCTGTTGACAGTCGTTGCAGCCTCCGCCGCAACCGCCGCTGCATCCACCGACTCCGGTGTTCGCAGCGCCGAGTTGCCGAGCCCCCTTCGGAGGCCCAGCAAACATGCCGGCCGGCTGTTGTGCCGAGCTTCCGGCAGCGCCAGCAACCATCGGGACGATGACGCCGGAGCCGACCTGCATCTGGCGAGCCTGTGCGGCGACTTCCGGCGCGTAGGCTTGCAAGACGTACTGATTGGAGCTGCCGAAGGTCGCGAGCGCATCACCCATCGCCTTGCCGGCGACGCGAGCGCCTGCGCCGTAGGCCGCAAGCTGGAGGAACGCCTTGAACTTCGCGTTCTTCACGAAGCGCGAGGCGAGCCCCGGCGTGAAGATGATACCGACGGCGGCTGCGAGCCGAATTGGATCACTCCAGATCGGCAGCAAGGGGGCCTCGCTGTCGTAGATTTGGCCGGCGGCCGGAGTGTCGGTGAAGCCCGAGCCCGCGGGAGCGAGCGGGTGCGTTGCGAGCATGCGATCGACGAGATCGGCGACCGCGTAGCCGGAGCCGACGCCGAAGAGACCGGCGACCACTTCCATCGGCCCCTCGAGCGGATTGCCGAAGAAGGGGTTGCGATGACGCCGCATGTGGCGGCGATGCCGGATCGGATTCGCGATCGGATTGTGCTTGCGACCACGACGCTTGCCCTTGCGGCGCTTGCGGCGGGGACTCTCGTACGCCGTCATCTCGGATTCTTGCTTCCAAGAGTCGTACGTCTTTGAGCGACGATTGGAGCGTCGAGTCGCTGCGCCCTTGCGCCCAGCGAGCACGCGCTTCCGACTCTTGCGATGGCCCGTCACCTTGTGGCCCTTTGACTTGCTCCTCTTGTGACGCTTGCGGGTCGCTGCGGCTTTCTTGCCGGCGCGCACGTGCTTGGCGCTCTTGCGATGCCCAGAGGTCTTGTGAGCCGCCTTCTTGCGACGACGAGCGGCCTTGCGCTTCGGCGTCTTGCAACGCTTCGGGATGCCCGGCAAGCGTTTCTTGCCGTGACGCTTGGCCGCGCCGCGCTTTCCGTACGCTCGGCGGCACGCCTTTTTACGCCGCTTCGCGCTACGGGCCTTCTCCACGTTCTTGCGTGAAGCGGCGCTCTGCTTGCGGCTCGGATTTTTCGGGTTCCGGTGGCGACGACGTTTCGGCGTCCCGCCCGAAGCCTTCCGAGCGCGCTTGGCGGCGCGCTGCATCTTTTTGGTCGCTGCGATTTGGGCCTTGGAGCGTCGCTTCTTTCGAGCCATCCCCTCCAATAGACCCGAAGACTTGACCTGAGTCAACGAATACCCAGATTGGGTTCTTTTTGACTTGGGTGTTGAACCGGCTGCGGCTGTCGATATCGGCCTTTTTTGCTGCAATATTCGAGAGTAGTCCACCACACGGCTATCCTACACCAGGAAGTCAAAAAAGACCCGGTTTGAGGTCAGCGGTGACTTTCGGGTACGCTAGCTCTCGATGTCCCGCCGCCGGAACCCTACGTTTCTCGACCTGCTTCCGTGGCTCCTCGGCGGAGCAGCCGTCGTCGGGGCCGCAGTCGTCGTCTACAAATTTTCGCAGCCGCAGCTAACGCCAGAGCAAAAGCTGGCTCAGGGGATTGTAGCTGGCGCTGCAAAAGCCAACGCGGACATCAAACGAAATCCTCTAGCCCCTGGGGCTTGAGGGCGGACCAGCGAACCCGGCGCTTCCAGGATCGGCGCTGCGATAGATGCTCCTGAAGCCGCCCGCGCCGACTTCGTAGAGCCGAAGCGGGTCGTCGTGCGTCGCGACCGATCCTGCGGTGTGCACTTGGCCGATGTCGAGCACGCGGTGGTCGTGGCCAGCGAGGTAGTGGATGTTCGGGCTTCGACCGAGCAGCCGCATGACGGCCGCCCGATCAATGAGGCCGTGGAACGGATGCAAAACTCCGCCAAATTGCGGTCCGTGATGCGCAGCTATGATAACTGGGCCAGCGACATTGCGTGTCAGCGTGTCAAGCATCGAGAGTTGCATCGCTCCGATTTTACCGAGCGCACCGAATAAAATAGCCCTCCGAGGAGCGCGCGTGTCAATCGGGATGACCAGAGTCTCACCGACCATTTTAGGATGATCGAGCGGCCCGAAGACGCGACCAAAGCCGTGACCACTATCGTGGTTCCCCGGAACGATCGTACGTCCGTATGGCCAGTGCTCAGCGAGCACGTCTGCAAGTTCTTGGAATTGTCGTTCGCGTCCGCTGGCGGTCAGGTCTCCGGTGATGATGAGCTCCTGTGCGCCCGCAGCTTTGGCTTGGCCGAGCGCTCGAACGAAGCGTAGACGACGGCCTTCGTCGTTCTTTAGGTGCAAATCGGACAAATGTGCGACCAGCATTTTAGTTGATACCCTCCTGATCGAGTTTCTCGAGATCGTCGGCCGCATCGCGCAAGATGCCTGCAAGCTGGCTGTAGGTGCCCTTGCAATTAGGGTCCGAGGCGATGCGCAGCTTCCGCATCCAACCGCCTTCGGGCTTGTGAATCATTGCAAGTGTCACAAGGACGTCAGCTCCTACCTTCGGCCGAAGCGCGAGGGTCGTTCGATCGAGAAGCTCGTCGCGCTCGTCTTCTTGGCTCATGAGCCGAGCATCCTATCCAAACTCGAGAACAAGCCCTCGTTGTTGTCGTGCGAAACGTTGGCGAGGTTCGCAGAGAACTCTGAGCAGCGCTGCAAGAACTCATCGACTGTGGTCGGAGTCAGTCCAGAGCACCTCTGCCCATAGCCGAGCGCCTGGAGGTAGTTCGAGTTCAAAATCTGCTCGAGATACCCCTCGAAGGGCAGGGCGAGCAGAGGGACGTGGTTGTAGATGCACTCGGTCATCAGTGAAAATCCCGAACCGCTGATAACTGCCCGCGATCGAACGACGTCGTCGGCAAAATCGTCCGACACCGGAAGCAAGGTCACGTTGCCGTAGGAGCCCTCACGGCCGGAGCCATAGCAGTTGAATCGAATTTTGGAGCATGTCTGAAGCGCTTTGATCGCAGCGTTCCAGTCAGCCTTGTCGTTCAGATAGACCACAACCCGGTCGCCGACGCAGCGAGACCGAGACGCGACCGGTCGGTTTTTCAAAATAGGCAAGTGGATCGTCGTGTTGTTGTAGCGAACCGGAGCCTGCACGAAGGTCGTCACCATGTAGCGATAGGCTTGTGGAACGAAATTCGAGAACACCGGCAGCGATAGGATGACTGCTTTCTTGTCGTTCTCGTAGACAGACGGCGGATGCTGGCACCTTGAGACGAAGTGAATGTTGTCCAAGGCCACGACGGGGATACCGAACATGTTGCCGTATTTTGCGGTGCACGGCTCGAAGTCTGAAATAATTAGGTCTGGCTTCGGTAATCCAATCAAGAACGCTGGGGCAACGCTCATCGCGACGAGGCGCGGGATGTTCTCGAGGACGGCTTTGACGGGATCGAGCCGATTGCGCACGATAGAGGTCATGACCCCCGGAATGAGAGCCACGTCGCCATAGCGATTGAGGTACTTGCTCGCGCGACCTCGCGGACAAGCGAATTTGACGTCGTGACCTTGAGAGACCAGATGATCGCGGACAACAGCGCTACGGACCGCATGCCCCATCCCTTCGCCTGCGACGCCGTAGAGGATTCTCATCGAAAATCCTCATTGGCTGGCGGTGTCGACAACAAACTGACGGCGTACGTCTGTCCATCCGGCCGATGTGTGATGAGGGTGTCGAGTCGAAGGCAGGCCATCCGATGCGTCATTCCCTTGTCGTAGACGCGGTAAATGGCCTCGGGGCTAACCGCATTGCCCATTGACCAGACGGTCCAGACGCGCATGGCCGCTATGGCGGAAGCACTGGGGTCACCGGAAGCGGTATGGATTGCGGCGGATTTCTATATACCGTTTGTCGACCGAAGCGCTGCAAGTTGTACTGCTGCAAAAACCAATTGATCCCGGCTTGGATTCCGCGCGCACCACCTCCTGGTGGCTGGTCATTGATGCCGGCTACACGAAAGGCGGCGTTCATATTGTTGAACGCATTGGTCAAATCGCCTCTATTTAGAAACGTTTGGGCAGCTTTGATGAAGTGGACCCCGCTAGCAAAGTTTGCGTGGCTGGGGGGTGCGAGTGCGATTCGAATATCACCTAACCCAGCTACGTTCACGGGCGGCAACTGGCCCAGCGCCCTCTTCGGCCGAGCGGCCCGAAGCACGCCCGCAGACCCCACCACCGCCCCGAGTCCGATCGCCAATAAAGGGTGCATCTATGACCTCGGCCAGAAGCGTACCGCGATCAGCACCCCCAAGCCAAGTACCCCGCCGAGGCCCCCCGCAACCGCTCCCCATGCGGAGTAGGACAGCCGTTCGTCCTGCTCCGGCGCAATGAGATAGCCGATGCCGGCCCCCACGAGCCCGTCGCCCAGCGTCGAGCCGGTGCCAGTGCTGATAGCTCCAAGGCCGACGGAGCCCAAAGTGGGCTTCGTCAGGTTTGTTGCGAGCTCGCCAGCCACTGCTCTAGGTTACGCCCCTCGGACGCGCCCTTCAAGCCGAGGATCGCGCCCATCACTCCGCCACTCTCAATCGCCCACTTAGCGGCGTCCTGGCGGAATAACTTTGCAGCCAAAAAACCGGTCAGCATGCCGAAGCTGACGCCAACGAGGATGCCGGTCGTCGTCAGCGTCGCGACGGGATGAGCCTCGACGGCGCTCGCGAAAAAGCCGAGGTCGCCGGGAGCTTGAGGGCTGGTGATCGCGGTCGTCATGGCCGCCTAAAAAAATTCGGTGTAACCGCCCACACCGAAAAGGGCGCTGGCCCTATGTGGCCGCCAGCTTGCCAGCCAAGCGCAAAGCGCACAGTCATGTGAGCATCTTGGCAAAATACTACGGCCTGATCAGGCCCCTCCAATTCCAGCTACAGCCACTTCCGAGCTCCAACCGCAGCAGCTTGCCGATGCGATAGAGCATCGGGTGTTTGCCCTCAAACGGATGGTAGTAGTCCGCTTGATGATCTGCCGGCAGCCGCCCTGGCCGTCTGCGCGTGTACTCAATCTCGACGACCGGCCCGACGCGATGCCAAGCTCCGAGGCTCTTCGGCGGAAGCGCGATCCGACCCTCGCGCGGCTCCGAACCGAAGTAAGACTTCGCTTCGCCGTCGGAGACCTCGTCACCCGTCTTCTGAAACGGAGCGATCAAAGAGCTGCACTTCGCCCAATCACGGCCGGAGGGATCGTGGAGCAGCCCGTAGCTCGCAGGAGCACGAACCTTGCGGCCGTTCTCGAGCTTGAGATTTACCCTATAGCCCTTGGCGATGAGCATGGGCTCACCGCGCGCCTAATCCTAAAATAGGCGCCCACCGGTTGACGGTCTTTCGTGCGTTGTACTGTATCAAATAGTTGTTGATCCACCGCTGTGCAACAGGGGCTGTATAGATTCTGCCCACGGCTTCGAGGCTGGCCCCTGCCGCTTTGTAGGCAGCTTGGATGTTTCCAATAGCGTTCTGCAAATCGCCGCGGTTCAAAAACATTTGCGCGGTTTGGGCGTAGTGAAGCCCGTTTGCATAGTTGATCGCGACGCGGATGTCGCCAAATCCGACAACATTGATCGGCGGCAACTGCCCAAGCGTCTTCGGCTTCGGCCGCATCTGGCGCATCACGAGTTTGTGGCCCGCGATGGCGCCCATGCCGACCTTCAAACCGAGACTGATGATCGGAAGCATGCTGTTCTCCTCAACGAGACACAGTAGATCGACGTGCGAGCCAGGACGAGTAAGCAGCTTTCCAAACCTGCAAATAACTAAGCGCTTGGGCTTGCGTCCACTTGGCTCTTTGCGCTTGCCAAAGTTGTACCGGAACCCCAGAAACAGCGAAAGCGCTGGTCACCGATATACCAGCATTCTGCCAATCGCTACGCCTGTAAAAGACAAGCGCGGTGTTGAAATAATGGAGTCCGTTGTTCCAGTTGGCGTTTGGGTAATTGCCTAGCAGATTTTTTACAGCACCGCTGAGCGAGCCGTCTGTGCCTGCGGTGAAAGGGTAGGCTCCAAGCCCCTTCTGCATCGCGCGCCTCGTCAGCGCACTTCCAACCCACGCCGCTCCGAGACCGATGACTAGAGGGTGCATGAAAGAAGCCTATCAGGCTCTTTTCTCTGCCGCTAGTAGCTTCCGAATGCTGTCCGGACCAGTGCCGAACTTCCAGCAGTTGTCGTTCTGCGGCACGGCGTTACTCCACGGCTTTTCGATGTGGCGCCCGAGCCAAACGACCGGCAGCGCGCAGTAGACGTAGAGCAGGCGCTCGTCGTAGTTCACGCGAGTCTCAACTTGCTGCGAACGGCCGGCAGCGTCTTCTTCCACCACGCCTGGAGCTGACCGGTGTAGAGCGTGTATCCGATGAAGCCGGCGGCACCGACGAGCAGCAGCCTTTGAGGAGTGAGCTGGAAGAGGTTGCCGGGCCCGAAGTCCGTCCCGTAGACGGGGTCCTGCATCATCTCGCCTGGGCGGAGTGCGTACGTCTGCTTGATTGCGGATTGAACAGCCGGGGTCGCCAGTGACTCTGTCACCGCATTTTTTAGGTCATCGAGCGTGATCGTGCCCTTGTGCGCCTTGTCGAAACCAGCATTTGCACCGTAGACGTTGCCAGCATTCCACTCGTTGAGGTTGCCCTCGTGAGCGAGCACGCCGTCGAGAGTTTTGATGATTGGAAGCGTGCCTGGCAGAAAGTTGGCTTGATAGACGCGAAGACCTGAGCGAATCGGGCCGTAGCGATTCTGAAGTCCGACGAACTCCGGCGTAACGACGCGTCGAATCTGCTCGCTGATCGGCAGCGCCAAATACTCGTCCGGCGTGAGACCGTAACGAGAGAGCATGTCGACGGACGCCTGGTTGATACCGTAATACGGGTAGCCCTGAAGGTTCTGGATGTTCCGGAAGCCTCCGCTCTCGTAGTAGAGTGGCGGGAGCAGGTACTCCGGCCGGATGCCGGTCGCATCATAAAGCGCCCAGAGCGCGTTGCCGGAAGCGGGAAAGTCGAGACTCATCGTGCACTCCGAAGCATTTTCGCACTCGGGCCTTTTCCAAGCCTACGTAGCTTCCTTTTTGCGCTCCTTACTCCTTGCCGGTACGCCTTGCTTTGTCGGTACGACTGATCGACCTTCTGTGGTCTTGTTCGGTCGTATTCGTCAACGACGATCATAAGAACCCCTAGACCGGTTCCGACCAGGATGTACGGGAGCCAAACCGGAGTTGCCATCGTGTACTCCTAGGACGCGATGACGGTGATCGAGCCCCAGCCGGGCCACGACAGCGTTTCGGTGCCGGCCGCGACCGCGTTCGCCGAGCCGTTGGTCAAGACGGTCTGCGCGCCGTTGAAGATGTCCGCGCCGCTTGCAGTCGGCGTTCCGGAGGCGCCGCTGACCGAGAGCGTGTCGCCGATCTTCATCGTGATTGTTTGCCCAGGAGTCGTCGCGGTGTAGCTCGTCGGCTGCCCCGTCAACGCCGGAGCGCTGGAATTTTTGACGATGTTGTAGAGAACGATAGCGCCAGCCCCGAGACCCAAAACCAGTAGCCAGTTGATCTTCATGCTGCCCTCTTCGGTGAAAATAGTTTGATCTCGTCCGCGACCTTGCTCACGATCACAGCGGTTGCGACCAGAATGGCCGCGACCGAGCCGTATTTGACGAGCGCGTTCCAGTCGACCGGCGGCGCGTCATTGACGGCGATCATCGGCGAGAAGCTACATCCTTTGCCAGCGGGGCCAGAGAGTTGCTGCTGCCAAGCCAGAAGCTCCTTCTGGAACTGCTGGAGCTGGTCGGCGAGCTTGCCGGTGACGATGACGTCGTTAGAGCTCGTCGGCACGAACCAAACCGGCGTCTCGGCGCAAAACGACTTGGCTGAAGCCAGCCACGTCGCCCACTCGGAGCGCTTGGCCGCATCGATCCCGGCGCACGCTGCCACGGCCTGATCAGTCGCCGTGGCCGAAGCGAGCAGCTCGCTCTGGCCGTTGCGAATGTCGGTGGGGGTCCAGATGTTGAGCAGCGACATCTCAAGGCCCCGGCGTGATCGTGGTCGTCGGCACCTGGAGCACGTCGTTTCCGGCCGGCAGCGTCGGCATCTGCCCGCCTCCGAAGAAGTACCCGCTCGCAGCCCCGACGGCCGCCCCGACCTTGGGGTGGCCGACGATGTCCCCGGCGACGTAGCCGAGGACGGCACCGATGAACGTAGCGAGCAGCGGATTCATTTGCCTGGGACCGTTCCAGCGTTGATCGTGACCAGTGCTCCGGGCGCCGGAGCGGCGTCCGAAGGCATGAGGAGGTAGCCGGTGGCCGCTCCGGCGATCGTGATGCCTCCTTCGATGAGTTTGTGGGCGAGGGGGCCTTCAGGGACGATGCTGGAGGGCGCGTGCTTGAGGGCCCAATCAGCAGCCCAGATCCCAAGGAGTCCGCCCAAAACGCTGCCGATGATCTTGTTCATGGAAGGATCTCCGCGATGATAGCTTCAATGCTCTTGCCGGTCAGCCACTTCGCCAGAAACGGTGCGGCGACGGCCAAAACGCCGGCTGCCGCAGCGACTTTGGCGCCCATCACCATCGTCGCTTGAAGCGCCGTCGGAAGCGGCCCGGCGTTGCACGAGATCCGGCTCCACGGCCAACCAGGCTGCGGCCAGGATTGATCACCGTTCCACACGCCGCGATCGACGTTCTTGAACTCGGTTGAGAGGTTCGCAGCTCCGGCGGGAACCTGCGACAGCGGCATGAACGCGTATTGACCCTGGTTGGCGACGACGAACGGTGGCGGCCTGTCCCACGGGCCCATGTCGCTGTTGCGAAGTCCTTTGCCGTTCCAGCCGCCCCATCCTTGGGTGAGCGGATCGACGACCTTCACGCCGCCCGTGATGTCGCTGAGTGCGGTTTGATAGGCCATCCCAGAGCACGGCACGTAGGGTACGAAATAATCGATCCTCGGGCCTGGTGCGAGCTGGTTCCAAAGGTGTGCGATCGAAGCAATCGCGATATTGGAGGCGACCGCGGCCCAGCTCATCGATCCGGGGACGAGCTCCCAGCACTGTTCGACGTCGAAGAACGCCTGACAGAGCACGGGGATCTCGAGGCTCGCGAGACTTCGCAGAGGCGGCGCGATGTCGTGAAGCTGAAACGGATCGGTGAGCGGGCTTGTTGGCCCAGGAGGAGCGCCCGACGCGGCGCTGCATGTGATGTGCGGTCCGTTGAAATCCAAATGCGTGAAGGCGTAGTTGGCCTCGCCGAACGCCTTGAGGATGTCGCTGTTTGTGAAAACGGCGACGAGGGCTGCGGCCGGGGCCAAGACGCCCGTCGCAGCGAGCGCTTTGGCGGCTACAGCGTTGCGCTTCGACATCGCGTTGGCTTCGTCCGTTGTCACGGTCCCGTCGAACGGCACCGAA
>Ga0209421_1000023_pt1 | contig 14410 bp, 6 predicted proteins | sample BlaSpr_A8_OM2_O2_FD_187977 | JGI IMG/M metagenome (GOLD analysis project Ga0209421, IMG submission 187977) | Forest soil microbial communities from Thunder Bay, Ontario, Canada - Black Spruce, Ontario site 2_A8_OM2_O2 (SPAdes) (version 2) | ecosystem: Environmental > Terrestrial > Soil > Boreal... | reverse complement strand
TAGCGCGCTGATGCCGGAGTGTTGGCTGACGTCCTCAAAGGTGCCGTCGCCGCGGTTACGGTAAAGAATATTGGTGGTCGGCGGGAATTCGCCGGGAGGGCAGTAGGTCTGCCATTCCTGGCCGCAGATCTTGCTGGTTTGGGTGTCCCACAGCATGTAGCGGGTAACGAACAGATCCAGGTGGCCATCGTTGTCGTAGTCGAAGAACCCCGCTGAACCGGACCAGCCACCGGCCGCTACGCCGGCTTTGGCAGTGACGTCGGTAAAGGTGCCATCGCCGTTGTTGTGATACAGGACGTTTTTTCCGTAGCTGGTGACGTAGAGATCGGGGTAGCCGTCGTTGTCGTAGTCGCCAACCACGCAGCCCAGCCCGTAGCCCGTGCCCGGCACGCCGGCCTTTTCGGTGACGTCCGTGAACGTCCCGTCGCCGTTGTTCCGGTACAACGCGTTGCGAGCCACCAGGCCGCGCCCGTAGAGATCGCGCGCGCTCACCAGGTAGATGTCCGGCCAGCCGTCCCCGTCGAAGTCGAACACGCAGACCCCCGGACCGGCTTCGTCCATGATATTGGCGACGCCCTTGTTGCCTTTCAGGTGCACGAAGCCGACGCCCGCCTGCTTCGTGATGTCATCGAAGCGCGGCGTGGAGCTGTCGTCGGCGGCGGCGCCGGCAAACGCCGTGGCCAGGAGTGTCATCCCCACCACAACGCAGGCCGGACTCAGCAGCCGGACCGGAGACAGCCTTCTGTTTAGGTAGGATTGGATTCGAGACAAGCCAACACTCATCGACCTGGGCCACCGCTCTCGAGCACGGTTGGGAAACGTTTCCCGACCCGCGCCCAGCTGCGCATCGCCAATTATCTCACGCGCGAGCACCCATCCACTATCTGCTGTCACCACCGGGTGCCGGCGTCGAGTTATATGAGAAACCATAATTTCGAATATCTTGAGTTACATATTTTGAGCACGGCGCGGAAACGTCTATCTTCGAGTTAGTGACCGCGATGAAAACGTTCTCGGTGCCTCCCGGCGGCAGCAGAACACCGCCCCGAGCGTCCTGCCCGGGCGGCCTCTGCGACCTGAATTACTACGGTCGGGCGCAACGTGGAAACGTATCCAGTTACACTCTCGAAATTACTAGCGCCGGAAGCGTCTGATCGGAGGTTCGAATGATCGGCCCGGGCTCGGTGATTAAGCGAGCGGAGGGGGGCTAAGAGTACCCCCGAACACTCCGTAACAATCCCCGCAATCGCCTTAAAACACGGCGTTGATACCGTACCATACCGTAATCCTCTACTAAAGAAGTATTAGGCCCCCTACAATCAGTCCGGCCTCTTACGACGCCACAGAAGCGCCGGAGGCCAGGGAAATCTCGCTTAAGGAGAGAAATGTGAAGTATCTGAGACCAAGTTCGTTTCTACTACTGAGCCTTCTCATGCTGGCCTTCGCGTTCCAAGCCGCAGCGCAGGAGGCAACAATCGCCGGAACCGTCACAGACCCATCTGGGTCGGCCATTCCCGGCGCCAAGGTCACCATCACGAACAACGACACGGCGGCGACTCGCCAGGTTGTCAGCAACGACGCGGGCCAATACAACGCTCCGAGTCTTGGAATCGGCAAGTACACCGTCAAGGTGGAGGCAGCCGGTTTCAAGAGCGCCGAGCAGAACGACATCGTCCTGAACGTCGGCGCTCACGCTCGTGTCGATGTCCAGCTAAAGATCGGTGAGTCCAAAGAGACCGTCACCGTGGAAGGGGTAGCCACCCGCATCCAATCGGATTCCAGTGAAGTCAGCGAAATCGTCACCGGCCAGCAGATGACCCAGTTGGCCACCAATGGCCGCAACCTGGTTAACCTGGCGACCCTGACCCCCGGCGTGTCCTCCACTGTGTCCGATTTCAACGGCCCCAGTGCACAGGGCAGCGGCTTCACCATCAGCTTCAACGGCCAGCGTCCCGACCACAACGTCTGGATGGTGGACGGCGGTGAGAATTACGATCGCGGCTCGGGCGGCAAATTCAACATCATGCCGTCCATCGACGCCGTGGCCGAGTTCCGGGCGCTCACCTCGAACTACTCTGCCGACTACGGACTCAATTCCGGCGCGACCCTCAGCCTGGTCTTCAAGGGCGGCACCAAGGACTTTCATGGCGGCGCCTGGGAGTTTTTCCGCAATGACAAGCTGGACGCCGGGAACTACTTCACCAACGCGGCCGGTGCGAAACCTCCGGAACTGCGCTACAACGTCTTTGGGTTCAACATCGGCGGTCCTGTGATCCTGCCGTTCTACAACAAGGACCGCAACAAGACCTTCTTCTTCGCCAACATAGAGTGGCGGCGCTACATCGCGGGCGGCTCGAACACCGTTCAGACGCCCAACGCCGCAATGGAGGGTGGCGTGTTCCCATCCACCATCACGGTGCCCACGGCCGTGGATGCTACCGAACTCGCCCGCTTCACCTCGCTGGGTCTGACCCCCGGCAAGGCCTTCCCCAACAACACCATTCCGTCCAGCCTGATCAGCCCGCTGTCCAAGGCGATTCTCGGGCTTGGAATCTATCCGACGCCCAATACCACTTCGGGCGGGTTCCCGGCGTTTACTGGCGGCGCCAACGCCCCCACCTATGTCGGCGAACAGATCATGCGCATCGACCACCACTTCAACGACAAGTTCTGGATCTTCGGCCACTACGTCTGGGAACAGCTCAGCCAGACCTATGGCACCACCCTCTGGAGCGGCTCCAACCTCCCGACCGTCGGCGACGTGTTTGCCAACCCGTCCTGGAGCGGCGTCGTTCACGGCACTTACACCATCAGCCCCACCATCGTCAACGAAGTGGCGTTCAACTACGGCGCCAATAACATCAACGTCACGCCCACCGGGATTTTCCAGCGCAGCAGCGCCGTCGACCCGCCGCAGTTGTTCCCGAGCAACGCAATGAACCGCCTGCCGGGCATCAACATCAGCAGCGGCCTCAGCGACAACTACGATTCCGCCAACTATCCCTGGGCCAATACCTACAGGAGCTACCAGCTTCGCGAGGATCTCTCCTGGACCCACGGACACCACAGCCTGAAGTTCGGCGGCCAGTATATGTTCAACATCAAGACCCAGGAGCTGTTCGGCGATACGCAAGGCGCCTATGCCTTTAACGGCAGTTACACCGGCGCCGGCTTCGCGGACTTCCTGCTGGGCTATGCCGCCACGTACAACGAGCTGGCCGTTCAGGATAGCGGAAACTGGCATAGCCAGACCTACGCGCTTTACGGGCAGGACGACTGGCGCGCCACCAATCGCCTCACCCTGAATCTCGGCTTGCGCTGGGAAGGCATTCCTCACACATACGAGCTGAACAATCGTATGTCGAATTTCTACCCGCAACTGTACAACCAGGCGAACGCGGCGATTCTGCTCCCCAACGGGAACGTCAGCCCCAACAGCCCGGGCCTGGCTCCCGGACTTGGAGCCGCTTCCGTCCTCCAGCTGTATCAAAACGGTATAGCGATTACCGGCCAGAACGGCGCCCCCAGGGATATCGTGCAGAACCACTGGAACAACTGGGGCCCCCGCATCGGCTTTGCCTATGACGTGACCGGCCAGGGCAAGACCGTCGTTCGCGGCGGATTCGCCATCATGTACGAACGCGTTCAGGGCAACGACGTGTATAACATGGGCCCGAACGCTCCGTTCAGTGCGAGCCCGACCGTGAGCAACGTATTTTTGAGCAACCCGCTGCAGAGCGTCCTCACGGGTCAGACCGCCTCCGCGCCGATCACCACCACGGCGATCACCGGCGAGAGCCAGTACAACTACAAGAACCCCACCACCTATCAATGGAGCATGGGCGTTCAGCACGAGGTCTGGCACGGAGCCGTGCTCCAGGCGTCGTATGTCGGCAACGTCGGCACCCACCAGAGCGAAGCGATTGACATCAACGCACCGTTCAACGTCGCCGGGAACCTCGCCCAGCGCCAACAGGTGATCGCCGGCACTTTGAACGTCGATCTGATCCGGCCTTACCCAGGCTTCGGCCAGATCCTGATGTACGACGACGGCGGCCGTTCCAAGTACAACGCGCTGCAGACCGAATTCCGTATGCAGGCCACCAGGGGCCTCACGGTCCAATTCGCCTACACCTACTCGCACACCTACGACACCAGCACCGGGCTGGCCGTCAACGGGAACGCGGGCGACCTCGACACGCTGTCGAACCCTTACAATCGCGCTTACGATTGGGGTCTCAGTTCCTATGACCGGCCGAACGTTTTCATCGCCGACTATGTCTGGGACATTCCCCTCTTCCAACATGCCAGTTCCGCTCTGAAGACGGTTGCGGGCGGCTGGAAACTATCCGGCGTCGTGACCGCTGAGTCGGGCGTCGCGTACACGGAGACGCTGCCCGGCAACACTCTCGGCATGGGCGGCAACGTCACCAACCGGCCCGATCTGAGCGGGTCGATTTCCTATCCGAAGACGGTGACCCAATGGTTCAATCCGGCGGCGTTCACCACTCCCACCTCTGGGTCTTTCGGCAGCGAGGGCAAGGGCTCCATTCGCGGACCTGGCCGTCAGAACTGGGACGTCTCCCTGTTCAAGGACTTCACCGTTAAGGAGAAGGCCACCCTCGAACTTCGTTTTGAGACATTCAACACCTTCAACCACACGCAGTTCAACGGGTTGAATGTTGGATATGGTAGCGGCGCCGGCGCGATCACTTCCGCGTTCGATCCGCGCACCATTCAGCTCGGAGCTAAGTTCCTCTTTTAGTCTCGTTGTGATTTGAGACTAGCCGCCCGCGCCGTCCCACAGGCGCGGGCGGTTCTTGTCCCGCCCGAGAGCTTCAGCCGGATCCGGCCGAAGCGCCCGCTCTGTCTGCCTTCACCAGTAGAGGTGCTATAATGCCCCACGTATTCAGTCTCGTTTTTTGGGGGAGTTCGAGGATGGATGGGGCGCACCTCCGCGAAGATACGCACGTCGTTTTTGACGACGCCGAACAGGAGGCTATCCGCCACCAGTTGGAACGGATGCTGGCGAACCCGCTGTTCAAGTACAGCAAGCGCTACCCCAATCTCCTTCGCTATGTTGTTGAAAAAACGCTCGATGGCCACACCGCGGATTTGAAGGAACGGTCACTTGGCGTGGCGGTATTCGGCCGCGAACCGGACTACGACACCAACGTCGACCCGGTTGTCAGAGCCACCGCCGGTGAAATCCGCAAGCGCATCGCGCAGTACTATCACGAGCCGGCGCATGCGACCGAAGTCCGAATCGACTTGTCGCCGCGGTCTTATATTCCGGAATTCGAGATACCGTCCCCTGTGCCGCCGGCCGCCGTGGCGGCTCCGCAACCGGCGTCGGCCACCCCCAGCACTCCGGCCCTTCGCTGGCGCGTGCTTGCCGCGGGGGCCGCAATCGGGGTGCTGGTTGCGGCGGTCGTCTGGCTCAGACCATGGACCAGGCCGAGCGAACTCGAGCGCTTCTGGAAGCCGGTCCTCGACTCCTCGAATACCGTTCTCCTGTGCATCGGGCAGCGTGAGTTCCTGGGCTCGTCCCCTGAACCGGGACAGGTCGTCCATGGCGACCTGCCCAGCGCTCCCAGCATGCCCATCACGCTTTTTCAGTTGTATTATATGGGCAGTCAGAATTTGTCCCTGCCCGACGTGAGCACACTCGGCAGGCTCACCGGACTCCTCCAGACCAAAGGGAAGTCGATCCATATCCGCGGCCAACTCTCCACGGATTTCGCCGACCTGCGGGATGGCCCGGTGGTCCTGGTTGGCGCCTTCGACAACGACTGGACCATGCGGCTGACCGGGCCTATGCGGTTCAGCTTCGCGCGCGACCATGACACGTTCTGGATCAGGGACCGCCAGAATCCATCCAGGCGGGATCGCGTCGTGGATTACCGGACGCCTTACCTGAGCCTCACCGACGACTACGCCCTCATATCCCGCACGCTCGACCCGACCACCGCCCGCATGGTCGTGGTCATCGGAGGCCTCACCGGCTATGGCACCGTCGCGGCGGGCGAGTTCCTCACCGACCCCGTCTACCTCGAAGCGTTGGCCAAACGCGCGCCGAAGGGCTGGGAGCGCAAGAACATGCAATTGATCCTGGCCACCAGAGTGATTCACGGCACCTCCGGGCCACCGCGAATCCTCGACGAGCACTTCTGGTAGGCAAACCGCTGCGACGTGGAACCGACTGGTGGGCGGTCGCGGGCTCGAACCGCGGACCTCCTGCTTGTAAGGCAGGCGCTCTAACCAACTGAGCTAACCGCCCGCTCCACAACGCAGTGTCTCACACTTTGGGTGCTCTGAACCAAGCCCGCCCCAGGCCGCATACACCGAACTGCAAGCCGCGGTCCACCGCGCCCGCTGAGCATCCCGCCGCCGCCACTCCGGTGGTAGAGTGGTTTGCACCGGTTTCGGATTCCCACGATGGAGGCTTCTTTGGCGGGCGGCGACGTTCCTCGAAACGCGACAGAACTGCTCGATCTCGGCGTGAGTTTTCGTGCGCGCCTACAGGAGATCAAGCAACGTCTGATTGTGCCCGACTATGGATGGTACCCCTACGCCTCCCTGTCGGCGCTTGAAACATTGACCAGGCTCCTCGAACCGGTATTCGAAGAAGTCGCCGGCGCCTTCCTGACAGGTCCTGTCGCCGACATCGGCTGCGGGGACGGCGACCTCGGCTTCTTCTGTGCGCGCCTCGGAGCGCAGGTGGATGCGATCGACCACCTGGAGAGTAACTTCAATCAGATGCGAGGCCTCGACGTTCTTCGGGGCGCACTCGGCTTGTCATTGGACGTGCATGACATCGACCTCGACGGCCCGTTTCAACTCCCCCGCTCCGATTACAGGTTCGCGTTCTTCTTGGGCACCCTGTATCACCTCAAGAATCCCTACTACGTGCTGGAGAACCTGGCGGCGCACGCCGACTGGTGCGTTTTGAGCACGAGGATCGCCCAGGTCACGCCCGATCAGACATCCATTGAGCAGGAGCCCGTCGCCTACCTGCTCGATCCCCGCGAGGCCAACAACGACCCCACGAATTACTGGATATTTTCGCCGGCTGGATTGCTCCGGCTCTTGGCGCGGGCGGGGTGGACGCCGTTTGGCTACGAGCGCGTCGGACAGAAACTGAATTCGAACCCCATTCAGCCAGAGGCCGACGAGCGGATGTTTGTTCTGCTCAAGAGTCGCATCCGCCACCCCGACCTGCTCGTCCGTGCGCTGCACGGCTGGCATGCGCCGGAGCACGACGCTTGGAGATGGACCGCGAGAAATTTCGCTCTGGAAGTCGTGCCTCCGGCACACCGGGCCCTTTCGGAATTCGCCTTGCGGCTGGAGGTCCCTGAGTCGCTTCTGCACGTACAGGATCGCGTGCAGGTGATTTGCAGCATAGAGGGCTCTCCGGCCGGTGCAATCACCTGCGCGAAGGCGGAGAGGCTGGAGTTTCGCGGCCGATTCCCGAACCTCTCCACAAGGCGAGCGATCCAACTCGATTTCACCGTAGTGAGCAGCTACTCGCCTCCAGGGGATGCCCGCGACCTCGGGGTCATCGTGCCGCTCCTCGAGAGATCGCCAGGAAACACGGACCGCATTCCATTCCGCGTTTCGTAGCACCGCTTTCTCGCCAGTCACAAGCTTCGGCCCAATATTTCCCCCGTGGTCCCACCAACCCCGGCCACCGGAGCCTCGGGGATCTTCATGGCGCGCCATACAATCGGTGCGCGGCGGCCCCAGCACCGAACCGCGACCGTAAGGGAGCGGACTCCGCCGGCCCGCCGCCCCTAAAAAACAAAACGAACCCATTTTGATCTAATGGAATCAACAAAAAAGCCGGCCCAAGGGGAATCCCCCCAGGGCCGGCTTGTCCAACCGTCGGCCATCGGCCATCGACTATCGACCGGCCCAGCGTTAAGCCGTCCGCATCGACTCCGACTTGTCTCCGCTGATGGCAGCCTGCGCCGCCGCCAGCCGCGCGATCGGCACCCGGTACGGGGAGCACGATACGTAGTTCATCCCTACCCGGTAGCAGAACTCCACCGAGCTCGGCTCGCCGCCGTGCTCGCCGCAGATCCCGATCTCCAGATCCGGCCGCGTCTTGCGTCCCAGCTGAACCGCCTGCTTGATCAGCCGCCCCACGCCGTCCTGATCCAGCACGGCGAACGGATCGGCCTTGAACAGCTTCAGGTCTTCGTAGCGCTTCGAGAATTTCACGTAGTCGTCGCGCGAAATCCCAAGCGTCGTCTGCGTCAGGTCGTTGGTCCCGAAGCTGAAGAACTCCGCCTCGGCCGCCACTTCGTCCGCCGTCAGCGCCGCCCGCGGGATCTCGATCATCGTCCCGACCATGTACTTCTGGTCCTTCAGGCCCGCCTTCGCCAGCACTTCATCGGCCACCGCGACCACGATCGCCTTCTGATTCTCGAGCTCCTTCACGTTTCCGATGAGCGGAATCATGACCTCGGGAATCACCTTGATGCCCTTCTTGGCCACCTGCGCCACGGCCTCGAAAATCGCCCGCGCCTGCATCTCCGTGATCTCGGGATAGAGGATGCCCAGACGGCAGCCGCGCAACCCCAGCATCGGGTTGAATTCGTGCAGCCCCTCGACCACCTCGAGCAGTTCGGGAACGCGCTTCTTCAGCTCGCCCACCGTGCAGCCGTAGCTGGCCGCCATCTCCTTCTTCGCCTTCAGGTCGACGTACGGCAGCGTGGCCACGTCCACCATCAACTGCTCGCGCTTCGGCAGGAACTCGTGCAGCGGAGGATCGAGCGTGCGGATCACCACCGGGAAACCGTCCATGGCAGTGAACAGACCCGCGAAATCCTTGCGCTGCATCGGCAGCAGCTTCAACAACGCCTTGCGCCGCGACTTTTCGTCCTTGGCCATGATCATGGCCTGCATGTGCTCGATGCGGTCCTGCGCGAAGAACATGTGCTCGGTGCGGCACAGGCCGATGCCCTCGGCTCCGAACCGCCGTGCGGCCTTGGCGTCGCGCGGAATGTCCGCGTTGGCCCGCACGCCGAACTTGCCGCGAAACTCGTCCGCCCACGTCATGAACGTCGCCAGAATGCCGCTCGAGGGATCGGCCTCTTCGGTTTGCGCCTGGCCCGCATACACCTCGCCCAGCGAGCCGTCGATCGAAAGCCAGTCGCCTTCGGTCAGCACCAGCGTCTTGCCGTCCGCTCCCACCACGCTGACCGTCTTCTTGTGCTCGTTCACCTGGACCGAGCCCGCGCCCGCCACGCACGGCGTCCCCATGCCGCGGCACACCACCGCCGCGTGGCTCGTCATGCCGCCGCGCGAAGTCAGAATGCCCTTGGCCACTTCCATGCCGTGAATATCGTCCGGAGCGGTCTCGGCGCGCACCAGCAGCACCGGACCGGTCTTGGCGAGGATCACCGCATCGTCCGCCGTGAACGCGATCTTGCCCACCGCGGCGCCGGGCGAAGCCGGCAGCCCGGTCGCAATCTTGTTCAGGCTCTTGCGCGACGCCGGCACGATCACCGGATGCAGCAACTGATCGAGCTGCATGGGCTCCACGCGCAGAATCGCTTCTTTCTTGTCGATGAGGCCTTCGTTCACCATGTCCACGGCGATCTTCACCGCCGCGGGGCCAGTCCGCTTTCCGTTGCGGGTCTGCAGCATGTACAGCTTGCCGTCCTGGATCGTGAACTCGAAGTCCTGTATGTCGCGGTAGTGCTTCTCCAGGCTCGACGTGATTTCGCGGAGCTCTTTGAAGACCGCCGGCATCAGGGTCGCCAGTTCGGTAATCGGCCGCGGCGTGCGGATGCCCGCCACCACATCTTCGCCCTGCGCGTTGGTCAGGAACTCGCCGTAAAACTCCTTATCGCCGGTCGCCGGGTTGCGCGTGAAGCCCACGCCCGTGGCCGACGTTTCGCCCATGTTCCCGAACACCATCGCCTGCACGTTGACCGCGGTTCCCAGATCGTCCGGAATCTTGTTCATCTTCCGGTAGTGGATCGCGCGCGGATTCATCCACGAGCGGAACACGGCGTCGCGCGACATCTCGAGCTGCACGTTCGCGTCCTGCGGGAACGGCTTGCCGGTCTTCTTCTCGATCAGCGCCTTGTAGCCCACGATCACGGCCTTCAGGTCTTCCGCCGTCAGGTCGGTGTCCAGCTTGGCCTTGGCCTTCTTCTTCTGGCCGTCGAAAACGTGTTCGAACTCCGCCTTCGGAATCTCGAGCACCACGTTGCCGAACATCTGGATGAAGCGGCGATAGCAGTCGTACGCGAAACGCGGATTGCCGCTGCGCGCTTCGTGCGCCTTCACCGTCTCATCGTTCAGGCCCAGGTTCAGGATGGTGTCCATCATGCCCGGCATCGAGAACTTCGCGCCGCTGCGGACGCTGACCAGCAGCGGGTTCTTTACGTCGCCCAGCTTCTGGCCCATGCGCTCTTCGAGCAGCGCCAGGCACTTCGCGCTCTGCTCTTTGATCTCCGCGGTCAGTTGGTTGTTGTTCTCGTAGTAAACCTTGCAGACGTCGGTGGAAATCGTGAAGCCGGGAGGCACCGGCACGCCCGCCCGCGACATCTCCGCGAGGCCTGCGCCCTTTCCGCCCAGGGTGTCCTTCATCTTTCCGTCGCCGTCGGCCGTGCCGCCGCCGAAGGAATAAACGTATTTACTCATAAGTCTTGCTTTCTCTCCTGTAGCTCTGTTTTATCGGCGCCCGCGGAGGCGGCCGCCTCTGTGGCAACAATCTCCGAGAAGTCGGCAATCGCCGAAGACTCGCATAACAACTGGTGCAATAACGTAAGACGATTGCGCCGGACATCGGGGTCGGGCGCGTTGACTAGGACCTTATCGAAGAACAAATCCACCTGCGGCCGGATCGACGCGATCGCCTCGAGCGCGGCCTGGTACTGCTTCTTGCCGCGCGCGCGCTTCACGCGCCGCCGCAGCTTTTCGAACGCCTGGAACAATTCGGTCTCCGGGCCCGGCTCGAGCCGCGCGGCATCAACACCAACCTGTGGAGCAGGCGCTTCCGGCTGTGGCGCCGGCGGTTCCGCCTGCCCAGCCGCGGCCTGTGGAGCCGGCCCTTCCGCCGGTGCCGCGGGCGCTTCCGCCTGTCCGCCCTCGGCGCCGCCGCCCCCAAACCCAGCCTGCCGCAAAATGTTTTTGATCCGCTTGAAGCTCGCCGCCAGTGGTTCGAAGTTCTCCGTCGGCCGAACCGCCTGGATCGCCTCGAGGCGGCTCTCCACGTCCGGGAGGTTGTCGTGACCGGCCGCCAGCACGGCGTTCACTTCGTCGTACCGGAATCCGCGAACGTCCTTGAAGTAATACCGCACGCGGTCGAGCAGAAACTCCGCGAGCCCTTGGTCTCCATCTGCGAGTTTGGAGAGAGAGAGGCTGAGCCTCCCCTCCACCAGGATCTTCACCACGCCCTGCGCCGCTCGCCGCAGCGCCAGCGGATCTTTCGAGCCCGTCGGCACCAGGCCGATCTTGAAGCAGCCTTGCAGCGTATCGAGCTTATCGGCGAGCGACAGCAGCCGCCCCGCCGGAGTCGCGGGGATCGCGTCCTCCATGCTCTCCGGCTTGTAGTGCTCGTAGATGGCGCGCCACACTTCTTCCGGCTCACCCTGCTCGCGCGCGTAGAGCCCGCCCATCACGCCCTGCAGTTCAGTGAGCTCCTTGACCATATCGGTCGTGAGGTCGCACTTGGCGAGCAGCGCCGCCCGCTCCACCGGCGCCGGGTCCGCTTTCGCCTGCTTCGCCAGCTTCCGCGCCAGCTTCTGCACGCGCTTGGTCTTCGCCAGGTACGATCCCAGCTTGGTCTGGAAGGTGACGTGAGCCAGGTCCGCCACGCGGTCCGCCAGCGTCTTCTTGAGGTCCACGCTCCAGAAAAACCGCGCGTCGTTGAACCGCGCCCGCGTTACGCGCTCGTTGCCCTGCCGCACCAGGCCCTCGGGATCCGAACTGGTGTTCATCACCGCGACGAAGTGCGGCGCCAGGCGCCCTTCTTCGTCCTCCACCGAAAAGTACTTCTGGTGATGGCGCATCACCGTCACCAGCACCTCGGCCGGCAGGCTCAGGTACTCTTTGTCGAAGGTGCCGAGCACCGGGCTCGGCCGCTCCGTGATATACGCCAGCGTCTCGAGCAGCGCCGCGTCTTCCCTGATCCGCAGGCCCTTGCCCATCAGCAGCGCGTCGATCTGCGCACCGATCTTGATGCGCCGCACCGCGCCCGACACGATCACGCCGTTCTCGTAGAGTTGCTTGTCGAAGTCTTCGATCGTCACCGGCACCTCGGCCGCGCCAAGTTGCCGATGTCCCGAGCTCACCGCGCCCGAGCGCACGCCAGCGATCTCGAACGGCACCACCTCGGTCCCCGCCAGCGCCACCAGCCAGCGGATCGGCCGTATGAACCGCGGCCCGCCCTTCGCCCCCCAGTACATCGTCTTCGGCCACTGTATCTTCAGGATCAGTTCGGGCAGCGCAGCTGCCAGAATGTCGCGCGACGCCCGTCCCGCGGTCTTCTTGCGATAGGCCACGTACTCGCCGCGCGGAGTCTCGTGCCGTTCCAGCGCCGCCACGTCGACGCCCATCTTGCGCGCGAAGCCCAGCGCCGCGCCCGTCGGCTGCCCGTCTTTGAAAGCCGCGGAAACCGGTGGACCGGTGACCAGCTCCTCGGCGTCCGCCTGCCGTTCGGCCAGTTCCGCCGCGCGCAGCACCAGCCGCCGCGGCGTCGCATCGGTCCGTATGCCGCCGGCCTCGAGCCGTTCCGTCGCCAGCAGGTCGCCGAACAATGACGACAGGCTCGCCAGCGCCGGCTCGATCATCCAGTCGGGAATTTCCTCGGTGCCGATCTCGAGCAGGAAGGGAACGCTCATTGCGCCACCTCCGCCGGAACCGCGACCGGAGTCTGTTGATCGACCCAACACGCCGCCGCGCCCAACGCCAGCTTACGCACCCTCCCGATCACCGCCACGCGCTCGGTCACGCTGATCGCCCCGCGCGAGTCGAGCAGGTTGAAAAGGTGCGAGCACTTCAGCACGTGTTCGTAAGTGGGCAGCACCGGGAAACGAGGCTTCTCGGGGTAGTCCGGATACAGCGCCAGCAGCCGCTGGCATTCTGCCTCATGCAGGTCGAAGAGCTTCCACAGAGTGGCCACGTCCGCCAGTTCGAAGTTGTAAACGGAGTTCTGAAGCTCGTCCGCCAGCCGCACGTCGCCGTAGCTCACCCCAGGCGCCCACTCGATGTCGTACACGCTGTCCTTGACTTGCAGGAACGCGGTCAGCCGCTCCAGCCCATAGGTCAGCTCCGCCGGAACCAGGTCGAGGTCGATGCCGCCGCACTGCTGGAAGTACGTGAACTGGGTGATCTCCAGGCCGTCCAGCATCACCTGCCAGCCCACGCCCCACGCGCCCAGCGTCGGCGCCTCCCAGTTGTCTTCCTCGAACTTGATGTCGTGCTTGCGAAGGTCGATGCCGATGGCTTCGAGACTGCCCAGGTACTGGTCGATGACGTCCGCGGGCGACGGCTTCAGGATCACCTGAAGCTGCCAGTGCTTGTACAGCCGGTTGGGATTCTCACCGTAGCGCCCGTCGGCCGGCCGCCGGCTCGGTTGCACGTAGGCGACCCGGTAGGGCTTCGGCCCCAGCACCCTGAGGAACGTCTCGGGCGCCATGGTGCCCGCGCCCACCTCGACATCGTACGGCTCCTGAATAATGCAGCCGCGGTCCGACCAGTATTTCTTCAGCTTGAACAGGACGTCTTGAAAGGTGTCCATCGCTTCTCTTTAGGGAGCGGTCTCCAGCAGTGGCAACGTCACCAGGCGGCGCTCGATGTGCTCCTCGATCGACCGCACCAGCAGGCGCCGCAGATCGGCCGCGGTTTCCCGCGTCCAGGTCCGTTCGGTGAGCCGCGCCACTGGGGTGTACAGCATCTCTTCCGCAATCTCCATCGATTCGACGGCGACTCTCAGCTCCGGCAAAATTCCCGAGAGCCTGACGGCCCACAGCAGGAAGTAGTTCATCGCCTGCCACACGCCCTCGGCCTCGCGCGCCCTGAGGAACTCCAGCACCGCGACCAGAAGCCGGAAGAACCGCTCGTTCGGCTCCGCCGGAGGAAGGAGTTGCTCCGAGACTTCCGACATCACATCGAGCGCAACACCCGCCGTGTAATCCGGCGCCAGACTGAACTGCGAATGAATCAACTCGCAGGAATCCAGATTGACCAGCTCCCTGGTCTCCCGCTGGAAGTAGTACAACTTGACGTGCGAGAGGCGCTCCAGGCCGCTGCCAAACGGACTCTTCGGCCGCCGCGCGCGCTTGGCCACTCCGCGCAACTTACCCTGATCCCGGGTGAGGAAACTAACGATCAGATCCGATTCCTTGAGAGGAAACGTTCGCAAAATCAGGGCTTCGCTGACACGTGCCGG
>Ga0209421_1000022_pt1 | contig 14411 bp, 9 predicted proteins | sample BlaSpr_A8_OM2_O2_FD_187977 | JGI IMG/M metagenome (GOLD analysis project Ga0209421, IMG submission 187977) | Forest soil microbial communities from Thunder Bay, Ontario, Canada - Black Spruce, Ontario site 2_A8_OM2_O2 (SPAdes) (version 2) | ecosystem: Environmental > Terrestrial > Soil > Boreal... | reverse complement strand
CCATCCGGGAAGTGCTCCTTGGCCAGATAGCTTCTGGTACTCCGAGGCGATGGGGCATGGCGCTTGCGATCCTGGCGGAGAGCGCATCACCAGCCACGGCGGCGGAGCTTGAGATGGTTGCGAGATCGTTGCCGGGGCGATCAGAAGTGCGGGATTCGATCATCGTCGCGCTGGCGAGGCTTGGGCATCGGCCCGCCTTGGACCTCTGCCTGGAGGGAGTTGCGGCGGGACGTCATTTCCTAGGAGACGGCTGCGTATTGCTCGCGAATCTAGTGAGACTCGATCCGGAGACCGGCATGGAGGCGGCCGCATCTCATTTTGCCGATCAACTCAGTTCTTCTGGGAGCGCGGCCCAGCAAGCGGAGAGCTGTAGCGGTACCGTTGTCGCGGTCTATGCCTGCGTGAATATCGGCTATGTTCCTGAACTGGTCCGCCGCACCCATCTGCGGTCGCCGACCGCGGGCCGTAGACTCGTGGCCTCCATGGCGAGGTGGTGCGACATGCTGGTTCCAGGGTACAGTGCGGCTGCGAGCCCCCAGTTAGAGTCAGTGCGCAGCTTGCGACTGGAACTCGGTCGACTCGAATCAGATCTTCGGACATGAAACCGCCCCGCCGTTTCGCCCTGTGCAGCCGCCGCGAGTTGCTTCTCGCCGCGGCGCCGTTTGCCGCGGGTCTCGCGGGAGCCGCGAACGGCCGTCTCGATCGCCTGGCAATCGTTACCCGCCACGATCCCGTGCTGCACCGGGTGGACCCTCGCTCCCCGCTGTCGGTCGGAAACGGCGAGTTCGCGTTCACGGCGGACAGTACCGGCCTGCAATCGTTCGCCGAGCTCTACGAAAACACCGTCCCTCTCTGCACCCAATCGCAGTGGGGATGGCACAGCTTCCCTGCCCTCGCCGGCCTCGGCGCCTCCGATTTGCGCCTGGAGCTCTTCGACACCTACGGCCGCCCGGTGGGCTATGCGACGTCCCGCCAGGGGCAGGAGAAGCTGTTCGACTGGCTGCGAGAGAACCCGCACCGCCTGAATCTGGCACGCATCGCGCTGCTCCTCGACGACGCCCCGCTAGCGCTCGCAGACGTGACGAACATCGACCAACGGCTGGCTCTCGCAAGCGGGACACTGGTGAGCCGCTTCGATCTCCAGACGAAGCCGGTGGAGGTCGTCACCTGTTGCCACCCCACCCACGACGCGCTCGCCGTCTCCATACAGTCGCCGCTCGCGGACTCGGGCCGCTTGAGTGTCGAATTCAAGTTTCCTTATGGCTCCCCGGCCATGAATGCCTCGGACTGGACCGCCGCCGCAAGGCACCGGACCACCGTAACGATCCAGGGCCGAAACGAGGCAACTGTCCACCGGCAACTCGATGCCGACAGCTACTGGGTCCGCCTGCACTGGACCGGAGATGCAGACGCAGAAGAACCCGGTGAGCATCGACTCGTGCTTTCCGGGAAGCATCTGGAGTTCACCTGCGAGTTCTCGCCGCGTGCCTCCGCCGCCGACCCGATCCTCCCCGCGGCCGTACGACAGGCGAGCCAGGCGCACTGGCGTGACTTCTGGTCGGAGGGCGGCGCCATCGATCTCGCCGCGTGCACCGACCCGCGGGCGCAGGAACTCGAGCGGCGCATCGTTCTGTCGCAGTACCTGACGGCGATCCAGTGCGCCGGCTCCACGCCTCCCCAGGAAACCGGCCTGACGTGCAACAGTTGGTACGGCAAGTTCCACCTGGAAATGCATTGGTGGCACGCCGCCCACTTCGCGCTCTGGGATCGCACGCCCCTGCTGGAGCGCAGCCTCGGCTGGTACGCCTCCATTCTTCCGATGGCCCGCGAGAAGGCGCGAATCCAGGGATACCGCGGCGCGCGCTGGCCCAAGATGACCTCGCCCGATGGCCGTAGCAGCCCATCCAGCGTCGGTGAGTTGCTGATCTGGCAGCAGCCCCATCCCATCGCGCTGGCGGAGCTCTGCTATCGCGCCAGGCCGGCGCGCGCAACGCTCGAGAGGTACAGCGATGTCGTGATCGCCTCCGCCGAGTTCATGGCCGACTTTGCCGTCCGGCGAGACGGCCGTTTCGCGCTCGGGCCGCCGCTCATACCAGCGCAGGAAAACCATCCCCCGCGCGAAACCTGGAATCCGACATTCGAGCTGGCCTACTGGCGCCAGGCGCTCGGCATCGCGCAGGAATGGAGGCGGCGCCTGGGGCTCCCGCCCGACTCGAAGTGGGAACAGGTGCGCGCCGGCCTCGCCCCCTTGCCGGTGAAGGATGGCGTGTATCTGGCGCACGAGAACTGTCCGCAGACTTACACCGCGCGGAACTTCGATCATCCCTCGATGCTGGCCGCGTGCGGCGTGCTCGAGGGCGAGGGCGTGGACCCAGAAACCATGCGCCGCACGCTGCACAAGGTGCTGCGCGAATGGCGATGGGCGGACACCTGGGGCTGGGATTTTCCCATGGCGGCCATGACCGCCGTCCGCCTCGGCGAACCGGAGACCGCCGTCGATTGCCTGTTCCTCGACTCGCCCAGGAACACCTGGCTGCCCAACGGCCACAACTGGCAGCGGGCCGGCCTTCCGGTCTATTTGCCGGGGAACGGCGGGCTTCTCGCCGCCGCGGCGATGATGGCCTGTTCGCCGCACGGGTTCCCGACGAAGGGATGGAACGTGCGCTGGGAAGGCCTGCGCCCGCTCTGACAGGGGCGCCGGCCACCCAGCACCGAACCGCGACCGTCAGGAAGCGGACCTGGCGGCCAGAGCACTAGCGCCCCGCGCGCAGACGCTCCACGGCGCGGCGGAGTTCCGGGTCGGGCTTGAGCCTCAAGGCCGCTTCCAATTCGGCGATCGCTTCGGGCTGCCGGCCCGGAATCTCGGAGAGCGCTACGCCCAGGTTGTAATGCGCATCCGCATAGTCGGGCTCGATGCGCACAGCGGCCTCGAAGTGCCCGATGGCCTCGGACGACCGGCCGGGCAACTGCGATAACACGACGCCCAGATTGTTGTGCGCCTCGGCGTAATCCGGCTTCAGGCGCAGCGCCGCTTCGAACTCGGCGGCCGCTTCCGGCAACCGGCCGCTGGTTTTCATCAGGGCCACACCAAGGTTGTAGTGGGCCTCCGGGTAGTCGGCCTTGATGCGGAGCGCCGCCTGGTACTCGGCAATGGCGTCCTCCCGGCGTCCCGGGGTTCCGGCCAGCGCGAGCCCCAGGCCTAGATGCGCTTCCGCATATTCGGGGTTGATGCGCAGAGCCGCCTGATACTCGGCGATGGCCTCCGCCACCCGGCCCGGCGTCTGGGACAGCGCGCTCGCCAGATTGTTGTGCGCCTCCGCGTAATCCGGGTCGATACGCACTGCTGCCTGGCACTCGCGAATGGCTTCCGGCAAACGGTCGGGAAGCCTGGCCAGCGCCGCGCCCAGGTTATTGTGCAAGACGGCGGAGCCGGGCAGAAGGCGGACCGCGGCCTGGTATTCGGCGATGGCCTCCGGCAGGCGCCCCGGCGTTCTGGCCAGCGCGCTCGCCAGGTCGCTGCGCGCTTGCGCCGAATCGGGCCGGATGCGCAAGGCTGCCTCCAGATGCGGCACGGCCTCGGAAAGCCTGCCCGTTTCCAGCAGGGTACTTCCCAGATTGTGCTCGGCCAGGTAGTTGTCCGTAGTCACATCCAGCGCGTGCCGGAACAGCGTTTCACTGTTTCTCCAGTGCCCGATCTGGGACGCCGAGAGTGCCGCCGCTCCCAGACATGCCGCAACGGCCGCGGCGGCGATCGGCCTCGCGGCTGCCGGCCACCGCCGTGCCAGATCCGCCGCGCCCCAGGCCAGCATGATGGTCAGGCCGACCATTGGAACGTACATGTAGCGGTCCGCCCGCGCCTGGGCGCCCGCCTGCGCCAGTCCGATCACCGGCGCCAACGTCACCAGATACCAAAGCCAGCCGGCCGCGAGGTAAGGAGCGCGGCGACGCCATCCGAGCGCCAGCGCCGTGATCGCGGCCAGCGCCAGCGCGGCGGCCGCTACCATCCACCACGCGAACCCGGCCGGATACGGATAGAACACCGCCAGCCCAGCCGGCCAGATCGTCTTGATGCAGTACACGGCCGAGGAGACGGCCGCGTTCTCGATCCTCAGCCCCACGGGCAGGCTGGCGATTTCGTGGACGGCTCCACTGGCGGCCTGCACCATGTACGTTGCGATGGACGAGACGGCCGCGAGCGCGAAGAATGGGATCTTCTCCCGCACGGCCGCGCGCGAAAACCGTTTGAGCGGCCAGGCATCCAACACCAGCAGCAGGAACGGCAGGGTGACGATCATGGGCTTGGCCATCAATCCCAGCCAGAACAGCAGCAGGACCACGGCATAGCGTCCCCGCCCCGGCCGCTCGGCATACCGCACGTAAGCCCACAACGCCAGAAACCAGAAGAAAGCACACAGGACGTCTTTGCGCTCGGCCACCCACGCGACCGATTCCACGTGCAGCGGATGAAGCGCGAATACGAAAGCGACCCAGGCGCTCGGCCAGCGCGCGTCGGTCGAGCGCTTGAGGAAGGCGAACAGCAGCACCGCCGCCAGGGCGTGCCATCCCACACTGACCAGGTGGTGCCACCCGCTACGCAGCCCGAAGAGCTGGCCGTCCAGAAGGTGCGAGAGCCGCGTGACGGGAAACCAGTTGGCGGCTTCGCCGCTTGTGAGCGCCCATTCGATCCCCTGCGGCGTGACGCCCCCGCGGACGTGGATGTTGCGCGTCACAGTTTCGGGATCGTCGAAGTTGACGAAATCGAAATGCCGGACCGGGGCATACAACGCGACGGTGGCAAGAAAAAGGGCCAGCGCGATCCCCAGATCGAGCCGGGAATGACGCGCTGGCCGTGTTGCCGGATGCCGAATGTTCGGTTTGTCCGGTCTGTGCTTCAGAAGTTAACCTTCAGTCCCAGTTGCACGGCGCGGCCGCCGCCCGTGCCGTTGACGCCCGTGCCGCTGCCGATGGTCTGGGTAACATAGCCGAAGGTCGAGCTGGTAAACGAAACCTGGTTGTTGCTGGCGCCAGGTGTCGCCAGCAGAGTGAACTCCGGCGTGTTTGTTACGTTGAAGGACTCGCCACGCAACTCGATGTTCACCCGCTCGCCTATCTTGAAGTTCTTAAACACCGAGGCGTTCAGCGCGAACAATCCGGGCCCGCTCAGGATGTTGCGGCCGGTATTGCCGAACACGGCTCCCGTTGGCTGAGCGAAACTGGCGGTGCTGAACCATTGGTTGCCCACATTGATGCCATGCAGGATCTGGACCGGCGCCACCTGGTTGGCCGTCTGGGTTTCACCGGGTGTATTGAGACTGCTGCCGCTGGCGCTCACAGTGAACGGAAAGCCGCTCATCAGCGTCAGGATACCCGAAACCTGCCAGTTGCCGAGAACCCAAGACGCAGGTCCGCTGGAGAGCCACTTCTTGCCCTTGCCAAGCGGCAACGAGTAGACGTAGCTCTGATTGAAGTTGAATGTCCGGTCGAAGTCGGCCCGCGCGTAATTGCGCTGGACGTTGATGTAGAAGTCGAGTTGGCCATCGTCACCGATCTGGTAATCCATGGCCTTACCCCAGGTGAAGGCGGTGGTCAGGTGGAAGTCGCCGAAATGCCGGTCGAGCTTCACTTGCAGCGCGTTGTAACTCGACGAGAAGCCGTCCCAGAACAGAGTCGCGCCCGCGGTCTTGCCATAGAGAATGTTCAGCGGCTGTCCCGCGGTTCCGCCACCGATGGTGCTGGTGTTCGTGTTCAGGTTGAACTGCGCCGCCGTATCCACGCCGTGAACGCCCAGGTACGCCACATCCAGTGCGAGATGCAGCGGCAACGCCCGCTGAATCGCGAAGTTCCAGGTTTCCACGTACGGGTTCTTGAAGTTGGGACTAATGGCGAACATGCTCTGGCTGAGCAGTGCTCCCGTTGCCGGGATAATGCCGTTGCTGGGAATCGGCACCGCCACCGGCGCCGGGAAACCGTTCTGGAAAGTCGCGGGCTGGCCATTCGGAAGCAGCGTGCCCGCAAACCCGTCGCCCACATTGTTGTAATTGTTATTGGAACGCACCGGATAGTTGTAGGCATACGTGTTATCCGGGAACGGCGTGTAACTGGTGCCGAACCCGGCGCGGATCACGGTCTGATCCGTGACGCGATAGGCCAGTCCGAGGCGCGGCGCAAAGTAGTTGTAGCGGGTCTTCATGCCCAGGTTCGAAGGATTGCCGCCAACCCCGGCGAGCACCAGGCTGTTCGTGCTGGGGTTGTAGTTGGAGAAGCCGCCTGCGAATTGTGGCGTGGCGGGGGGATAAAACTCCCAGCGCAGGCCGAGGTCAACCGTCAGCTTGGGCGTGACCTGCCATTTGTCGCCGCCGAACCCGAAGAACTCCCACTGCCGGTAGGCGGGGAAATAGGTGTTGACGTCGCGGCCGATATAGGACGGCGTGGAGAGCAGGAAGCTGGCCATGTCGTTGGCGATCCCCGTCGCCGAGGAGGTGCACTTGGTGGCCAGGCCGGACGAGTTGACCGCCGTGGCGGTGCACAGCGCGGTCTGCGCCGCGGCAAAGTTATAGATGCCGCGGGCGCCATAGGTCTGGTCCTGCAGCAAGTCGTCGCGGATGCGCTTGAGGTCGATGCCCCATTTGAACGTGTGATTGCCCTTGATCTTGGTCCAGATGTTGACCACGTCCACGTTGGCTTCGGCGCGGACCCAGGGCAAGCTCGCCGAGTAACCAACCACCGGATTGGAGAAGCCGTCGTTTATGTTGATACCCACCATCCCGCTCGTGAACTGGTTGATGTTCACGCCGGGGATGCCGATTGACTGGGCGTCGTTGCTACCGTAATCGGAAGGATAGGCCGCGTTGTGATAGTGCGACACGGCCAGGCGGGTTTCAACCACCATGGTGGGCGAGAGGGTGCGGTCCCAGTTGAGGTTCGAGCTGTAAGTCTTCTGCGTGGCGGTGCCCATGAAGGCTCCGCCCGGACCGTCGCCGCCGGCCATGCCGAACAGAGGAGCCTGGAAGACCACGGGGCGCGAGTAGCTGAACCGGCCGCTCAAGCGGTCGTTATCACCGATGTTGTAATCGATCTTGGCGTCCAACGAATCGGTGGTCTTCTGGAACGGCAGCAGCGCGAAGTAGTTGTTCGCGGGCTTGGCAATGTTGAAGGACTCGTTGGTGGGCTCCAGCAAGGCCAGAATCTTACTGGAAACCGAATTGATGTTGGCGAGCGGAATCCGGTTGCCCGCGAACGGCGTCCGTCCCGTGCCGTCGAGAGGATTGCCGGTGGTGGGGTCGTAGATCGTGGTCGCCGCCCCGCTCAGATCGCCCGTGCGCCAGGGGTTCGGCGGAATGGTCACCAGGTTGGTGTTGGCTTCATGGTCCATGACCCGAAGGTAGTCGGCGAAGAAGAAGATCTTGTTCTTCTTGATCGGCCCGCCCAGGTTTCCGCCGACGTAGTTATAGGCCAGGTGGCCCACCGACGGATTGAAAAACGAGCGCGCGTTCATGGCGCTGTTCTGCAGGAATTCGTACGCCGCGCCGTGGAACTCGTTGCCGCCCGACCGGATGATCACGTTCATCACCGCGCCCGAGGCTCGGCCCAATTCCGGATCGTGGTTGGCCACCGACGCGTCCACCGTCTGGATCGCCTCGATGGACGGGATGTAGATCTGCAACAGGCCGGTGCGCTCGTTGTCGTCCGTCCCTTCGATCATGAAGTTGTTGCCCTGGCGCATCTGGCCGTTGACTTCGGTCTGCAGCGAACTGCTGGCGTTGAAGAACTGCGAGTGCTGGAACAGCACGGGCGCCACTCCCGGCACCAGGTTCAGCAGGCTCTGGAAATTGCGATTCACGCCCAGCGGAACGTTCGCCAGGAGGTCCTGCTGCATCTTCTGGCCGATTCCGGCCGAATCGGCCTGCAGCAGTGGCGGGGCGCCCGAGACCTCGACCGTCTCCGTCACCACACCGGTCTGGAGCCGCACGTCCACGCGCGTATTCGTGTCCACTATCACGTTAATGTCCCGGCGCAGTTCCTTCTTGAAGCCGGGTGCCTCCACCATGACCGCGTAGGTCCCGGGAGGCAGGTTCGGAAAAGAGTAATACCCGCTTTCGTTGGTTTGAGTGGTGCGGGTGGAGTTGGTGTTGACTTCGGTGATGGTGACCCTCGCGTTAGGAATGACCGAATCGCTGGGATCGGTGACCGTGCCCAACAACGTCGCATTCACAGCTTGCGAGTAAGCTGCTCCGGCGCCGATCAATAGGACCATCATCAGGACGAGCAATCTTCGCGTATCCATGGGCTCCTTCTTTCTATTCACTTTGTTCACTCAGATTTCTTGATGAACCGGCTGCGTGCCCCGTGAGACGCCGGCATAACGATTAGCCTGCCACTACCGCTTGCCGAGGCCCGCCGCCGCCCGGCGTTGTGCTGAATTTCGACCCGAGAAGCACCTTCAGATTGTGCGCCCCGGCCCAGCTTTACAGCCACCCTTAACGGGTTTGTTAACAGACAGCTACGTCCTTGATAAGACAGGGGCTTCTGGACCCTTGCGGATTAACGGTTAAGCTGATAGCATCGATCCCGGAGGTGCCCCGCTACGAGCGCAGGCGAGGAAGGGTTGAGGCCGGGTGTCCGAACGGGCCCGGTGGGAGTCGCTTCGGGTGCGCCGAAGAACCGCAAGCTCATTCTCGAGGAACTCGAGCGTGTCCGAGCCAGCCACGAGTTCGGCGGCAGCGAGCGTAGTTGTGCGCTCCTCCAATACCTGGTGGAACGCGCCCTGGACGGCGGCGAGCATCTGCTCAAAGAGCGCACCATCGGGGTCGAAGTATTCGGGCGGGAGTCCGCCTACGATACGGGGAAGGATGCCATCGTTCGTGTCTCGGTAAACGGCGTGCGCAAGCGTTTGCTCGCGCATTACGCCAACCCGAACCTGGTGCGCGAGCCCGGGAGCATCCAGATCTTCCTGCCTGTCGGCAGCTACTTGGTCGAGTTCCATCCTCCGGGCGAGCCGCCGGCCCGTCCCTCACCACAGGCGCCTTCACCCGCGTGGTGGCGGCGGTGGCCGGTTTCCGCCTGGGCGGCCGTCGCGGTGCTGGCCCTGGCTTGCGCCGTATCGGTGGGGTACAACCGGAGGCTCGCGGGCCGGGTTCCATCGTCGCCGGTTATGGAGTTGTTGCCGTGGACCCAGTTCGGATCGCAGAAGATCGTGCGAGTAGGCCTCACCGACGCCAACTATACGATCTATACAAACACCATCGTCAATCGGCCCCTCACGCTCGACGAGTACCTGGGCGAGCAGTGGACCGGCAACTTCCCCCCCGACATGGCGGGCGTTTCACCGCGATCGGGAAATCAATACACCAGCCTGGTGAGCGCGGTGGCCGCCTCGCGGGTCAGCGCCATGCTGGAGACAACCGGCCGCACCGCGCTGCTGGTGCCGGCGCGGCAGCTGCAAATGGAATACTTCAAGGGCGAGCAGCCCGTAATCTTGCTGGGCAGTGTCACAGCGAACCCCTGGGCCGAGCTGTTTCGCGAGAGCCTGACTTTCGCCATCGAGATGGAGCCCACAACCAGGCTTCAGTACATGTCGAACCGCGCGCCGCTCGCCGGTGAGCCCTCCCGTTGGGAGCCGACCCCTCGCACAATCTCCGGCACCGCGTACGCCATCCTCTCACTGATCCCCAACCTGACGGGCAAGAGCTGTGTCTTGCTGGTTGCGGGCACCAGCTCGGCGGGCACGGCCGCGGCCGCCGAACTTCTGACCGATTCCGCCCGGCTGCGCCACGAGTTGCTCGCGCGAGGCATCGATCCGGCCGGCCGCGTGCAGAGATTGGAGCTGCTGCTGCGGGTACAGTTCCGGAACACGGACTCACGAAGTTACGAGGTCATCGCCTCCCGCGTGGTGCGAGACTAAGTCCGGGTTGAACCTCCGCCCCCCCTCGCCTTGGAGTAACATGTCACCTATGACACGTCGACAAATGATCTCCAGCGCCGGGCTCGTGGCGGCGGCAGTCGCAAGGCCCGCGGCGAGCCGTGCCGAGACAGCCGGCTTCCAACTCGGAGTCGCGACTTACTCCCTGCGCGAGTTCCAGCGCGGCCTCGCGATCCGCATGATCCAGCAACTCGGTGTCACGCGCGTCAGCGTGAAGGACTTCCACCTTCCCTACACCTCGACGGCCGCGGAAATCGCCCGCGCGGTGGGCGACTTCCATAAGGCAGGTCTCGCCATCGTGAGCGGCGGCAACACGGACATGAAGTCGAGCGATCCGGCGGACCTGAGGAAGTACTTCGAATACGCCAAGGCGTGCGGCATGCCGATGCTGGTCACGGCGCCGCTGCACGAGAACCTGGGCGCCATCGAGAAACTCGCCACGGAATATGACATCCGGATCGCGATCCACACGCACGGCCCGGAGGACAAGAATTTCCCAAATCCCAAAGTGGTCCTGGATGCCGTGAAGGGCATGGACCCGCGAATGGGCCTCTGCATGGACGTCGGCCATTCCATGCGCACGGGCGCGGACGTGGTTCAGGAAATCGCCAACGCCGGACCGCGCCTGCTGGACATGCACATCAAGGACCTGAAGGACGGCAAGGTCAAGGAAAGCCAGTGCGACGTGGGCGACGGCGTCATGCCGGTGGTGGCGATCTTCAAGCAGCTGCACAAAATCGGCTACAACGGCTCGGTGAACCTGGAGTACGAGATCAACGCCGACAACCCCCTGCCGGGAATGCTGCACTCTTTCGGCTACATGAAGGGAGTGCTCGCCGGGCTAGCGGGGTAAAACCAAACACAATCTGGCCACGAATGAACACGAATACACACGAATAAAACCAAGCTCTTTCCAGGTGTTTCTTATTCGTGTCCATTCGTGTTCATTCGTGGCCCATCTTGTTTTCCCGTGAGACTGTGTAGCACGGGTCATGTGCTACACTGACCCTGTGGACAAAGCCAAGCAGAATGTCACTTTGGTGGTCGAGGAGGACGTTCTCCTGGCCGCACGGAGGATTGCGCTGGATCAACGGACCAGTGTGAATCAACTGGTGCGGGAGTATCTGGCGGCGCTGGTGGAGGAGCACAGCCGGCGGCGGTTGGCCAGGGCAAGGCTGACAAGGGCGTTCAAGACCGGTCTCGTGGACGTCGGCAAGCGGAAGTGGAGCCGGGACGACCTCTATGAGCGCTGAGAAGCCCCCGGCATTCGTCGACACCAATGTGCTGGTGTACGCGCTCGACAAGAGCGGATCGGCGAAGCAGCGCGCGGCCAAGCGGCTCCTGAACGAGCTGATCGAACAGGACCGGCTACGGGTAAGCACGCAGGTGTTGCAGGAGCTCTACGTAACCCTGACCCGCAAAGTGGCACGGCGCTGCTCGAGCGAGGAAGCGCTGGCTGTAGTGGAAGATTTGGCAGCCTGGCCGCTGATGGTGGTGGATTACGCAGCGATTCGAGCGGCGGTCAGGCTGGCCGACCAGGCGACGCTCTCGTTCTGGGATGCACTGGTCGTCGTCGCCGCGGCGCGAAGCGGTGCGTCGGTTCTCTATACCGAGGACATGAACGACGGCCAGGACATTCTGGGAGTTCGAATCACCAATCCCTTCGCACCTAAGAGTTCTGGCCACGAATGAACACGAATACACACGAATAAAACAAAGTCTCTTCTTGGCGTTTCTTATTCGTGTTCATTCGTGTTCATTCGTGGCCAGTCTTCTTCTCAGAGGTTGTCGGGGATCGTGAACCCCGGCCGGTATCCGCGGTCGCCGTCGCGAAGCATCTTGTTGGCCTCGTCGTCGCCGATCACCTGCTCGGTCGCCGGATCGAAGTTCAAGGTGCGGCCCAGGCGATACGAAACGTTGGCCAGGTGCACCAGCGTGCAGGAGATGTGCCCCTCCTCCACCGACGCCGTGAGGTCCTCCTTCTTGCGGCTCCGGACGCAGTCGATGAAGTTGGCGAAGTGGTTCTCCTTCCCGTGGCTCACCGGGCTCGGCTCCTGTCGTTCCCCCAGCCAGTATTTGTAGCTCTCGTATTCCTGGATCGCGAGGTAGCCGCCGGGCCCGTAAAAGAGATTGCCGATCGTGCCGGGCTTGCCGCTGGGGGGCCCAAGCGGTGCCGCCGCCTTTGCGGAGGGCGGAGTGCTCAGGCCAGCGGGCGGCAGCACGCTTCCGCCGCCGAAGACGCCGATTTCGGCCTCGTGATTGGTCATCCAGTGCCGCACTTCGAACTCCATCAGGCGGCGCTTCCCGTCCGGCATGTTGAACTCGTATGAGCAGCTGAGGACGTTGGGCGTTTCCTGGTCGTCGTCGAACATCACGTGGCCGCCCATCGCCGAAACCTTGTTCGGGAATGTGACCCCCAAGCCCCAGCGCGCGGTATCGATTTCGTGAATGCCCTGATTGCCCAGGTCGCCATTGCCGGTGTCCCAGAACCAGTGCCAGTTGTAGTGGTAGCGGTTGCGCGTGAAGCCGCGATCGGGCGCCGGCCCCAGCCACAGATCGTAGTCGAACCCCGCCGGCACCGCCTCGCGCGGCTTGCGGCCGATGGTGTCGCGCCACTTGTAGCACAGCCCTCGCGAGAGGTAGACGTCGCCCACCAGGCCGCCCCGCAGCTTCTGAATCGCTTCCTTCGCGCCGATGCTCGACCGGCTCTGCGTGCCGTGCTGCACGATGCGGTTGTACTTGTTCGCCGCGGCCACCAGCTGTTTCCCTTCCCACCAACTGTGGGACAGCGGCTTCTCCACGTAAGCGTCCTTGCCCGCCTGGCACGCCCAGATGCCCATCAGCGAATGCCAGTGATTGGGCGTGGCCACCGTGATCGCGTCGATCGAGCGGTCCTCGAGCATCTTGCGGATATCGCCGAATGTCGCGGGCTTGGCCATGCCCAGCTTTTCGATATCCCCGAGGCGGGCCGCGATGACGTTCTCATCGACATCCACCACCGCGGCGAGTTCCACGCCGGGAGTCTGCTTGATCCTCTTGATGTGATCGAGGCCGCGGCCGCGCAACCCGACCACGGCCACGCGCACCCGATCGTTCGCGCCCAGCACCCGTTGGGGCGCCAGCCACGCCGCTCCCGCAGCGGCCTTCAACACATCGCGACGGCTGAAACCTGATGTCATATCACACCTCTCCTAGAACCTTGAACAAACCCACCAACGACTCGCGCGTGCTCTCGACCTTGTTGCCGTCCGGCCGCCGGTAGTGCGTTTCGAGCGAAATCGTCCCCTCATAGCGGTCGCGCAGCAGCGCCTGAAACTGGCCCTTGAAGTCCACGATGCCGCCGCCAACCGGCGCCCATTCGAGCTCGCCGGTGGTCGCGTTCTTGCGGGAGTCCTTGACGTGCATGTGCGGGAACAGGCCCTTCACGGCCGCGTAGCCATCGGGAAAAGGAACTTCGCCGAGCATGGTGGCATTGGCCGGATCCCACACTCCCCGGAGGCTCGGCGAATTCACGTCCCGCAGCAGCCGGCCCAGTTCTTTGCCCGTTCCAACATTGCACGAATGCTCGTTTTCGACGTTGAGGATGATGTTGCTCCGGGCCGCCACCTCGGCCGCCTTGGCCATGCGGTCACGCACGTACGGGTAGGCCTTCGTGGGATCGTCCACCCGCCAGTACGTAAAGATGCGCACCATGCGCGTTCCGAAGAAGCGGGCGAGTTCGAAAGACTGGGCGAGAAGCTTGTCGGCATCTTGCTCGGCGAAGCTGGCCGCGAATGTGTCCCGCTTCTCGCCGGCCTTGGCGGGCATCTGCGGGCAATTCCACTTGAAGAGCGGCGACGCGATCTCGCTCACGCGGACGCCGTGGCGCTCGATCAGATCGCGGGCCCGATCCAGCTCGTCCCGCGAGCTGTTCATGATGTTCTTGCCCCACATCTCCCGCAGCTCGCACCACCGCAGGTGGTAGCTGGAGACGAAGTCGAGCGCTTCGTTCAACTGGCCCGTCAACTCGTCGGTGATGATGCCGAGCTTGAAGCCGTGGGCGTCCGTGCTGGCGTCCGCGGCGGCCAACCGCGAGGCCACGGCGGCCAGCGGCAGTTTCAGGCAGGCGCGTCTGCTCAGGCTCTTTTGCATAGTCGCTCCTTAGCTGTCCCGCTCGTTCACACTATACGGTAGCGCTATTCGAAAAGCTCCGCCAGAGTTAGCGGCAGCTGGCGTTCCCTGCATTCGGGAAAGCCAGGAACGTGATGCTCGCGGGAGCGAGCGTCGTCCGTCCCGCCCGTTCCGGCTTGCCGGCCATCTCCGGCAGCGCGTCGTGGGCGCCCGTCTTCAGCTCGCGCCCGTTCAGTTCGACGCTCGCGCCTAGAAGATCCAGGGAAGTCAGAGTGTAACGGTCGTAAGGCAGCGCGGCTGCGAGATCCCGCGGTGTCTCCCGGTCGAAGTTGATCGCCAGCACCGCCACGCCGCCGGGGCGATCGCGCAGGCAATGAGCATA
>Ga0209421_1000021_pt1 | contig 14826 bp, 9 predicted proteins | sample BlaSpr_A8_OM2_O2_FD_187977 | JGI IMG/M metagenome (GOLD analysis project Ga0209421, IMG submission 187977) | Forest soil microbial communities from Thunder Bay, Ontario, Canada - Black Spruce, Ontario site 2_A8_OM2_O2 (SPAdes) (version 2) | ecosystem: Environmental > Terrestrial > Soil > Boreal... | reverse complement strand
AAACCTTCCAGCGATAGCTGCGCGGCCGGACCCGCGGGTACACGAAAGGCACCGATGTCGAGCGCGATCGCCCCTGCATCCAGCCCATAACGCCGACGCGCCACCTCACAGCGTGCCTGCAGCAGCTTCGCCTCGACCCCCTCGCCCTGGAAGCGCGAGCCGAACCGGGAATCGTTGAGTGCGCCGCCGCGCATCGCCCGAATGCGCGAGAGCACGTGCTGCGCGCGCAGCGGCGCATGCTCGCGCAGCCACGACTCGAACAGCTGCTTCACGTCATAGGGCAGGCGCAGCAGGATGAAGTGCGCGGAGCGCGCACCGGCCGCCGCCGCGGCTTCGAAGATGCTCTCCAGCTCGTGATCGTTCAGCGCGGGTATCATCGGTGCCGCCATCACACCGACCGGCACTCCGGCGGCCGCGAGTCCCGCAATTGCCTTCAGGCGCGCCGCGGGCGAAGGCGCGCGCGGCTCGAGCCGTCGCTTCAGTTCCTCGTCGAGCGTCGTGACGCTCACCGATACCTGGCACAGGTTGCGCCGCGCGAGTTGCTGCAGCAGGTCGAGGTCGCGCAGTACCAGGTGACTCTTGGTCACGATCGTGACCGGATGGCGGAACCGCAGCAGCACTTCGAGCAGCGAGCGCGTGATCCGGTGTTCGCGTTCGATCGGCTGATAGGGATCGGTGCTCGAGCCGAGATTGATGACCCGCGGGCGATAGCCGCGCCGCGACAGCTCCGTCTCGAGCAGCGCCGCGGCGTTGACCTTGTAGAACAGCTTGGTCTCGAAATCCAGCCCCGCCGACAGGTTCAGGTAGGCGTGCGTCGGACGCGCATAGCAGTAGATGCAGCCGTGTTCGCAGCCGCGATACGGGTTGATCGACTGCTCGAACGGGATGTCGGGAGAATCATTGCGCGTCAGGATCGTGCGCGCCTGCTCCGGACGCTGCTCGGTCGCGATCGCGTCCGGTGCCCCTTGCGCATACCAGCCATCGTCGACCACCTCGGTGCGCTGGTGCATGAACCGTCCCTCGGGGTTGTCGAGTGCACCACGGCCACGGTAGCCTTCCATGTACGGTACTGTACATGCATACAGTATTAGTGTAAACGGTCCAGCCGCCGCAGCGCGGGGAACAGGCGCATCCAGCCCGCGACCACCAGCAACGTCAGCGCCCCGCCGAGCGCGGCCGCGCGCACCGCGCCGAACCAGCGCGCCGTGACACCGGACTCGAACTCGCCCAGTTCGTTCGAGGCCCCGATGAACATCGTATTGATCGCGCTGACGCGCCCACGGATTGCATCTGGCGTATTGATCTGCACCAGCACGCTGCGGATGTTCACGCTCAGCATGTCGCCGCAGCCGCAGGCGAACAGCGCGGCGATCGACCACGGAAAGCTGCCGGACAGTGCGAACACCAGCGTGCCGATCCCGTACAGGCCGACCCCCGCGAACATCCAGGCTCCGGCCCAACGCTCGATCGGACGCAGCGCGAGCACGCTCGCGGCAAGCGCCGCGCCCACGCCGGGCGCGCTTCGCAGCAGCCCCAGACCCACCGGCCCGATATGCAGCACGTCGCTCGCGAAGATCGGCAGCAGCGCGGTGGCGCCACCGAACAGCACCGCAAACAGGTCGAGCGTGATGAGGCCGAGCAGCGAGCGGTGCCGCCGCACGTACCGCAGGCCCTCCATCAGTTCGTGCGCGGTGGAGCCGCGCACGATCCCCGGCGCGGGCTGCGGCAGGTGCGCCGGCAGCTGCAGCGCCATCACCACGGCGAGCACGAACAGCGCGCAGCACAGGCCGAACACGAGTGCGGGTCCGACCAGGAACAGTACGCCGCCGATCGCCGGACCGCTGATGACCGCCACCTGCAACAGCGTCGAGTTGATCGCCACTGCGCGCGGGAACTCGGCGCGCGGCACAAGCCGCGGAATGACCGCCTGCATCGCCGGCGCCCAGAACGCCCTGGCGGCCCCGTAGGTGCCGACCGCCAGGTAAACCGGCCAGACCGCCCGCAGGCCGGTAAGAGTCATCACCAGCAGCGCGCCGATGCACGCGGCGTCCACGCTCCAAGCGACAACCAATATGGTGCGGCGATCGACGCGGTCGGCCACGTGCCCACCGAACAGCACCAGCAACACGAATGGCACGAACTGGCTGAGGCCCACGAGCCCGAGCGCCAGTGCACTGCGCGTCAGCGCGTAGACCTGCCAGCCCACGGCGACCGTGAACATCTGCCAGGCCAGCGAGGTGCAGAACCGGCTCGCCACGACACGGGCATAGTGCTCGTGCCGCAGCACGCTGAGGCTGGGAAAGCGCTGCGCCAGCGCCATCTAGTGGGGCCCGTCGTCCGGCTGCAGCAACCCCTCGCGCCACAGCGAGTACAGCACGGCCAGGATGACCGGCCCCACGAACAGGCCGATCACGCCGAAGGCACCGAGTCCGCCGAGGGCACCGAACATCGAGAGCAGAAACGGCAGGCGTGCAGCGCCGCTGAGCAGGAATGAGCGTACTACGCTGTCAACCGCGTTCATGACGAGCAGGCACCAGATCATCAGCGCGATCGCCGCCGTCGTATGCCCGGTGGCGAACAGCCATACCACGACCGCGCCCCAGGCGAAGTTGACCGCAAACGGAATGAGCGCCGCGAGCGTGGTCACGGCGGTGGTAACGAGCGGCGCGGGCACGCCCGCGACCCAGTAGCCGAGGCCCGCGAGGGCGCCCTGCGCGAGCGCGCACAGCACCAGGCTCACGAGCACCGCCTTGACGGTCGCGCCACTGGCCTTCACGTAGAGATCCGCGCGCGCACCGATGAACCGCCGGAGGACGGCATGGATCTGGCGCGCCATCGAATCGCCGTCGATGTACATGAAGAACAGGCTGATGACCGTGATGCCGAGCTTGAACAGGTTGCGACCGACGTTTCCGAGCAGCGAGCCCAGCTGGCCGTAGGAGCTGTTGAGCAGACCGCGCAGCGCGTTGTTCAACGCGTCCGGGTCAGTGGTCCAGCGTGCGTTGAGTTCGGCCAGGCGTGCACCGAGCAGCGGCAGGCGCAGCAGGAAGTCCGGCACGCGCAGGCCGCTCGCGAAGTACGCCTGCGCGCTGCGAAACGCGTCGATCGCCTCCGGTCGAAGCAGCAGGAACACGGACGCCATCGGCAGGATCACCGCCAGCGTGAGCAGCAGCGTCATCAGCAGCGCCGCCGGAGTACGCGCGCCGCGGAACAGGCCGACGAAGTAGCAGTAGGGAGACCAGCTTACGAAGGCGAGGATGCCCGCCCAGAGCAGCGGCACCAGGAACGATTGCAGCACCGCAAAGCCGAGCACCAGCAGCACGCCGAGCAGCGCGACGATCGCAGCCTGCCGGATCCAGCTGGACTCCATCAGGGGCCCAGGAAGAGTCGATAGGCGGAATTGCCGGACTCGTCCTGGTATGGATAGCGCAGCTCGTTGAGGTGACGCAGGAAGTCGGCACGCTCGGCCGGGGGCACCTGGATGCCTGCCAGTACGCGTCCGTAGTCCGAGCCATGATTGCGGTAATGGAACAGGCTGATGTTCCAGGCCGTGCCGATCGCCTGCAGGAAGCGCAGCAGCGCGCCCGGACGTTCCGGGAATTCGAAGCGATACAGCAGCTCGTCGGCCTGGCCGGCGGCGCTCGCGCGCCCGCCGATCATGTATCGCACGTGCAGCTTGGCCATCTCGTTGCCGCTCATGTCGGTCACGGCATAGCCGGCGGCGCGCAGCTGCGTCATCACGGCAGTGCACTCCACGTGTCCCTGCGCGAGGCCGAAGCCGACGAATACGCGCGCCTGCTCGCTGCCCTGGTAGCGGTAGTTGAATTCCGTGATGTTGCGCTGGCCGAGCGCATCGCAGAACGCCAGGAAGCTCCCCGGGCGCTCCGGTATCTCGACGGCCAGCAGCCCTTCGCGCTCGCCACCGATATCGGCGCGCTCCGCTACATAGCGGAGCCGGTCGAAGTTCATGTTGGCACCGCTGTTGATCGCGACCAGTCGCGCATCGCGCAGACCGGAACGGGAGACGTAATGCTTGATGCCGGCAACCGCGAGGGCGCCCGCTGGCTCCTGGATCGAACGCGTGTCCTCAAAGATGTCCTGGATCGCCGAACATATCTCGTCGGTATCGACCAGCACGATCTCGTCTACGTAGCGGCGCGCCAGCGCGAAGGTCTCCTCCCCGACGCGACGCACCGCGACGCCGTCGGCAAACACACCGACGCGATCGAGCGTCACGCGCTTGCCGGCGCGCAGCGACTCGTACATCGAAGCCGCATCGTCGGGCTCCACGCCGATCACCTTGATGCGGGGGTAGAGCTGCTTGATGTAGGCGGCGATGCCGGCGATCAGTCCGCCGCCGCCTACGGGCACGAACACCGCGTCGAGCGCACCGGCCGTCTGGCGCACGAGTTCCATGCCGATCGTCCCCTGGCCGGCGATCACGTCCGGATCGTCGAACGGATGCACGAACAGCAGCGTGCGCTCGCGCGCGAGTGCCAGCGCGCGCTCGTACGCGGCATCGTAGCTGTCGCCGGAGAGTACGACCTCGCCGCCGAGGTCGATCACTGCCTGGACCTTGATCGCGGGCGAGGTCTCCGGCATCACGATGACTGCCGGTACCGAGCGCCGCCGCGCGGCAAGCGCGACGCCCTGCGCGTGGTTGCCCGCGGAGGCGCAGATCACCCCGCGTGCGGCGACCGCCGGCGAGAGCTGCGCGATCTTGTTGTAGGCGCCGCGCAGCTTGAACGAGAACACCGGCTGCAGATCTTCCCGCTTGAAGAAGATCTGGTTGCCGAGCCGGCGGGACAGGCGCGGGGCCAGATCGAGTGGTGACTCGATCGCGACGTCGTAGACGCGCGCCTTGAGCACGCGCTGCAGGTAGTCATCCGTCATGGGGTGGCGAGTCCGGCGTCCTGGCCGCGCAGCTTAAGCCATTCGCGACGGCGGCGCCTCAAGCTCACCCGTTCAGGCGGGCTTGATGATGTAGCGATACTGGAGCTTGCCGAAACCGACCAGGTCGCCTTCGCGCAGCGTCCGGCGAACGACCGGCTCGCCGTTCACGAATGTGCCGTTGGTGCTGTGCAGATCCTCGACCACGGTGTCCGAACCGGCCAGCAGCAGCACCGCGTGGTGCCGGCTCACGAAATCCGCCTCGACCCGAAGGTCATTGTCCGGCGTACGCCCGACCGTGGTCCGGCGCGACAGCACGTGCACGATGCCGCTGGCGCCCTCGGTCCGCACCAGCAGCCGTTGCGGCAACGCCTCGTCCGGCGGCGCCGGCGCAGCCGGCCGTCCCGCATCCCGCGCCTGCAGCTTTTCGACCTGCGCCCTGGCGTGCAGCAGTTGCTCGCGCAGCGCGGCGAGCTGCCCTTCGAGTTCCCTGACCTGCCCGTCGCGTTGTGCGAGCTGCGACTCGAGGGCCACGAGCCGCCCTTCCCTGGCTGCAAGCTGTTGCGTGAGCTCCGCGAGGTGGCGCTCGAGGCCACGCCGGTCGTACTCCGGAATCGTATGCTCGGTGGGCCCGATACGCTCGTCGCCGAGCGGGGGCACGATACGCCAGGAATCCGTGGCCGCGAGGCCGTCCGCGTCGCCGGGTGCCGCATTGCCCGGGAGCGTGGGCATCTCGGCCGTGCATTCGAGATCCAGCCGCCCGGGAGGGTTCGGTTCCGTGGGCATGGCCGCCGACCGACGCAGCCTTAGGCTAGACCCAGGAAGTCGCGCAGCGGGGCGGCCTGATTCTCCGGTTGCCCGGCCTCGGCGGTGCGATCCTGGGCGGCGCGCAGATCGATCACGAGGGAGGGATGACGCAGCGACTGGGCCTCCTGGCGCACCGCATCGGTATCGGGAGAGAGCACGATGCGCCCGACCTGGGCGGGGCGCAGACGCGCCAGCGCGGCCGCGACTGCGACGCCGCCTTCGTGTGCCAGCAGGTCGATGCGGCGCAGGTGCATCGAATCGAGGAAATCGGCGAGTGCGAGCGCGAGTTCGGGCGCGCCGGCCGTCCCGGGGGGCGGATCGGATTCGCCGCAGCCCGGCAGATCGGGCGCATAGACCGAACGGTCGCGCCCCAACGGCAGCAGCAGCGGATCGAAGAAGCGGCCTGATCCGGGGGAGCCCGGCACGCACAGCAGCGGCGTGGCTTCTTCGAAGCCACCGCCGCCCGGGATCGCGTAGCGCATGTGCAGTTGACCATAACGGCAGTCGAAGTAGGCGCGACGCACGCGCGTCTCGGCCGGGGCGGGTGTGGTGGCACGTCGGGCTCTGATCATCTGCGGCATCACCCTTCAGGTCCTGCAATCACACTATCGTCGCCCGTCATCGCCGGATCGACGGGCTGTCCTGTAATTATTCCGCAATCGCGCGCGCAGGCTTGCGACCCACTGCCCAACTTCGCGTGAGCGTATCCCTGGCGTATCGACATAACGGGGCACGCTCGACGCCGCCTGATTCTGCGTCGGCCGCCGGGCCGCAGCAACAGCGGCAAAACCTATATAGTCGCGTCATGTCCAACGCGCCCGGCACCGTCACGACCGCGATCCCGGCGGCCTCGCGCCAGCACTGCGGCGCGCCCGTCACGCGGCGGACGCACCGGCTGCGGCACCTCCAGAGCTGAACGCGGCGCCCAGTCGCTCCCGATCGATGCAATGCCGCTTTCGTCGACCCCTCGTGTGCTGGCACCACGCGCTGGCGGTGCTGCTCGCCGGCGTGTTGTGCGGCGCGGCGGGCTGCGATGCGGTGCTGGCCGCTTCGCCTGAAGCCGCGCCTATCCCCTCTGACGCGGAGCTCGAGGCAGGCGGCGCCCGAATCGGAACGATCGAGATCGATCGCGAGCAGATCTTCAATCTGGACGATCCGCGGGAGAACTACTGGCTGTACAGCGCCGCGGATCATTTGCACAAGCACACGCGCGAATCGGCAATCCGCGCGCGGCTGCTGATCCGCACCGGCCAACCCTATTCCCGGGCTCTGCTCGATGAGACCGCACGTGTCCTGCGCAACACCGCGCCTTACGTGCGGGAACCCGAAATCCGGCCGGTGCGCTATCACGACGGCGTGGTGGACATCGAGATCATCACGCACGACGTCTGGACGCTGTCACCGGCTTTCAACTTCGGGCGCAGCGGTGGTACCGACAGCACCAACTTCAACATCTCGGATGCGAACCTGTTCGGATTCGGCAAGTCCGGCGAAGTGGGTCATTCCACCTCGGTGGACCGCAATTCGAGCTTCGCCTCGTGGTTCGATCCGAATGTCTGGGGAAGCCGCTGGCAGGACAGCCTCCAGTACGCCAACAATTCCGACGGCAAGGTCTGGACCATCATGGCCGGTCGTCCGTTCTATTCGCTCGAGACACCCTATGCCCTCGGCGGTACGACTGGCGATAACCGCGGCATCGTCACGCGCTACAGCCTCGGCCTGTCCTACGATGCGTATGCGCTCGATGAGCGTGTCACCGACCTCTACGTGGGCAAGGCGCTGCTGGTCGACGAGCGCTGGACCGTCCGGGCGCTCTTGGGCTGGCGCCGTGACGAGAACTTATTCACGCTGGCGCCCAACAAGGCATTGCTCGGGCCGCTGCCGGCCGACCGGAACCTGGCCTACCCGTATGCGCGTGTGCAATGGATAGAGAACGACTTCGCCACGACGCATAACCTCAATCAGATCGCCTTCACCGAGGACCTCCACTACGGTCTGTTCGCCAACCTCGGCCTCGGGTTTGCGAGCCCGACATTCGGCGCTGATCGCCAGGCGGTGCTGATCGACGGCACAATCACGCATGGCTGGCATTTCGGCACCGGGCAGAACCTCTTCGTCGCGGGCACGGTGGCGGGGCGCCTGTCGTCAGGGCAGCTGCAGGATGCGCTCGCGACCGGTAGCGCAAGCTATTACCTGACCACCTCGGAACAGACCAAATTCGTGATCAAACTGAGTGCGGATGAAGGTCATGCCCTGGACCTCGATCACTTCCTGCAGCTCGGCGGCGATACGGGATTGCGTGGCTATCCGTTGCGCTACCAGACCGGCAGCGGACGCGGGCTGCTGAGCCTGGAAGAGCGGGTCTATACGCCCTGGTTTCCGTGGCGGCTGGTGCACGTGGGCGGCGCGGTGTTCTTCGATGCGGGCCGCACCTGGGGCACCGCGCCGATACCTACGCCGTACCTCGGGTTGCTCAAGGATTTCGGCGCGGGCCTGCGGCTCGGGAATGCGCGCTCCTCTTTCGGCAACGTCATCCACATCGACGCGGCCGTCCCGCTCGATGGGCAGGCCAATATCTCGAAGGTGCAGTTCCTGGTCAGTACCGAGAAGACCTACTAGAACATACCGGATGGATCGACTTCACCCGCGGCCGGATCGAGCGTACGCGCGGCGATGAAATCACCCGTGATCATCGAGTCGTAGCCCAGCCCGGGCCCGACCATCGGATAGACACCCGCATCCGGATCGATGATGACCTCCAGGAACGCGGGACCCTGGAAGTGCAGGAATTCCTCGACCACCGCCGGCACGTCCTGCCGCCGGTCCAGGCGCCGTGCCCAGGGAAAGGCATCCGCGATCGCGGCGCGCACGAAATCCTTCTTGTGCAGCGACTTGTCGCTGCCGGAGAGGCGGCCCTTGAAGAACAGTTTCTGCCACTGCTTGACCATGCCGTCGCCGAAGTTGTTCACCACGACGACCTTGATCGGCAGCTCATAGGTCGTGACGGTCTCGAGTTCTCCGAGGTTCATGCGGATGCTGGCGTCGCCGTCGAAGTCGATGACGAGGCGCCCCGGATTGGCGACCTGTGCGCCGATCGCGGCAGGCAGGCCGAAGCCCATCGTGCCCATGCTGCCGGAGGTGAGCCACAGCCTCGGGGCGCTGAAATCGAACATCTGCGCGGCCCACATCTGGTGCTGACCCACGCCTGTCGTGATGATCGCCTCGCCGCGCGTGTGGCGGTTGATCTCCTCGATCACGTAATGCGGCTGCACCAGCTCGCTGGCCCGGTCGTAGTTCATCGCGTGCCGCACCTTGAGGGCCGCGAGCTCGGCGCGCCAGTGCGCGAAGTCGGTACGCGCGCCGCCACGGCTCCGGTAGAACGCCAGCAGCGAGCGCAGCGCATCGCCCAGCAACCCGATGTGGCTCCAGTGGGCGTGCTTGACCTTGTTGATCTCCGCCTGGTCGACGTCGAGGTGCGCGATGCGCCGCGCGTTGCGCGCGAACTTCTGCGGATCACCGGCTACGCGGTCATCGAAGCGCGCGCCCGCGGCGATCAGGAAGTCACAGTCCTCGACCGCGTAGTTTGCAAATGCGGCGCCGTGCATGCCGAGCATGCGCATCGAGAGCGGATGGGTCGTATCGATTGCACCGATGCCCATCAGCGTCGTAACGACCGGGATGCCGAGCTCGGTCGCCAGTTCGGTCAGCGCCCCGGAAGCCTCGCCGTTGATGACACCGCCGCCGGCATAGATCAGCGGGCGGCGCGAGTCCGAGAGCAGCTGGAAGAAGCTGGACGCGAGGGCGTCCCCAAGGGTATTGGACGTCACGTCGTGCAGCCGCTGGCGATACCCCGGGATCGCGAGCTGGCCCTGGCCCTGAAACACGCCGGTCCAGTTCTGCATGTCCTTCGGCACGTCGACGACCACCGGCCCCGGACGCCCGGTGCGCGCGATCTCGAACGCGGTGCGCATCGTGGCTTCCATCCGCTGCGGGTCGGTGACCAGGAATACGTGCTTGGCGACCGACCCCATCAGGGAGGCCACCGGCGCCTCCTGGAAGGCATCCGTGCCGACCGCCGCGGTCGCCACCTGGCCGCAGATGACCACGATCGGCACCGAGTCGGCCATGCAGTCGCGAACCGGCGTGACGGTGTTGGTCGCACCGGGACCGGAGGTCACGAGGCAGACGCCGACCCGGCCGGTCGAGCGCGCATAGCCGGCAGCCATGAACCCGGCGCCCTGCTCGTTGGCCGGCACGATCAGCGGTATCTGCCGGCCCGGCTTAAGCTTTTGCTCCTCGTTGAACACGAAGACGGCATCGTAGGTCGGGAGGATTGCCCCGCCGCTGTAGCCAAAAATGGCCTCGACGCCTTCATCGGCGAGCACCTGCACGATGATCTGCGCGCCGGACATGACCTTCCCGGCCAGCGGATGGATCTGCGGCCGCACCAGCTTCGCGCCCTCGTTCATCTGAAGATTATGGCCGAGCGGGCCGCCGATTGGCTATTCTGGGAGTTCCGGCGGGGGGTTTTCCCGCACATTGGCCCTTACGGCGCCACCCGGACCCTTAGCGCATGCGCCACATCATCGGCATCCTGCTCCAGAACGAATCAGGCGCGCTCACGCGTGTCGCCGGCATGTTCTCGAGTCGCGGCTACAACATTGAATCGCTGTCGGTGGCGCCGACCGACGATCCGACGGTCTCGCGGCTTACGCTCGTGACCAGCGGCTCGGAGGCGGTCATCCTGCAGATCGCCAACCAGCTCAACAAACTCGTGGACGTGGTCAGCGTCGAGGACATGACACGCGGCGAGCACATCGAGCGCGAGCTCGTGCTGCTGAAGCTGCGGGTCGACGCGATGCGCCGCGACACGGTGCGCGGCTTCGTGGTGCGCACCGGCGGCCGGGTGCTCGATCCGTCCAGCGAATGCTTCATCGTCGAACTGCTCGGCAGCGAGGCCGAGATCAACGGCTTCATGCGCTCGCTGGCCGCGCATGCGCAGCTGATCGAGGTCGTGCGCAGCGGCGCGCTCGGAATCAGCCGCAGTCAGCGTGCACTGCGGCTGGTGGACACGGCAGCGCTGGCGGCACAGTCCACCCCGTCGACGTAGGTTGCGCGCAGGCCGCGTCGAGCACGTCAGGACCTAGAGCGCGGCGTTGTCGGTCTCACCGGTGCGGATACGGATCACACGGTCGATGTCGGTGATGAAGATCTTGCCGTCACCGACCTTGCCGGTCTTGGCAGCCTTGAGCACTGCCTCGACGACCTGATCCACGAGATCGCTGCGCACCGCGACTTCGACGCGCGTCTTGGGCACGAAGTCCACGACGTACTCGGCGCCACGATAGAGTTCCGTATGGCCGCGCTGCCGGCCGAATCCCTTGACCTCGGTGACGGTCATGCCCGATACGCCGATCTCCGACAATGCCGCCCGGACATCGTCGAGCTTGAAGGGCTTGATAATCGCGGTAATCAATTTCATGCGAGAACTCCCGCTTCGATATTCTTAGGGTCGGCACTCCGGCGTCTCGACGATGCACCTTTCGTGCCACGCCGGAGCCAAGGCATTTGCGCCGCGCCCATGCTCTCCGTCATCCCCATCGAAATCGCAACGGCACCACGCTGGGGCAGTCAGTGTACGGCATTGCCCGCTGTTGGTGCGATGCGTGGTGGCGTGAATCAGCGCAACACCACCAGCAGGTCCTTGGCATCGACCTGCGTTCCCGGGCGCACCACGACCTCCCCGACCAGTCCGTCGATCTCGGCCCGCACCGCGGCCTCCATCTTCATCGCCTCGAGCGTCGCGACGACATCGCCGCGCGCGACCTTCTGGCCCACGGCCACGCTGACCGAGGCGATCGTGCCGGGCATCGGAGCGCCGATGTGGCGCGGATTGCCGGGGTCGACCTTGCGCTGCGGCGGCCGGGTCGGGACCTGGCTGCGGTCCGTGACGCGGATCGAGCGCGGCGCGCCGTTGAGTTCGAAGAACACGGTGCGAGTACCATCCTCGTGCGGCTCGCTCTTGGTCACGTAACGCACGATCAGCGTCTTGCCGGGTTCGAGATCAATGTTGATTTCCTGGCCGGGTTCCATGCCGTAGAAGAACACCGGGCTCGGCAGGATCGCGACGTCGCTGAACCGGCGCCGTTCCGCCGCATAATCGGCGAATACCTTCGGGTACATCAGATACGAGGCGAACTGCGGATCGGTGACCGGATGGGCGGCGCGCGCGCTTGCCTCGGCGCGCAGCACTTCCAGGTCGGCCGGCGGCATCAGCGCGCCGGGACGAGCAGTGCGTGGAGCCGCGCCCTTCAGTACCTTGCGCTGCAGGCCCTCGGGGAATCCGCCGATTGGCTGCCCGAGGTCACCGCGAAACAGCTGGACGACGGACTCGGGAAACGCAATCTCGGTGTCCGGGTCGAGCACTGCCTGGCGCGTCAGCCCGCTGGTGATCATCAGGATCGCCAGATCGCCGACCACCTTGGAGGTGGGTGTGACCTTGACGATGTCGCCGAACATCTCGTTGACGTCCGCGTAAGCGCGTGCCACTTCGGGCCAGCGCGTATCATCGATGCCGAGTGAACGCGCCTGCTCGCGCAGGTTGGTGTACTGCCCTCCGGGCATGCCGTGCACGTATACCTCGGACGCGCCGGCGCGATTGTCGCTCTCGAAGGCGCCGTAGATGGCTCGCGCCTGCCCCCAGTAGTGCGAGACCGAACGGACATGTTCGGGGTCGAGGCCGGTGTCATGGGGTCCGAAGCGCAACGCCTCGACGATCGAGCCGAGGTTGGGCTGCGAAGTAAGCCCACTCATGGCATCCATCGCGCCGTCCACGGCATCGGCGCCGGCATCGATGGCCGCGAATACGCTGGCGGCGGCGATGCCGCTGGTGTCGTGCGTATGGAAATGCACCGGCAGTCCGGTCTCGTCCTTGATCGCGCGGACCAGCGCGCGCGCCGCGTCCGGCTGGCACAGCCCGGCCATGTCCTTGATTCCGAGGATATGCGTCCCGGCGGCCTTGAGTTCGCGCGCCAGCCGCACGTAGTAATCCAGCGTGTACTTGCGCTCGCGCGGATTGCTGAGATTGCCGGTGTAGCAGATCGCGGCCTCGCACAGGCGCCCGGATTCGCACACTGCGTCGATCGCGACGCGCATGTTCTCGACCCAGTTCAGCGAGTCGAAGACCCGGAACAGGTCGATGCCGGTCGCGGCCGCCTGGCGCACGAAGTAGCGCACGACGTTGTCGGGGTAGTTGGTATAGCCGACCGCGTTGGCCGAGCGCAGCAGCATCTGCAGCAACAGGTTCGGCATCACAGCGCGCAGGCGCTCGAGCCGCTCCCAGGGATCCTCCTTCAGAAAGCGCATCGCCACGTCGAAGGTGGCGCCTCCCCAGCACTCGACCGACAGCAGCTGCGGCAGCAGCGCCGCATACGCCGGCGCGATCGCGAGCATGTCGATGGTGCGCATGCGCGTCGCGAGCAGCGACTGGTGTGCATCGCGCATCGTGGTGTCGGTGAGCAGCACCTGCGGCTGGGCGAGCATCCATTCTGCGAAGCGCTTGGGTCCCAGCTCGTCGAGCCGCTGCTTGTTGCCCGCGGGAGGCGCGGGCGGACCAGGCGCCGGCAGCCGCGGCGGGCGTACGGGCATGAGTCGCTCGGGCCGCATGCGCCCCTTGACCTCCGGATTGCCGTTGACCACGGTTTCAGCCACGAAGGTCAGGATGCGCGTGGCGCGGTCGCGCCGCTCGCCGGTTGCGAACAGCTCCGGCGTCTCGTCAATGAAACGCGTCGTGTACTCCCCGCGGGCGAAGCGCGGATGGGTCACGATCTGGTCCAGAAAGCGCAGGTTGGTGGCGACGCCGCGGATCCGGAATTCCCACAGCGCGCGGTGCATGCGCGCGATCGACTCCTCCGGGGTGGCGGCCCAGGTGGTGACCTTCACCAGCAGCGAATCGTAGGAACGCGTGATTACGGCGCCGGTGTAGGCGGTACCGGCATCGGTCCGCACGCCGAACCCGGCCGGGCTGCGGTAGGCGGTCATGCGGCCGTAGTCGGGCACGAAGTTGTTGTGCGGATCCTCGGTGGTCACGCGGCATTGCAGCGCGTAGTAGACGAGATGGATGTCCGGCTGCCCGGGCACGCCGCTGTCGGGATCGCCTATGCGCGCGCCTTCGGCAATGCGCAGCTGCGACTTCACGAGGTCGATGCCGGTCGCGCATTCCGTCACGGTATGCTCGACCTGGATGCGGGGATTGACCTCGATGAAGTAGAACGAGCCCGTATCCGCGTCCTGCAGGAACTCGACGGTGCCCGCGTTGCAGTAATGCGAGGCATGCCCGATCCTGAGTGCCGCCTCGCACAGGCCGGCGCGCGCGGTCTCGCTCAGGAACACGGCCGGCGCGCGCTCGACTACCTTCTGGTTGCGTCGCTGCACGGTGCAGTCGCGCTCGTACAGGTGCACCAGGTTGCCGTAGCTGTCGCCGAGGATCTGCACTTCGATGTGGCGCGCACGGCGCACGAGCTTCTCGAGGTAGACCTCGTCGTTGCCGAACGCGGCCTTGGCCTCGCGCCGCGCCAGCGGCAGCAGATCGCTAAGCTGGCTGTCGCTCTCGATCACGCGCATGCCGCGCCCGCCACCGCCCCAGCTGGCCTTCAGCATGACCGGATAACCGACCTGCTGCGCCAGGCGCTGGCACTGTTCCAGATCCTCGGGCAACGGTGGGGTCGCCGGCATCACCGGCACGCCTGCACCGACCGCGAGGTTGCGGGCGGCGACTTTGTTGCCGAGCACGCGCATCGTGTCGGGACTTGGGCCGACGAAGGTGATGCCGGCCACCGCGCACTGCGCCGCGAATTCAGGATTCTCCGACAGGAAGCCGTAGCCCGGATGCACGGCGTCGACTCCGGCCGCCAGTGCGATGCGCAGGATGTCGGGAATGTCCAGGTAGGCCTCGATCGCCCCCTTGCCCTCCCCGACCAGGTAGGCCTCGTCCGCCTTGGTCCGGTGCAGCGCGAAGCGGTCCTCCTGGGAATAGATCGCCACCGTGTGGATCCCCAGCTCGGTCGCCGCACGCATCACGCGGATGGCAATCTCCCCGCGGTTGGCAATCAGGAGACGGCGGATCTTCTG
>Ga0209421_1000020_pt1 | contig 15299 bp, 13 predicted proteins | sample BlaSpr_A8_OM2_O2_FD_187977 | JGI IMG/M metagenome (GOLD analysis project Ga0209421, IMG submission 187977) | Forest soil microbial communities from Thunder Bay, Ontario, Canada - Black Spruce, Ontario site 2_A8_OM2_O2 (SPAdes) (version 2) | ecosystem: Environmental > Terrestrial > Soil > Boreal... | reverse complement strand
CGGCAAGTTCACCACCGACGCGCAAGGGCATTTCGGTTTCCGCAGCGTGAAACCGGCCGGCTATCCGATCCCGATCGACGGACCGGTCGGCGACCTGGTGCGCGCCACCGGGCGGCATCATTACCGCCCAGCGCATCTGCATTTCCTGATCTTCAAGCCCGGCTTCAAGACGCTGATCTCGCAGATCTACGTCAACGACGACGAGCGGCTGGAAACCGACGTGCAATTCGGCGTCACGCGCGCGCTGGTCGGCGACTATGTCCGCCACGACGGGCCGGCGCCGGTTCCAGACGTGAAGGGCGAGTGGTATTCGCTCTATCAGACTTTCGTGATGGAGCCGGGCAAAAGCCGCCTGCCCAAGCCACCGATCCAGTAATCTGCGGGGATACGCCGGACGCGGGCGTTGACCTCGCCGCGGCGCGGGTGTTCCTTTGTGTCCAATGAATACCTTCAGTGCCAGACCGTTGCCGGCGCATCCGCTCGCGCTGCCGAATCTTTTGACCTATGGGCGGATCGCCGCTGTGCCGGTGGTGGTGGGGCTGTTGTATTGGCAAAACATTTTCGACGGCGCGCTATGGCTGCGCTGGCTGGCGCTGGCGATTTTCATCGCCGCCGGGCTGACCGATATTCTCGACGGCTATTTAGCCCGCATGTGGGGCCAGCAGTCCTCGCTCGGCCGCATGCTCGATCCGATCGCCGACAAGCTGCTGGTGGCGTCCTGCCTGTTGATGCTGGCGGCCGAGGAAACCATCCGCGGCTGGACGCTGCTCGCCGCGGTCATCATCCTGTGCCGCGAAATCCTGGTGTCGGGCCTGCGCGAATTTCTCGCCGAGCTGCGGGTCGGCATACCCGTGACCCGGCTCGCCAAATGGAAGACGCTCGGGCAACTGGTTGCCATCGGGTTCCTGATCGCGGGCGAGGCCGGCGAGAAAATCCTGCCGCAGACCGTTCAGATCGGCATCACGCTGCTGTGGCTGTCGGCGCTGCTCACGCTCTATACCGGCTGGGACTATATGCGCGCCGGCCTGCGCTATATGATCGATGAAGCATGATCCCGAAAAGTATGTCCTCGACATGATCGGGGATGGGAACCGGTTTTCGGATAGGATCATGCGCAGGCAAAAATCATGAAACTGCGTTATTTCGCCTGGGTGCGCGAGCGCGTCGGCAAGCCTGAGGAAGACATCGAGGTTCCCGCCGGCGTGACGACGGTCGGCGAACTGATGGCGTGGCTGGCCTCGCGCGGCGAGGAATATGCCCATGCCTTCGCCAACCCCCAGGCGATCCGCGCGGCCATCGACCGCACCCATGTCAAACCGCAGACCCCGATCAAAGGGGCCGGGGAAATCGCCTTTTTTCCGCCGATGACGGGCGGATAGCCACTCCGGCACGGGCGCGCTACATTATCGCCATGACCGCCCTCTCGACCGTGCGCCTGCAGCGCGAGCCGTTCGACGCCGCCGCGGAAGCGGCCAAGCTCACGCGCGGGCGCACCGACGTGGGCGCGCTGGTCACCTTCACCGGGATATGCCGCGGCGACGAAGCGGGCGAGCCGATCGCCGCGCTCACGCTCGAGCATTATCCCGGCATGGCGGAGGCCGAGATCGAGCGCCACGTCGCCGAGGCGCTGGCGCGCTGGCCGCTGCTCGGCGTCACCGTCATCCATCGTTACGGGCGCATGGTGCCGGGCGAGGACATTGTGGTGGTGGTGACCACCTCCTCGCATCGTGCGGCGGCGTTCGCGGCGGCCGAATTCCTGATGGATTATCTGAAGACGCGCGCGCCGTTCTGGAAGCAGGTCGAGAAGGCGGGCGAGAAAATCTGGGTAGAGGCTAAGGCGACCGATGACGCCGCGGCCGGGCGCTGGGCTGCGCCGCCCAGCCGTCACGCCGCTGAATGAGAGTTGGGAGCAACATGGTTCCGATCGTTGTCGCGACTGTGGCGGTGCTTGCGCTCGGCCTCAAACCGGCGACGGCCGCGGATGTTTCCTATTACGACGTGCCGCGCGGCGCTCATCCGCACGACGTGGCGCCGGCGCCGGACGGCACGGTCTGGTACACCGCGCAAAGCCAAGGCGCGCTCGGCATTCTCGACCCGAAGACCGGCAAGGTGACGCAGATTCCGCTCGGGCCGAATGCCGCGCCGCATGGCGTGATCGTCGGGCCCGATCGCGCGGCCTGGGTCACCGAAGGCGGGCAGAACGCCATCGCGCGCGTCGATCCGGCGACCAAGGCGGTGAAGCTGTTCCCGCTGCCGAAAAATTTCCCGGACGCCAATCTCAACAGCGCGACCTTCGACCGCAAGGGCATCCTCTGGTTCACCGGGCAGAACGGCGTCTATGGCCGCGTCGATCCGGCGAGCGGCAAGGTCGAGGCCTGGAAGGCGCCCAAAGGCGCCGGCCCCTACGGCATCACCACCACGCCGAACGGCGAGGTCTGGTACGCCTCGCTCGCCGGCGATCACATCGTGAAGATCGACACGGTGAGCGGCGATGCGCTGATGGTGCCGCCGCCCAAGCCCGGCGTCGGCCCGCGCCGTATCTGGTCGGACTCCAAGGGCCTCTTGTGGGTGAGCTTCTGGAACACCGGCGAGGTCGCGCGTTTCGATCCGATCGCCAAGACCTGGAAGACGTGGAGCCTGCCCGACAGCAAGCAAGGCTGCTACGCGGTCTATGTCGACGACAAGGACAAGGTTTGGCTGAGCGACTGGACCAACAACGCGCTGGTGCGCTTCGATCCGGTGACCGAAAAATTCGAGAGCTTCGCGAGCAATCGACGGCGCGCCGATGTGCGCCAGCTGCTCGGCCGGCCGGGCGAAGTCTGGGGCGCGGAGTCGGGCACCGACCGGCTGGTGGTGGTGCGGGATTGACCGCCGTAGGATGCGCCTTATGCCGCTCGATTCGGGGCTGAATCGCCGACATGTCCTGCAAATGCTCGCAGGCGCCGCGGTTTTTGTGGCCGGTGCGCGGCCGAGCCGGGCGAGCGCAGCGCGTATCGAGCGCCTGATCGCCGAGGCGCGTGGGCTCGAGCCTATTTCGCAGCGCATCGATTTCATCTCCGGCGCGCTGCGCGGCACGCGCTACCAGGGCTACACGCTGATCGGCGGGCCGCGGCGGCCGGAACAATTCGTGCTGCGCGACGACGCCTTCGATTGCGTCACCTTCTGCGAAACGGTGCTGGCGGCCGCCATCGCCCACGACATCGGTGAATTCGAGACGGCGCTGCGCGAGATCCGTTATCGCAACGGCATCGTGAACTGGTTCGAGCGCAATCATTATTTCTTCGAATGGGGCCAGCACAACGTCGCGAACAAGACCTGCCGCTGGATCGGCATGGACGGCGCGGTCGACATAGAAAAGACGGTCGATTCGCAGAAAGGGCTTTCCAAGCGGCGGTTTGCGATGCGCGTCATCCCGAGTGCCGCTTTTCTCGCGCACAAGGCCATGCTGCAAAGCGGCGACATCATCGGCTTCGTCAGCCGGCGGCCGAATCTGGATTATTTCCACACCGGCTTTATCGCCTTCGCGCGCGACCGCAGCGCGCTGAACGGCACTTGGACGCTGGTGCCCGCCGAGAGTAACTTCGCCGGTCAGCCCGTCGTCCAAACCGGAACCGTGACGATCGCCGACAAGGAAGGCATCATCATCGTCTCTCGCAGTTTCGCGTACGCGGGGGCCACCGAGACCTTCTTCTACCGCGACATCACCGACGCCGAGAATAACGCCACAATCCGTAGCGGCAAAGACCTCAAGAGCAAGACCAGGTGGGACCACGACGTCCTGAAAGTGACGACCACGCAATTCGGAGCGGTCACTCTCGAAAGCTACTCGCTCGCGGCGGATGGCACGATGATGGTCAGCGTCGTCAGGCCGGAGCACACGCCCATCGCCCTCGTCTTCCGGCGCCAGTAGGCGCTCTCACGCCTCGCGCACCATCACCTTCCCCGTCATGCGAGGGTGCAGCGAGCAGTAGTAGGGAAACTCGCCGGGCTTGTCAAAGGTGTGCGAGAACTTCTCGCCGGTGTCGAGAAGCGGCGAGGCAAAAGCCTTCGTGGTGCTCACCACCGTGTGCGGCATGTCGTCGTGATTGACCCAGGTGATCTGCGCTCCCTTCGGAACGGTCGCGAGGCCGGGCGTGAAGGTGAAGTTATCGATGTTGACCTCGGGATCCGCGCCACTTGCTCCGTCGTCCAGTTTCGAATCGACGATCGCGAGCGAGTGCTTCCCCTCGAAGTAGCGAACGTTAGTCAGACCCAGGAAACTCCGCAACTGCTCGGCTGGAACCTTCATGGGACCCGGCGACGGCGCCATGCCGGGCTGCGGTTGCGGGAAGGCTGTGGAACAGGCGGTGTGAAACGTTATGTTGCCTTCAACCTTTTGGATGCTCTGGTGGATGTGGCCGTTGAGCACGGTCACGGAGCCGAACCGTTTCAGATACCCCAAGGCCTGCGCGCCGTCATCGGTTCCCCAACCCCAGTCGGCGTAAATGGTCCACAGGGGCATGTGGGCAAACACCACGACAGGCGTGCTGGCGGAGAGCCCTTTCACGTCGTCTTCCAGCCATTCGAGTTGCTCGTGGCCGAGCGAGCCGAGGCCGCTCGCCTTGAGGTCGAGCACGTTGACCAGGCCGATGAAGTGCACGCCCTTCTGGTCGAAACTGAACCAGCCTGAGCCCTTGGTCCCCTTGCCGTAGCGTTCCAGATACTGCTTGCCGTTGTCGGCCAGAACATCGTGTTCGCCGGGGACGTAGAACACTCGCCCGGCCTTCGCGGTCTGGAGAACTTTGTCGAGCGTGTCGAACTCTGACGGCTTCGAAAGATGGCTCAGGTCGCCGGTGTGGAACACGAACGCAGGAGGCGTAGGCAGCGCGTTGATCCTGGCGACCGCTACCTCGAGCGTCGCGATCACGTCCTGATTCGCTTCTTTGTTGAAACCGATATGGCTGTCGCTGATCTGGACGAAGCTGAACGTATCTTTGTCCATGGAGCCGTGATCGCCGTTGTGGAGCGGCTGCCCACGCAAGACTCCGCCCGACAAGGCGTAGACGACGCCGGTGCCGGCCCACGCCATGCAGTTGAGAAAACCGCGGCGGTCGATGCCGTCATTCTCGTGATTGTGTTTGATGTAACGTCCCATTGAATCCCCTCCGACTTGCGAGACTGCGCCGGCGTGCGGGATATTCCCTGTGGCCGGTCGGGAATATTTCCGGCGGCCCGTTGGTATAACAAGAGTGGGTACTGCCTTTGGGCTGGGTGAATCCTGTCAGGACCGGACGCTTTGAGCAGGCGGTGCTGCCGCATCTGGACGCGGCATACAACCTGGCGCGCTGGCTGACCCGGAACGATCGCGATGCCGAAGACGTGGTGCAGGAAGCCTGCCTGAGGGCGCTCCAGTTCTTCGATGGTTTTCGCGGCGAGGAGGGCCGGGGCTGGCTGCTTTCGATCGTCCGCAACACCTGCTACACCTGGCTACGGAAGAACCGCGCGCCGGCGGCGGAGCCCTTCGACGAGGAATTGCACAGTGCCGCTTACAAGAGCGAGAGTCCGGAGGCGGCGGCGCTTCAGAACGCCGACCGCCGGATGCTCCGGGCCGCACTCGAGGAACTGCCGGTGGAGTTCCGGGAGGTGCTGGTGCTGCGTGAACTGGAGGGTTTGTCGTACGCGGAGATTGCCGGGATTGCCGGGATTCCGGCTGGGACCGTTATGTCGCGCCTGGCGCGCGCCCGCGGGCGGCTGGGGCAACTGCTGGCCGGGCGCCTGAACAAGGAGTCGCAACGTGGTCTGTAAGGATGCGCGGGAGTGTATCCACGGCTATATCGACGGAGAATTGGATCCGCTGGAAACGGCCGACATCGAACGCCATATCGAAGGCTGCGGCGACTGCTCCGAAGCATACCGGCGAGCGCGGACACTGCACTCCTTGATGCAGGATCAGGCCCTGCGGTTTGAGGCGCCCGCGCGTTTGAGGCGCAACATCGAAGCCGCCGGGCGGAAACAGGAGGGCGTCCCGATGTTCTGGCGATGGCTCGGCATCGGAGCGTCCGTGGCGGCGCTGGCGGCGGCGATCTGGATTGTGGTCCTCATGGCTCGGCCCGCGGGGCAGGACCTGATGGCGCAGGAAGTGGTATCGAGCCATGTGCGCTCGCTGATGGCCGGCCATCTGGTGGATGTCATCACCTCCGATCAGCACACGGTGAAACCCTGGTTCAATGGCAAGGTCGACTTCTCTCCGCCGGTGAAGGATCTGACGAGCCAGGGATTCCCACTCACCGGCGGCCGTCTGGACTACCTGGGGCAGACGCCGGCGGCGGCGCTGGTCTACCGCCATCGGCAGCACGTCATCAATTTGTTCAGCTGGCCCGCGACGTCCGAGCGCTCCTCCCGGATGGAGACGCAGACCCTCCGCGGCTACAACCTCATCCACTGGACCGAAGCCGGGATCACGTTTTGGGCGGTGTCCGATCTGAATGCCGGCGAACTGAGAGAGTTCGCACGGGCGGTGTCCGCTCCCTGACGTTCGCGGTTCGGTGCTGGTCGGCCATGCTACTATGCGAACAAAGGGGCATTTTTCTCCATGACCGGCAAGACCGTGTCCCACTACCAGGTGCTCGAGAAGCTTGGCGACGGTGGCATGGGCGTGGTCTACCTGGCCGAGGATACCCGCCTCAACCGGCGGGTCGCCCTCAAGTTCCTGCCCGACGACTGGACCCAAAGCCCGCAGGCGCGGGAGCGTTTCGAGCGCGAGGCGCGCGCCGCCGCGGCGCTCAATCACCCCAATATCTGCACCATTTTCGAAATCGGGGACCAGGACGGCCGGCCGTTTATCGCAATGGAACTGCTCGAAGGCCGCACGCTGGCCGATCGCATCACCGGCCATCCGCTGCGTAGCGGTGAACTGCTCGATCTGGCCATACAGATCGCCGACGGCCTGGACGCCGCCCACTCGGCCGGCATCCTCCATCGCGACATCAAGCCCGCCAACATCTTCGTCACCGCACGCGGCCAGGCCAAGATTCTGGATTTCGGTCTGGCGAAATCGGTGCGCGTAAGCACCGTCGGCGCCGGCGTGACGGCGCTTCCCACCGTCGCCCTGGACGACCTGCGCACCACTCCCGGGTCCACCATGGGCACGGTGGCCTACATGTCGCCGGAGCAGGCTCTGGGCGAGGACCTCGACGCCCGCAGCGACTTGTTCAGCTTCGGCGTGGTTCTCTACGAGATGGCAACCGGGCAGCGCGCCTTCGCGGGCGCGACCACGGCCGCGATATTCGACGGCATTCTGCACAAGGCGCCGGCTTCACCGGTGAGCCTGAATCCCGGCCTGCCCTCGGAGCTTGAACGCGTCATCAACAAGGCGCTGGAGAAGGATCGCGATCTGCGCTACCAGGTGGCTTCGGAAATGCGCGCGGACCTGAAGCGGCTGCGGCGCGAATCGAAGTGGAGGCGTTCGGCCGTGGTGCCGGTTGCCACGGCTGCCCCCCCTCCCCCGCCCGCGGGGGAGGCTCCGGCCGCCGGCCGCAGGCAGCGATTCCTGAAACGCAGTGGCATAGGGTGGGCCCTTGTTGGGTTGGCGTGGGTGGTCGTGGGGCTGCTCAGGCCAACCGCGCCCCCTCCAAAGGCCGCTGACATGGTTCAATTGACCAACGACGGCCGCACGAAGATCGGCTCCCTCACCGGCATCCCCAATCCCATAGTGACCGACGGCTCCAGGATCTACTTCGAGGAACTCCTGGCCTTCCCCAGCGACCTCCAACAGGTCTCCGTGGAGGGAGGAGAACCGGCGCCCGTGCCGCTCCCCTTCTCCCGCTGGGCTCTCGCCGGAATCTCCCCAATCCGCCCCGAACTTCTCGTTCTGGGACTTGGCGGGCCGCCCTCTGGCGAACTGGTAGCTGCGCCGCTCTGGGCGGTGCCCGTGCCCGCCGGTCAACCGCGCCGCGTCGGCAACCTGCTCGCGGTGGACGCGGCCTGGTCGCCGGATGGGACCCAGATCCTGGTTTCCCGCGACCACGAGATCTATCGTGCCTCAAGCGACGGAAGCGATTTAACGAAGATAGCTACGGTGAACGGCCGGCCCTTGTGGCCCCGCTGGTCGCCCGATTCCAAGACCGTCCGCCTCACTGTCCACGACGAGCGGCTCAATACCTCCAGCCTCTGGGAGATGGCGGCCGATGGAACGCACCTCCATCCGCTGCTCCCCGGCTGGAACAATCCTCCCGCGGAATGTTGCGGAAGCTGGACGCCCAACGGAGAGTATTTCGTTTTCCAGTCCACCCGTAACGGCACGCCCAACATCTGGGCCATGCGTGAGAAGGCGCCTTTCTGGCTCAGGCTTGGCCGCGAGCCCGTGCATTTGACCTTCGGGCAGGTGAGCGCCCAGGCGCCGGTCGTGAGCCGCGACGGCAAGAAGCTGTTCTTCATCGGGGCCCTCCCGCGCAGCGAGGTCTTGCGGCTCGACCCCAAGGCCGGTCACCCCGTCCCCTTCATGCCCGGACTCTCCGCGGAGAGCCTGGCGTTCTCGCGCGACGGCCGGTCCATCGCCTACGTCGCCTACCCCGAACGCACCCTGTGGCGCGTTTCCTCCGATGGCTCCGACCGCCGCCAGTTGACCTTTCCGCCGATGCTGTCCGCGCTGCCGCGCTGGTCACCCGACGGCAAGACCATCGCCTTCAGCGGCCAGACGCCCGGCCAGCCCTGGCAAGCGTACCTGGTCTCCGCGGAGGCCGGCAGCCCCGAGCGGCTCCTGCCCGGCGCGGGCGAGAGCCTCGACCCGACCTGGTCCCCTGACGGCAAGTCCATCGCTTTCGGCACCACCGTCGAGGCCGCGCGGAACGGAAATGGAAACGCCCTGCACATCGTCGATCTGAAGACTCGCCAGGAGGTGTCGGACGTCCCTGACTCCGCCGGGGTGTTCTCGCCGCGCTGGTCGCCCGACGGCCGCTACATCCTCGCCATGACCAGCGACTACACGAAGCTTGTGCTATTCGACTTCGCCAGCCGCAAGTGGGAGCCTCTGGTCACCGCCCGCAGCGCCTATCCGGACTGGTCGAAGGACGGCAAGTACGTCTATTTTTCCGACCCCTTCACCGCCCATGCGACCTTCTACCGGGTAAGCGTCAACGGCCGCAAGCTCGAGCGCCTGGTAGATCTGGGCGACTACGGAAGGCTGGCCCAGGGCCGCTTCGGCTGGTGGACCGGCCTGGGACCCGACGACTCCCTCCTGGCGACGCGCGACATCAGCATCCAGGAGATCTACGCCCTGGACTGGCAGCGGTAGCAGCTTATGCCACTTAGTTTTTCCTAGACTCGGGAATCCATCGAGAACTGTGGGGCAGGTTAGTAACCTCCGGCGGGTTGGTAACCCGCCTGCAGTCTGCGGTCGGGCGCCGGTTCGCAACCGGCGCGCAGGATGCCATCCTGCCCCACAATAGAGGCCGCGCCACGGTGCCTACCCCGCCTTGACGATATCCCGGTGGGTCGCCTTCACCTTGAAGCCCGAACGCAGCAGGCGCTTACGCACCTCGTCGGCGATCATGACCGAGCGGTGCTGGCCACCGGTGCAGCCGAAGGCGATGGTCAGGTAGCTCTTCCCTTCGCGGATGTAGTGCGGCAACAGGTAGACCAGCAGGTCCGTGATACGGTCGATGAACTCCACAGTCTGCGGGAAGGAGCGGATGTAGCGCGCCACCGAGGGATGGCGCCCGCTGAGCTTCTTGAACTGCGGAATGTAGTTGGGGTTGGGCAGGAAGCGCACGTCGAAGACCAGGTCGCTGTCGGCCGGCACACCGTGCCGGTAGCCGAAGCTGGTGACGTAGATCAGGATCTTCGACTCGTCGCGCCCGCCCCCGAAGGTCTCGCCCATCAGCTCGCGCAGCTCGTGCACGTTGAACTTCGAGGTGTTGACGATGTGATCGGCCAGCGCGCGGATGGGCGCCAGCATCTGGCGCTCCTGCTTGATGCTGCGCAGCACCGAGCGGTCGGTGCCCAGCGGGTGCGGCCGCCGCGTTTCGCTAAAACGCCGCGCCAGCGTGGCGTCGTCGGCCTCCAGAAAGAGCAGCCGGGTGGGGATCTGGCGGCGGATGCGGGCATACATCCGCGGGAAACGCTGCACGCCCGAGCCTTCGCGGATGTCGAACACCAGCGCGGCGCGCTGCACCTGCGGCGAGCTCTTCACCAGTTCGGCGAACTTGGGAAGCAGGCCCACCGGCAGATTGTCCACCGAGTAGTAACCCAGGTCCTCCAGGCATTTGAGGACCGTCGCCTTGCCCGAGCCGCTCAGGCCGGTCACGATCACCAGCTCGGGCGGCTTCGGCCCGCCAGGGGAACTAGGCTTGGTCTTCACGCTTCGATCAAATCGAAATTGCCGTCGCGCCTGCGGATCAGCACGTTGACGCGATCGGTTTCGGCATCGCGGTAAACCACGTAGTCGCGCCCGTCGATAGCGAGCATCGCTTCTTCGAGCGTCATGGGCTTGCGGCGCTGGTGGTGATCGGGCCGGAACACGTGCGGGCCGGGCTCGGCATCGTTCGAGGGTGCGGGCGCCGCCTTAGCGCCGCCTTTGGCCGCCGGCGCCGGCTCCGCCTCCAGCTCAACCTCTTCCTTGGGACCGCGCTTGGTATCGCGCCACTTCTCCCGGAGCTTGAGGATCTGCTTCTCCATCTTTTCGATCGCGGTGGAGATGGCGGTGAAGGAATCCGCGGCGCTCTCCTCGCCGAATAACCGGTGGTCGTGATACCGGATGGTGATCTCGCAGCGCTTCAGGTGGCGCTGCTCCGCCAGGATGACGTGGGCCTCGCGCTCCCCGCTAGGGACATCCAGCAGCTTGGCGAGTTTGGCGAATTTCGCTTCGATTTTTCCGCTTTCGGCTGGAGTCAACGCTTCCTTGCCAGTGTATGTGATCTTCATTGCGTCCCTCCAATTCCCGTTCAGGCGCGAACGCGCCTCTGATGCGTGGACGGAATCTTCATGTCTTCCCGGTACTTGGCCACGGTGCGCCGCGTGACCTGGATGCCCGCCGACTGCAGACGGGCGGTGATCTGCTCGTCGGTCAGGGGATGTGCCGTGTTCTCACCCTCGATCATCTTCTTCACCATGCGCTTGACGATGAGCAGCGGCGTGGCGGCGCCCACCGGCCCCTGCACCGCTTCCGAGAAGAAATAGCGCAGCTCGAAAACGCCCTGCGGGGTGTGGGCATATTTGTTCGCCACGGCGCGGCTGACGGTGGAGGGATGAACGCCAATCTCTTCGGCGATTTCCTTGATCATCATCGGCTTGAGCTGGTCTATCCCCCGGTCGAGAAAGTCCATTTGCCGCCGCACGATGGATTGGCACACGCGCAGAATGGTCTGCTTGCGCTGCTCGATATTCTTCATCAGCTGCAGCGCCGATGCGTAGCGCTCCTTGACGTAATTGCGGACCTCTTTGCTCGGCTCGTGGTTGCGGTCGAGCATGCGCCGGTAGTTGGCGTTCAGGCGCAACTGCGGCAGGTCCTCGTCGTTGAGCTGGATGATGTACTGGTCGCCGTCCTTGAAGATGTGGACGTCGGGCTCCACCTGGCGCGCTCCCTGTCCGGAGTACTTCAAGCCGGGCCGCGGGTTCAGGTGGTGGATCATCTGCTCGGCGGTCTGTATGTGCTCGAGCGGCCTTCCCAGCAGGCGCGCCAGCTCGCGGTACTGCTTCAACTCCACCAGCTTCAGGTGGTCGGAGACAATCTGCCAGGCCACGCCGCCGCGGCCGTTGCGGCTCTCGATCTGGAGCAGCAGGCACTCGCGGACGTCGCGCGCGCCCACGCCGGCCGGATCGAGCCTCTGGACCTCATGCAGCGCCGCGGCCACGTCTTCGACGGTGTGGTCGCCGCTCGAAGCGATCTCCTCGAGCGAGGCCGTCAGGTAGCCCGCCTCGTCCAGGTTGCCGATGATCGAATCCGCGGCGTCGCGGATCTCGTCCGCCAGCGGCACCATGCTCAACTGCGACCGCAGGTAATCCCCCAGCGTGATCGGCGCGGAGAGGAAGGTCTCGAAGGACGGCTTATCGACTTGCTCGGAGGAGGGGCTGCGGTGTCCCGGATCGAGGTAGTCGTCGAAGAAGGAACCGAAGTCGATCTCCTCGAACGGGTCCGTGGCTGCCTTTGGCTCAGCGCCATCCGCGGTCTCGGCGCCATCGGCCGGCCCGGTGGCGGGCAGGATCGCGGCTTCGGCCGAACCCACAACCGGCTCGGGCGCCTCGGCGTCCCCGTCCGGCGGTCCGGTGGCCGCGTAGCCGTCGCCGTCGGCGGCTTCCAGGAACGACTTGTCGGCCGGGTCCGACGGCCGCTCGGTTTCGAGCAGTTGCTGGACTTCCTCCGGGCTCAACTCCTCGCCGCTTTCGTCGCCCGCCTCTTCGAGAACAGGGTTCTGGGCGACTTCCTGGGCCAGCATTTCGCGCAGTTCCAGACGGTTCAGCTGCAAAACCGTGACCATCTGAACCAACCCAGGTGTGAGGATCTGTTTCTGCGCAACCCGTAACTGCAATCTGGGTGACAGCAAGCTCATCTGGCCCTTATCATAACAAAGGATCGTCAGCCGAAAGCCACAGACACTAGAATCAATAGCTTGGGCTGGCCCCGGGGGTTCACCTTAGTTCTGCCCGGCGATGCCCCGTAGGCCGCTGAGGCGTGGCCGGACGGAGACGGTGGGGCAGGACTCCAGTCCTGCGGCGGGTCTCCAGACCCGCCTCCGTTCAACTACTGAAAAGACCGGAGCCGGACGTGGACGTCCGGCGCAGCTCTGGAGAGCCGCCCCACTTGGTTAGTTGGAAGACCCGATGGGGACGCCGATGTCCAACGGCGACGCGACCACCGGCGCGGTCGGCGATGGGCCGCTGGGCGCTTTGAGAGAGACCTCTTCAAACAGGAGTGGCGGCACTATGTACGTCGACCAGGCCATGGCCGGCGCTCCCCCCGTCAGCGAGCCCATGAAGAGCAGCGACCCGATGTTATATACGCCGGGTTTGTCGCCGGCCGCCACGATGTCCTTGAACGCCGACACGGGCAGCGGAGAGATCTGCGCCCGCACCAGTTCCTCGTGGCCATCCTCGAACACCTTGTAGGCGGCGATGGCCGAGCCGGTGTCGGCGGACATCCTGCCCAGGGCCATGCGCATCAGCGCGTTCAGCCCGACTTCCCCCACGTGGCGCACGACGATGCCGTATCCGAGGCCGCGTTGTTTGGCCATCCGCAGCAGTTCCTGGCGCAGTTCCGCGGCGGTCTTGGACTGCCGGGCGGTCACGAAAAGGTTGCTCGCAGCGGCCATCCCCGGACTGTACGCGCTGCCGGTGCTGGCCGCGGTTTGGGCGGTTGGAGTGCGCGTCGCGAGCAGGGCTTTCAGCATGCCGCCTTCGACCAGCTTGACCTCGCGCGCGGGGACGGATTCGCTGTCCACGGCGTGCCGGCCAATCAGGGGCAGACCGGCGAAATCCGACAGAAGCGGATTGTCCGTCACGTCGAAGGACTCCGGCAGGACGCGGCCGCCCATCCGGTCGGCCAGCGAGACGCGGAACTGGTCCATAACCTGCTCGATCTGGTTCTCCACCTGCGGATCTTCGGTCATCGGAATCCGAACGGCGCTCACGGCCGGCGCGAAAACCTGGGCGAACGCCTGGGCCGCGGCTTCGTCCTCGAACAGCACCGGACCGTTGTACCGGTCAAGCACGGGAGCGGCGCGCAGCACCTTCAGACGCGCCAGCAGCGCGCGAGTCCGCACCAGCAGCTCGTCCCTGTGCAACACATCCAGCGAGCGTCCATTGACGTGGAAGGAATCGATCAGGGCAGAGCCATCGGGCGCCTGGGTCCGCGCGGCCACGTGCAGGTCCAGGATGGTCCGGACCCCTGTAGAGAGGGCCCCCTCGCTGTTCACCAGGCGCGTGGTCAGGGTGGCGAGCGTGATTTGGGCGTCCGAGCCGAGGATCTCCGGAGAGCCGCGGAATACGGCCGAGACGTCGCGCGCGAGCTGTTCCAGGGCGGGGACATCGATCTTCAGGGCGGGTGCCGGCTCGCTGACCGTCACGGGATCCTGCTTAGTGAAATCGGCCAGTGCCGGGGCGGCCTTGCGGCGTTCGAGCACGGAACGCTTGGCCGCCAGGGTGGCGCTCGCCAGCTTGTACTCGGCGTCGGTAGCGATCCAGATCTCTCTGCGGATCTGCTCGTAGTCGTCGTCGAGCGGCAGCGCGCGCGGGGCGAGGCCAGGGTGCCCGGAGGAGAAATCGGTGTTGTCCAGCTGATAGCCGCCGACGCGGACCTGAACGGCCAGGGCGCGCGAGCGGCCGAAGTTCGAGGCGGTCAGCTGGCCCAGCGTGGCGGACACGACGCCGGCGTCGGCATCGTCAACCCGGTAGGAGATGAAGTAGGGCTTGTCGAGATTCTCCATGCGGAGGCCGGCCATCGATCGCGCCAGCTCGTCGCGCATGGCCTTCACCACCACGTCCTGCTGGCCGAAGGCGGCGATAGCGAGCCCGAACATTAGCAACAGTGCGCGTTTCATCGGGCGCTCCTCGCGTCCGCTTCGGGCGCGGGCAGGATCGGTGGGCGCTCCTGCGATTTCTCTTTGCGCTGCACTTCGATCTGGGCCAGCAGCATCCCCGGGGCCACCGCGGAGACCGGAACCCAACCCGATTCGGCGCCGCAAAGGCCGTTGAAGACTTCCGGATCGTCGTCGGCGGCCACGATCTTGCTGAAGGCGATCAGGGGCGTGCCGATGAGGTTGAGCCCGCGCACCAGCTCCTCACGCCCATCCGGGTAGATGCGATAGATCACCGTCGGCATGACGCTGAAGGAGTTGGGCAGCTGGCGCGAAGTGAACGTAAAGCCGCCTTCGATGTCGTCGAAGAACAGCCCGTAGGGCTTGCCGGCGGCCTTGACGCTCTCGATCAGCATCTTCTTCAGCTCCGCCCGCGAGACCGTTTTCGAGGACTCCACCAGCAGGTTCGATTGCCGCGCCGCCACCGCGAAGCCTTGCTGCCGGCGGCCGTGGCCGTTGGACTGGTCGAAGCCATCCACCGGCGACCGCGACATCAGGAAGGTCTTGAAGACGCCCTTGTCCACCACGGTGACGCGGCGCGCCTCGACGCCTTCGTCATCGAAGGGGTAGTAGCCGACGAGATCGGTGCCGTGGAAAGCCTGTAGCGTGGGATCGGAATACACCGAGAGGAAGTCCGGAAGCACCGGCTGATTGATCTTCTTCTTGAACGTCTGGGCGTCGTTTTCGTCCTTCAGGCGAGCGCCCTCGACGCGGTGGCCGAATATCTCGTGGAAGAACACGGCGGCTGACCGG
>Ga0209421_1000019_pt1 | contig 15609 bp, 11 predicted proteins | sample BlaSpr_A8_OM2_O2_FD_187977 | JGI IMG/M metagenome (GOLD analysis project Ga0209421, IMG submission 187977) | Forest soil microbial communities from Thunder Bay, Ontario, Canada - Black Spruce, Ontario site 2_A8_OM2_O2 (SPAdes) (version 2) | ecosystem: Environmental > Terrestrial > Soil > Boreal... | reverse complement strand
GACTCGCACTCGGGATCAACGGGCAACGGGCAACGGGCAACGAGCGTCCAGCCATTCCTTCAGCTCCGCGAAGAAAATCTCTCGCGCCGCCTTCTCTAGCCAGGGATAGTGCCCGCAGCGTTCCCACTCGCGGTATTCGAGCTGCGGGATATGCGGCTTGAGGCTGGCCAGAATCATCCGCCCGGGATGCGGATCGACGGCTCCGTGCAGCATGATCGCCGGGCCGCGGATGGCCGAGAACGCCGCCGGAACCACGCCTTCCCGCTCGAGCCGCAGCATGTCGTGCCAGGTTTCGTCGTGGGCTCGCGCGTCGCAGTCGGCGAGTTCCTGATCTTCGCTCGCCAGGTCGCAGGAGTATAGCGGCAGGATCAGCGTGGCCCTGGCCCGCAGCTCCAGGTCGGGGTCGGCGTGCTCATCGGCCAGGCGAGCCAGGCGCTCGCGGAGTTCGGGGCTCATGCGAGCCTCCATGATCTGCTGCATGCGCCGGCGCGCGCCGATGTCGAAGGTGCCGCAGCCCACCAGGACCAGCGGCCCGGCCAGATCGGGGTGCGCGGCCGCAAACGCCAGCGCCAGCATGGCGCCCCAGGACGAGCCGACCAGCGCCGGCCGCTCGCCCGCGCCATCCGATTCGATCAACTCGCGCAGGTCGGCCACGTGCCGCGCCACGGTCAGAGGCTCGCCGCCGCTTCCGCGCTGGAACGGCTCGAGCACCCGGAAGCGGTCCGCCAGACCCCTCGCCACCGGGGCCATGTAGCCCGGCGCTCCAGGCCCGCCGTGCAGCAGGATCACCAGCGGTCCCGATTGTCCATAGCTTCGAACCCGCATTGCCGGCCGCGATCCCCTCACGCTATATTGGCTGCCAGGGGGGATGCACCACCATGGCAGTGAAACCCGTTCCTGAAGGCTACCACACCGTTACTCCGTATCTGATCGTGCCCGGGGTGGCCAACGTTATCGACTTCGTCAAGCAGACCTTCGACGCGAAGGAGACCGAGCGCATGAGCCGTCCCGACGGCACCATCATGCACGCCGAGGTCAGAATCGGCGACTCGCCCATCATGCTGGGTGAGCCCATGGGGCAGTTCGCACCCATGCCGGCGACCATCTATGTCTATGTGCCCGACACCGACGCCTGCTACCAGCGCGCGCTCAAGGCCGGCGGTACATCGATGATGGAACCCGCGGACCAGTTCTACGGCGACCGCAACGCGGGCGTCCGCGACCCCGCGGGCAACGTCTGGTGGATCGGCACGCACATCGAGGATGTGGCGCCCGAGGAAATTGCGCGACGCGCCGCCGCAAGAGCGACGGCCCACGGCTGAGTGGCGGCTACCGCACGGCCCGCGCTTTGAAGAAGGTGTAACAGAACGTCCCGCCGGGTTCGGTGGCGCGGCGCATGTCCGCGATTCCCCGGTCCCAGGTGGAGGCATCGATCAGGCCCCACTCCAGCGCCTGCTCGCGCACCCCTTCCACCATCGCGATGAACGTGTTCTTCGAGAAGCCCTCCACCAGTTCCGGCCGGCTGGCGTCCACGTAGACCATTCGGGGAGTGACCTGGACCTGGCGGAACCCGGCTTCGACCAGAAGCGGATAAAGCCGCCGGCCGATCAGTGCGTCGCCGCCGAGGCGCGCCTGGATACGGATCAGGCACTCGACTGTGCGCGAGGCCTCCGGCGTTTGGGGATGGCAATACCACGACCCGTGGTCGCCCTCGATCGCCGTGATCTCGCCGCCCGGGCGGAGCATTCGCGCCAGCGCGCGCAGAGCGCGGACCGGCTCGGCCAGATGCTCGAGCACGAAGCAGATGAAAACGTGGTCGAAGGTGCGGTCCTCGAAGGGCAACTGGAACGCATCGGCCGCGAGGAAGGTCACGTTGGAGTGGCCGGCGCATTGGCTCCGGGCCTGCCGCAAAGAAGCCGGCGAGAGGTCCACCGACACGATGCGCGCCCCGGGGCTCGACGCGGCGAGCAAGACCGTCTGTGCGCCGGTGCCGCATCCGCACTCGAGCACGCGGCAGCCGGACGGGTAGCGCGTGTCGTGGTGGAGAAGAGCGCTGAGAGTGGTGGCCTGGTCCGAGAGCCGCCGGCTCTCGCGATCGGAATAGCCGTGGACGTATTCGGTGTCGCTCACCGGGACACCACGGGGTGGACGTCGTCTCCCAGCAAGTCCTCGAGCAGGGGGCTCCGCGGATAGCCCTGGGCGCGGCAGCGGCGGAATCCTTCTCCCAACTCGACGCCGCCGAGCGCGCCGAGCCGGCAGGCCCAACGCTCCATGCGGGCCAAGGGATCGTCGACTCCGAGGAATTCGGCGAGCCACTCGCGCTGGCTGCGATGCTGGCTGAGCAACCGCTGCTTGCGCGGGAAGACCGCAGCGATGTCGACCACGAAATCGGGCGGCAGCGGGTCGTCTCCTGGCAGATCCATGAAATAGAGGTGCGGGATCTTGGGAAGCGGCGCGGCGGCGTTGGCGGCACCGGTGCGATAGTTGGGCGTGGCTGCGGCGTATCCGCAATCGCGCACCAGGCTACCGGCCGCCTGGTGGTCGCATTGCGCGTCCTCGGGCGCGGCCGCGAGCAGCAGCTCAGGCCGGGTGCGGCGCAGGATCTCGGTGACCCGCCGGCGCGACGGCTCATCGTTGAAGACCGCCAGATCCCGAAACTCCGCGCAGATATACCGGGCGCCCAAGAGCGCTGCGGCCGTTCCCGCCTCGCGGCGGCGGATGGCGGCGATCTGCTCCGGCTGGTGCTCCACGGATCCGCAGTCGCCCGGCGTCATGGTGGCGATGACGATCTCGTGGCCCTGCACTGCCAGCAGGGTCAGCGTGCCGCCCGCCAGCGCTTCGGCGTCGTCGGGATGAGCGTGAAAGGCGAGAATCCTCATAGCGCCTGTCGCCATTGTACTGTCAACCGGACCGTCCTTCACGCCAGCCGGCGGAAGAGCTTCAGGGCCGCAGCGTGCGACAGGATCACGTCGGGATCGCGCTGCAGCGCCTCCAGGTAGGGCCTCTCGAAGGTTCCCTCCGGCTGCGCGGGAGAGAGCAGGCCGAGGGCCTGGTGTACCAGGCGGCTGGCTTCGGCGGAGGTGGGAGGCTCCTTCGCATCCAGGGTCTCGTCGATCAGCACGACCAGCTGCGAGAGCACGCGCAGCCACGCAAAGGCCGGATCGTTGAGCGCCAGATCCAGGAAGTGCTGGCTGGAGCGAATCCGCTGGATGTCGCGGTCGTACTGCGCCCGCTCGGATTCGAGAAGAACTGCGTGAAGCTTCAGCAGCTCGTTCCGCAGCTGGGTGAGGCGCTGGCGCGGATCCTGAGATGACGGCTTCACTATTCTTATGTTGTCACAGGCGCGCCCGCGGCGGTCGCGGCTCCGTTCCGAACGGCGCGCGTCGAACCGCGGGGCTCCGATCCATATAGGATGGGAAGGCAGAACGCACATTGGGAGCAATAGAAAAATGAGAATGAGTTCGGTCGTAGTGGGCGCGTTCCTGGTTGCGAACGCCGCCGCGACGCTCCACGCCCAGGCCAAGGAGAGCCCGGTTCCCCGCCTGGTGAAAAAGGACGGACGGTTCGCCCTGTTTGTGGACGGCGCTCCTTATCTGATGTTGGGCGCGCAGGTGCACAACTCCAGCGCCTGGCCGGCCATGCTTCCGAAAGTGTGGCCCGCGATGGAGTATCTGAACGTAAACACGGTCGAGATCCCGGTCTACTGGGAGCAGTTCGAGGCGCGCCGCGGGGTGTTCGACACCACGGTGATCGACACGCTGCTGAGAGAGGCACGCCAGCATCACGTTCACCTGGTGCTGCTGTGGTTCGGCACCTGGAAGAACGGCAGCCAGCACTACATGCCGGAGTGGATGAAGCGGGAGCCCGAACGCTATCCGCACATGGCGGACAAGAACGGGCACGCGGTGGACTCGCCTTCGCCCTACGCCGAGGCGTCGCTCGAAGCGGACAAGACGGCGTTCAGCGCATTCATGCGGCACCTCAAGGCGGCGGACGCGGAGCGCACGGTGATCATGGTTCAGGTGGAGAACGAACCCGGCACGTGGGGCAGCGTCCGCGATTACTCCCCGGCTGCGCAGAAGCTGTTCGAAGCGCCGGTGCCGGCCGAGGTTCTGAGCGCCATGCAAGTGAAAGCAGCTTCGCCGTCGCCAAACTGGCAGGAGGCGTTCGGGGCGGAGGCGGAGGTCTCGTTCCACGCCTGGTCGGTGGCGAGATACGTCGGCCAGGTGGCCGCGGCGGGGAAAGCCGTGTATCCGCTGCCGCTCTATGCCAACGCGGCTTTGCGCGACCCGCTGAAGCCGGGCGCTCCCGGCACTTACGAGAGCGGCGGCCCGACGGACAATGTGCTGGCGATTTGGAAGGTAGCTGCGCCGGCGCTGGATATTCTGGCGCCCGATATATACGAGAACGATCCCGCGGTGTACCTGAAGGTGCTGGAACTCTATCACCGCGCCGATAACGCGCTGTTCGTACCGGAGACCGGAGGGCCCGGGAATGCGCGGTTCTTCTTTTCGGCGCTCGGTCTTCAGGCCATCGGGTTCTCGCCGTTCGGGATGGACTACACGGTGAATCATCGCGGCGCGGCGGACGCTTCGGGGCCACGCGAGGAGTTCCTGGCTCCCTGGGCGATGAATAACCGGCTGATCAGGCCGATGCAGCGGGAGATCGCGCGCCTCAATTTCGAAGGCAAGCTCAAAGCCGTGGCCGAGGAAAAGGGCAAGATCACGCAGACTCTTCCGTTCGGACCGTGGAACGCGGTGGTGTCGTATGGAGCGCGGCGCAACCATCCGGCGGAGGGGAATGCGGAGCCGACGGGGCGCGTCCTGGTGGCGCAACTCAAAGACGACCAGTTCCTGGTGACCGGATACTTCTGCCGCGTCGACTTCCGGCCGGCCGATGCCGGACGCCAGCGCCAGTTTCTGCGCGTCGAAGAGGGCACGTACGAGAACGGCGTCTTCAGATTTCTCCGCATATGGAACGGTGACGAGACGGACTGGGGGCTCAACTTTGGGGCGGAGCCGGTGGTGCTGCGCGTCTCGCTTGCGACTTATTAGGCACATGCTCGACCGCTGAATCCTGAAAGGTTCGACCTGAAGACGTTTCGTTCGACATCTGCGACCAGTGATTTTCTGGCCAGGATTCCGTTCAGGACTTCGAGCGTCGCCTAGAGCCCGCTGGAGGAGGCGCTGCGCGGCTGGTTACGGGTGGCAGGCTTAGGGGCCGTCGCCGAGTTGGCCAGACAGCCGGTCGTGATGTATGCGGGGTCCGCTCCGACGGATGCGGGCAGCGTGGCGCCGCGGCCGGCGACCTGATCCGGGCCGTTGTCAGCGGCCTGGTAGCCTTGAAAATCGAACGTCCGCGAAGCCGTTCCGGCCAATTCGAATGCAAAGCCCCGGTAGGCGGAGAGATTGGTCAGGTTGGGCGGCAGCGGCGCGGTCAGCCCATTCTGACCGTTGAAGACGCTGGTGCCCGAAGCGCCCCAGGCAGCCGGTCCGGAGGATGTGAGAGTGCAGGTGGAACCGCCCGACGCCGACGCCGTCCAGGGGGTTCCCGTCACGGGAACGGCCCCCTCGTCTCCGCTGCCTCCGGCCGGCAGAAGCCGCAGGTTGCCGATGGTGTAATTGAAACTCGCCACTGGGTAGTCGAACCCGAACGTGATGCCGTTGGCGGCGGACAAATCGAGCGGAACCTGGTTCTGGCTCCAGGCTCCCTGGGCCATTTGCGACCAGTCCACCTCCACGCGGCGCGGGCCGGGTTGCGGCGCGAGCGTCGCGTACGCCGTATACCAGGTGTAGTCGGGGATGATGGACGCCGGCTGCGTCAGCATCACGGCCAGAGGAAAAGGGTCATCGGTCTGGTTGTGCAGGAAGCGTCCCGCCGACCAGTCCGCGCCGATCGCAGGCGTGCCTGGAATATAATTGGCGCTCTGGTGGCCCAGGTCGAGGAACGTGTTGTTCTCGACGTCGTTCACGTCCGTGAGGTTCACGCCGCTCCAGGTTATGCCATCCACCAGATTGTCGTGCACCCGGAAGTTCTTGCTTCCGGCATCCAGGTAGATGCCGGCGCTCCAACGGGCGCTGTTGCTCCGAAGGATGTTGTAGGCGATCTCGGTCTGCTGGCCGTCCATACTGAAGACGTAAAGGTCGCCGCAATCGCCGACGAACAGGCAGGGGTCCTCGACCAGGTTGTTCAAGATGCGCGACTGAGGCGCCAGGTAGATGCCTTCGTCCGTTGTGCGGCGCGAGGTGTTGTTCTGAACGAGCGCCTGCTGCGCTCCCGTGAGGTCGATGGCGCTTTCAGCGCCCCAGTTCCAGCCGGAATCCTCGACGGTCACCTGTTGCACGGTGTTGCCCGTTCCGGCGTCATGGATGGAGCTGCGGCCGGCGAGTTGCACCAGCCCTCCGTCGACCAGGTTCCCGCTGCCCGACAGATCCACTCCACCCAAATACTCCGGCTGGACCGCGAACCCATTCACGATGCGAGTCCAGGTCGGCGCCTTGAGCTGAAACTGCCGGACTGTGCAATGGGCGCTGTTCTGGAGATTGAACCAGCCGCCCCGCGCCGATAAGCCCGAGACGGTCACGTAGGATTGCCCCGCGAGGCTGAGCACCGCGGGCGCGGTTCCGGCCTCGACGCGGCCTTCCGGCGATCCGCCGTCGGGCATCCAGACGTAGAGCCGCTGCGTGCTGGGGTCCCACCACCACTCTCCGGGCGAATCCAGGAGTTCAAGTTTCCCAAATACGACGAAGTGGTTGCCGCGACGCGGCACCAACTCGGCGATCGCGTTAATCGGAGAGGCGAAGGTCAGCTTTCCGGAGGCTCGGTCATGGGCGGTCACCTGGCGGTCGTAGACCACCCAGGACTGCCCTGCCATGACGTGAACCCAGGCGCCTGTCAGGTCGACGTCGGGGAGGGCGGAGGATGTGATGTAGTCCTGAGTGCCGGAATCGGCTATCGCGTAAGTCATGCCCGCGTAGTCCTCGACCGCGGTATTGGGCCAGCGGGCTTCATTGAGCAGTTGCCCCGCCCCAAAAACCTGTACGGGCTGGGTGGGCCACGAAGCCGTGTAGATCGCGCCGGAGGAAACCGACCAACCGGCTACGGGGGTGGCGCCGATCAGGAGCGGGCACTCGCCCGGATAGGCCTGGAGCGTGATCGGGGCATTCGCGGTGCCCGAACTCGAGACCGTGACCGTCTCGTGATAATCGCCCGCACGCACGTACAGCGTGTCGCCGGGCAGGAGCTGACTTGCCCCCTTCTGAACGGTGGCGAAGGGCTGCGCCTGAGTTCCCGGCGAGGAGTCGCTGCCGGTGGGCGAGACGTAAAAGGTTGTTGGACTGTGCACCAAGGTTGCCTTCGCTTCATTCGAGTTGCCACTCTCGCCGGCGCTGTCATAGGCCGAGACAACGTAATAGTATGTCGTCCCACTGCTCACCGAACTGTCCTTGTACGAGGTCGTAGAACTATCGGCCAGCAGCGTGTACGGCCCTCCGCTGGCCTGGCCACGCTTCACGTGGTAGCCGGTGGCGTTCGCGCCCGCGCCCCAACTGAGCGCAACCTGCGTATTGGCGGCCGAGGCCGTCAGAGCGGTGGGCGCGGCCGGAACTTGGGGCGAACCACCCGACTGGCGATTCCCTCCGCCGCAGCCCATCATGCCGGCAAGAAATAGAGTGACGACGAATCCGAAAGACCTTCTCATGGACAAGCCCTCGCCGACGGAGATGCCCCCGGCACGCGGAAACTATTATCCGCGCGCACGGGGCGGTTGTCCAAACTTTGTGACGAAGCCGCCTGGCGCAGGGACGAAGACGTGTTACAGCGCTCCGGCGGCGAACCGCAGGAAGGATTCGCGATAGGTGAGACTAAGCTTCAGCGCGACGCCATCCTTGAGGACAATCTCGTATTCTCCACGCCCGGCGGGATGCATCTCGCGGATGGCGTCCAGGTTGACGATCGCCGAGCGCTGTACGCGCTGGAACTTTCCCGGATCGAGTTGTTTCTCCAGGGTGTTGATGGTCTGCCGCAGAAGCAGGGATTGCGCGCCGACATGCAGCGCCACGTAGTTGCCTTGCGCTTCGATCCACGATATCTCGTCGGGGCGGACGAAGATGGCCCTTTCGCCCGACTTGACGAGAATGCGCTTGACCGGCTGAGGGCGGGCGCTCTGCTCGTTGAGAATGCGCAGCAGGGCTTCCTTCACATCCTGGCGCTTCTCGAGAGCTACCTGCTGCTTGGCACGCGCCAGCGTCCGTCCGAGCCGTTCGCGGTCGAAAGGCTTCAACAGATAGTCGATGGCGTGAACATCGAAGGCCTTCAAGGCGAACTGGTCGTAGGCGGTGACAAAGACAATGTTGGGAATCGCAGCCGGCGTCAGTGCCCGCAAGACGCCAAAGCCATCCAGGTCCGGCATCTGAATGTCGAGAAAAACCAGCTCGGGCACGGCAGATTCAATCATCTCGATGGCGCTGTAGCCGTCTCCGCACTCGCCGATCACGTCCATCTCGGCGTCTTCAGCCAGAAAGCTGCGCAGCATGGCCCGAGCGAGCGGTTCGTCGTCGACAATCAGCGTGCGTATGCGATGCCGAGTCATGAACGGCGCCCCTCGTTTCCGTCCGAGATGTGAAATGGAATCTCGATCTGAACGCGGAATCCGCCGCCGGCGACGTTTTCCAGCACCAAGTGCTGCGCGGTCCGATAGAGGTGGCTGAGGCGAGCGCGAGTGTTAGCCAGGCCGAGGCCGGAGGGCGAGGCAGCGTGGATCTGGTCCTCCAGAATCCCCGGACCGCTATCCTGCACGGTCAGCAGCAAGCGATCGGTATCGCGCGCGGCGCGCACGGCAATCTCTCCGCCGCAGCCGTAGGGAGCGATGCCATGACGCACGGCGTTCTCAACGATCGGCTGCAGGATGAGCTGAGGCACGGCGGCATCCAGCGCCTCCGGCGACGCTTCCACGCTGAAGCGCAGGCGGGGGCCGAAGCGCATCTCCTCAATAGCCAGGTAGCGCTGCAGGAACTCGAATTCCTGGCGGAGCGGAACTTCCTGCCGGTCGAGATCGCGCAGTGTCATGCGCAGAAAATCGCCCAGCAATGCCGTCATCTTTTGCGCGGCCTCACGGTCGATCATCTGCAGAGCCGATATTGAATGCAGTGCGTTAAAGAGAAAGTGAGGATGAAGCTGCATCTTGAGCGCGGTCAGATTGGCGTTGGCCAGTTGCGCCTGTAGTTGCGCGGTTCTCAACTGACCCTGCTGAAAGCTCCGGTAGTAAAGGAAAGCGTGCGTGGCGGCCACGGTCATGGCGTAAGCAAGCACCGCCATCAGCAGGTCTTGCATATACCAGTAATGCAGGTAGGGCAGCAAAGACCTGGCCGTGGCGATCGCCCAGCGCGGCTGCGTAGCCAGCGAGTAAGCCAGCACGTATGCGTAGGGATGGGTGGCTCCCACGGCGAGCGCGATCAGGGAGTGAATGCACAGGTTGCGCAGCCTGTGTCCCGGAGCCGCCGGCAGCGCCTGCGCCAGCGCGATGGCTAGGGGAACGATGGGCAGAAACAGATACCAGAGCAGGAGCGCGTGACCGAAGGCCTCGCTCCAGCGATGCTGACCGTTGTCGACGCTGATGATCTCGACCGCGTTGATGGCCCCGAAAAAGGTGGCCGCCGCAAATGCATAGAGAAAGACCGCCACGCGCGAGGGCACCTTCGGCATCTCAACCGCCAGGGGCGCTCCTTCAGGCATCACGTCGGAAGCGACCTTCATGCAGCGAAACCCTTTCCGCCGGCGATTCAGGTGAGCCCGTGCTCTCGTCTACAGCCCCCTGGAGACGAGAGCGGCCACCTGCACCTTGCCGCGCTCCGGATTATAGCAAGGCTCTCCCTGAACGGAGGTGAGTTCGCCGGGACCGCGCCGCCTCCGCCCCAGTAGCCCCTGACAGAGCGCTGACTTCCCTAGAGGCGAAAGGGCCCGCGCCACTACACCGTTGCCCCACCTCCGATTTAGATCCCGATCCGCCTCAAGGTGAGCAACACGACGTCGTGACCGCCCTCTGCCGCGCTCTCCGAGCGCGACCGGAAACTGCGACAGCCGGTAGGTTTAGGCTCGAATTCCTACCGCGGGGTCGTCGCCAGGTTCGCCGGGAAGCCTGCCAATAGCGCGCCGAGTTCCTCGCTACGGATCGGCTTGGCGAGATAGCCGTCCATGCCGGCGTGCCGGCAGCGCTGCTCATCGCCTTTCATCGCGTGCGCGGTCATCGCGACGATGAACTGGTGCCTGCCGGATTCGCGTTCGCTCTCCCGTATGGCCGCCGTGGTTTCGAATCCATCCAACTCGGGCATCTGGACGTCCATTAGCAGCAGGTCGAATTCGCCCTTTTCGAGCGCAGCCAGAGCCTGCCGCCCGTTGCCAGCCACGGTGATCCGGTGCCCGCGCTTTTCGAGCATCCGGACCGCCAGCTTCTGGTTGACCGGATTGTCTTCCGCCAGCAGGATCTTCAGTTTCGAGTCCGTGTGCTGCTCGTCAATCACGTGACGCGTGATCAACCCATCGGGAGCAGACCCTCCCGCCGTTCGGCCGAGCAGCATGGCGATCGCTTCGAGTAACTCGGATCGGCTCACCGGTTTGATCAGATAGGCGGTTATACCCAGTTGGCAGCAACGGGCTGCATCGCCGCGCTTCCCGGCCGATGTGAGCATCATGATTGGCGTGCGAGCAAGCTTCGGATCCTCCTTCACATTTCCGGCGAGCGAGAAGCCATCGATCTCGGGCATGTGGGCGTCGGTCACGAGCAACGTAACCGGCTTGCCGGCGTCCGCCTGCGCGCGCATCAGGGCCAACGCGCCGCTAGCGCCTTCGGCGACCAGTACCTCCGCTCCAAACCCGGTGAGGGTATCTCGCAGGATGCGGCGATTGGTCGCATTGTCGTCCACCACCAGGAACAGCGCACCCTCCGGTACGTGCGGCGACAGGGTCCGGCTGGCGCGACTCAGCTTCGAGACTTTCATGCGCGCGGTGAAGTGGAAACAACTGCCTTGGCCTGGCTCGCTCTCGACCCAGATGTCACCACCCATCATCCTCACCAGCCGCAGCGAGACGGTCAGGCCAAGCCCGGTGCCGCCAAACCTGCGCGTGGTCGAGCCATCGGCCTGCGAGAAGGCGTCGAAGATCCTGGCCTGCTGTTCGGCCGGAATGCCGATGCCGGTGTCGCGGACGGTGAAATGCAGCAGGAGCGAATCGCCGTCGCGGCTCTCCAGGCCCCCCTTGACGACGATTTCGCCGCGCTCGGTGAACTTGAGCGCGTTGCCAACCAGATTATTCACGACCTGGCGAAGCCGCGTGGGATCGCCGACCAGCATCTCGGGGACGTCGGAAGCCACCTCGCAAGCCAATTCGAGGTCCTTTTCGGCCGCTCGCAGACGGAAGGTCTTCATCATCTGGTCGAGCGCATCCGCCAAGGGGAAGTCGATGCAATCCAGGTCCAGCTTGCCAGCCTCGATCTTGGAAAAATCCAGAATGTCGTTGATGATGGTGAGCAGCGCCTCCGCCGAGTCGCGCACCATGCCCAGATAGTCGCGTTGTTCGGGCGTGGTCTCGGTATCGAGCAGCAGTTCTGTCATACCCATCACGCCATTCATCGGCGTGCGGATCTCGTGGCTCATGTTGGCCACGAATTCGCTCTTAGCCCGGCTGGCTGCCTCGGCGGCTTCGCGCAGGCGCGCCTCCTGGTCCAACTGTTTGCGAATGATTCCGGTTTGCCGCCGCACTCTCTTCCGCAGCGCCAGAATCCAAGCCGCCGAACAGAAAATCAACGTGCCCATCACGGCCAGGACCTGAAAGGCGCGTTGCGTGTTCAGCCACGGCGCGTCGCGGAGAACGGTGATATCGGCGGCCGATCGCAGGTGCAGATTGAACGCCGTCGGGACAATCTGCTTCGCGTCTTCCACGCTCACCGAACAAACTCCCGTCAACTGGAGCAGGGCGCCGTTATTGGGCCAGGCCATTTCTTTGCGCTCATAGGGCAGGTGCGCGCTGAACAGCATGTCCCCGGCCTGCATCACCAACCTCCGGTCGGCGAACGTCGAGACATGGTCCACAACGGTCGCTTCCAGGCGCGCCAACTGGGAATCGCAGGCGCCGGCCAGAGCGTCCTCAGCCGCGATATCCGGTGGATTGATCGGCGCGGCATGTCCCACGGGCCGCAGCACGGCGTGTTGCAATACTGGGGAAAACGGCCCAGCGACCGGCATTCCGACGGCTTCGACCTCGTCGCCGGGGCGAGTGCCGGCGGTCAGGGCGGCCTCAACCCGCAGTCCGGCCGTGGCATCTTCGACGTAGGCGCCATCGGCATCGACCAGAGTCACCGCGCCTCGAACGCGCGCTTGATGCCGCTTTTCGCGCGAGTATTGCATCAGGTTGGCAATTGGAATCCTGGGCAGGTCCGCCGCGTTCGCAGCCGCCGGTTCGAGGATCGTGACATACCTCCAACCCGGCACCATCAGCTCGATTCCGATCAATTGGCCCCGATCGTTGAAACGGGTGGCGCAGACGCCGTCCAGCCGCACGCGGGCGTACATCAGATCGCTGACCGGGCGGCTGCGATCGGCAACCCACACCACAAATGTGCGCACGCCTTCCGCCACCGTAACCCCAACCGTGCCGTCCCCCGCATGGACCGCGGTAACGTAGCCTTCCGCTTGCACCCAGTTGCTATCCTCCCGGCCCGTGAAGATCTCCTCGAGACTGGTGGCCCGTGGCTTGGGCATCTCACCCTTTCCGACTCTGCGAAGCTTGCCATCGCGCACGATGGGTGCAAAACCGCCGGGCCCGGTGACGCCCGTGATCTCAACCAGGTCACCGGCCGCGAACGAGATAACGCCTCTGCCGAGGTACGAGAGAAAGATGCCGCCCGTGCGGTCTTGGATGAAGGTGTTCCCGTTCTCCTCGTGGTACGTAACCACCCCCCGCAACCTTACGGGCAAGGACTGCAACGCTTCCTGCGCGGACAGTGCGTGAATCGCGGCAGTGGAAGTGAGAACCTCGTGCGCGACCGGCGTGTCATCGCGCGTGGACACCGGCCCATCCAGCACCACGGCGCCCGGGCTCGCCACGGGAAACGCTGCGATCTCCGCGTCATCGGTTTGAGCGGACTGAAATTTCTGCAGGGCTAGACGCAATTCGCCGGTGGAGTCGCGGAACCACTGCTCGCGGCCGTCAGCCCTGACATCGATGCTCCCCCGCAGCCGGATCCGCCGGTCAGGCAGCGGACCGGCCAGCTTGACCGCTTCCTTTACCGTGACCATCGGCAGCGATGCGACCGGCGCTGCCGGCACCGCTGCCACTACAAACGACAACCCCGGGCTCAGCAGCAGGAGATCCTCGCTCGCCGAACGGCCTGACAACTGGCGGGCTACGCCCATTACGCGGACTTTGGCCCCCAGCAGGTAAGCAGTCGATCGATGATCGCTGCTTCTGCCAACCAATACGCGCACACGCCGACCATCCGACACCATGTGCACGATCAGGAGGCCGAAGCGATCGAGGGTGACCGCGTGAGGGATCCCCTCAATCACGATCCAGCGCCAGTCCACCTTGCCCTGGAGCCACTCGGTGGGAGACGTTCGCCTCGCAGGCGGGGGGCTGGCCTTTTGTATAGACCTGACTTCCGGCCTGGCCAGCGACATGCCACCCTGGATGCGATGGGTTTCGCCGCAGAGCTCAACCAGCTGAAGGTCCGACAGCCCCGGCGCATGGATTCGGTCAAACCGGATGGCGCCCGTCTTGTCTTCCAGCACCATCGAGCCGGAGGGCTCCTCGTAGTAAGTGGACACCCCACTGACGCACACTTCCGCTGCGACCGGCAGATTACCGGCGCGGAGGTCGGCGATGTTCGCTCGCCCACCGGGACCGATGTGCGGATGCGAACAGGCAGCGAGGCAGATCAACAGCCCCCCGGCCGGCGCGGCGGTGCGCAATCGTGAACCGGTCACATTGCACTTATCGGCCGATTGCGGCCGATCGTGGCCATCCGTCCTGCCGCGCTTAATGAATGGGCCCGAAGTGCACGTTCTCCGGTGCCGAAGGCTCGTCGAGAAACTGAAGCGTGGTGAGTGGGCCGAGATTAGCGGGTGCGGTCCAGGACGCGAGCGCCCACACCACTTCCTTCGATGGCGTCACCTCCAGCGCCTGCAGTGTGCCGCTGCGCTCTTCCGGCGTTGTGCTCCACTCGTTGACCCAGTTGCCGATGACGGTATTTCCGTTGGACACCCGCCAGGCCTGCTGGAGGGTCGAGAACCTGTAGGCGGGAACATCGGACGGAGCAAATGTCCACACCGCATCTCCACGGCGGGTTATTTCCCGCACACCGATCCGGTCGGTGATCAACAGGTTGCCGTTCGGCAGCGGCGTGACGCCCCAGGGCGCCTCGGACGGGAACGACCACAACTCGTTGCCGTCGAAGTCGTACTCCACCACTTTGTTCAGTTGCGTGTTGGCGACCACCATGGTTCCATTCGGGGTGAGCCGGACGTGACGGAACTGCCCGTGCACCCTGACCGGATGCCCAGTGGGAAGAACGATTTCCCGCTCCGTGACCCCGGTGAGGATGTTCACCACGCGCGCTACGGCGGGATCGCCGTTGATGACAAACAGCACGTGGTCGCTTCCGATCGGCGACGCGGTATGAATCTCTTTGCCGGCCGGCGCGTCGTAGTTCCAGACCACTTTCTTGTCCTGGCTGATCACGCCCACGCCAAATTGATGCGCGAACAGGATGTTGCCGTTCGATAGCATGACGGCGTCGCTGATTTCGCCTTTTCCCGCGGGGTCGTCGTAAGTCCATACAATCTCACCGTGGCGCACGATGAAGATGCGGCGGTCGTGCGATTCGCCGGTGTACATGAACTCGTGCTGGGCCAGTCCCTTGCCGGGAAGGCGCACGGGAACACGAGGCGCGGGGTCCGGCGGCGTCTGAGCAAGACCGCCAACAGCCAACGCAAAAGTCGCAATCACGCAAGCCGATCGGATCATTTTCAATCTCCTGGATTTCTGTTTGCCGCTATGGCTGCGAGCATTCCTGAATGTAGCAATTCCGCTTTCCGCTCACAGCTTCGTCATTCCCGGCGATTCTTCGCAAGAGAACGACGCCCTCCGAGACGGTGCTCCTTGTGGAGCTTGACATGATCCACCCGGTATCCATGATGTTCGAAGCGGCGGAGGCCCCTACTGGTATACTGTTCGTCTCGTGAACCCAAAATGGAAATTCCGGTTTACGTCCCTTGCACCAGAACTGAATATTCCATGAGCGAACGCACGTACCGGAGGTTGGTCGAAGGATACGATTGGCGCAGTCGCGACGTTTCAATCTGCGCACGCGACTTACGATCGCCGAGCACCGGCGGGGTTGTCGCGGGCCGTCCGCGGAATTGCGCTCTCGGCCTGGGCTGGATTCCGGTTGCAGGGCTGCCGCGGTGAACCTGATCGCAGCCACCGCGGGACGAGGGAGCCACAAAGGATAAGAGTCCGCACAAACAGGAGCACTCTCCACGTGAAATCTCACTTTCTTATCTCGATTGGACTTATCTGCATTGTTTCTCTGTCGAACGGGTGCGGAGGAGGAGGAAG
>Ga0209421_1000018_pt1 | contig 15675 bp, 20 predicted proteins | sample BlaSpr_A8_OM2_O2_FD_187977 | JGI IMG/M metagenome (GOLD analysis project Ga0209421, IMG submission 187977) | Forest soil microbial communities from Thunder Bay, Ontario, Canada - Black Spruce, Ontario site 2_A8_OM2_O2 (SPAdes) (version 2) | ecosystem: Environmental > Terrestrial > Soil > Boreal... | reverse complement strand
GTGTCCCCGCCGCTGGCGAGGTTCATCACCTTCGACCCGATATTCTGCTTCCCCGTTTTGAAGAGGATATTCGACATGCGTCCTCCGGGGACCTACGTAGTGAGCTTGAGCAACGCCGGGGCGAGGTCGCGGGCGTCGTCGAGCGAGATAGGGAACGTCAGCGTCGCCTGCGTACCGCCGAAGCTGGCAGCCTTGGTGATGGTGAGGCCCGTAGCCCCTTGGGCAATTTTGATTTGGAACCCGTGCGGCGTGAAGGTGCTGTCCGAATAGTCGTACACCGTCCCGCCCGGCAGTACGACTACGGGGGCAGTCGATACCAGCGAGTAGGTGGCCATGTTACGTCACCGAGAGTGACAGGTTGTTCGTCAGGAACTCTACGGTGTCGCCGTTGACCGGGGAGATGGGCGCGAAGGTGCCGTAGGCCAGCATGTTACCGGCCGTGGAGGCGTCGAAGATGCCCCAGCCTTGCACGGTGCCCCAGGACCCGGACGGGGTCGCGAGGACCAGGTTGGAGCCGTTGAGCGCCGTGGCCGGCGCCGCGCCGCTGGGGGCCGCGAACCCCGCCGAAGCGGTGAGGAAGCCGAGCCGCGAATAGTTGTTTGCGAGCGGGACCTCCACCGAGCCGGCGGTAACGCCGTTGACCGGAGGGGTCTGGAAGAGGGCGAGGTAAAGCGTCGCGCTCGCGGCCGGGAACGTAGTGCCCCGGAACCAGTTGAGCAGCGCGTTTTCGACGTACTGGCTTGCGCTTGCGGTGACAGTCATGTTTAGCCCGAAGCTCCGTCAAGGTAGCCGATCGACAGGGGGTACGAGCAGCGGATGCCGCCGATACGCGAGTAGCAGGGGATCTTGAACATCAGGTTGACCATCTGCGGAGGAAGCTGCTCGAACTCGAGGGGGATGACGAGCTGGATGTTCTCTTCGTTCTTCTCGAAGAGCATGATGCGGGGGCCCGCCGTCGAGCCGTTCTGGAGCTTGCCGGCCGTCTCGAGCATCGGCGTGAAGTAGATGTTCTTCAGCCAAGGGCTCTGCTTGCGGATGTACTGGATGACCGTGTCGTCCGTGAACGTGACCGACCGGGGAATCGTCGAGAGGTTCGCCCACTGCGAAAGCGGCAGGACCAGCGTGTCGGGCGTGTGGACGCCCTTGCTGTTGACCACGATGCTCTTTTGCAGCGTGTTGAAGTCGTTGATGATCGTCGACACCGACGTGGACGGGAGCGTCCAGTTGTTGGTCGTCGTGTTCGCTTGGATGCCCGGGAAGTTGGTAAACCCGAACGCCTGGAGGTAATCCGTCGCGCTGCCCGAAGCCGGCGCGTTCTTGAGCGCCTGGCCGGGGAAGTTCGGTTGCGCCGAACCCGGCACTTGCTGGTTGCCGAAGAAGGCCCACTGCTCGACCGCCTGCTCCATCGCCCGGCGGGCCGCGAAGGCTTTGCGGGTCTCGAGCGGGATGCCGGCCATCCGGGCCTTGCGAAGGTCCTGGATGCTGTACACGTAGGAAGTGCCCAGGCCGTAGATGCGGCTCTGGAACTCCAGCATCTTGACTTCGGACTGGGGCAGGTCCGCTGCGTAGTCGTCGACCACGTTTGCGTTGCCCGTGCGGTTGTACTGGCGCCACACATACCCCTCGGCACCGGCATCGACGCCGGAATAAATCGGCAGGATTTGCCGTGCCTTGAGATCGGGGTATTTGACGTCGAAGGTCCGAGCGTAGATGTCCGTCAGGTCACGAAGCGCGAACGCCGTGCCCGCTGCGTCCTCGCGAGACCCGCCGAGGTTCAGCATGGCCTGCGGCGTGATGTAATCGCTCAGGTCGAACCGTTTGCCGGAATCGGCCGGGATGTCTGCCGCCGTCGAATCCAGACGAACGGTGGGCATATCTTCGTGGCTGCTCATCTTCAATTCTCCTCAGAGTCCGTTAGACGGCGCCCGGCAGGTTCACGTCGATTTCGATAATGTTGCCCGTACCGGGCTGAGCCTGTCGCGCTCGGAACTGGCTACCCGCGGCGGCGATTTCCGCGCCGGCCGTGGTCGCGGTCGCGGCGTCGGTGAACACGCCCTGGGGGTTGGCCCCCGTCGAGCTGTGGTACACGTGCAGGGGTTGACCGGACGTGCCGTAGGCGAACGCCGTCTGGGTCGTGCCCTGCCACGCGGCGAAGATACGGCCGCGCATCATGACGCGGACCATCTCGCCGACTTGGTAGCTGAGGCCCTGGACGCCGTAGCCGGTAACACCGACCGCGCCCTGACCCTCGCGGGCCGTGTTCTGGACCGAGATTCCGAGGGGCACGAAGGTCGTGGACGTTTGCTGGCAGGGCTGGCAAGAGAGACCGTCCGCGGCAAGCTCGACCGCGACGCCCGGGGGGACGACGGCCGCAGCCGGGAAGCTCTCGAACTCGTTGAACGCGAGGTCGACCACCTGGCCAGGGTCGGCCAGGGAGCTGAACATCGTGTAGGTCGTCTGTCCGATAGAGATGGTCATATTATTTCACCGTTGCCAGGATACCGGGCAGGTCCGAAGCGTCGTTGATGCGTGCATGCGAGCGGGCCAAGGCCGCATCGCGAATCTTCCAGAGGGGCTGAACCGCCAGGGGTGCCGCGGCATCCGTGCGCGCGGCGGGGTCGCTACCCGCGACGGGGGCCACGACCGCCGTGAGGCTCGGGTGGGGCAGCGAGGCGTAGACTGCGAGGACCGGGTCGAGCGCTTCGTCGTTCATCGCGTCCACGCGGGTCGCGAGCGCCGGGGTTTTCTTGGCGACGATGGCGCGCTTGACCGCCAGCGAGGACTTGCCCGCGGCATCGACGCCCGCGTCCTTGGCAACCGCGACCAGCGCGGCCCGCTCACTGGCGAGGGCGTCGAGGCGCTCCGGGGAGAGCTGCGCCAAGAGCTTGGCGTTCTCGGCCGTCAGCGCCGCAACCGTGGCGGTCAACTTCCCGACTTCCGAAGCGTCGGTCCGGGATTTATCCAGCTCTCCTTGGAGAGCAGCGATTTTTGCCTCTGCGGCAATGAGGGCGGGATTTTGATCAGCCATGTGTGCCACACAGTCTAGCGCGGGGGCTAAAGCCCCCACTATGTCATCTGTCCGAAAAGGCTCTTCGTCGCCTTCCGCATCGAGGCGAAGGCTGCACCCCTCACCCCCACGAGGGGCCACTCCCGGCGGAAGAAGCGCGACGTGATTGCCCACGATTTTCCGCTGAACGCCGTCGTACCGTCCCCCCTCGGGATCGACGCCCGGGGTCGGGTCGTAGTCAACGTCGTAGCCGAGAGAGACAAATTTGATTTCCCCCGACTTCACACCCGCGACTGCTTTTGATTCTCGGATGAAAAGGTCGCCGACTAGGTAGTCCGCGTCTTCGCGGATATTTTCCCCCATGTGGCCGACAGCATCCTTCTGCCACGTCTCGGGGGATACTTTCCGCGAGCCAACACCCCGGGAGGGGTGGTTCATCGTCACAGTCGCCGAGGCGAAAGTCTCCTTAGCCCGGGGGCTGAAGACCTCATCTTTAGGGCGGTACTCCCGCCGCTCGGTGCCGTCGGAGTTGCGGTAGGTAAAAGTGCCGGATCGCGTGAGCTGCCCGGTGACCTTGATCGACCCGTCCGGCAGTTGCTTGATCGAACTCGCGTCGAGTCGGACGTCGGAATATCGGATCATCGGCCACAATACTCTAGCGCCTCCTGGGGGCTATCGCCCCCGTCGCGCGCTAGACTCCGTAGCAAGAAACCTTGAGGGCCGAGCATGCCTATTAGTGACGTCGTCAATGTATCGATCTCGGTAAGCGGGGCCGGGCCCTCCCAGGCGAACTTCGGCGTGCCCTGCATTGCGGCGGCATCCTTGTGGTTCACCAACGCCGTCCGCAGCTACTCGAGCGCGAACGCAGTCCTTACAGAGGCCACGGCAGCCTTGGGCGCAGGGCCCGCAGCCATCCACCCCGCCTACATTTGCGCGAGCCAAATCTTCGCCCAGAACCCCGCTCCTCCTCTGGTGCTCATCGGGCCCCGTACGTCGAACTACACCCAGACGACGACGATGCTCCTCTTGTCGGTGAGCAACCTCGACACCTACACGATCCAGCTCCGCCAGCCCGGCGGTGCGCTGAAGACGGTGAGCTTCCAGTCGACCGGCGTGCCCACGGCGGACGTGCTCACGATGAACACCGCGGTGACGGCCCTCGCCATCCCCGGTTTGGTGGCGACGCACTCGTCGGCCACGATGACCCTCACGATGACGGCCGGCCTGCTCTTGGATGTCTACCCTGACGTCCCGGCGCACATGACCTTCACGGATACCACGACCTCACCCGCGGGCCTGACGACGGACCTGAATAACCTCGTCACCTATGCCTCGAGCCAGGGGGGTTTCTACTTCCTCCTGCTCGACAGCAATAGCGCCGCGGAAATCACCACGGCAGCGGCCTTCGCGGAAGCGAACGGTCCGATGATGTTCGTCTGGAATAACAGCGACACCATTTGCGCCACGGGCTCGTCCTCGGACATCTTCTCCACGGAGAAGGGCCTCAGCCACGCGCGCAGCGGTGGCATCTTCGCCCAGACCGAACTGCTCAGCTACTCCGGCGCGGCCTGGGTGGGGCGCATGGCCCCCACGACGGCCGGCTCGGAAAACTGGGCGATGAAGACGCTCGCCAACGTCCCGATCGACAACCTGACGACTACGCAGATCCACAACGTCGAAGGCAAGAACGGGAGCGTCTACTCCAGCCTCCTCGGTGTCGGCGTCACCCAATTCGGCAAGCAACCCTCGGGCCAGTGGTTGGACATCACGCGCGGGTCGGATGCGCTCACCAACGCTATCCAGGTGGGCATCGTTACCCTCCAGTTGAACAACCTGAAGGTGCCCTACACCGACGCGGGTGTCGACCTCGTCCGAGGCGTTCTCACGGGTGTCCTCCAGAGCTTCGTCCAGTCGGGCTTCATCGCAGCATCGCCGGCCTTCACGATCTCCACGCCGGCCATCGCTTCGGTCGCGTACGCGAACAAGGCCCTGCGAAACCTCCCGAGCGTGTTCTTCGCCGCGACGCTCGCCGGGGCGATCAACAGCGTCCAGATCACGGGCGTCCTCACCTACTAGGGATAAAAGATGGCAGGCACGAAAAGGTACGACGCTGCACAAGTAACCCTGTTTTTCATGGGGCTGCTGATCAACAGCGGCTACGCCGACGGGGAGTTCCTCACCATCGTGCAGGAGACCCCCGACTACGAGACGGTCGTCGGGACCGACGGGGAAGTGTCCCGGTCGCGCACCAACAACCGCCATGCGGTCATCATGGTGAAGCTCGCCCAGACCTCCCAGGGCAATACGCTTTTCTCGACGCTTTCTAACGCCGGCATCCTGGCAGCCAACGGCGCCGACATCGGCCCGATGATGGTCCGCGATCGGGTGAGCGGCATCTGCGTCTTCTCGGCGGCCCACTGCTGGATCGCCAAGCCCCCGGACGTGAGCTTCGACAACAAGGTCACGATGCGTGAATGGCAGCTCGAGTGCAGCGACCTGGTCCGGTTCGATGGCGGTTCCTAATTAGTTGGCCACCTAGAATAAGAGCCCCGCTCGCACACCCGCGGGCGGGGTTTTTTCTTGGAGGATTTCATGCGAGAAGTAGTGGAAACGACCCTCGGAAAAAACGTCTACAAGATCGAACAGCTCGGGTCCGACCAGGGGTCGAAGGTCTTGGCGCGGCTCATGCGCATCGGTGGCAAGAGCTTTGCGCAAGGCGGCGTGGACGAGGAAGGTATCGCCAAAGTTTTCGGAGCGCTTTTCGCCGAGATTACGGACGAGAACCTCGACTTCTTCACCAAGACCTTCCGCGCCGTCACGCGGGTGTCGCCCGTGGATGACCCGTCGAAGGAGTGGGTCCTGAAGGACGTTTACGATAGCCATTTCGTAGGCAACTACGGCGAGATGGCGCTGTGGCTCAAAGCCTCCGTGGAGGCGAACTACGGCAATTTTTTAGACGTGCTCGGCCTCGGGGGGACGGTGGAGGACCTCATGGCGATGGCGATGGCAACGAAGGGACCGGCGAAGACGTCGACTGGAACGTCTGGGGCCTCGTCGCCAAAGGCTGGGGCAGCCTCATAGAAATTCAAACCCAGTGGTCCTTCGAGGACCTGTGGCACGGCAACGAAGCGTTGAGAGAGTGGAACGAAGCGGAGAAAGAGGCGGCGAAACCTAGACCCCGATAAAACATGCCCGCGCTCCGTCAAGTACTCGCCCAGTTTATTGTCAAGGTCCAAGGAAAAAAGGACCTGGACGATGTAGACGTCGCGCTCAAGCGGAATATCGCCAATTTGAAAAAGGCGGAGGAGTTCCGGCAGAAAATTCTCAATAGCCCCGGCGGATTGAAGCGGGTCGTTCGGGAACGGATGGCCGCCTGGCAACTGGAGCAGAGGATCGGCGACCTTCAGCGGCGCGCCAGCGAAGAAAAGGCCGCTGCCGAGGAAGAGGCCGCCGCCCGGTCCAAGCGCGCCTGGCAGGTCGGCACCGCCGCCGCGCTGGCCGGCTACGTCATCGCCGTCAAACGCGCCATCGGCGGCATCGTCGGCATGGTCGAGGAGCAGATCGAACTTGCTGATCAGCTCGACCACAATGCCGAACGCCTGGGGGTTTCGACCGACGAGCTACAAGGCTACGAGTTTGCCGCCAACGTTGTGGGGGTATCGAGCCAACAGCTCGCTGTGGGCTTGCGGTTCTTCAACCGGGCCATCGGCGAGGCGGCCTTCAACACCAAGAGCGCCGTCAAGGTTTTTGCCCAGCTCGGCATCCAGATCAAAGACTCGACCGGCGAGATCAAGCCCACCGACGAGCTGCTCGCGGAAGTGGCTGATAAGCTCGAGGGGGTGCACTCCCAGGCCGAGCGCACAGCCATCGCCATGCGCCTCCTCGGCCGCGGGGGCTCTAGCCTCCTGCCGATGCTCCAGAAGGGCGGCAAGTACCTCCGGCAGATGTTCCAGGATGTCAAGGACCTGGGCGGGGGCTTCAACGCCACCTTCGTCGAGCGCGCTCACATCTACGACTACAACGCCAAGCGCCTCGCGATGGGGTGGCGGACGATCAAGACGGCCCTCGCCACAGAGCTAATGCCGTGGCTGGAGAAGTTCCAGCAGCGCGGCATTCAGACCGCTAAGAACCTCATCGCCTTGTCCAAGCACACGTACGCCTTCCGTACGGCGCTCATGGCGCTGGTGGGCTTCGTCGCTATCGTAGGTGCGGGTCTCACGGCGGCGTTCCTCATTACCAACCCGATGATCGGCATCGCCATCGGCCTCGTAGTCGCGCTGGCGGCGGCGTTCGTGCCGCTCTACGCCATCTTCGACGACATCTACACCTTCTGGGAAGGCGGCGATAGCGTCCTCGGCCGGATGCTCGACAAGCTCGGGGGCAGCGGCACGGCGCTCAAGTTCTGGATCGATTTGAAGGGGGCGATGTCGGACCTGATGACCGCCATCTTCGGAGCGAACGATTCCGGTTTGACACTTTTCCAGACCTTCGAGAAGGGCCTCGCCAGCATTCTCCCGGACATCGTCAAGTGGGGCGGCCTGATGACGGTTAGCGTTGCGGCCGGCATCGACACGGTTGTAACGGGCCTCATTCAGACCTTCGAGCTTCTCTTCGGCATCGGCAAGGCTATCGAATCGATCGTGTCCCTCGGCGCATCCGGGAAATTGTCGGACGCCTTCCAAATGTTCCAGGACTCCAAGGCCGCATACAACCAACGCGCCGACGCCTACGGACGTATCGGCGACGCGCTCACCAATATGGGCAACCGCCCTACGCGCGCGTACGAGCCGGGCGGCCCGCAGTTCGCTGGGCCGATGCCGCAGGGTGCCCCCTCGGCGCCGCAAGTACCGATGCAGGTGAGCAACAAAATCGAAGTGCACGTGCACGGTAACGCCGACAAGAACACGGCCCGCGACGTGGCGAACGGTGTCAAAGGCGCGATGAAAGACCACGCGGCGCAGCTACGCGACGCCTACGCAGGGACGGCACCAGGTATGCCGTCGACCCAGTAATGGCGTTCACACCCGTCAGCTCGGTCCAGCTCGGGGCGGGGGTCCAAGGCACCTCCCTGCCTCACATCCTGTCGGCGTACCTGTCGTGGACGGACACAACGCAGCTCGCTGCCGCCGGCCTGCCGAACTTTGCGGAGATGCACTTCGACGCCGTGATTTCGGAGGAGCACGATAACGCGAGCGAGGTCACCGAGCACACCGTCGAGCAGGGGGCCGCGGTTGTCGACCATGTGCGCCCGCTCGCGCGCCGGGTGACGCTCGAGGTGTTCACGAGCAATACCCCCATCGGCTCGCCCGACGCTACCCGCGCCCCCATGCTGCTGGCCGTCGGGCAACCCAACGATGCCAACGCCTACTTCATCGCCCTCAATGCCGCGGCATCGGCGACTTCGGGCAACATCTTCCGCACACCTGCCCTGCCGAACGGCCAGACCACTACCCAGATCGCCCCCAACGTCGATCAGTTCGTCGGCGCGGCGGATTACCCGCTTCAGATTTTCAACAACCTGGAAATCTTGCGTACCACGGCAACGCTGCTCAACGTCAATACCCCCAAGGCGTACTACACCGACATGGTACTCGAGGCGGTGAAGATGTCCCGCTCCCCGAAGGCGGGTACGGGCGCGTATTTCACCCTGATGCTGCGGGAGATCCGGTTCGTGAACTCCTCGGTGGTCGCGGCTCCGGCCCCGAGCATCCCCTCGGCCGCGCCGACGGTCAACAAGGGCAAGACGGATGTAAAGCCCCCGCCCGCGGGGGTCTCGAGCGCCATGTCGTTCGACATGCAAAAATCGGGGATGATCGCCCCCAACCCATACCTATCCCAGTAGCATGGCCGCCCAGCAAATCCCCACCGACGTCAACCTACGGTTCTGGACCCAGATCACCGTCCTCGATGGTACGCCCTACCTTTTGACGTTCCAGTATAACGACCGCGAGGCGTGCTACTACCTCACCATCGGCTCGTCCGACGGGAGCACCAACTACGTCGTCGGGATGAAGCTCGTCACCAACTACCCTCTCATGCAGCCCTTCGGGGGCACACCTCCAGGGGAACTGTTCGTCGTGTCGGTGAGCGCCGCCAACGACAACCCCCCAGCCATCGGGGAGCTGGGCGACCAGCAGCGATGCCTCTTGATCTACGTCCCGGCGGCTGACCTCTTCTCGACGACGCCCGAAAACGAACCTACGCGGTTCGCCGGTTACCTGGTGTAACGTGGTCGACGGCCTCAATAACGCCATCGCGCAAGCCCAGGGGGTGCAGCTCTTCACCCGATCGATCTCGTTGACGATTGGGTTCGAGGACAATACCCAGGACCCCATCACCGGGACGTTCAACGCCGACGCCCAGACCGGCCGGGACATCTCGGGCTTCGACATGGAGTTTGTCGTCGAGAAATCCCTCAAGCCGACCGAACCCAACACCCTACAGCTCAAGGTGTACAACTTCGCGGACACGACCCGCAAGGCCATCTCCTCCTCGCCCAAGCTTACCGTCAAGCTCGAGGCAGGCTACGCGGGGGGTACGACGCAGCTCTTCTTCGCCGAGACGCGCGCCGCGTGGACGACCCGCGAGGGGCCGGACTACCTCACCCATATCGAGAGCACCGACAGCATCGCCCGTCCGACCGGCGTGCGCATGACGAAGAAGATCCAGCCCGGCAGCATCGTCGGTACGCTTTACCAGACCCTCGGCCCGAAAGTGCCGCTAGCCCAAGCGTTTAGCGCCATCACCAAGCAGCTCGGCATCGGCAACGGGAACCTCCAGGCGGCGCTGGCTAACCTCCACGGCACGTCGCTAAGCGCGGTCAATGGCGCGGCGCTTACGGGCAACGGCGCCCAGCGGATGACCGACTTGTGCCGGAGCGCCGGCCTGGAGTGGAGCATCCAGGACGGGCAGCTTCAGCTCATCAACATCGGCCAGGCGCTGGCCAACACCAGCGCCATCCAGATCCAGGACAGCACGGGGATGATCGATTCCCCGAGCGTCGATAGCGCCGGCATCCTGTCCTGCAAGACGCTTCTCATCCCCGGTCTTCTGCCGGGGGTGCTGGTGGTCGTCGACAGCCTCTTCCTACAAGGGGCCTATCGGGTCGAGAAGGCCCGCTACAGCGGCACGACGTTCGGCAACGACTGGACGTGCGCCTTCACAGGGAGCAAGTACTAATGCCGCACGAACGCACCCTCAGCGAGATACTCCTCAACTTCGGCGACCAGTTGAAGAACGACCTGAAGAAGTGCGTCCCGGCGACGGTGACGGCGGTCTATCCTTCGCGGCAGACGGTCGATGTCGTCGTGGCGACCCTGGGCGTGGTGTTCGACGAGCTGGGCACAGCCATCCAGGAACCCCCCGTGAGCTTCTCCGACGTGCCGCTCGGGTGCTTGCGCGGCGGGGGTTTCGTCGTGTGGCTGCCGGTGACGGTCGGGGATGGGGTGCTGCTCGTCTTCAGCGACCTCTCGGCCGACTCCTGGCGCTCGGGCAACGGCCAGCCTACCCCCCCGGGATGGGTCGGCAAGCACACGACCGATAGCCCGTTCGCCCTGCCGATGTTCCAGTACGACAGCGCGATGTTCGCGTCACCCGGCAGTGACCCGAGCAAGATCATCATCGGCAAGGACGGCGGTACCGCCCAGATCAAAATATCCGCCAGCGACATCGAGCTGGGCGGCTCATCGGCGGCGGTAGCGCTGAGCACGAAAATCGACTCCCTCATCAACCTCTTGGTGGCGACACCCTATACCCCCACCCTCGTCGGGCTCGGCACTTTTTTCTCCGCCTTGACAAGTTGGCAGATGGCTAATTGGCCCGTCAGTTCCACCACCGGCTCCGCCACCGCCAAGAGCGCCTAGGCGCTAGAATCCCCGTGAGCTGCTTTCTTCAGACCGCCACCGGAGACCTGGATATCTCCGCCAACGGCAACATGACGTTGCTCACCAGCGTCGCGTCCTGCACCGCGCAAGAGCTGACCAACAAGTTCTCGTTCGGCCTCGGGGAGTGGTTCGCCGACACGCGGCAGGGGGTTCCGTACTTCCAGAACATCCTGGTCTCCAACCCCAACTTGAACACCATCTCCACGATTTTCCAGCGGGTCATCAAGTCCTGCGTGGGGGTGGCGGCCATCACGGAACTAAACCTAGACTTTATCTCCACGACGCGGCAGCTCAACGCCACCTTCGGCATGCGCACCAACGACGGGGCGATTTTGCAAGGGGGCGTGGGCGTGCCGTTCATCATCGCTGTCCCAGGGAGTAACCAGTCCTAATGACCGCGCCAGTGCTCACGCCCCAGGGGTTTGTCGCCCCCACGACCGCCCAGGAAGTGGCGGACCTCAACAGCAAGTTCCTGGCGTACGTCAACGCCTCTTTGAACCTCGATCCCAACCAGCCCTGGGGGCAGATCATCGGGATCTTCGCCCAGAAGCTGTCGGAGAAGTACCAGCTCTCGGCGACGCTTTACAACGCCCTGAACCCCGCCGCCGCGCAGGGTAACCTCCTGGCGAACGTCTGCACCCTGTCCGGTACGATCCCCCAGGTGGCGACGTATTCGACGGTGACGTGCCAACTAAACCTCAACGCCTCGACGACGGTGACGGCGGGGGCCATTGTGGCCGTGTCAGGGCAGCCGCAAAACACCTGGGTACTGACGGCCACCGTAACGAGCACGTCGGCCGGGATGTACCCCGGGGTGTTCCGGTCCTCCTCCCCCGGCGTCTTCAACGCTAACGCCAGCACCATCACCGTCATAAACACCCCCGTCGGCGGGTGGCTTGGCGTCACAAACCCCAACGCCGCTATCCCCGGCGTAGCCGCCGACACCGACACGACCCTTCGCCAGCGTCGCTTGGCTCAAATCAACGGCCAGGGCAGCGGTGACACCAATGCCATCCGGGCGGCAATCCTGAAGATCGGTGCACCTATCATCCAGGCGTTCGTCTTCGAGAACACCTCCCTGGTGACGGACGCCACGGGGCTGCCGGGCAAGAGCTTCCGGGCGGTCGTGTGGGCCGGCGTCGGGGGCCTGGCGACGGTGCTCCCGAGCGGCCTGACGGTCAGTCAGACGATCGCGAACACCATCTGGTCGAACAAGCCCACGGGCATCGCGTCCTTCGGGGCGCAGGTAAACACGGTTACCGATAGCGCCGGCAACCCACAAACGGTTTACTTCGACCAGGCCAACCAGCTCGGCCTGTATGTCACATGCACGGTCGTCCCGGCCCCGGCCTCCTCGTCGCTCACCGACCCGATCCGCGTGGCCGTCAAAGGAGCCATCCAGGCGTGGGTGCAGAGTAACCTACTGCTCGGTGTCGGGGTCATCGCCCGAGCGTTTAGCGCCTCGCCGCTCGAGATCGTTACCTCTCCGACGGGGGTTGTGTACACGCCCGTCGTTACCGACGTGCCGACGTTTGCCTTCGACATCGTACCCTCGCCGGTGAACACCGCGAACCTCCCGGGCAGCTACCTCAACATCTACACACTGGCCTCGACGACCACGATCTTGGTCAACGGTTTCTAATGGGCGTCCCCGTCGTCGATAACGCTACGGTCGCCGAGGGTGGCGCGCTGCTGACGTCCTACTACGTCAACGCCCCCGTCGTGAGCGGTGTGGTCTCAGCGCTCATGCACGCCCTCCAAGAGTGCGAGAACGCCGACTGGAGCATCATCAACGGGATGCAGCTCGCGAACCTACCGATGGCGGGCGGCCCGTGGAACGTCGAGGATCAGCTCGGCGCCCTTGTCGGCGCCCCCGGGCGCAATGGCCTTAGCGACGCCGCCTACCTGGCGATCATAAAGGTCCAGGTGCGCGTCAACATCTCCCACGGCCTGTCCGAGGACATCAACGCCATCGTGGCGCTGCTCCTTACCGGGGGGGTGTATCGCGACACGGGTACGGCATCCTGGGAAGAAGACATCACGGCGGCGGGCGCGTCGGCGACGACGTCGATCATCAACGCGCTCGTGATGTTTCTCGGCGAAGCGAAAAGCGCCGGCACCTCCGGCAATCTTCGCTACCCGACGGACGGTAATACGCTTATCCGGTGGGATGACTCGGTAAGCCACAACGTCGGCGCGCACGGTTTCAAGGATTCGGTAGGCGGCTCTTTCCCCGACGAACTCGCCGGGCTCCAATGGGTGCACTAAATGTTCTCCTGGGCAAGCGGTAATTATCCTGCGGGGGCCTTCGCCTGGTCGTCGACCCCCTACCAGGTCAACCCCAACTACCGGGCGTTCACCCCCGGCCAGGCCCCGTCTGCTCAGGAGATGAACTACCTCTTCTCCCAGATGGCTACGGCCTCTGTGACGGGCGTTACGGTGCCGGGCGCGGGGTGGAACCACGGTATCCTACCCGCGTCTGTGTTGGCCGGATCTGTCTTCGGGTCCGCCTACTTTGACCCGCTCAACACCCTGTGGTTGGTCGGCCTCAGCGCCAGCTCAGGGTCTGGGGCGAGCGATGTCTACTCGACCAACGGGCACGACGCGGATAGCAGCGCGGCCGACTGGGCAACGGTCTCTAACGGTGCGGCGGTCGGCGCGGGACGGGTTGTCGCCAATATCTTCGATGGCACCCACCACTTCATGGTGCAGATACGTCACTCCGACGATGCGGGCTTGATCTACTACTGCGTCCCGGGCGGGGCCTGGACGTTGTTGGTGACGGATGTCACGGAGAGCTACGATATCGCGACCGCCAATATCTTTGGGGGGCAAGTCGTAATCACGTTCTCCTCGGACGGCGCCTCCACCAACAAATATCCACGCAGCTACGCGATGGCGACCGGATCCCTGATATACGGCGTCACCACTATCTCCTCGTTGGACAATCTTGGAGCGAGCCTAAATTTCCAGGCTGCGTCTCCGACGATTATGGTGTTCTTTCAAGGCGGCCCGTCATTGACCAAATACGCCACGACACCAGACGGCCTCACCTGGACGGCCCACACTTATCCGGCCGCTTTTTCCCACGGGGACATTTTCGGTGGGTTGTGCTACTCTGTGGCCGATCAGGCTTTTATCCTCACTTCTGCGGGGACCGACAGCAAGACCCACATCTACATCTCCTACGACGGACTCACCTGGGCCGAACAGGGTACAGGGCTCGCTAGCGTACCCGGGGGGCTGGTATCGATCGCTTGCACCGACGCGGGGTGTATTGTGGGCCTGGTGGCGCCGGGCAGTACCGCCGATCCGATCTACTCGACGGACGGGGGAAACACCTGGTACTTCACCACGCTACAGATATCGACAGCAGGTCACCTGACCGGCCAACTACCGTCCGTGGTGTCGTCTGGCGTAAACTTCTTTTTCCAGACCGCCTCGCACGGGCGCTTCAGCCACTACTCCGGCCCGAGCCGTCCCCGCGTCACCTAAGGCCCGCCCCTAAAGGCACTTGCCTTGCGCGGCGGACCACACGTGGGATACCCACGTGTCGCCCCATATCTCGTAACCGGGGGCGACGTACGTCGGTTTGCCGGGCTCACACATGTCCGCCACTTCTTCCTTGTGGGGGCCGTTGTGCCAGCCCGTACCGTACGGGTCGGTGATCGATTCGTACAGCTCGTGCGACAAAGTTATGTCGTTCGTGCCTCGGTCCGTAACGACCGCAATCGCGTACCAGGCGTTCGCCGAGAAACTGGCCGTATGATAGCCGATGGCCCCTGTCGTAGCCGACAGGACCGTTGTCGTGCCCGTCGGTAGGAATACGACGTACACGTCCTCGCCCGAGGGGGCGGGGACTTGCCCGGTACGGAAGTAGTCCTCGAGCGTGGCGTCGATCGTCGCGTCGAGGAGTTGCGCCCCGGGGGTTGTGTCGACGGGTACATCAGCGGGCTGGTATGCGGGACCTACGAACGTCGCGCCGGTATTGCCGTACTCGGCGAGTCGGTCGAGGACGGCCGGGGTCCCGGGAGCCGCCGCGAGCAGCCGTGTCCAGCGCACCTCGTAGTCGGCGGCGTTCCAGGTCGCGCCCCAGAAAATGAAGTGCACCTTAGGGTGCACGAGGTAGTGCTCCGGCGGCGAAGGGAACCAGTTGCACGCGCTGCACAACAGCAGGGCCAGAGACAACAGACAGTGGTGGATCCTCATGACTTACCCCATACCCATCCGCCCTTAGGGGGCTTGTCGAAATAACACGCCGCGATGTACCCCTCGTCGCCGAGCGGGCCTTTGAGGCAGTAGCACACGCTGCCGCGGATCCACGCGACGTCGGTCACCCGGTATTTTTTGCCGATCTCGAGCCCGAACCAGTCGACCGTGGCGCGCACCCATAGCCCGCGGGGCACGTGGATCTCGATCTTGCGGCCTAGTTCGGTGATGGTGAGGCCGCGCCGCTTGGCCGCTTCGGCTCGGATCAGCTCCTTCGCGAGTTCCGGCAGTCGCTCTAGGTAGTTCCTCACGTCCCCTCCCCGCCCGATGCCGGGCGAATGGTGGCGGCGAAGGCTCCGACCGGGCACTCGTCCTGGTGCCCCAGGACTCCGCCGCATGTGTGGCAAAGCTCCCCCTCGCCCACCCAATCAACGCACGCCTCCGCCACGTCGAGCGCGGCAATGATGGCTGCCTTCGCTTCCGGCGTCAGAGCCACATCTCGCAGAAACGCGCGGCGTACTTCGTCGATAGTCATCGTCGCGCTCCGTGGATGTAGCAGTGTCTCGAGCCATCCCT
>Ga0209421_1000017_pt1 | contig 15705 bp, 36 predicted proteins | sample BlaSpr_A8_OM2_O2_FD_187977 | JGI IMG/M metagenome (GOLD analysis project Ga0209421, IMG submission 187977) | Forest soil microbial communities from Thunder Bay, Ontario, Canada - Black Spruce, Ontario site 2_A8_OM2_O2 (SPAdes) (version 2) | ecosystem: Environmental > Terrestrial > Soil > Boreal... | reverse complement strand
CCGGCGTGGACTTCACCGAGCGGCAAATAGTCGCCGCAAGAGCAATCGAGCAGCAGACACGCGGCCCGAGGCAACGGAAGCTTCATGCAGTGTTGCGCTGGGCCCGCGTGGCAGACCGGGCACGCGACGTTCATGGCGACCGCGTTGATCGACGAGACGATGTCCTCGTCGCTCATCGCTTCACCGCAATTTTTGTGTGGTACTCACGTCGAATCGCCATGCGGACCACAGTGGCCATCGGCTCTCCGGCGAGAACAGCAAGCTCCTTGAGCTTCTTTTGGTCGCTGCGGGTGATCCGCAGGTTGAGCTGAATGTTTCGCTTTTCGGCCACCGCCATCGCAGCGAATGTATAGCTCGAAGGATGTTGACGGCGCAAGCCCATTCCGGTAGCCTCGGCTCATGAAACTCGCCGACCATTTCGTCTCCCCCGCCCAGTTCAAGCTCCCCCACTGGGTGATGATCATTGTCATGGCCTTTGTTGGCGCCGTCCTGAGCTACTGGAACTCCAACCCGACAGCCATCCTGACGGCGATCACGACCGGAGCCGGTTGGATCGCCCTATTGAAGGGAGGACTCGCGGCCGGAGTCATCATGGCGATCGGAGTCGCGATGGTGCAAGTCAAACAGGCCCAAACGCCCCCGCCGGCCGCTGGCTTCAAGGGGCCCGAGGCGCCGACCAAACGCGACATTCCAAGCGTTCCGCCCGTCGGAGCCGGCCGAGACATGTCGAGCCCGATCCCGCCGCTGGCCGTTCACCGCAAGACGCTCTTCTTTCCGCTGATCGCGGCTGCAGCTCTCCTCGCAGCATGCTCCTCATGCTCAAGCGTTCCGGCGCCCTCTCCGAACGTCATCCCGCCGACGATCGCGACGGCGGTCTGCATCCTCACGACCGTCAGCACGGACGTCAACGCGCACATGCCGTGGCCTTCGGTCGTTGCAGACACCATCGCCAAGTGTGGCGCAGATGCGACCACGATCGAACAAGTTTGGGGCGCTCACGTGAAGGCCGAAGTGACCGAAGGATTCATCCCCAAGCCAATTTCATCCGACGCAGGAAAGCCGTGAACAAAATGCAATTTGTGCTGATCGACGAGAGCAACGGCGCAACGACCTCCGCCGGCACCGCTCTCTCTCCCGCGGTCCTCGAGCAGATCGCCGTCGCGGCGACGGTCTACCTCAATCGCGACGTCGCTGCATATTGGGGTCTCCCCATCGGCGCGACGGTCCGCGTAGGAGACGCCAGCAGCATTCAAGCCGGCGAGTGGGCGTTCGTTTTATTTGCAACGCTTCCGGAAGCGCCCGACGCGATAGCTTATCACGACGTGGACGGAAATGGTGTCCCTGTCCTCTTCGATGCCGTCAGCCTCAGCGATTCGCTCATCGGCTCGGGTCAGAGCGTCAGCGTCGCCATCACTCACGAGCTGGCAGAGACCCTCGGAGACCAGAGCTGCAACTTCTGGGCAGACGACGGCAAAGGCCAAGAGCATGCCCTCGAGCTTTGCGACGCGGTCGAGAACAGCGACTACCTCGTGACGGGCGTCGCGTGCTCGAACTTCGTGCTGCCTTCGTTCTTCAACCCGACGCACGCAGGCCCCTACGACTTCTTGAAGGTGCTCACATCGCCCTTCCAGACGCAAGGGTACCAAATCGTTCGCACTTCGGGCACGGGCGAAACTCAGGTCCAAGGCAAAGCGCGTCGGCTTGCGAAGCGGCAGCATGCGCTCTCACGGACCTTCCGGCGCGGCGCGCGACTCTGATGCCTCGTAAGCTGCCCCCACAGCTCTTTGAAACGATCGCGCGGCAGCTCACGATCGGGCTCGGCAAGATCGCAAGCAGAGCTCTCGTCAGCGGCGGCAAGTCCGTCGCGCGCGACATCGAGAACGCCGGCAAAGAAGTGCAACGCCGCGCGAAGCATGCTCAGAAACGACTCGACGACTTGATTGGCTCCAGCGAAGAAGAGGACGAATAGCTATGAACTTGGCTCAGCTCGCGAAGGCGCTAGACGAACGCGGTATCTCAATGCGCATCCAGAAAGATGGCGAAGACGATTTTGTGGCGATTGCCGAAGACCCGCAGTATCCGAGCTCTCTGACAATGGGAGTCAACCAAAATCTCGAGAAGGCGATCGAAGAGGCCCTCAAAGAATGGGACGAGCTGCCTGATGCTGAGAGCGCCGAAGAAGAGGAGACGGAGCCCGAGGTTCAATGACGCTTCTGACCGCTGAGCAGAAGTTTCAGGCTCGAACCGATCGCGTCTCGCAGCTGCAGCACGCGATTATCGATCTGGCCAAAGAGAAGATGATCGCTCCCACTGCCGACAGACAGACGATCACGAGCAACGAACGGATAGAGGCCAAGATCGACGCGATTATCGAAATCATGTGCGAGTGGCGCTTCGACGTCGAAGAGATCGCCGCCGGCAGACGACCTTGACCCTACTCCAAGAGGAGATCGCTCAGCTCTTCGCCGAAGCTCAGCGTCTGGGCCGCCGCACCTGGCCAGGCGCCGGCTTCTCGCGCTCTCCGCATTCGACGACCCGGCTCGCGCCCGAGCGACCGATCGCCTTTACGCCCGTGCCGATGCCTGTCAGCTCGACGCCGTGTCGCTGCGGCGGTGCTTGGGAGCTGCGCGCCGGCTGCAAACTGCCGACACACGTTGGAGCTCGAGGCCGGAGCTGCACGCCGCTCGGGGCTCACGCGATGAAGCGGAGGATCGCGGCCTAATGGGCTGGAATGGCGCGTTTCGACGCGACGATGAGCTTGCAACCTTCGAACGCATCTCCGACGACGCCAGCGTCGTCTGGGCCTCGAGCAAAACAGCGTATCTCTTCCACGCGACGGTCGACGGCATCACGGCGGTCTGCAACAAGAAGCGTCTTGTAGACCTCGACCGAGAGATTTACCCGTCGACCATCGACCGCAGCAACGACATGATGACGTGCGTGCTATGCCAGGAGCGCGTTCGGAAAAAGAAATCAATTTAGCTACTCTCCGACATCGAAATCAAGTAGGCCCTTACCGGCACCTTCGCGAAGCAACTCCGCCGGCCGAACATATCCGCGCGCAATGTCAGCAGACTTGTGGCGACTGGTCTGCATGATGACGTGAAGCGGCACGCCCCTCTCGGCTGCGCTCGTGATGAAGCCTGCTCTGAGCGAGTGAGCACCCCACGGCTTCGGGTTGAGCCCTGCAAGCTCGCAGGCATGCTTGACGACGTCGCACGGCACTTGAGGGTCCAAAGCCTCAGCGCCGATCGAATCATCCTCGTAGATTTCTCTGAAGATCGGTCCGCTCGAGACCCCAGAGACCTTGAGCCAGTAGCGAAGCGCGCGCACCGGACACATGAACTTGTGCTCTGGAGAGTTCGCGAAGACCTCCACCGGAACGCCGACGCCTGTCTTGTTCGTCTTGTCTTTGATGATCGTCGCGATCATCCCCTTTGGGAGCCGCCATTCGATGTCTTCGACGTTGAGCGCTACGAGCTCGCTGCGCCGAACGCACAACGAGAAGCCCACGAGCAAGATCGTTCGATCGCGCACCCCAAGAAGCGTCCTAGGCTGCACCTTGACCAGCTTGGCTAGGATCTGGTCTGTAGCAGCCTTCTTTTTCTTCTTCGGCTGGTCGGCCTGCTGGTGCCCAAGCCCTCGAAGGAGCTTCTTCACACGAAAGTCGCCGCGCTCAGAATGCTCTTTGGCCTCCCCGTGCATCGCGTGAATGGCGGCAAGCGCGACCTGGACCGTCGATAGCCGCTTTTTCTGACCGGAGCGGCCCTTCTCGGATGCCAGGTGCCCGATGTAGATGCAAAGCGTCTCTGCGGAGGCCGGCAAAGCCTTCCGACCGTGCGCGCTGCACCATTCTCGGAAGCGTCGCTGTGCACTCTCGTACGTTCGGCGCGTATTCTCTGGCACCGATTGCTGCGCAAGCTCTTCTAGGGTGCCTAGAACGTCCGTCGAGAGTGCTTTGCTAGGTGCACGGGCTAGATTCGTCATGCTTCAGAGCATATCTCGCCCGCTCGCACGCGGGATAACAGCCCTTATAAAACTAGGCCAAAGGCGACCGAAAGCCGAGCAATGTTGCCGAATAGCTCAATAATATCAAGCACTTAGTTGCTACAGACACTCGATCGGCGCCTTTCGGTCGATCGCGTGCTCCCGCGAGCGCAACGGGGCGTTCCGCGGCGTCCGGGCACGTTGGGCCCTCGGTTCGGGCGCTAGGCGATGACCCGCGGGGCGCGCGCCGTCGGCCGGAAACGAGGCGAGGCGAGGCGATCGGCCGGCCGGTGACCTCATGGGAAGGGTCGCGGGCGAGGGCCCTTTTAGGGGCGATCCGTTCGGTTTTCGTACGTTCGTTCGGTTTTCGGACGATCGGCTAATCTTTTCCGACCCATGGCAAGCTAACTATATGATATTATTGGGAGTATTGTTTGACCCATGGCGCGCGTGTCAGTTTTGGGCCCGAAACGACCGTGTTATCGATGGCACGGTCGTAGCATTACCCATAGACATGAAATGGGCAACGGCAATCAGTGAGGCGCGCACGTGGGCCGCATATGCTCGTGAGGCTAACGCCATGGGCTTTGACTTTGGGATCGAGCAAGACGCCTTCGGCTTCCGCGCCTTCATGCTCCCGCGTCGAGAGAATCGCTATGGCCATGAGACGCGATGCGAAGTTGTCATGTGCGAAACGCTGACCGCGTGCCAACCGGGGCATGGGCCCGCGACCGCACGCCACTAGGACGATCCCTTGCCCCTTTCCGCCTGTAGGGCAGGCGGAAAGATACAAGCGAACGTCTCGACACGCAAAGGAGAGGTGAGAATCATGAAAACGGCAATCAAGCTCGGTTCTTTTTTCAAGCGCGGCAAGCGCGACAACGGCGAATCGTTCGTCACCTTGACCGACGATCGCCCTCAGTGGCTCTATGACGCGGTCCACGAGGCGCACGGCAAGGATCTGCCGAATGACTGGATCTATGCCGAGTGCGAAGCGGCGTGCGATGCGATCGACGATGGATCGATCGACGTCGAGGCGCGCTACTACCAGGATGCAATCAGCGAACACACGGACGGGCGCGTGGATATCTACACACGCGACCTTTACCAGTGGTCGGCCGATATGTGCCACTCCTACACGTGGAGCTATGCCGAGGAGGAGGCCAAGGATCTTGGATCGGCTGACGTCGACACGGAAAAACGGATCGCAATGATCCAATACTGCGCGATCCAAAGCATCGTGGACACGATCGTAGAAGCCTGGAAGGAGGCGAAAGAAGAGAGCGCCGACGACGACACGGAAGAGAGCGAGGGCCCGTCTAAGGAGGCTTGACACGCCAGCTACTGCGGGCCCCCAACAGTGGGGGCCCTCAGTGACTGACGGATCAACATCCGAAAGGGGAATCATCATGAAAGCACTAGACCGCACAATCGAAGCGTGGGCGAAAGAGTACCGCGCGAGTCTCGAGCCGGAGATCCGAAGGCTCATCGTGCAAGCGAATTGGGATCTCTTCTACGGTCCAGGGTGCCCGGACGCGGACGACGATCGCTCGGCCTATCCAGGCTTCGAAACGGCGATGGATCAGATCACGCGAGCGCTAGACGACGTGCCGAGCGTTCTCTACGTCAACACGGACGCGGAGTGCTGGACGGAAACCGCGCCCGAAACCGTCGAGACTTGCTGGGAGTGCAACGGCGAAACGCCCGACGAACCGTGCGCCGTGTGTCGAGGCGACGGCGTAATCGAAACGTCTTATCCGGACACCTACCAAGTGGATCGGTCAACCCTCGTACGAGCCCTACTCGGCTCAGAATTGGCAGGCTCACTATGAAAGGCTGGACGGACATTGGCTCTGACGTCTCGTGGGACGAGTACGATGGGAAGTGGGCCAAACGCGCTCGCGATGGGTCCTGGTACGTAATCGACTTTGTGAACATGTGGGAAGCGTGCGGCGAGGAGGAATGCAAGCGCGACGGCCAACCGCAATACGTGTGCGAGGTCAAGCGCGTCGACTTGTCGGATCTGAATTCGGAAACCCTCGCCTCTGCTCTGTCGTGCTTCGGCTACCGATTCCTAGACGACGCGATCGTTAGCGACTCTGGCGACGTCCTAGCGGACGCGGGCCCCGAGCATGCCGCAACGCGCGAGCGCGTCTTAGTCGAGGCGTGCGTGGGCTACGGCAACGCTCAACCGCTCGATTCGTTCTCGGGGGATTCTTACCCCGCTCGCGTGCGTGCGGAAGCGCGACGGGCCGCTGAGGCGCTCATGCGCGACGCGGTCGCCTTGGAAGAGCGCCTAGAGCGTCCGGTCAACGCGATCGGAAGCACGGCGCGCGAGTATGGGCGAGGCGACATTGACGCGGCTCTCTCGCGAGGGCCATTCGACACGTCCAAGAATCTGATGCGCAAGCTTCACGGCATGGCGCCAGGCAACGAAAGGGAAGGCCGATGAGTTTCAATCAGAAGAGCACGATCACGTACACGGTTTGGAATCTCGACGTGTGGGGTCACGGGCCCGACGAATGCGAAGACTCTCTTGGGTGCCCTTGCATGGCCGACGATCCGGACCACGAGGGCCAGCGTATCCACGATCCGGACGCGCACGAATGCGACGCGGGCTACGATGTCAACGATCGTTGCCGTGTCGGCACGGTCGAGGTCCAGACGGACGAGACGGTCAACTACACCCACCCAACGGCAAGCGTCGGATGGTACCCGAGCGACGGCGCGATCGTCCGCGCTCTGATTGACGCGGGGTACCTCAAGGATGCCTGCACCGCGAGCGACGTCGACATTGACGGCGAGAGCGACGGGCTACTGATGCTCGACGAATCGCAAGACGGACGCCCACTGTTTCAGCTTGAATATAAGAGCGAGACGGCCGTGGACGTCCAGCACGCGGTTACGGTGTCGCCATGACCGGCCGCAAGCGCAAGCCGGACCTCTCCGAGGTCCCTGTCACGGTCGCTGACCTCAGGGACCACTACGAGGGCCGCGTGTTTCTCGTCTGCCCAACGTGCTTCGCGGAGTACAGCGCGCACAAGGGCGACTACTGGAACCTTCCGGCCGAGCACGTGTTCACGTGCGAGCACGGAGGCGACGACACTTATCCCGAGGCGAATTGCCGTCTCGTGCGTCGCGAGACGAGACTGGTGGACGTGCGACCATGAGCACGGCGCGTAGACTCAGCAATATAAGCTCACACTACCGCGTCGAGTGGATGCGGCCTGACGAGTACCGTCCCGCTCTGCTCGACGCGCTTGAGGCGCTTCGAGAGATAGCGGAATTCGCAGACTGCGAGCCGACGGAGGCATCAATTATCGAAGCCTTCCAAGACAAGCAAGGCGAGGTCGACGACTTGACGAGTCAGCTCGAAGAGGCCGATCCGGGCGGAGCGCGACTAGAAGAGGCCCTACAAGCGAAAGCGGAGCTTGAAGAGAAGATCAACGCGCTCCGCGACGACTTGTCGTCGGCCACGCGCGAGCGCGACGAGGCGCGCGCCATGCTCACGGAGAAGGCTCCGCTACTCGACGCATTCTCAGACTCGCTCGCGATGGCCCGTCGATTCGTTGCGCAAGCTGAGACTGCGCAAGTCAAGCCGCGTCACGTTCGGAAAGCGAGGTCCGCATGACTCCGGCCCACACCGCAGCGCTCGCGCGCCTCAGCTATGCGCAGCATCGTCGCGAGCTCCCTCCGAAGCCCACGATCGCGATCGGCGTCATGGTGCGACAGCACTCGACGGGACACTTCTGGTACGTCGTCGGCGTCGTCGGCGCCAAGCACGAGGGCCGGACGATCTACATGCTCGGGAAACACCCTGAGGGCTCGTGGCACTCCCTGGCCGACTCGGGAGATGTCGAGGTGGCCGATGTGCCGGAAGTGAGGTCCGCATGAAACCTAGAGCTGTTGAAGTAGACCGGGAGCTATTGCAAGAGGCTCGGACCATGATTCGAGATATGGCGAAAGGCTGGCCTGCGAAAGAGCTGAGTTGCTCACCGGAGGCGATCGTAGAAGAGTTGAGCAACGCGCTTGGTGAAGACTACAACTTTGAGACCGGCGACGTGAAAGACGTTGAGCCATCGTGAGCTACCTCGAAAAGCTCAAGGCCATGGCTCACGAGTGTGGCCTCGACTGGGACACCGCCAAACATATCTCGCGGCTGAGCACGTTCGCTCGGCTGCTCGACGCTTCACGAAAACAGAAAAAAGAGGAGAAGACTCGTGCCTAAAAAATACGATTGGATCACGGACGAAATGTTCGATCGGCACCTTACCGATCTCATGGGAGCCTTCACGGCTGACAAGTTGCTTCAGATCCCAGGAGTCTACGAGGCTTGTTCCGAACACTTCAACAATGAGGTGATTGAAGCCTGCGAGGCTGAGCGCGAAGACGAAGAAGAGAGCGAAGGAGATGACGATGACGACGACTCGTAAGCTTTACGGCATCGACGAATTGCGCCGGGCCGTCAACATCTTCTCGCACTGCAACGAAACCTTCAATCAGAGCTATTCCGCAGCGGAATTGCTCTGCCTCGCGGACGCGCAGATGAGGTCCGGTTGGGACTTCTGCCCGGACGAATGGAACGAGCGCCAGGTGCAGGAGGCCCTCCAAGGGACGGCGCCGCAATGGGTCGAGACCGCGTACCACAACTACGTGGCGCAGTACCTCGACGGGAGCTTGGCGACCGACGAAGAGCTCGCGGATGATGTTGCGAACGAGCTTCGAGCGGCCGGTTTGGATGTCTCGCGGAGGCCGCGGCCAAGCTCCGGCAAGTCCGGCGGGGACGGTGGATCGTGATCGATCGCTTCCCTTTGACGTGGGCGCAAGGGCAGCCCCGTATTCCCGCGTCCGCTCGCAAAAACTCTCGCTTCGACACCCCCCTCAAGCGCGCGGTCGACGACCTCCTCAACGAGCTGGCACTCCTCGGAGCTCGAGACGTCATCATCAGCTCGAACCTCGAACTGAAGCCCAACGGCCTGCCGTACGCCGACAGTCGCGAGCCCTCCGATCCGGCCGTCGCGGTCTACTTCGAACGGTCGAAGCGGCCGTTCGTCATCGCGTGTGACACCTACAAGCGCGTCGTCGACAACGTGCGCGCGGTCGGCATGACCGTCTCTGCGCTGAGGACAATTCAGCGCCACGGCGCCAGCAGCATGCTCGAACAAGCTTTCACCGGTTTCGCCGCGCTGCCGGCGCACGGGATCGAAAAGCCCTGGTGGGAGGTGCTCGGTGTCGCCCAGCACTCGACGATCAACGAGATCCGCGAGGCGTGGATGGAGCTGACGAAGATCCATCATCCGGATCGCGGAGGGTCAACAGAGAGGATGGCGGAGATCAACGCGGCGTATAGCCGAAGCAAGGAGGCAACATGAAAATCGAAGTTCAAGCAGTCTTGTCCGAAGCGCGCGACCTACTCTCGCGGTGTTCGCCTCGTCCGTGGAAGCGGCACGGTGACTACGTCACGGCTCCGAAGGCACCGCTCGACGCTTGGCAGAAGAAGAATCCCAACTTCTACAGGGGCGAGCACCTTGTCTGCGAATCACTCGGCATTGGCGAGAATCAAGCGGACGGAGACCTCATCGCGTGGGCGCCGACGCTCATCGAAGCGCTCTGCATTCTGCTCGAGAAGGAGGCGTCGCGATGAAAGCCGGTCAAAGCCCAGGCAACCCCCAGCTCTCCGCGCTCTGGATCGTCGACCCTCAAGCCGCTGCTCGAAAGGTGGCGATCGTCGTCGCGGGCAGCAAATCGAAAGCTGACGCTGCGAGGACGTTGGGGGTCGGCTTGAAGACGCTCTGGACGTGGCTGAAACGCCCCGAGCTGAAAGAGCTTCGGCCGTGAGAAAGCCCGGCGTCGTGTCGGTCTACTGCCGCGAGGTCACCATGATCCGGTACCGCAAAGGCCCCGGCCGCACCATTGAACGATGGTATGTGACCCTCTCTTTCGGCGGCGTGCACAAGAAGCTCGCGATCTCCAAAGCGGTCGCCGACTGGCTCACGAAATGAGAGGGCTCACCGACGAGCAACATCGCTTCATGTCCGCGACGGTGCGCGGCACTGGAGAGCACTTTCCCGATTGGGACTTGATTTTTAGTCTCCTCGATCGCGGGCTCATCTTCAAGGTCGAGGATGTCATTGTCAATGGGGAGTCTGCTTTCCGCTACAACGCGACCTCGACGGGACGGTTGGCGCTGCTTTGCGACGCCGCCGCGAGAAGTTCGATTTTTGCTTGACGGCCGATTTTAGCTTTGCTAGTAGCACTCTCAAGCGTCGATGGGGACGCTGGTCAAACAAGGAGCCACACATGAAGCACGGCGACATCGAAGGACGCCTCGGGGAGCTGCTCTATGAGCTTTGGGAGTACGGTTACGGTTGTGACGACGTGACGATCAACAAGACAGTCACGGAGACGTCCGGCGGCGCTGATCGCCTCGACTGCTTAGCGGACGCGCTCGTTCGGTACTTCTCGAAGACGCTGAACCCTGAGCTGACAGCCGCTCTGGACAAGATTTTTGCTCTAGCGGTGCAACCGTGAGCAAGCCGTTCGTTCCGAGCCCTCAGCAAGAGGCCATCTTCGCCGACATCGCCGAGGGCGAGGGCCATACGGTTTGTATTTCTCGTGCAGGCAGCGGCAAGACGACAACTTTGATCGAGGGTCTCAAGCACCTTCCGTCTGAGGTCTCTCAAGATGCACTGCTCGTAGCCTTCAACAAGAAGATCGCTCAGGAGCTTGAACAGAGGGCTCCCCGCGGCGTCGCCGTGAGCACTCTGCACTCCTACGGCCTTCGGCAGCTCTCAGCTGCGCTTCCTCAGCGACCCACCGTCGACAAGGACGGCGAAAAGCTCTTCAAGATCCTCTGCGACGCGATCCCGAAGAAGTATTCGGGCGGCGCTGCTAGCCCAATCGGGCCGATCAAGAAGATCGTCAGCATGGCGAAAAGCCAGCTTGCAATGAAACCCGAAGCTATCGACGCGATGATCGACACCTACGACATGGCGCTCCCCGAGAACATCGAGCGGGAGGACGTCGTCAAGATCGTCGGCAAGGCGCTCGATATGTGCCTTGACGATCAGAGCACGGTCGACTTCGACGACATGCCGTGGATGCCCTGCATGCTCAAAATGAGTATGACGACTTACGCTCGGGTTTTCGTGGACGAAGGGCAAGATTTGGCTCCAGTGCAGATCCGGCTCGCGCTCAAGGCTGCGGACCGCGACAGCCGAGTGCTCGTGACGGCGGATGACAGGCAGTCATGTTATGCGTTTCGTGGCGCGGACGCGAACGCGGTCGGAAACATCATTCGAAAGCTCGACGCGAAGACACTAAACCTATCGACGACGTACCGCTGCGCCAAGGCCATCGTTCGCCAGGTTCGGCACATCGTTCCTGACTTCGAGGCCGCTCCGGACGCTCCGGAGGGCATTGTCCGAGAGGCTGACATTGCAGCGGCCGTCGCGGGCGCCGACGCCGGAGACTTCATCGTCAGCCGCTCCAACGCGCCATTGACGCGGCTTTTCTTCAAGTTCGTCAAGGCTGGCAAGCGCGTCGGCATCCAGGGGCGCGACATTGGAGCTCGGCTCAAGGAGATCGTTCTCAAGGCCGACAAGATGGCTCAGGGCAACGTCGAGGTCATGCTGGCCAACGTCCAGGCTTGGAAGGAGAAGGAGGTCAAGCGGCTCGTCGAGAAGAAACGCGACACGACGAGCGTTCGCGACACGGCAGCTTGCATCGACGCGATTGCTGAAGACGCAAGCAGCGTCGATGAAGTGCTCGGGCGCATCGGCCGCATGTTCGAGGACAACCCGGCCGGTGACAAGGGCAAGATCATCCTTGGTACAACGCACGCCGTCAAAGGCCTCGAGCGCGACCGCGTGTGGATGCTCAGAGACACCTATCTTCTTCCGCGGGTCCGACGCGACGCCAAGGGCGATCCAATCAAGGATGAGAAGGGGAGCTGGATCTTCGACGAGCCGGGCATCGAAGATCAGAATCTATTTTACATTTGCTGCACACGTGCTCGTCGAGAGCTAGTCATGGTCTACGGCGCCTACCGATCGGACGAAGAATGAGCGCCTCACGACGAGAGCACGACGCCCGGCCGTCGATGGCCTTCAGCCGAACGGGCCGCCAGGGCGTCTTCGACCGCTTTCTGTTTGTCCCTGGGCTCTACGCGAAAGTCGGCCGGCCGGAGCGCATTCGTGTGCTCTACGACGAGGGCTACGGCTTGACGCGCCTGCTCGACGAGACGTGCACGAGCGAGACGGTTTTGGCCGAAGGGCTCGAGGAGCCGGAGGTCGACTGGACGCTCAGTCAAGAGCAGGTCGAGTGGCTTCACGCGACGCTCGGCAGCCTGCTTGAGCGGTGGGGCGACGGGAGGCTCGAATGAGACCCAAAGTCTTCAAGGACGTTTTCAGCTTCGAGGACGGCCGCGTCACGATCGTTTTTTTCATCGACGAGCCTGAGGTGTTTCAGTTTGATGAAGACCCGATGCTCGAGAAACTTCGTGAGTGCCTTGCGGACCAAGACCCTGTAGTTCGCAACCTCATCAAAAATATCGACGATCTTCGGCGACAGCTCTACGAAGTCAAAGAGATTTTACGAGAAGTCACGAAGCGCTGGATTGCGCTCAAGGAGAAACACTGATGGGCTTACAAATCTCGGCGTCAAACAGCGATCTCTTTCTCAACTGCCAGCGACCCTTCGATCCGGAAGTCGAACTGGACGAGCGCGAAGCCACCGACGCCATGAACTACGGCTCCGCCTTCGCCGAGGTCATGGCCGAGTACAGGCTCCGAGGCAAGCTCCCATCACTCTTCGTTCACAACGTCGCTGCCAAGTGGAAGCTCGACACCGACAGTGAAGGAGACCTCGCCGCCCACACGTCGCGTGCCTACGCCTTATGGAAAGAATGGCAGCTCCAAGGTCCGCTTGATCGCCTCAAGGTCGTCCGCGTCGAGACGCCGATGGCTACTTTTCTCGGAGCGACGAAAGCCACGGCCAAGAAGCTCGCGGTTCAGACCCGAGAGACCAAGCTCGATCTCGAGACCCACCACTACGATCTCGACGCCAACGAGATCGGCGGCACGCCCGACGTCTGTCTTACCTCAGACGACAAGAAGATCCGCGTCGTCTCCGACGACAAGACCGGCGAAGACCGCGCGATGGTCTACAGCAGCCCCAAAGACATGGGGCAGCTCAAGACCCTCGCGCTGATGACCGACGCCACGCACGTCGCGGTTTTTCACTCCCCCCGAAGCGGGGGAAGTGACGCGATTTATCTGGACCCCATCACGCCGAAGGAGCTGGCCGAGCACCACGCGGCGCTCAGGCTAGCTCTCTCGCGAGTCGGCGATGGGAGCATGCGACCTGGCCCCTGGTGCCGCTACTGCCCAGCCAAGTCTTCGTGTCCGACGCAGTACGGTGAGCTGGCCGTTCACACCGGAGCCCTGGTCAAAAAACTGTCGGGCGCGGGCGCCATACAGCTCTCTGACGGAGTCGACCGAGGGCTCTTCGTGCAGACGTGGTCGCAGCTCGAGAAGCTCGCGAAGATCGCCCGAGAGCAGATCAAAGAGGAGGTCGCTGCCGGCGAGGTGTACGAGTGCCCTGACGGGCGCGTGCTGACGCTGACAGAGGTCAAGCGAGAGAATATTTCCCTGAAGAGCATTCGCGAAGCGCTTGGCAAGCCAGCCGGCGAGGCCGAGATCGAACGGCTACGGAAGATGGGCGCGATCAAAGAGATCACGTGGGTCGAAATGAGGGCCAAGTGACCCAGCCGACAATTTTCTGTTTCATCAACGGGCCTAAAGGCCCAGGCGACGTTCTGGTGTCGGCGCTCGCCGAAGACGGAACCTTTCTCGCTGAACACCTGTCTTCGAGTGTTGACTGGGCCAAGCGCGACATCGGGTTTTTGCCGATGGCTGGTCAAGCTTCACCAACGCGCAAGCATGATCTCTACGCGGCACACTACCCCGATGGCTACGAGCTCGAGTGGGTCGACGAGCCCAAGTCACACGCGCGGCTCAACTGCGCGTACAGCAAGCATCTTGAAACTGACGAACCGCTGCCGGTCGACGCGCTCATATGAACCTCTCCGACGCTATCCTCCGTCTAGCCACGTGCGTCGATCACGTCGCGTGGGCGATCTTCCTTCTGGCCGTACTCAATTCGCTCGGAACGTGTGCCTCCTAGCCGACGACCTCTGGAGCCTCCGATGAGCATTCGAGAAATATACTCAAGCGACAAGCCGCATCGAGAGCAACTCAGCATAGATGACGGTCTGGAGCCTGGGAGCCAGATGCTGTTAGGTGAAACGCTTGAAACGCGACAGGGCTTCAAAGCCTCCGTATCTAGTGTCAGATTTATGGGACTTGGGATGCGAATTCGCATCGTTCTGGTGCGCCACGGGCGCTTCATGAAGCACTTTGACATCACGACAGAGCTGCTGAACGAAATCTTGCCGTTTCTAGTACAGGCTGCTCGGCTTGGGAGAACTATTCGTCTTTTCGGGCCCGACACCGATTCAACCATCACGACGTATGCTCAAGCCAAGTCTGAGTGTGACAAAACAAGTAATGAGATCCGCCGCCTAAAAGTTTGGCTTGCTGACGCGAAACTGGCTCGCAAGCATCACCCAGACTTCCACGAAAATATGAACCGCTTGTCGGAACTCAAAACCCACCATCAGGAAGTGCAAACGCTCCTCGGCGAGCTGAGCAGAGCAGAAAAGTCGGCCAAGCACACAGAGCGTGAAAACAACGAATTCAATTTTTTGAAACAAGCCATGAATAACACACTTGACGTTGAAGTGTGTAAACGAGTCTACGAAGAGAAAGAACGACTCCAAGAGGAGAGCCTCCGATGACATTTCGAGCATGGCTGCTGAAACAATCAAAACGTGAAGACTCGGTCGGCGACCTATCGACCGATTTGAAACGAGACATCGAAATCGAAAAGGCACTTGGCCGAAAAGTCAAAATAGCTGATCTATCTCAGCTCGAATCAAGACTTTCGCACTGGAACGCTTGCTCGGGCGCCTTTAGCGCTGCTCGACAGGCATGGCGAGAGTTCAAAGCACTTTCATGAAAACGTCTGATTTGCGAAACTGCGCCGGGGTCGGCCGAGACAAGCTCGAGGCCCGCCTGAAGGAATGTGCCGATCTGCTCGACGTGCTGATCCCTCTCGGCAAAAACGAAGAGTGTTGTGGGCGCCTAGACTGCATCTGCGCCGGGCCGTTCATCGCGATCGAACACTTCGAGCAGTTCGTCCCGTGAAATACGCCGACATCAGCTCCGGGGACGGTTCGTCCGTCGTCAGTCGCCGTGACGATCTGGCTTTTGCGCGACTCAAGGTCGCCGTGAAGAGGAAGGCCGCGGGTATCCTCGGGGTTCGCGTCGCGTACGTTTGCGCCGACGGACTCCGATTCTTCATGTGCGCCGATGGTTATGACACGGAGACGAGGCGCGCTGTCTCGAAGGCCATCGTGGAGATCGAAGACGAACTCGGATGCACGCTCGACGGACACTTCGCCCCTTCGACCGATCCGATCGAAGACTTTACAGTCGCATTCAGCCGCCAATGATGACCCACGAGGCGATGCGCGCCTTTCTCGGAGGCTTCCAAGCCTTTCGCGCCCTGGGCTTTCGCGCGAGCGACATCTACTTCTCGGTCAACCCGAGCGCCCAGCACCGCGGCCGGTTGTCTATTTTCTGCGTGCTCAAGACT
>Ga0209421_1000016_pt1 | contig 15984 bp, 11 predicted proteins | sample BlaSpr_A8_OM2_O2_FD_187977 | JGI IMG/M metagenome (GOLD analysis project Ga0209421, IMG submission 187977) | Forest soil microbial communities from Thunder Bay, Ontario, Canada - Black Spruce, Ontario site 2_A8_OM2_O2 (SPAdes) (version 2) | ecosystem: Environmental > Terrestrial > Soil > Boreal... | reverse complement strand
TTGAGGTCGCGGGCGACGCCTCGCCCGTCCTGCGCGGGAACCTGATCGCCCACAACCAGCGAAACGTGAATTGGAAGGATTCGCCGAAAGACGAGGCGGCGGTCGCGAAGGAGAATCTCGTGATCGAAACGCCGCATCCGCGTGTGCGAGGGGGCAAGTAGATGAATCTCGGCCCCGGCGCGACCTTTGAGCGGTACGCGATCGAAACTCTGCTGGCCGAGACCCGCATGTCGCATGTGTGGGTGGCCATCGACACGGAAACCGGGAAACGGGTGGCCCTCAAGACGATCCGGAAATTCGCGGAGAACGACGACCTTGTCGAGGCCGCGCGCTTCGGAGCCGTGATGCAGCAGATGCTCTCGGAGCGGGACCACCGCGTGGTCAGCGTCAACCGGCACGGAAACGCGGACGGGCACTTCTTCATCGACATGGAGTTCATCGAAGGCCGCGACGTTTCCGAGATTCTCTCCGAGCGTGGCCGCATCGCGCCGGGGTTCGCGGTCCGGATCGCGCTCGAGGTGGCGGAGCTGCTGAACAATCTGAGCAACTTCAACGCGACCATCGACGACAAACAGCTCGGCGCGGCGGTCCACGGCGACCTGAAGCCGAAGAACGTGCGCATCGCGGGCGTGCTGGAGGGAATGTTCGAGGTGAAAGTGCTGGATTTCGGGACCGCGAAAGCGCTCTCGTTTTCGAAGCCCGGCGGAACGCGCGCGCCGGCGTGGAGCCCGGCCTACGCGTCGCCCGAACTGCTCGACCGGCAGGAGATGAACCCGCTCTCGGACCGCTGGGCGCTGGGCGCGATGCTCTACGAGATGGCGGCCGGGCGGGTGCCGTTCGGAGCCGGCAAATCGATCGAGGAGATGGAGAACCAGATCCGGCTGCGGCCGGAGGTGCCTGACCTGGGCGTCGAAGACTGCCCGCCGGCGCTGCACGCCATCATTCAGAAGCTTCTCGATCCCGAGCCCGAGCGCCGCTACCAGAGCGCCAGCGAACTGGTGCTCGATCTGAAGAACTTCCCGGAGATGCCAAAGGTGGCGGGGTATCGGGGCGAGACGGTGCGGTCGAGCGTGCCTCCCTCGAGCGCGACGGCGGAGACCCGGCGGTCGGCAGGGCCCCTGCGCGCAAAGCCCAAGCCGGAGAAGAAAGCGGCGATTCCGAAGACGCCGAGGGAACTCCTGGCGCGCCTGATCGTAGTTCTCATTGTGGCGGGGCTGGCCGTATGGTGGATGGTGCGGGAGAAGGATGCGCTAGCGGCGGCGCAGGCTCTCGAGACCGATCTGGCCGCGGAGAAGGTCAGCGCAGACGAAGCCCGGGCTCGGCTCGACGAACTGAACCACCTCCCTTTCGTGTGGTTCCGAAGCGCAAAAATTCTCGACTCCATGAACCGCGGCTATATCGCCGAGGGGGATGCGATTCTGGTCCGGTTCCGGAGTGGAGCGGTCAGGGCGGCGGAATGGCAAACGGCGCGCCAACTCTACGAACGGGCGTGGGAGAACGATCTGCGCAGCGACGCGATCAAGGGGCGGACGCGCCTGGCGGAGGCGCACCTGAAACGCATCGAGGCGCACGGAGAGAAGAACGCGGATGCGATTGCGGCCTCGGCGAGTTTGTTCGAAGAGTCGGCGAAGCTGCTGCCGCGATCGCCCGACCCGTGGCTGGGAATCGCGATCATCGAGCTGTACAACCGCAAGGACCCTGAGCGGGCCGAGGAAGCCCTGGCGAAGGCGCGCGACCGCAGCTTCGACTTCACGGGCGAGAACCGGTGGGTAGCGATGCTGGCGGAATGCTACCGGCAGCGCGCGGACATCCTGGCAACGGAGGCGCTCAAGATCTCCGGCACTCTGCCCGACCAGGCGCGGGACCGTCTCGAGCGCGCGATCGACTTCGACCAGAAAGCGATCGATCTGTTTGCGAAGATCCCGCTCTACGGCAGTTCGCTGAGTAACATCCAGCAGTGTCGCAGCCGGATCGATCAGCTCCGGGCGCGCCTGGAGCAGATGAAATCTGGGTATCCGTCGTGGCTGAAGCGATTTTTCCACCCCCAGGCGACTGGCAGTTGGCATGAGAGTTACTACAGTATCCGCAAGACCTGACTCCGCCTCGCGGAGGGACGCGCCGGGCCGTTGGCGCGAGACCGTTCTGATGGCGGCCGTCAGCGCGATTCTCGCGGCCGGGTTCTGGCAGGTGCGCGCGTCGCGGCAGATGCCGGTGGGAGTGATGCTGCTCGGCCCAGGCACTCCGGCGGCCGCGATCGCGGCCCGGCTGCCGCATTATCAAGACACGCGGCAGCGCATTCTGATTGCGACGAAGATCGCCGAAGTGGTGCGGCACGCGCCGCCGGACAACGCGGGCCGGCTCGCCGCGATCCGCCTGACGAAGATAGAGGCGATCCGCGGCGGGGTGCTGGCCCTGTATCAGCCGCGGTTCGATCATGCACAGGCGGACCGCATACGGCTGTTCACTCCCGACGAGTTCGCCTCCTACGTCAAACCTGCGTTCGCCGTGCGCACGCCTGGCGATTTCGAGAGTGCATTCCTGCGCTGGTGGGTTCTGCTATTCGGGGCGTTCTGGGCGACGCACCTGCTGTGGGCCGCGATCCGTTTTCAAGGCGACCGCACTCTGCTCGCGGCATTGTTTCTGCTGACGGGAGTGAGCGTCATCCTGATGGTGAGCCTGCGCGATCCGCTGCGCGATTTCCTGACCTTCGCGGATGTTGCGGCCGGCGTCGTGGGCGGGTGCGCGCTGATGGCCGCGGTCACGTGCCTCGATCAGTCGATGCGGCTGCGCAGCCTGGGCGAGCTCAAACCACCGCCCGCGGTGGCGCGCGCGCTCGACCGCGCCAACGACGGCGCACGCTGGATCGCGCGGCACGGCGAGGTTGCGTTGGCTCTCAGTCTGGCGCTCTCGGCCGCGCTGCTTGTGTTCGGGACCGGGCCGGGCGAGAGCGGGGTCAAGGTGCGGCTCTGGTTCTTCCAGCCGGTGGAAGTGGTGCGTCTGCTGCTGGTGCTGTTCCTGGCGTCCTACTTCGCGCGGCGGTGGGAGTTTCTGCGCGAGCTCGAAGAGAAGCGGGTGCGGCTCCCAGTGAGCCTGCCGCGGTTCGATCACGCGCTTCCGGTGATTGTGGCCGTCGGCCTGGCGATCGTGTTCTTCTTCCTGCAGCAGGATCTGGGTCCGGCGCTGGTGCTTTCGGTGCTGTTTCTGTGCCTGTACGCCGTGGCGCGCCGGCGCATCGGGCTGGTTTCGGTGGCCGCCGTGGCGCTGGTCGCGGTGGGCTGGCTGGCCTACACAATCGGGTATCCGCACGTGGTGGTGACGCGCGTCGTCATGTGGCTGGCACCGTGGAATAATGGCGTGCCGCGCGGCGAGCACCTGGTGCAATCGCTATGGGCCTTCGCATCCGGCGGGGTGCGGGGCATGGGATTTGAGGCGGGGCATCCGGAGGCGATTCCGGCGGGCTACACGGACCTGATTCTGTCGGTGGCCGGCGAGGAGCTCGGGTTTCTCGGCGTCGTGGCGCTGGTGGCCGCCTACGCGTGGTTATTCTGGCGCGGCCTCCGTATCGCGCTCGATGCGCGCACGGCCTACGAAGTTTTCCTGGCGCTCGGTCTGACGCTGGCGCTCGCCCTCGAAGCCGCGTTGATCGCGGGCGGGGTTCTCGGCGTCCTGCCGCTGGCCGGCGTGGTGGCGCCCTTCCTGAGTTACGGCGGATCGGCGACGCTGATGAATTTCCTGGCCGTGGCCATGCTGCTGGCGATCTCCGCGCGGCCGCCGCGCAGCGAGCCATACGCGCCATTTCAGATGCCGGTGAAGGCGTTGACCGCGGGCCTGGGGCTATTCGCGTGCATTCTGCTGGCAAAGGCGGCGTGGGTGGGCGTGGCGAAGGCCGATGAGATCGTCGCGGCGGGGACCTTGGTGCTGCGCGAAGACGGTTCGTACGCGGTGGCCTACAATCCGCGCTTGCTCGCGATCGCGCACCTGATTCCGCGCGGAACCATTTTCGACCGCAACGGCCTGCCGCTCGCGACCAACCGCTGGGACGATCTCGAAAAGCACCGCGCCGCGTACGCCGCGCTGGGCGTGAATATCGACGAGGCGTGCTCGCGCGAGGAACGCCGGCATTACCCGTTCGGACCGCCGATGTTCAACCTGATCGGCGACATTCGAACGCGGGTGCGCTGGACGGCGTCAAACGCGGGTTTCGAAGAGCGCGTGTCGCGCACGGTGCTCGAAGGCTTCGACGACCGCGAGACGGTGGAGACGGTCGAGGTGCCGCGATCCGGGCAAAAGGTGCGGGTGGTGCGTTACGACTACGTGGACCTGGTGCCGTTGCTGCGGGCGCGCATGAATCCGGAGAACGCCGCGGTGAAGAAAATGCTCGCGGGCGGCGCGGACGTGCGGATGACGGTGGATGCGCGGTTCCAGATGGAACTCACACGTGCCTTCAGCGACTACCTGCAGGCGAACGGCTGGCGGTCGGGCGCGGTGGCGGTGATCCAGCCGGAGTCGGGCGATCTGCTCGCGGCGGTGAGCGTGCCGCTGGCGGGGGTGGAGGCCGAAGGCGCTCCCGAGGCGATCGATTTCGCGCGCTACGGGCAGTATCCGCCGGGCTCGTCGTTCAAAATGGTGACGGCGATCGCGGCTCTGCGCAAAGATCCCAGCCTGGCGAAGAAGGTGTATCAATGCGTGCGTCTGCCGGACGGCCGGGTGGGAAACACGGTGCGCGGCCGCGTGATTCGCGACGACATTCTAGACCAGCAGCCGCACGGGGCGCCCGATATGATGCAGGCGGTCATCCATTCCTGCAATGCATATTTCGCGCAGCTCGGAACCTATGACGTGGGCGCGAAGGACCTGCTCGATACCGCGGCGCTCTTCAACATCGAGACCGCGACGCCGAACACCGAGAAGCGGCTCAACGAGCGGCTTCCGCAGGCATCCTACGGGCAGGGCGAGGTGGTGGTGACTCCGCTGCGGATGGCGCGCGTGGCGGGCGCGATCGCGACCGGCGGAAAGCTGGTCCCGTTGCGCACCAGGCTCGAGCCGCCGCCGGTGGCCACCGAGCCGTCGCGGGTGCTGCTGGCGCCCGAACTGGCGCGGGAGCTCGAGCAGGCGATGCGCGGCGTGGTGACCTCCGGGACCGGCCGCGAGGCCGCCAAGGGCTCGATCGAGATTGCGGGGAAGACCGGGACGGCAGAGCTGGCGAACGCTCCGGCGCACGCGTGGTTCGCGGGGTTCGCGCCGTACAATCGCGCCCCGGCCGATCGCGTCGCCTTCGCCATCGTGATCGAACACGGCCGCTACGGCGGGCGCGCGGCGGCCCCGTTCGCGGTCCCATTGGCGGAAGCGGCCAGCCGGGTGCGGCTTACCGCGGAGGATGCGCAATGAAGAAGTGGAAGCAGCTTTTGGGCTCCATGACGCCTCAGCAACTCGAGCCGCTGGAGATCCGGCAGGCGATCCTCGATGAGATCGCGGCGCTGGCGCAGCCGCTCGGGGACGGGCGCCGCGGGCTGGTGCATAACCGAATCCTGGTGCGGCTGCGGTGCGCCGATGAGGCTCGGCGTTTGACGATCGATGGCGTTCTGGCAGGAGAGGAAGGTTTTCCATCGGAGGTGGCCCGGTATTTGGCCGAGCGCGGTTGCGCGGTCCCGGCCGGCTTCACGATCGCGACAGAAGCGGGCGAGCCGGTGGCCGGCGCGGCGCGCGAGTACGAGGTGATCGCAAGACGCGAATCTGGGCGCGCGGCCGCGGCGCAGTCACGTGAGCGCATCCGTCCCCGCGCGAAGCTTGTAATGCTGGCCGATGGCGAGCAGATCGAGATCGGCCGCAATCCATTCTTCATCGGGCGCGTCGCGGAGGTTCGCGAGAAGGACCACCGGATCGTGCGCCGCAACCAACTCTCGTTCGGCGACGCGGAAGCCAGCGTCTCGCGCGCGCACGCGCATATCCGCTACTCGCCCGAGACCGGCCAATACCGCATCTTCGACGACCGCAGCGCGCGCGGTACGCGTGTGCTTTCCGACGGCCAGCCGATCGATGTGTCGCCGGGACGCAGCCGAGGGGAACAGCTCCGCTCGGGTGATGAGGTCTACTTCGGCTCCGTGGGGGCGCGGTTCGAGATCTGCGACTAGGGGGCTTCGTTCGGGGCCGAGACCCGCGGACCAAGTCTCAGCGCCGGTGCACCTGGGGATTGAGACGCCCTCAAGCAGCGTCCTCCGCGGACGTCTGTAGTGCTCCCATCCTTGCGGTGGCCGCGCCCACCGGCGCCAGACCGCCCTTGACGCGTGGCCCGAAACGCCGCCCACTGCGCTCGACGGCGCGGGAGGATTCGCGTTCTGTCCCCTATCCTTTGCAGCACAACCGCCGATCTTTACCCAAGGGAACAACGCGTGGAGCGCAATGCGAACGGGTAGCTACGCGGCCGTGCTCGAAAAGTCGGCTCTCAAGCGCCTGGCCCGGCGCTGGCTGGGGACCCCGGACCTGCACTCGCATTTTCGGCTGGCGCCTCTCGTTCGGCACGCCGAGCGGCTGCGGCCCCGCGGGCCGGTTGACTCGCTGGCGGTGTTGGAGTTTGGCTGCGGGGATGGTGTGAACCTGTTCGAACTGGCCGCCCGGATGCCGATCCGCGCCACCGGCTATGACCTCAGCGAGCCTGCGATCCAGCGTGCTCGCAGAATTGCGGACGCCCTCGGGATTTCGACCGTGGAATTCCGGCATGAGGACGCGACCGGCTCGAACCCCGATCGGCGGGCCGACCTGATCCTCCTGATCGACTTTCTGGAGCACATTCCGGAGCCCCAGGCGTTTCTCACCCGGTGCGACGCCTGGCTCAAACCCGGAGGCCAGATCCTGATATCGGTGCCGGCGCCGCGGTACCCGCGGGTCTTCGGCCGGCGTTTTGCGAATGCCATCGGCCACCTGGTGGATGGCTACCAGATCGAGGACCTCGCCGGAATGGCGCCGCCAGGATACCGGTTGATCACCTGGAAGTACAACACGGGAGTCCTGGCGTCCGCTTTGTGCGCCCTTCACTTCCGGCTGTTGGGGCGACTCCGTATGCCGTTGCTTGCTCGCCTGCTGCAAGTGCCTGGCCTGTTGCTGAGCGGCGCCGATTGGATCAACGGCAGGCGGGTATCGAGCTCCGTCTTTGCGGCCTTCGAAAAGCCGTCCGATCACGAGCCCTCACCCCGCTCGGCGGTTCCGCAGTTTTTTACACAGACCACCGCCGCCGTAACTCCAAAGGGGGGGCGAGTGTTTCCGGCGCCGTTCTCAAGCGGTTAGCCTTCCGGATGGCCATAGTCGCATGGCCAATCGCGGCGGCTAATCCAAGATTGTAGCTTTCGCAACCTCCTGGATTATGGCTGCGGAAGGTGGGTATAATCTATATGCCCGCGCGGGGGCATAGAGATGACGACTTTCCTCGACCGGCTTTGGAACGAGGCCAACCGAAGGCTCATCCTGGCGATCAGTGGCACGTCTATCCTCCTGATTGCCCTTCTGGACTGGTGGACCCACCCTCACCTCGCACTGGGACTGCTATATCTGGTGCCTATCGTTCTTTCCGCTCCTTACCTTCCCCGGTGGGTCGTCGTCTGCCTTGGGTTCTCCTGCGCGGCGCTGTCCGAGGCCTTCAGCTATTTGCCGCCGCCGTTCATTCGGTTGTCGTTCGAGGTGGCGGTGATCGCCGGAACCGGGCCGTTTGTCGGAGAGTTGGTCAGAATCCGGCGCCTCGGTGTTGAAGCCCAAGCCAGGTTGAAAGCGCTGGTGGAGACCAGCCCGGCCGCCATTATGAGCGTCGACGAGCGCGGCGTCGTCGAGTTGGCCAATCGCGCGGCCATTGACCTGTTGGCGCCACGCGATGGCCGATTAGTCGGCACACCCGTCACCGCGTTCCTTCCCGATATTCACCATGCCGCCCGCTGGGATGGCGAATCTCCCCGGCTTCGGGCATCCATGGCCTGCCGGGCCCACCGGGGCAATGGGGAGACGTTCTCCGCCACGGTCTGGTTCTCTACGTATAAAGCCGGGTCGAAGCCGTTGCTCGCGGTTATCCTCGCCGAAGCTGCCGAGGCTGATGAAGAGGAGGTGGCCGTGGCGGCGGGCCCCGCCCTCGCTTTGCCGCATCTCCACGCCACGGAACCGCAGGGAAAGGCCCTCTTGAGCGGCCGGGAGGCGCAGGTCATGGGGTTGCTGGTGCAGGGCTTGGCCAACAAGGAAATAGCCGCGCGCATGGCGATTTCGGAAAGCACTGTCAAGAATACCTTTCAGCAACTGTTCGCCAAGACCGGCGTTCGAACCCGCGGCCAGCTCGTCCGCATAGCCATGACGCGCTATCAGGATGAGGTTGGCGCCGGCGGACAATCGAAGGAGTAGCTACTTCCCGTAGCTGCTCGCGATTGGCGTACGCCTCAGGCAAGATCGAGCAGGCGATCCACCTGGGGAGGATGACAGGTCAATCCGCTCCGCCCGCATCGCCGAATAGAGCGCCAGTTTCGCTTCTGTCAGCGCAGGAAGCGCCTCACACGGTCCGCGCTTGAAGGGTGAAGGTTCGGGGATTGCCCGGCGATTCCTCCAGGTAGCCTATCATGGCGGTTTCGAGGGCATCCGCGGCCCGGCCGAGGGCCTCCTCGCGATCGTCGCCTTTGCTGCGCGAGCCCTGTACGGCGCCCCGGCCAGCGCTTGAATCCGGCACTCGCCGGCCTGCGGCCGGAGCAGCCTCCGGAACTCGGCGAACTCCCGCCCGATGGCGCTATACTAGCCCCCGGCATGAACATCGGAGTCCTGCGCGAAAAAGATCCCCATGACCGCCGGGTCGCCCTCACCCCGCCCGTGGTCCGCCAGCTCGTCGAGCGCGGCAATGTGGTCTGGGTCGAGCAAGGCGCCGCCGACGGCGCCATGTTCCGCGACGATGAGTTCATCCGCGCCGGCGCCAGCATCGGCTACTCGCAGGCCGATGTGATCGCCCGCTCGGACCTGATCGCCCGCATCTCCGTCCCCACCACGCGTGAGCTCGATCTGTGCCGGCCGGGGACCGCCGTCATGGCCTTCTACCACATGGCGGTCGCCGGAAAGGCGGTCTTCGAGCGCTTGCTCGACCGCCAGATCACCTCCATCGGCTGCGAGATCATAGAGACCTCCGACGGCCGCCACCCCGTGCTCGCCGCGGCCAGCGAACTGTGCGGCCGCACCGCGATTCCCCTGGCGGCGCACCTTCTGCGCTCCAGCTCCGGCGGCCGCGGAATTCTACTCGGAGGCACGCCCGGCATTCCCCCGGCCCACGTTGTGATTCTGGGCGCCGGTGTCGTGGGAGCCCGCGCTGCCCGCGCGGCCACCGCCTCCGGCGCGCGCGTCACCATCCTCGATACCGACGCCGAGAAGCTGCGCGACCTGGTCGATCACGTTCCCAATATCTCCACCGCGCTTGCCGACCCCGATTCCATCGCCGCCGCGGTCTCGTCGGCCGACGTGGTCATCGGAGCCATCCTGGTCCCCGGCCTGCGAACCCCGCACGTTGTGACCAAGAAGATGGTGGAAGCCATGCAACGCGGCTCGGTGATCATCGACGTCTCCATCGATCAAGGCGGATGCGTCGAAACCAGCCGCCCCACCACCATCGCCGAGCCGGCCTTCGTCTACCACGGCGTGGTGCACTACTGCGTCCCCAACCTGACTGCCGACATCGGCCGCAGCGCCAGCATCGCCCTGGCGCACGCGGTCATGCCGTACCTGCTCCGCCTCGGCGAACTGGGAATCGACGAGGCTTTCCGCCAGTGCCCGCAGCTTGCTCGTGGCGTCTACACCTACCGCGGCCAGTGCGTCCATCACCGGCTCGCGGTTGCCTGGAAAGCCGAGTACCGGCCGCTGGCCGACATTCTGACGGAGGGGGCCTGAGCCATGTACTGGATCGAGAGCTACCGTTCCAAGATCCGCACGGCCGATGAGGCCCTCCAGGCCGTCAAGTCAGGCGACCGCGTCCTGGTTCACCAGGGCTGCTCCGAACCGGAGGCGCTGATCGCCGCTCTGCTGGGCCGCTCTTCCGAGCTCCGTAACGTCGAAATCTTCCATATGGCGACCATGGGCACGGCCGACTATACCCTCCCGCAGTATGAGGGCATTTTCCGTCACTGCGCCATGTTCATCGGCGCCAACGTCCGCCGCGCCGTCCAGGAGGGCCGCGCCGATTACATCCCCATCTTCCTCCACGAAATCGAGAGCCTGTTCCAGACCGGCGTCATCCCCATCGACGTCGCGCTGATCCAGTGCACCCCGCCCGACGACTACGGCTACATGAGCCTGGGCGCCGGCGTTGACGTCACCCTCACCGGCGCAAACTGCGCCCGCCACCTCATCGTCGAAGTCAACGATCAGACGCCCCGCACTCTCGGCGACACGTTCATTCACGTCAGCAAGGCGCACGCCATCGTCGAGGCCTCGCACCCCTTGGCCGAGTACAAGAAGTGCCGGATCACGCCCATCCATCACGCCATCGCGGCCCACGTGGCCGGGCTCATCCCCGACGGCGCCGTGCTGCAGACCGGCATCGGAGGGATTCCCGAAGCGGTGCTGCTGGCGTTGCGCGACCACAAGGACCTGGGCGTTCACAGCGAGATGATCTCCGATGAGCTGATCGACCTGATCGAGCTTGGCGTGGTGAACAACGAGCGCAAGACCATCCACCCGCACAAGGTGATCACGGCCTTCGTCCTCGGAACCCGCAGGCTTTTCAAGTTCATCGACAACAACCCCATCTTCGAGTTCCACCCCACGGCTTACACCAACGATCCATTCGTCATCTCGCAGAACGACCGCATGGTGTCCATCAACTCGGCGCTGGAGGTGGATCTGACCGGCCAGGTCTGCGCCGATTCGGTCGGCAACCTGCCCTACAGCGGCATCGGAGGCCAGGTGGATTTCATTCGCGGCGCCGCCCGCTCGAAGGGCGGAGTCCCCATCATCGCCCTGCCCGCCACCGCCAAAGGCGAAAGCATTTCCCGAATTACTCCCACGCTAAAACCCGGAGCGGGAGTAGTAACATCGCGCGGAGATGTGCATTACGTAGTTACTGAGTTCGGAGTAGCCTACTTACACGGCAAGAACCTTCGCCAGAGAGCCCAAGCCCTGATTTCCATAGCGGAGCCTAAGTTCCGCGACGAACTCGAAGCCGCGGCGCGGACGCTCGGGTACGCCTGACAGGCACGTGGCTTGTGGCCTGTTGATTCAGGCGTGCTGGGGCGGCTTCGGCCCCCGCGTCTCTATAAATGCCTGGAGAGCTTTGGCAGCACTCGGGTACTACCCAAGGTGGCGGAGATTGGACCTCGGAGCGTTCGGAATCTCGAGAATTGGCGCGTGGGCATCGAACTCGTCAAAAGCGTATACGAAGCTACCCGAGGCTGGCCCAAAGAGGAACTGTACGGGCTCACCAATCAAGTCCGCCGCGCTGCCGTCTCGGTGCCAGCAAACCTGGCCGAGGGAATAGGCCGAGGCACCGCAGCCGAGGCCGCGCGATTCGCCCACATCTCTCTGGGTTCCCTCTACGAACTCGACACATTGTTGGAGGTCGGCGAGGCACTCGGGCTTGAGGCAAGCGTTGACCTCCGAGCGAAGGTCGGTCAACTGGCCAGGCAATTCTCAGCCTTCGTTCGACATCAGAGGACGGCAGCCTCCCGAGTCGATCCACAGGCCACAAGCCACAAGCCACCTGCCCTTTAGACGCTAACCACCGCGCACGGGCTCTGCCGGATGATCGCGTATGCGTTCGTGCGCAGGCGTCCGAAAAGGCCCGCCGCCGATCCACGGCCGATCACCAGCAGGTCCGCCTTCCGCTCGGCGGCCAGCCGGCAGATGACCTGCGGAGGATCGCCGCCCTCCACGATCGTCTCCGCCTCGCCGTGCATCTCCTCGAGCAGTTGCGCCAGTTCCTCGCGCGCCGCCGTCGCCAGTTCGTTGGTCAGGCCCTTGTCGAAGTAGTCGCCGGGCCGCGCCTCGATCGCCGGATTCGCGTGCGCCAGCAGAAGCCGGGCGCCGAATTCGGTTGCCATCTGCGCCGCCCAGCACAGGGTCTTGCGGCTCTGCGGTCCCAGGTCCACGGCGCACAGGATGGTGCGGAAGGCGATGGATTCCAGCTCCGGCGTCCCTTCCAGGTGCACGCCCGTCAGCACCGGGCAGTCCGCGTCATGCAGAACCTTGGCGGTTACCGATCCTAGAATGAAGCGCCGGAACGGGCCGTATCCGTGCGTCGGCATGGCGATCAGCCCGGCCTGCTGCTCGTGCGCGAAACTCACGATGCAGCGAGCCGGGTCGCCTTCGAGCAGCACCCGGCTGACGCGTGCGCCGGCCAACTCGGGCGCCAGAAACGTCTCCAGCCGCTCACGCGCCTGCGCGACGCGGCCTTGCATGACCTCATTGGCCACCCCGCCCGCGAACTCCATCTCGCCGAAGTCGTAGCGCAGCGGCTCGACCACGTGGACCATCGCGATCTCAGCCTGAAAACGGGATGCCAGCGCCGCCGCATGCTGAGCGGCCCACAGACAGCGTTCGGAGAAGTCCACCGGCAGCAGAATCTTCGACAGCGGAATCATGGCTCACCTCCGCTGTGGACAGTGTACTGCAAAGCAGGGCTTGTGGCTTGTGGCCTGTGGATCCAGTCACTGCCTCGCCGGCTTCGCGCCGCAACGAATCCAAGCCGCGAAGCGCATGAACCTCGCAAGGGCTCCACGAGCCACAGGCCACAAGCCACGCGCCGCGTCTCCCCGCTATACTGGCCAACAGTGCGCAAAGAACCTGACGATTTCGGCGACGTCGAGCCGGCTCTCATCTACATCGCTCGAAAGCTGAAAGAGGCGCTGGCGCTCGAGTCATTGCTGACCGAGGCGGGCGTCGACTACCTGGTGGAGCCCGATACTTACAGGGGCGGAATCGTTTTCCGCAGCGCGCGCGTGGGCGCGTTCTTCTATGTCGCTCCCGAAGCGGCCGACGCCGCGCGGCAGGTGTTGACCACGAACGGATACCGGCCGCAGGACGAAGAGCGCGGCTCCGGCAGCGCCTGACTATGGAACCGTCCGCGATCACGGACTCGCGTCGTCGTCTCGCGCTCGTGCTTATCGGATTGGTCGGCGCGGCCCTGCTGACCACGCTGTTACTGCTGTTCTTTACCAGAGCCGACGTCGAGGGTTCATCTGGCGTCTTTAGGTTCCACGAGGGTTCTTGGGAGCGCATGCCGGGGTTGGCAGGTCAGGCTCAAAAGGTGAAGACGAGTGAAGGCGGGGCGGTCTGGGTGTCGACCGTCTATCGTAACGGCCTGAGTCGTCTCGAGAGCGGGCACTGGCGGTTCTACAGTGGATCGGAGGTCGGCGCCGACGACTATGCCTCCGCGGGCTTCGCGGTGGACGGGGACGCGCTCTGGGCGGCAGGCGGCAACAGCGTCGTGCGCTTCGAGGGCGGGCGATGGCTCAGGTATCGCGGCACCGGAATCCAGGACGCCGTATCGGTAGCGGCGTCGGGTGGACAGGCCTGGGTCCTCGACATTAGTGGCGCAGTAGCGCACTTCAACGGTCAAACCTGGGGTACGACAAAAGTCGGACTGCCAGACCTGGAATGGGATCGCAGTTCCGTTCGCTGGGCCCGTCTCGCTCGCACTCCGGACGGAGCGCTCTGGCTCGCGTATGGCGGCGTATGGCGCTTCGATGGGACCAACTGGCAGAGCGTTAGCCCAGCCGGGGACAAGCTCAAATGGTCCGCTCTATTCGGCGTGGCCAGGGACCGCTTGTGGTTTGAAGACGGGGACCTCGTCGAGACCGTTTCGATCGATCGCGCCGTCTGGAGCCGATACACACCCGCGGATATCGGTCTGCCAAGTTCGACGAGAGCCGCCGCTGTCGCGCAAGGTGCCGACGTGACTTGGCTCGCGACCTCGGCAGGATTAGTCGTCTTCGACGGCACGCGATGGCAGCGCGTGCCACCGCCAGAGCCCGGCGCAGTAAGGATCACGAGTGTCGCCGCAGGCCCACGCGGATCCGTCTGGGTGGTGGCCACGCGAGAGGCCCGCGGTCTGAGTCACTTCGCCGGACCCACCGCTGGCCTCATCATCTGGGCCGCCGCCCTTTGGATCATGATCGCTGTACTCCGCCGGCAAGCGCCTGCCCGGTAATAAGTGCTCGCACATGTTACGCGAACTCCCTAGCCCTTCCGCCGCGATAAGAAGTAACACGCCTGTTTTCATCCACCTTCGGAATTGGCTCCAAAGGTGCCTCTTACAGGACAAGGCGGCCGGAATTACCGCCCGCAAGTAAGTGCGGTGGAACGACCACCTAAGAGAGGGAGAACCATGTCTATCAATGTGCCCGATGAATCGTCTGAAGCGCCGGTGAGATACTCGCGAGCGCCTTTGCACCCGGCCTGGTACGCGGCGATCGTGTTGTCGCTGGCCGCCTGCGTCTACTTCGCTTTCGCGACGCAGCACCTTCACCAGACCACGGCGCAGCTCCAGGATTCCCTGAAGGCCGAGAGCGCCAGGGCAGACCAGAACGCAACCGCGGCTGCCGACAACCGCCAGCAGATCGAAGCGCTCTCCACGGAGGCGCAGAAATCGCTTGCCGCCGCTCTAGATCAAGCCCGTTCGGAAGCGCACCGAAGTTCCGCGCGAGTCGCCACCACCCTGGGGGCCAGGCTCGAGGCTGAGCGGCAGCAGCAGCAACAGGAGGCCGGTCAGTTGGCCGATCTCAAAGACGCCACTACGACCACCAATTCGAAAATCGACCAGGTCAGCGGCGATGTCGTCAGCGTAAAAGCCGACGTCGCTTCTACTCAATCGAAGCTCGAAGCGACCGGCTCCGACCTCAAGAGGGTCATGGGAGATATGGGCGTCATGAGTGGCTTGGTGGCCACTAACTCGGGCGGACTGGCCGAGCTGCGAGCCATGGGAGAGCGTAACTACTTCGAGTTCGATATCCGCAAGAACTCCGCCCCGGCCAAGGTCGGCGACATCAGTGTCTCGATCCGCAAAACGGATCCCAAGCGGAACCGATTCACGATCAGTGTGCTTGCCGACGACAAGGTCGTGGAGAAGAGAGACCGCACCATCAACGAGCCGGTGCAGTTCTATGTCGCTCGCAACCGCCAGCCCTACGAGATCGTGGTAAACGAAGTCAAGAAAGACGAGGTGGTCGGCTATCTCGCCACGCCGAAAGTCAGCGTAGCCCGCCGTTAAAGGGGGCCGGCCCCCGATGAACGTGGATACCCGCAAATCTGCGTTCATCGGGGGCGCCGTGTTTGGCTGACGGCGCACCCTTATCGCTTCCCTCGAGGCCGCTGGTGCCGCTAATCTGGAGGCATGAGGGTTCTCGTGATTGGCGGAACCGGCTTCATTGGCCCTCATCTCGTGCGTGAGCTTTCCCGGATGGGCCACTCCGTTTCGGTCTTCCATCGCGGCAACACGCCGGCCGAGTTGCCCGCCGAGTCGATCCTTGGCGAGCGCCGGGATCTGGCCGGGCTGCGGCCGAAAGCCGACGTGGTCATCGATCTGATTCTCAGCTCCGGCGCGCAGGCGGAGTCGTTGATGAGAGCATTCCGTGGCGTTGCCGGACGTGTGGTGGCAGCCAGCAGCATGGACGTATATCGCGCCTGCGGGGTGCTTCACGGAAGCGAAGAGGGCCCGCTTGAGCCAGTGCCCCTGACCGAGGATTCTCCGCTCCGGACCAGATTGCGGACGTATTCTCCGGCACAAGTAAGAATGCTCCAACAAGTGTTCGGCTGGCTTGACGACGACTACGACAAGATTCCGGTCGAGCGCGCCGTGTTGACCGATCCCGAGCTGCCGGGCACGGTGCTCCGCCTGCCGATGATCTATGGTCCCGGCGATCTTTTGCATCGATTCCACCCGGTGCTGAAGCGAATCGACGACGGCCGGCGCCAGATCCTGTTTGAGCAGGGTTGGGCCGCGTGGCGCTCGCCGCGAGGATACGTCGAGAACGTGGCGGCGGCGCTGGC
>Ga0209421_1000015_pt1 | contig 16558 bp, 14 predicted proteins | sample BlaSpr_A8_OM2_O2_FD_187977 | JGI IMG/M metagenome (GOLD analysis project Ga0209421, IMG submission 187977) | Forest soil microbial communities from Thunder Bay, Ontario, Canada - Black Spruce, Ontario site 2_A8_OM2_O2 (SPAdes) (version 2) | ecosystem: Environmental > Terrestrial > Soil > Boreal... | reverse complement strand
AAAACCTTGGTTTTTAACTGGTTTTGCAGATGCTGAAAGTTGTTTTTCTATTAAAATACAAGCAAATGCTAAATTAAAAACTAAATGAAGAGTTAGACCAGTATTTTCTATTACTTTACATATCAAAGATCTAGCCTTATTAGAATCTATAAAAAACTATTTAGGTGTAGGAAATATAAGCAAAAGTGGAAAAAAAGCGGTAATGTTTGCAGTAGATTCTATCAAAGAAATACCTATAATCATAAATCATTTTGATCAATATCCTTTAATTACACAAAAACTTTCAGATTACTTGATATTTAAACAATGTTTTAATATTATTAAGCAAGGTAATCATTTAACAGAAATAGGTTTATTAGAAATAATAGCTCTAAAAAGTAATTTAAATTTAGGATTACCTGTTAAGGTAAAGGAAGCTTTTCCGAATGTTCCTGAAGTTAAGAAGTTAGAATACAAGTTTAATGGTATACCTAATCCTTTTTGGATATCAGGTTTTACTAGCGGTGAAGGTTCTTTTCATATTTTATCTATAAATTCCAATCTTGCAAAACAGGAACTATTTGCAAGATTTAGTATACATTTACATATTAGAGACTTAGAAGTTTTACAAGGAATTTCTACTTATTTTAAGGAAGATTTTGCCAAAAAATTAAGTATCACTGATAAAAGTGCTCAACTGCAAATATCTAAAATTTCTGTTATTAACAATATAATTATACCTTTTTTTAATAAACACCCTTTATTAGGGATGAAAAGGTTGGATTTTATAGATTTTTGTAAAATATCTGACATCTTAAAAACTAAAGAATATCTAACTTCTAAATCAGTGTACAATCAAATAATAGAAATAAAATCAGGTATGAATCTAAATAGAAAATAGTAGTGTTAAATATATTTCTCACACATTTTATTAAATTGTATGATAAATTTGAAAAGCCGTGTTAAATGTGGTCCGGTATCAATAATTTAACGATGGGTTCACTGTCTCTACAACTTGCTCAGTGAAATTGAATTGCTGGTGCAGATGCCAGCTACCAACAGGGGGACGGGAAGACCCTATGCAGCTTCTACTGTAGTTAGTTATCACATTGATCTACAACAACTCTGGTTAATAGTGATTAGGGATGTCGATAGACAAAAAGTGGAAAACCTTAAGACTAGAGTTGGGTCGATGTTTACCTTATAAATAAATTATTATTAATTTAGAAAAAAAAAGGGAGAGTTGACTAATTGGCAGTTTGACTGGGGCGGTCGTCTTTAATAAAGTAGCAAAGTACATCCAAATATTTAAAAAAAAAACTTAAAATATCATTTCAATTAAATTTTATTATAATTTATTTAAATATATGATATTAATACAAAAACCAATTTGGTAAGAATTATTTAACAATCTCACTTTACAAACTAAAAATTTTAAAAGGTATAGCTAGAAATTGAATGGAGATCAATTAACCAGTGAACGGTTATGTAGGGCGCAATGGCGGTAAGCATGCTTAACTGAAAGACTTAGAAGTCGCACAGATACGTAAGTAGGGCATAGTGACCCCTCGCTATATTATGGAATAGACGGGGATCAATCGATAAAAGTTACGCTAGGGATAACAGGTTAATAGCCGACGAGAGTACACATTGTCTCGGCTGTTTGACACCTCGATGTCGACTCATCCTATCCTCCGGGGGAAAAATCTTGGAAGGGTTCGGCTGTTCGCCGATTAAAAGGGTACGTGAGTTGGGTTTAATACGACGTGAGTCAGTATTGACCCTATCTTCTGTTGGGAAAAATAGTAAACAGGGGCAGACCTTCTAGTACGAAAGGACCAATAGGCTGTGTTTCTCTAGTGTACCAATTGTCCAAATTTGTAACCCATTTGTATTTTCAAGGTATTTATCTTGGATTAAGAAAGAGATTTCTATAAATGAGATTCTTAATTGAATTCGAAGGCAAAAGTAAAAGGATATTATGAATTATTTAGTTGCATTAGTACGGCATAGTTGGGTAGCCACAAACATAATAGATAAATGCTGAATGAATATAAAGCAAGAATCTAACCCCTAGATACTATAATCGGATCCGATCTTTTTGTTTTTTTTTAATATTACTATATTGTACTATAATATTATATAATAAAAAGTACTGTTAATTCCAGTATTATCTAACTAATTTATACTTATTAAAATTTTAGTTTTATTTTATTAATAAAATATTAATTAAATAAAATTAATTAAAGAACGGTATAGGAAAAAGATTATAAGATCCGTTTAATTAAGAAATAGAACATTTCTAGATAGGATGCGAATGTAATTTACTGAGAAGTATTTAGTTTAGCATTACTAATTTATTGAAGACTTGATGTTAAAGGTTAGTCATAAAAATTTTATTTAAAATTAATCCATTAGTTTATATTATCTTAATTTATATTAAATTATCATATATAATTAAAATAGCGGATTAAAGTAAAAACTTTTATTAATTATTTAATTATTTATTAAATTATTTATTTAATACTTTTTAATTTATTAAATTATATTATTTTTGTTTTTTAATTTATTAAATTATATTATTTTTGTTTTTTAATAGTTACTTTATATTTTACAAGTGAACGTAGTAATTTAAATATAAGTACTTTTAGAAATATACTAGGAATAATCTTAAAATTAAATAAAAAATCTTTTTTTTTTTAGAGGATAAACATTTCAAAAAATATATTAGTAAAATCTTAATCTAAATAAATTAATAAAAAGAAAAAAAAAGATAAATAATTAGGCTGAAGGTAAATTATTTAAAGTAGATAAAATTTATTTAAGTAAAATTATACTTTGTATAATAAATATTTTATTAATAATCTAAGTAAAATTATTTTATTTTATTCTATTTATATTATTTTAGTAAATACTTGCAGATGTTTTAAATATAATAAATTATGTTTTTTTAAAATATTTATTTTTAATTACATTAATCTGTGATATAAATTTAATAAGATATGTTTGAAATTTTACATTTATTTCATTTTATAATATAATATTAAAAGTATAATTAAATATTGTATTGTTAAACAATAGAATAAACAAGTAAACAAATAAATAAGAAAAAATTAAATAAACAAACATGTTGTTCTACAGTAAGAGTAGTTAAAATTTTTTATAGTTAATATAAAAATCATTTAAAAAAGAAAATATATTATTTTCAACAATATTATTAGAAGATAATTGATTACTTGTTTCACTAATAATCTCGGTTACCTTTGATTGAACTATTTTTAAATTAAAGCCAATGTAGCAAAAATAAAAAGTTCTTTTAGTTTAATTAGGTAAAACAATATTCTCCTAAAATATAAATATTAGTTCTAGTCTAATAAAGAATCAAAAAATAAAACACTTATTAATTTAAAAGTACATAAGAAAATAAAAAATATTTAATAAATTACTTTTATAATAATATAAGAATATATTAAAAGTATCTCGTCACAGTGTTAAACAAAGATAATTTTATATAATTTTATCTATACAAATAAGCATAGATAATCTATCTTTTTTTTTACTATAAGTAAAAAGTCTTAGTTTATTACTAAGAATATTAAAAAAAACAAAAACAATAAAACAAAAACAAAAACATGAACAAATCTATACTCAATAGCAATTTTATAAGTATTTATGAAACATTTAAAAATTTAATAAGATTATTTATTATTTCATTTAAAATTAATAACTTAAATAATAATAATAATTTATATTTTACTTTATTATTTATAATTTGTTTACTAGCTTCAATTTTTATTAGAAGTAATTTAATAACTGATGATTTATTATTAATATTTTATTCAATAATAACAGTATATTTTTATATTTTTTTATTAATTGGATTAATTTATTTATCATTAATTTATATAACTATTCTAATTATTCGTTTATTAAAAAGAATCTTTTATAGTTATAAAAATATATATCAATTTATAATTTATTATAAAAATGGTACAAAAGATATTAATACTATTATCAGTTTTTATTATATTCAAAATATATTTTTTATTTCATTATCTTTATTTATAGTTTATAATATATTAAATAAGTTATATTATTTATTAAATCAGAATATTAATTTAACTATTTTTACATTAACTAGTGTAATTTTTATGATTATTCTAATTTATTATTTAATTCATTAACAATTTCATGATTTAGATTACAATGCATTAAAATTGTAGATATTTTATCATTAATTTTAATTATAGTTTTAACAATTCTACAACAAGTGTAAAGATTTAAATCTTTATTTAAAACATTAATTGTTTCTATTAAATCTTGTTTTCTACCAAAGTATCCATACAATTGATTAAGATGCAATTTAGCAATAAATCTAATAGCTCCAGCAGCGTATTTATTTTTTGAGAAGAAATGATCAATATATTTAGAGAATAAATCAATTTTACTAAATTCGTATCCTTTAATTAAAGTTAATTTATATCCTAATTTTTGTACAGCTTTCAACTCTTCGCTGAAATATACACCAATTCAAATTCCTGTTGGATATATTGTTTTATCCTCATGTTTATAAGGTAATACTGGTCTTAACATGTTTTTAGGACAATGTATTTGAACTAAAGCAAAACCAAAGAAATCCAATAAATTAATATTAGACATATCATTGTAAAATTTAATAATTTCAAATGGCATAAGATTAGACATAACGTGAGGTATAAAGAGTTAACATCGTAATATTTACCATTTGTCATATAGGCTTTATAATAATCTGTTCCACTCCCAAAATATCCTTTTCTAACAAAATTATCAATATGACCTTTAATGTAGGTATATTAATTTCTTGAAACTTATTTCTATAAATTTTTAAAGATAAGGTTGATGTTGAATAAATTGTTGTTATATCCACTTGATAATCTATCATATAAATTTTTTGTGTTTGTTCTAAAGCTTGATATAAAGCTGTAGAATCTTGTATTGAATAATTTATAAATTCTTTCAATAACTCAGGATTATTAAATAAGTTTAAATTATTAAATTTAATATTATAACTGGATAATTTACCATCAACTCCAAAAATTTTACACAAGTCATTTAATGATACAGGAAATATTCTAAACGAGTCTTTCCAAAATATATTATTATTTAAAGAAATTTGTATAAATTTATTTTTATCATCTATAATCGTAGAAATATTTTCAGGTTGGGCATAATTAGATAAATATTTATAAATATATAACCCTTCAAATGAACCCAAGTTATGCTCAAATATTACTCCATTAAAATTATTTGTTAAATAATTAAAGAAGTCATTTCACAACTTATTAATAGATAATTCGATATTATTAATTGAATCTAATATAAATATTTTACAATCTTTATTAGGTAATTGTATAGATATAGCCACAGGTATTTGTTTACCATTAAATACCATAGTTTCAATATCCATAGTTGCAAAATAACTTGGTGTGAATATTTTATCATTTAAAGGGGTAAAATTATTTAAACTTATATTATTTTTAGATACTACTCTTGAGGTGTAGATATTTCGTATTTGAGTTTTAACGCTCTGATTGCCGGGCTTATAATTCTTAATAGTTGATGAAGTAATTTTAATGTTTTTATTTGCTAAAGAATCCATATTCCAAACTAATACTTTAAATCTTTGAACATTATCAATTTGATAACCATGTTTAAGATGCGTAGTTAAAATATCCTTAACTTTATTATAATATTGTTCAAAAGTAGTATTATTGGTTATTAATATATTATGATTATAGTTAAATTCATCTTCACCTACAATAGCAGATACAATTATTACTTTATATTTACCAAAATTTATAAATGTTTCATCATTCATTAAAGTATTATATATCCCTCTTAATACTTCTTTATGATTTAACAAATTATTATTAGTTATTAAATATTGATAATATCTCCCAGTATCATTATTAATTATTGAATAAAATTTTAAATTTTTATTTTTAGTTATTTATTGTTTTATTCCTAATCAGGAATAAGTTATAAATTATTAATTATAATTAAAAGAGTGTATAACTTAAATCTTTATATATGTTAGACGCTATCTGTTATAAAAATATAATATATTTAAAATGTTAGCAGCAGCAAAATACATAGGAGCAGGTTTAGCTTGCTCAGGATTAATCGGAGCTGGAGCCGGTATCGGTTTAATCTTCTCTTCATTAATCGCTTCTACAGCTAGAAATCCTCAAATAAGAGGACAATTATTTACTTTTGCTATCCTTGGTTTCGCTTTAGCTGAAGCTACAGGATTATTCTCTTTAATGATTGCTTTCTTATTACTTTATTCATAATTAATATGAATGAGAATTCTATAAATTTTACTAATTAACATAACCCCCTTTTTTTAAGAAAAATATAATTTATGTAACAATAAATTGACTTGCAAATTTATTAAAATTTAGCTTTATAGACTAGACGTAATGCACAAGTTAATAAACAGTGATGATATAGTCCAAATACATATATTATATATATTAAAATAAAATAGTATAACTTAATAATAATTTAATATAAGATACTTTAATATAAAATATATAAAATAATAAAAATAACTTAAAAATATAAAAAGAATATAAATAATAAAAAATAATTAAAAAAAAAAAAATAATTAAAAAGAATAAAAAGAATAAAATATAATTAAATATAGTATAGTAAAAACAAAAATTAGAATATGTTTTAATAGAATCGTATTTATTAAAAGTATAGAATAATCAATTTATTCTAAGTTAAGCAACCAACCTTGAACGTTACTACGTTTTTATTTGATCTATTACTAGTATATAATTTATTTTAAAATTAATATTAAATAATATTAATTAATAAAATGAAACAATCCATTTGATCGATAATATTTAATTAATAATAGTTAATCTATACCTTGGTGTTAAAAATTAAAAATAAAATTATTTAAACAAAAAATATTTAATAATTATGAATACTATTAATTTAAGAAGTCAATTTCAATATTTTCCTTTTCATCTGGTTGAACCTTCTCCTTGGCCTATTTTAGTTAGTTTTTCTTTACTAAGTATGGCTATTGGAGCAGTTATGTACATTCACGGTTTTGCTAATGGTGGTTTATTATTAAACTTAGGTTTTGTATTAACTGCCTCTGGAATGGCTCTTTGGTTCCGAGATGTAATAACTGAAGGTACATTACTAGGTTGCCATACAAAAGAAGTTAAAAGCGGTCTAATTATAGGTGTAGTTCTTTTTATTGTAAGTGAAGTTTTTGCCTTTTTATCTATTTTCTGGGCATTTTTTCATTCTAGTTTAACTCCTGCAATAGAAATAGGAGGATCTTGGCCTCCTTTAGGAATAACACCTTTAGATGCTTTTGCAATCCCATTACTTAATACCTTTTTATTATTATCATCAGGTGCTTTTGTTACTTACGGGCATCATGCATTAATAGCAGGTAATAGAAAAGGGGCTATTATAGGAACATTTCTTACAATTATTTTGGCAGTTATTTTTACAGCTTTACAATATTATGAATATTCTGAAGCAGCATTCACAATGTCGGATGGTGTTTACGGATCAGCATTTTATGCTTCAACAGGTTTACATGGGTTAACGTTAGCCCCTATCAATCTAAAAACAAAAATATTTTCTTTATATGTTAAGAAAATTCACTATTATCGCGAGATGTTTAACCAAAATACAATAAAAAAATCATATTATTATAATAGCTTTCTTAAGACTAAATTTTCTAATTCTACGTTGACTAATTCTGCTAAAACCTTGGCTGTAGGAGAAAAAGGATTATTAATTAATATAAAAAATAAAACTTTTAAAATAAATAAAACATTTTTAGAATGGTTAGTAGGTTTTGTAGATGCTGAAGGAAATTTTAACATAAGTTTACGAAATTTTAAAGTTAATAAGTATAATAGTCTTATTTTAACTTTCCAAATTGGTCTGCATATTGATGATTTAAAGGTACTAAATCTTATAAAAACTAATTTACAGTGTGGACATATCTCTATTTCAGGAAATAAGTGTAATTATTTTGTAAATGACCAAATTTCATTAATTAATATTATTTTACCCATTTTTAATTATTTTAAATTAAATAGTTCAAAATATTTTCAGTTCTTAGTCTTTGAAAAAGCTATTAAATTAATTATTACTAAAAATCATTTAACTTCAGAGGGTAAGTTAGAAATGATTAAATATTATCATTTAATTAAAAACCCATTTAACGAAAAAGAGATTTCAAGAGTACCTTTACAAATTAGTGATAATTGGTTAGGTGGTTTTATAGATGGTGATGGTTGCTTTTCAGCTACTAAAAATGGGCCTAGATTAAGATTTGAGAACCACATTAAAGAATTATATTTATTTAAGGGTATAATAAATTACTTAAAATCAGGAACAGTATTTACAAGTAGAGGTAGAGATAATTTAAAAAACTCTAATCCTACAGTAACTTTAGAATATACCAATATTAATTTTTTAAAAAATGTTATTTTACCTATCTTTGCAAAAAAAGAGGATGAATTTAATATTTTAAAAAGTAAAAAATTATTAGATTTTAATGATTGGTCTATTTTGGTTAATTTATTTTATTACGGTTATCATAGATTATCTGAAGGTAAAATTATAATTAATAAAATAATAAATCGTTGGAATAATTTTAGACTTTCCACTTTTCCTAATAAATTAGAAATTAATAATTTTATTTCTTTTGATAAAGAATTACAATCTCTTCTTTCTTTACCCTCTCCATACGAAATTAAAAATGGAGTTAGATATTTAAGAGATACAGATAAATTAGTATCTGAAAAATTAAAAATTATTGCTATAAATGAACTTAATAATTATTTTTTATTTTCTAGCATTAGTGAATGTAGTAAAACATTAAAAATGGATAGATCTAAAATAAAAAATAGCCTGATTACTGGTGAAAATTATAAAAATTATTATTTCAAATTTATGAATTAAATTATTCATAAGGCTAATAGTAGTATTAATACAGTAAAATTATTCTTTATTTTATCATTTTTCCAAATATTTCTTTAAATTCTGTAAGGTCTGTATTTCTATAAATGGCTAATCAGGAGGTAGATAAGGGATATAAAATATTTTAGTTTAAAATTGTTTGACAGAAAAGAGGGATAATTGCATAAACTCCTTAAATATTAAGTTTATAATATTTGCTTTATTTTAAGGAAAATTTGCAGCCAAGCACATATTAAATATAAAAAAAAATTAATAGTATTCCTAATAATCTTTAAAATTTTATTGAATAAAAAAAAAAAGTATTATTAATAGGATAATATGTGAAGGTTCAACGACTAGTTGGTGAGTTTCATATTTACAATAATCTAACCACGAAAACCCTCCAATATATTTTTTCTTTTTGATTTATATATTGATGACATAGTCTGAACAACAGCGAAAGCTGTTGAAATAAAGGTTAAATACTTTATGATAACAAAATTGTACATGTAATTGTTGGAACAATATTTATTTTAGTTGGTTTCATTAGAATTATAAATTATCATTTAACTGATACACACCATCAAGGACACGAAGCTGGTATATTATATTGGCATTTCGTTGATGTAGTATGGCTATTTTTATTTCTGGCTGTATATTTCTGGGGTGGTGCTTAGTTATAATTTAAATATTTAAATTAGATTATCTCTACGATCAGCTCCTATATGTATAGTTATTAACTTTAAAAATAGAATACATTTTATATTATAAAAATTATAGTTATAATTTAACAGAATTAGTAACATAAATTAAATTGATTAAAAAAAAAATAACAAACAAGATAGTAATATATACTTTATTATTATTATAAATATATTTTTAAATATATATTTATATTAATATATACCTCAATTATTACAGGAACTTTCAGGTTTTTACAATAATAATTAACTATGAATCTTTCATTATTCTTATTTTTAATAGGTATTTTAGGTTTTATTTTAAATAGAAAAAATATTATCTTAATGATTATTGCCATAGAAATAATGTTACTAGCTGTTACATTATTAGTATTAATAAGCTCATTCGGGTTTGATGATAATGTAGGGCAAACTTTTAGCATTTACATAATATCTATTGCTGGTGCTGAATCAGTTATAGGTTTAAGTATTCTTGTAGCTTTTTATAGATTAAGAGGAAATATTTCACTAAGAACATAATGTATCTTTCAATTTTAATTTTACCTTTATTAGGTTCTATTGTATCAGGTTTCATGGGGCGAAAAATTGGTGTTACAGGAGCACATCTTATAACATGTACTTGTTTAATTTTAGCTTCTTTATTAGCAACAGTAGCTTTTTATGAAGTAGGTATATGTGGTTCACCTGTTTCAATTAATTTAGTAAGCTGGATTGATTCTGAATTTATGTCTATATCTTGGGAATTTTTATTTGATCAATTAACTGTTTCAATGTTTATTCCTGTTCTTTATATTTCATCTTTAATTCATATATTTTCTACAGATTATATGTCTGCAGATCCTCACAACCAAAGATTTTTCTCATATCTTTCACTATTCACTTTTTTTATGTTATTATTAGTTTCTGGTGCTAATTATTTTGTTATGTTTGTAGGTTTAATTTTCCTGGCCTAAAGTACTTTATTTGAATAGTACGATAATACTACTATATGCTGGAACCTTTATATTAAATCATAACCTTAACTACTTAGATAATACTAAGGACCATTGCCTTGCCATGTTGGTCTACACGTACGTGTCTGGGCCCAGGCAATGGTTGAAAGGTAAAATAATGATTTTAAAAACAACCAGCAGGAAAATCTCAATTTATAATTTTATATTATTAAGGTGACCTCAGAGATTCTACGTAGTAAGGGTAAGCACCCTAAGATAGATTCCATAATTTTATTATTTAAGATTAATATAAGACATTCAGCTAGAAAACGTAGGGCTTTTAAGTTTAATATTAGTTACTACTAGAAAAATCACTACAAAGGCTACGCCAGAAAACCCTAAAAAACCAAGAAAACAGGCTAATTCAGATAATCCTTTAACATTAACTGATTATCTGAAACAAGCCTTAATTGGTCTTACTTTAGGAGATGTTTCATTAGAAAAAGCCACTAACAATAGTAATATCAGATTACGGTTTGATCAGAGTATCTCTATTTATTCTGAGTATATCTACTTTTATACGAACTTTTTAAGGTTTACACTTTAAGTCCATCTAAATCTACTAATAGAAAACCGGACAGTCGAACAGGTAAAATTTATAATAGTCTTATATTTAAGACTAGAATGTTACCTTGTTTTAATTATTTATGGGAATTATTTTACATAGATAAGGTTAAAACTGTACCTTTAAATATAGGAGATCTATTAACAGAAGTAGGATTAGCTTTTTGGATAATGGATGACGGTGGTTTAGGCTCAAACGGTACTTTAAATCTTCATACAGATAGTTTTACTTTAAGTGAAGTTAACTTATTAATAGAAGTGTTGAAACGTAATTTTAATATAGATAGCCGGAAATCCTTAAAAAGACCAGGGCAATGGATTATTGTTATACCAAAAAAAAGAAGTACTAAAGTAGCGGAATTAACTATTGGTTATATGCATCCTTCTATGTTTTATAAAATAGGTAAATAGGTTTTTAACTGCTGTTTGTCTCTATTATTTTTTTTTTATATTATCTACCGTGGGAAGGTATCGGAATAGTTTCTTATTTATTAATTAACTTCTGGTTTACTAGAATACAAGCAAATAAAGCAGCAATACTAGCTTTAACTATGAATAGAGTAGGTGATATGGGATTAAGTATTGGATTTTTTGCAATGTTTGCATTATTTGGATCTTTAGATTATGCTACAATTTTTAGTATTGCACCTTTCGTAAACGAAACAGCTATAACTATTATTGCCTTATTATTACTTTCCGGAGCTATGGCTAAATCTGCACAAATACCTTTACATAGTTGGTTGCCTGGTAGTATGGAAGGTCCTACTCCAGTTTCAGCATTAATCCATGCGGCTACACTAGTTACTGCCGGATTATATTTATTACTTAGATCGTCGCCATTATTAGAATTTAGTTCAACTGCTTTATTAGTTATTACTTTAGTTGGTGCTACTACTGCTTTCTTTGCTGCTACTTGTGGTCTAGTACAAAATGATTTAAAAAGAATTATTGCTATGTCTACAATTTCACAGCTTGGTTATATGGTAATGGCTGTAGGTTTATCTCAATATAATGTAGCTTTAATGCATGTTGTTAACCATGCTTTCTTTAAAGCATTATTATTCTTAGGTGCTGGTGCAGTAATACATAGTTTTGCTGATCAACAAGATGTAAGACGGATGGGAGGTTTAATTAACTTCTTACCGTTTACTTATTCAATAATGTTAGTAGGTACTTTATCATTACTAGCTACTCCTTGGTTGACAGGATTTTATAGTAAAGATCTAATAATTGAATTAGCTTATAGTCAATTTAGTTTTAGTGGTACATATGCATATCTTTTAGGAAGTATGACTGCAGGTTTAACTGCCTTTTATTCTTTCAGATTAATAAGCCTTGTATTTTTAACAATACCTAATGGTTCTCGAATAGTTTATTTAAATTCTCATGAAGCTAATTTATCAGTAATTATACCTTTATTTATTTTAGCTTTATTTAGTATCTTTTTTGGATATGTATTTTCAGATTTATTTGTAGGAGTAGGTTCTGATTTCTTCGGGAATTCTTTATTTATTCATCCTAATAATATATCTATGATTGAAGCTGAATTTAGTTTACCTTTAATTATTAAATTATTACCTCTTATATTGACTTTAATGGGAACTATTTTAGCTATTTTATTATATCATAAAAATCCAGATTTTATTATTAATTTAACTGAAACTTCATTAGGACGAAAAATTTATACTTTTTTAAATAATAAATATTTATTTGATGTAATTTATAATCATTATATTGTTAAAAGTGGTTTAAAACTTGGTAATATAATATCTAAAATATTTGATAGAGGTGTAATAGAACTTGTTGGACCTTATGGTTTATCCTCTAGTTTAACTGAAACAGGGATAGGTATCTCTAAATTAGATACTGGAATAGTAACTACTTATTCACTTTATATTACTTTAGGTCTACTATCATTATTATTCTTAGTATTTGCACCTATATTAATTGAAACATCTTTATTAAGTGAAATTAGATTAGTAATTATATATTTTGCTACTTTAGTTATAGTATTAATTCCATCAAATTCTATTATAGAAAATAAATAGTTTTAATTATTAACTTACAAATATTACAAATATTACAAATATTACAAATATTAAACCATACCATTAAATACGAAATAAAAAAACCTAAATTCTACATTATCTATATTTATAAATGAAAAATAAAATAAAATTTAGATAATAATAGAAATATTGCCTAAAAGCAAAATATCAGTAGTGTACATTATTTATAAAAACTGAAATAGTTTATATAATTATATAAGTTAAAAAAATAATTAATTTATATAATTAAATGTACCTATTAAACTAAAACTATTATTTTTATACTACAAATTATATATTATTAACCCCTATAATTTAATTCTCAAATTAAAATACTATTAATTATATATTATTAACCCTCAAGAATTTAAATATCAAATTAAAAAATATACCTTTTTTTTAAATATAAATATTAATATTATACTATTTTTAATTTTTATTAAATATAAATATATTAAATACCTTTTTAATTTTATCTTCTTAAATTTTAATTACATAATTAACTATTTATTAAATTTACTTTAATTTATAAATTTAATAATACCTCTAAATTATTAAGTATATTCGCTAATCTAAAATTTTATCTTATACAAATTAAGTTATATTAAGTTATATTAACTCATATTAACTCATATTAACTTATATTAACTAATCTTAAATTATATTAACACATACTAATTAATCTTAAATAAATTTTACTATTCTTAACCAATATTAACTAAAAAGAATATGTAATTTAAAACTTGATTAAAGCTTTTAATATAAATTATGAAATATTAATATAAAAACATAAAAAAAAAATATATTCAAAAATTAAATAGCAAAGTGGCATAATTAAGAACAAAATTAAAAAAGTAATAATATTTTTATTCATATATTATTTAATAAATTAAATAATTATTAAAAAACTGTCTTTAAATAAACTAAGTAATAAATGAAATAAAGGTTTATTATAAAAAAAAAATATATAATAAATAAATAAAATAAATAATAAATAAAAATTTAAATAAAAATGATCACTTTACTTCTACTGGTTCCTATTATAGGTTCTTTACTGTTAATTCCAATTCAAGAAGATTCAAATAATAATAAATCTAAAATGAAAACTATTGCTCTTACAACTTCTCTTATTAATTGAATTATTTCTATTTTTATGTGAATTCAATTTGATTCTAATGTTACTCAATTTCAATTTGTATCTGAATTTAATCAATTAAGTTTCTGTCATTTTAATTTAGGTATAGATGGTTTATCAATTTATTTTGTTTTATTAACAACTTTTGTAACTCCAATTGCTTTACTTTCAAGTTATACAAATATTACTAAAAATTTAAAATTTTTCCTTATATCTTTTTTAATTTTAGAAACTTTACAGATATTTGCGTTTGTATCATTGGATCTTTTGCTATTTTATATTTTCTTCGAAAGTGTTTTACCTGTTTTATTTATAGTTATTATTATTTTTGGCCATGGTAAAAATAGATTTAGATCTGCTTTCTTATTTTTTTTATATACTTTAGCTGGTAGTCTACCAATGTTACTTTGTATATTATTAATATATAGTTTTTTAGGTTCAACAGATTTCCAATTAATTTCATTATCTGATATTAGTTTAGAATATCAAAAAATACTATGGTTAGGTTTCTTTTTAGCTTTTGCTGTTAAAACTCCTCTTTATCCATTTACAATTTGGTTACCTAAAGCTCATAGTGATAGTCCACTAGCTGGATCTATAATATTAGCAGCTACTATATTAAAATTAGCTACTTATGGTTATCTTAGAGTGTTAATTAATTTCTTACCTGATGCTACTAACTATTTTGGTCCTTTAGTGCAGACTTTTGCAATTATTGCTATTATTTTTGCTAGTTTTGCTACAATCGTGCAACAAGATACTAAAAGATTAATTGCTTATAGTAGTATTGCACATATGGGTGTTGTAGTGCTAGGTTTATTTTCTAATAATATTCAAGGTATTGAAGGAGGTATTTTATTAGCAATAGCTCATGGATTTGTATCTCCAGCATTATTTATCTGTGTAGGTGGAATAATCTATGATAGAACAGGTACAAGAGTTATTAATTATATTAGAGGTTTAGTTACATATATGCCAGTCTTTACTATTATGTTCTTTATTTTTACTTTATGTAATACTGGTATACCTTTAAGTTTAAATTTCTTAGGTGAACAATTATCTTTAATTGGTATATGGGAAAGAAATCCTATTATTTCTGCATTAGGTGCTACAGGTATAGTACTATCTGCTTGTTATTCTATATTTTTATATAATAGATTATCATATGGTAGTTATTCGCCACACATTAAAATAATAAAAGATATTAATAGAAGAGAATTTTTACTATTACTTAGCTTATTAATACCTACTATTGCTTTTGGTATTTTTCCTAATGTTTTATTAGATTCTCTACATACTACAGTTTCTTCTTTATTATATACTTATTAAAAAGTAATTCAAATTAATATTAAAAAAACAGGATTTTTTATTGTTTTGTTAATCTGTTATGTACCTGACTACTTTCTACTTCTTATTTCATACTGACTTAAATAAATCATACCTAATAGTTCTAATTTTTTATAACTTGTTCTACTTGTTATACTTGCTAAGAGATATTATATTTGTTATTTGTAAAAAATATTTTTTACAATGTTGTAAAGTATTAGAGTTTATTTTATAATAAAATATAGTTACTAATACTGCTATATTAATATTATTATAATTTATCTTAATATATTTTAGATTCTATTTATTGTTTAGTTTTAACAAGTAATTTTTATTTTATACTATGTATACTATAATTATAAAATTAACCCCACACATAATTATAAAAATTAAATTTACTTTAAAAATATAATAATATTACATTTTAAATATTTGATATTTTATATTAGAATATTTAATATACTCATTTATCTTTTTATCTATTTAATTCGATCTATTTAAATTAATCCAATCATTTAACATTTTAACCCGCTTCTAAAGCTTAAAATTTAATCAATAATTCAATAGTTTTTAGTTAAAAATTGTTTAAAGTAATCCAATAAATTAAAATTAGTCTTATTTATTTTACTTATTCTGTAAAAATTAATTTATATTTAACAAAATTAATTTATAAAAAAATTACAACTCTCTTTTTTTTTTTACTTAACATTCACTACTAAATATTAATATTTTATTATCTATCGATTATTTGTATTAAATATTTGGTAATAGTAATTTTAATTCTAACGTTTTGTAAGCTATTTAATAAATATCGTATATATCAATTAT
>Ga0209421_1000014_pt1 | contig 16941 bp, 13 predicted proteins | sample BlaSpr_A8_OM2_O2_FD_187977 | JGI IMG/M metagenome (GOLD analysis project Ga0209421, IMG submission 187977) | Forest soil microbial communities from Thunder Bay, Ontario, Canada - Black Spruce, Ontario site 2_A8_OM2_O2 (SPAdes) (version 2) | ecosystem: Environmental > Terrestrial > Soil > Boreal... | reverse complement strand
ATTAATATTAGGATAAATAATAAAATTTCTACGTAAAAGACTAGGATTCCAATAACTCAATAACTTAGTAGAACCATTTCAGGCACTATCAATATATATTTGACCTGTAATCAGATTAGTTCATTGATATATTACAGATCGTTTTTTGTTATCAGAACCTATTAAGTTTCTATGAAAATTAGGATTATCATATATTCTTATAGGAGAATTTAATCATTTCGGTTTGATATGAGGTCCATTTGGAAATTCAATATTTTTATTTTTTCTATATTTGAGAGATATAGATACAGGAACAATATTTAAAATAAAAATTGAAGTGTTCCTTAAAATATCAATATTTTCAATTTGTAAAAAATATACTAATGTTATGATACTAATAAATAAAAATTGTCTATTTATATAAAGGTTTGCTTCATTAAAGTATTGAAAAGTAGATTTACCCGCTAAACCTAAGAAGTGTTGAGGGAAAAAAGTTAAATTAACCCCAACAAAAAGTGTCCAGAAATGAATTTTACCTAATAATTCACTATATGTTCTACCTACGATTTTAGGAGTCCAATAATAAAATCCAGCAAATAAAGCGAAAACAGCTCCCATTGATGATACGTAATGGAAATGTGCTACTACATAGTAAGTTATTTATGTTAACTTAAACTTACGCTTAAGATCGGACTATATCTTTTTTACTCACTTAACTAAATAAGTTTTAAAATCTCACGTATAGTCTCTACAGATCCAGTAATTTAATATAAACTGTTTCCACGGTATTGCCTTAATTAAAGTAGTAGACGTTTTAGCACAAAACATAAATAAGGTTTCACCGTTAGCTATTAAAACTTAATAACCGATAAGAATAACTTATCATAGTGAGATGACAACATGACACATTATTCAAAGGATTTTTGAAAATTAAATAAACTATCTTTTTTATCCCCTAATAAAGGGTAAAGTTCACAGTGTTTTATAATTTTAAGTAAAATATCTTTTTTATATATTTCTAAAGAATAAATTGATTTATTTTTGTATGGTGTTCTAATGATATTAGATGCCTCAAAATATGTTTTAATAGCATTTAATATGTAAATATCTTTATTTTGTGAGATAGAAAAAGAGGAGTTTCTATTTTTTCGTATTGAAAAACATCCATCAGCTTCTATAAATCCAGATAGCCAACTATTAAAATAATTTAAAGGTAATTCAAAATTAATATTTTTATCTTGTATTATATTAAATTGGTTAGAATATTTTAATTCTCGTGAAGCTAAATAAATTTCTACATCACTATTTAGTAAACAACCTTTTAAAAAAGAAAGACAACAAATAAGACGACTCGTTAATGGAGGATATTTATCAAAAATTTTTATCATGTTAATAATATGATTTTTATTATCTAAAATCCAAAGAACAAATTTACCATCTTTAGATATTCTGACATGTCCTGTTAATTGATTAGAAATTAATTTTAACATCTTAACATTAGATTCTAAATTAGATAATTTTATTACTAATCTATATTGTAAATTTTTGTTTCGCCAGTGATTTACTTGTATACTACCGTCACCATCCATTAAACCTACTCAAAATTTTTCAATGTGATCATTTTTAATAAAAATAGAACTAGCTAATAATTCCATAGAATATAATTCTTTGAAAACTCTATCATGTAATGCTACATCAAGACTGGCATTAGATAAAACTACTCCAGTTAATCCTCCGATAGTGAATAAAGCTAAGAATCCAATAGTAAACATTAAAGGTGTAGTAAATCTTAAACTTCCACCGTATAGAGTACCGATCCAAGAAAATATTTTAATACCAGTCGGAACAGCAATTACCATTGTGAAATAGCAGATTAACCCTCTTTTTTTTTTTTTAATTAATATAAAAAAAGATTAGTTAAAAAGCCTTTCCCGAACCGTACGTGCACCTTTCAACGCATACGGCTCTCCACCTAAATTTAAATTTAGAATACTTATAAATTTAGGCTGTTTCCCTTCAATAATTTATAGATAAAAATAATTATTATCTTTATTATTTACTATGGAAACTCCGTCATCCTAAATCTTTCGGAAGTAGGATGATCCCAAGTTCTTATTTAAAATCCATAAATATTTTTTTAGGTAAAATATTTTACTTTTCGAATTATCGGTTCTTAAAAATTGAATGCAGCTACACTCCAACCCGATATTTACTTATAAATTTATTTTTTTATATAATATAAGAATCGAAAATTAATTTACCATGAAAATCGTAGCTCAGAGATGACCATTTAACATAAGCTTTATTTTAGCTAAGTTAATAAATCTCTTTTTTAAACATGCTATTGTCAGTTTCAAATTACTTTGAATACCTAAGTTTAATGCTTTACACCCTAATAAGTAATTTTATATAAAAATCGATTAACAAAGTAAGGTTTTATCTGATGTTTAATTTTATCAAGTTCAATTTTATTAATAAAAATTCTAGGTTTATTATTGTCAAAATGAATAGTAGATTTAATATTAAATTTTATCAAAAGGATATTCATTAGTAACACAACCTCTTTTATAGAGAAACAATCTGTACATAATATAATACCTTTATTTCTTTTTGCTCCATCGCCTTGAATCCAATGTGCTATTGCTATATAATCTATATAGTGAAATAATTCATGAGAAATACTTTTTATCTTAGTCTTAGTATTTTCTATATAAAAAAGGTTATAAATTACATTTAATGACTTTAACTGTCTAGTTTGAAATTCTAAACTATAGAATAATTTACCTCTCTTTATAGTTTTTTTTAAAAAAGGATAAGATGAACAATAAACGGATAAATTATTAAAAACGGACCATAAATATTCAGAATTTTTAAAACTTTGATGTAAACTTAATCTAGGATTCCAATTTTCTTTTTTTTCAATATAGCCGTCACTTAATAATATTCCTACCATCATACTCTTATGATAATTTGTTATATTTATATTATCTCTTATTTTTTTAGTAAGTATACCTTTCTGTAATCTAAAAAAACTATTGTCTTCATGATTCCATATAATTAATTCATTTCTATTGTTATTGTTATTATGAAGATTTTTACTATAAATTTTGTTAAAATTCCGGCTCGATTTGCAGAACACTGCCTCGAGATTTTTATATTTTAAATATAAATTACCAATGTTATATAACACTCCGGGTATATTAGATAAGAACTGCGGTGGAGTATTTTCAACTTTAAAAAATATATATATATTTAAAGCTATACTCAAGATTTTAAATAATGAAATGGCGCACGTAGCCGCTGTAAAGTAAGCTCTTGTGTCTACATCAAGACCGACTGAAAACATATGATGACTCCATACTAAGAATCCAAGGATTCCAATTGAAAACATAGCATAAACCATTCCTAGATACTGAATACAAGAAAATACTTGTATTTTGGACCATCTCTTTATTTTTCAAATTTATCCCATTTCAATAAAAATTTTTTCCAAGCTTTACCTAAAATAGAATTATTCGAAGCTAAATGAGCTTTTAATTCTCTAAGTTCAAGGTATCTTTTAATCGATTTTAATCTATTATTTTTAGCTGATCTAGAAGGACAAATAGTAAAATAGTCTAAAAGTTTTATTATTTCTTGTTTTTTATAAATTGTCCATTTGAAACTTTCTTTTTGAATATAAACAGTTCCACCGTACAAGTCCACTAAAAGATCTAATAAATATTTATTTTTTTGTAATACAGTAATAAACATCTGAGAAGATACTAAATTTAAATAAACACTACCATCACTATCAAAAAAACCAGAAAACCAACCACTATTATAAGTTAAAATTGATGGTTGAATAATTGGAATATTATATTTATCACAAATCTTATTCAATTGAAGCAATCTAACAGGATTTCTAATTTCCCCATTAACAGCATTAATTAAATCTAACATACCTTTTTTATGATGCATTCTATATCTTAACCAATTTAATCCTGATCGTAATTTGATAGAACCACCAAATTTTTGTTTAATTTGATATAAACAATGTTTATCTCTTGTTTCCATTACTATTTCTAGACTAGCATACCCTTTTTTGGTTAATTGGAAACAACCATCACCATCTATTAAACCAGCTAACCATTGATTAAAACTTTTATTAAAAGACGGTTGTTTATCTTCTATAGCATTATCTAAATTTAAATCTGTATTTGAATTAAGATAAATTTTACTATCACTTTGTGTAGAATAATATCTATTTAGTTGAAAGATTTTACTACTTGAAAACTTAAAATTTTTTCTATTGTAATTAATGTTCATTAATTTAATTAAATATAAACCACGAAAAAAAATAAAATTGAAAAATAACAAACGTATGGCCTCTGAAATTCCTACTAACATGCTTAATCCAATGCTCAATGTAATATTGGATTTGTATAACTTTAATATAAGTATACGTGCTTTGGTTATTTGCGGATTGTAAGAATAAACAAACTTTTTTACCAACACTGAAATAATTGTGATGACTATTACTGTTAAGTATATAATTATACTGGCACCTTTTTCTGCTAATGCGCGAACGCTACTTTTTAATAATAAACTAAAATTTAAAAAGATTAAAAAATTAAAAATGTGACTTATTTGTATAGTATTTTGTTTATCGGTAATACTTAGTTTTCTGCATATAGTTTGTTTCAAAATATCAAATAGATATTTAGGGCCATCTTGACCAAAAATAGGTTTTCCTGAGAATGTTGAAACAATGTGACTAATTATACCAAAACCGGGTATAATTAAAATATAACAATTTTTTTTTGGATAAATAAAATATCCTATTTTAAATAAGATTATTTTAATATTATCACTCAAGAACTCACGCTCTTGTTAGGACTTTATCTTAATCTATTTTATCTGAATTATTTCTATTCATTGTTTTTTTAAGTTTACTTATTTCATCTAAACCTGAATCAGTTAAATGTTGTTTATTTTGAATAATAATATAAGCTTTTCTCCATTTTAAATAATTAATATGTTTAGAAGAAAGTAATTGGAAATAATCAAAATAATTAATAACATTTTTAGCTGAACCAAAACTAGTAGATCCATAATAATAAGTATCTTGACTTTTTCTATATCCTATATTTCCACCTAAAAAATTTTTTATTAAAATTAACAAATCTTTTTTTTTTTGATCTATTTGAAAATTTAATCTTACTTCAGTTTTATTTTTTCTAGTTATTAATTTTATTTGAAAACTAGCATCTGCATCAGCAAATCCAGATAACCAATAATTATTAAAATTGATATCAGAATTAAGATTAAAAACAGGAAAGGTTTTAAAATAAGGATTAGATAATATATTATTTTTTATTTGAGTTAATTTGTTTTCAGATCTGATTTTGCCATTAATTAAATTAAGAATTTTAAGTAAACCAATACGATTAGAAATAACTAAAATAATAGCTTTTTTATTTTTAACTTTATAAACATTACCGTATCCTATTTTACCTTTTAAAAAATAAGCTAAAGAAGCATCTAATTCATTAAAAACAATAACTAATTGTAATGCTTTAGAAAAATGACCATCTCCATCTATTAAACCAGCTAAATAATAACCAAAATCGGAATCATTTATTGGTTTAAAATGTTTAGGTACATGAATAGATATTTTTTTTATATTTACAGATTCTGTAGATTTGTAGCGTAAAGTCTCTGAGGTTCTTTTATTAATTAATTTATTTGTTAATTCATTACTTATTTTAAAAAAATTACCTGCGGATTGACTTATTTGTTTTAACTTTGTTACTATGACTTTAAAATAGTGGGAGTATTTAAAACTTAATAAAGTTATTTCTGCAAATAGCCACATTAAGAAGCTTATATTTATAAAATTTACTTCTGGATGCAATAAAAATTAAGATGTTCATTTATATTCTACAATCTACCCTGAAGTTGAGTGTTAAAGGAAACGAGTGTTGTATATTTCAGTTCAGAAATCGACAGATCATAAAAATAACTAAATTTTCTTAATTTAAATTGGACTATATCTTTATCCTTTTTCTTTTCATTTTTTATCAAATAATAATCAAGTTTTATAAATGGCAGAATTCGGGGATTTATTATAAGCTTGCAATTTCCTTAGTTCAAAATACTGTGGAACTAAAAAAAGTCTTTGTCGTTTATGACTTCTACTAGGAATAATTTTTATATAATTTAAAAATTTCTCAATATCTGTTGGACTTTGAATAGTCCATTTAAAAAAACCGTGTCCGCTCTTATCAAAATAAATATTTCCTCCGAAGATATTTTTGAAATATATAATATTTTCTTCTAATTTATTAGAGACAGAGACAATAAGTTGAGGGTAAATATTTTTAAATGAATAAGAAATAGAACCATCAGCATCAAAAAAACCTGTGAATCATCCATTTTTAATGGTTATTGTTTCAGGTAAAATAATAGGAATGTTTAGTATTAGACAAACCTTTCTAAGTTGTACTAATCTAACTGAGTGTCTAATATGACCATTGATACGTTCAATTAAAGCAACCATTCCTTCTTTATGATGAAGTCTATAACGAATAGCTTTTACTCCTGATCTTTTCTTAATAGAACCGCCTAATTTTTGTTTAATTTGGGCTAATGCATGTTCATCAGCTAATTCCATAGTAATCTCACAACTAGTGTAACCGGTTTTACTTACTAATAAACAACCATCGCCATCAATTAGTCCTGCTAACCATTGATTCCAAATTAATTCAGAGTTAGATAAAATTTTTGAGGATAATGGACGTATAGTCTCTGAGGTTCCTACTAAATTATTTTTTAATAAAATATTTTTGGTTACCGGCTGATTGACTGTCATACTTAAAATCTTAACTTTACGGGGATAAAAATAAAAAACATTACCACTTATACATAAAGTACATAAGTAAGAATCCTCAGTTTTCCAGCATATAGTCCATTTCATTAGATTAATTACTAAATCTAAGGGCCATATTTGACCGAAGAACCAAAAAAGGTGCTGGTAAAGTATAGGATCACCACCACCAGATGGGTCATAAAATGAAGTATTGAAGTTTCTATCTGTAAGAAGCATTGTAATTGCTATTTGTATTGTCCCACTTTCTTAAAGAACATGATAATTATATAAATTATCTCAAGAATTAATAAAAAAATTAAAAATTCAAGGTGAGAACTCTAATATTCACATATTAGATTGGACTATATCTTATTCTTCTAATTTGTAAAAATTCTTTAAATGATCCCAAATAAAAACAGTTCTCTTATCATTCATATTTAGTTTAATAAAATTTAATTTTTCTATTCCTGTTTTATTTTTATGTTCACCATTTTTAAATAAAGTTAAAACTTTTAACCAATCTATACTATCTAAATATTTACTTCCAAACAAAGGATAAGCGGTTAAATAATTTTCTAAAACAATATTAGCTCTAATATTAGTAGTTCTAACTCTATATTGAGGATGAAGTGTATTCATTCTAATAGATTTAACAGAAGTAAATAAAAGTTTAGCAATTTCCTCAAGAAAAAATAAATTATTATTACCTCTATGATCATTTTGTCTTTGAGATAATTCAAATTTACATTCTACCTTAGGCTTAATACTTTTTATTGTATTTCTTACATTAAATTGACCATCAGCTTCTATAAATCCCGATAGCCAACTATTATCTAATAAAGAACTATTATTTAAAGATTTTTTAATAATATTAAGTTTAATATTTTTATTATTTAACCAATCAATTAAATTCCACAAAAAATGTATTTTTGGTGTTCTCAATTTACCATTTATTAAATTAACTATTAAGATAATACCTTCTAATTTGTTTATAGTTAAAATATAAGCATTTACACCCTTTTTTCGAGTTAAAGATCCGTGACCCAAATTTTGTTGTATTAATAAAGCTAAAGGTAGATCTTTTAAATTAAAGACTATTTGTATTGAAGGATAATAGTCTTTACCTTTATCTGATCTTTCAGTTTTAGGAACTATTATTGTTCCATCTCCTTCTATTAATCCAGCTAAATAATAACTAAAATTAGATTGATTTTTTCTAAATTTAATAATTGGTAAAGAACTTACTTGAACAGAAGAAATTAAATAATTTAAACAAAAGAAAAATTCCGGCGTATAGTCTCTGAAGATCCTTAATAAATTCAAATCTATTAAGTTTCCTGCTGATTGTGTTAAGTTGTTATTTAACAGTTCCCAGCAAATGGCCGAATTTAAAGCCGGCGCAATATTATTTAAATTATTATAAATAGAATAATAAAAAGATTCACCGGCTAATACTGGTAGTGCTAATAACAATAAGATTGCTGTTACAAATATAGCCCACACAAATAACGGAAGTTTATGTAAGCTCATACCGTTCGCTCTCATATTTAAAACGGTAGTTATAAAATTAATAGCTCCTAATAGAGAAGAAACCCCAGCAAGGTGTAAACTAAAAATAGCAAGGTCAACACTTCCACCAGAGTGTGATTGGATGCTAGATAACGGTGGATACACTGTTCATCCTGTACCAGCACCGTTTTCCACTAATGAACTTACAAGAAGTAAAATAAGTGAAGGTGGTAAAAGCCAAAACGAAATATTGTTTAATCGAGGAAATGCCATATCCGGCGCTCCTATTTGTACAGGTAATAAATAATTCATTTTAACATAATCTTTCGAAATATGATTGGACTATATCTTCAGGTTATATAACCGCGTTACGTATAGTCTCTGAGGATCCTACGATAATATTAAAAATTTAAAACATTAAATATTTTTTTTTATAAATATTATATAGTTAATTATTAAATATTATTTTGGTTTCCTGCGGATTATCCATTTTCATATTTTATAATATTCCTCTTAATAATTAAGACCACTGTACGCTAGTTTATTGTCTAACTTTATTAATTTTTAGTATTATTAATTCTACAATCAAGTTTTCAGTAGGTTCTATAAGAGGACTTTAGGAATTTCCCGCAGACAGTAACGTAATAAGGTAGACTTCACAGTCAACCACGGCAATTAATTTAATCTATTTTAATTTATTAATGTAACTGTTTTCTAAATGACTCCAGTTGAAAGTAGTACGAGTTTTATTGAAATCTTTCCTAATATTTATAGCTTGATCTAAATAAGATGTAGTATATACACTTACTCTTCTTAATTCGACTATTTTTAACCAATCTAAATAATCTAAGTATTTGGAAGAAATAAGTGGAAATTTATTAAAATAATGTATAGTGGTATCTAAACTATTTTGATTAGTAGCCTTTATTGTAAAACTTGAAAAATTTTTATCATTTATAGCACGATTTCTACTATAAAGATTAACATTAAAATAAGTAGCCAATTTAGACATAATAAAATAATAACTATTCTGCTGTTCGAAAGTATACAATGCATTACTTGATTCTTCTACCTGTTTTAATGTTTTAATAGGAGAACGATGATAAGTTTGTCGTATCTCAATACTAAAATAAGGTTGAACCCGTGTATTATTCTTATTTTTACGTTTATGAATGTTTAAAGAAAAATTTCCATCAGCATCAGTAAAACCAGATAATCAAGCATTACTGTTAATACTTGACTCATCTAAGGGTTTACAAAAAATAGGATTAATTTTAGAAAGAATACCTATTGTACTAGGTAATTTACTATCTTTATTTTTAACTATATAATTGTTAAACCAAGAAATAGTACGTTGTAAAGCTTCATGTTTAGGTGTACGCATATAACCATTAATAATACAAGTAAATTTAAATACACTTACTATATCATTAATTTGCCAAAGTACATAACCTCTTTCTGATTTTATATAAATTTTTCCACATTGAGTTAAATTACAAAGATAATTTGCTAAAGGTAAATCTGCTTTTTTAAATACAACAATTATCATAGGTCTATATTTCTTCACTGTAGAATTAGGATCGTGTACTGCAAAAGTTCCATCTCCTTCTATTAATCCAGCTAAATAAGGACCTAATTGATTTGCATGTGAAAGCAATAATTGTGAAGAAGTTGAAGAAAAATCAATTGTATCTGTATTTTTCAAATTGACTTCATTTAATTTATTTCAATTTATATACTTTGTATTCGTAGGAGTATAAAAACATTTAAAAATTAAAATAATAAAATTATTTAAATTACCAAAACCTCCCACAAGCCCAGGCATAACCATAAAAAAAATCATTATGAATGCATGAGCTGAAATTATAACGTTAAACAATTGGTGATCACCTTGTAAAAATTGTACACCAGGTGCCGCTAATTCTAAACGGATAAGTACAGAGAAGGCAGTTCCAATCATCTTACTTCTTAAAATTTAAAATATATTATAGCCGTCGCCCTTTCATATGTGTGAGTATTTTATTTATTATCTCTTTTTAGTATTGTATTTTAGACTAGGAAATAAATAAAGAGTGTAGGCTTACTAGGACAAGGTATTTTTATTTATATATTTTAAATTAAGGTTGGATTATATTTTAAATTTTAATATTATAGTAGTGCTATTATTAACGCTCAATATACATACATATTGCTTAAAAGAGACCATTTGAAATCCTTATGATAGGTATTCAATCAATATTTTAACGATTTAAATATTTTTTTTTTTTATCTTTCTGGTCCATTAGACTTAAATTTAGCTTTTTTTAACATAATTTTGTAACACCAATCTAAAAAATATAATTGCTTAGCATAGGAGAAAAATAATTAAAAAACAACTTCAGCACTTTTCATATTAGTAATTCTAGATCTGCTTGTGTACCAGATCTATAAAATTTAGAGTATAGACTTAAGTTAGATAATAAAACCATTATAGCTCTATATGATTGAAATTAATCAGACTACTTTGAACTAATTCAAAGAATAAACTTATATTATTTTGTTTAATTTTAGTTACAGATCTTAATCCTTTTATCTACCTGAGCCTAACCAACTATTTACCTTACAGGTCTAATTGTCTAAAAGAGTTCTCGATGTAACCATTTACTTATATTTAAATTAGTTTGTTTGCTATCTAAGTAATCTATTAAAGTATGTAAATTATTTATTTTAGGTGTTCTAAATTTATCGTTTATTAATGAAATTATATCTAAGTCTTTATCTTTTTTTTTTTATTACAAATTTAAAAGCTTGAGGTGATAAGTAATCCATTTGAATCGATCCGTAATTTTGTTTTTCCATTAATAAGTTTGCAAAATTTATATATTTAATATGAAAGTTTATAGCTACAGTAGAAGTATTATTGAATTTAACTTTAGGAATTATTACTTCAGATTCAATTAAACCAGCAAAAATTTTAATTAACCTTACTTTTAAAGTTTGGACTAATTGGCTCTTTATCAGTTTTCAATGACACATATATTTTTAGCGCACGCAAGCATATTATTTAAAGACTATTCAATCAAGAGTGAAGGCATTACCTGCTCGCTCAACCACTCTCATAAGACAGTGAAAAAGGTGAAGGTAAAATTTAAAAAGTTTATTTTTAGAATAACCAAGGTCTAATAGAACCATAATATTAAAAAAATCTATCGTATAATCTCTGAAGTAACTATTTATAAATTAAATAATATATTTAATGCGTTACTTGCTGATAGCTTATAAAAAGTTTCCCAGCATATATATAGATTTTGTGCAAGCATGATAAAGATACCAGCAAAAACTGAAAAAATAAGATACAATGTACCAATTTCTTTGGCATTAGTAGAGTAGAGCCAATTCACTTATTAAATCAGACTACCTTTAAATATAATTTAGCTCTTTTATCTAATTAAATTATAAAAAAATTAAAGATAAGTCTCTAAAAATTTTAATATAAATATAAAATTAATAATTTATTTAAAAATAATAAATATTAAATAATTTAACTAATTATAATCATTTAGGCTAATTTTTTTTTATCAATTAAGCCATAGAAATAGAAAAAATTTTAATAGCAATATTTTTTATTAATAATATGTCTTTTTAAATAAAATAATTAATATATTTTTTAATAAATATACTATTTTTCAATTAATATATAATTAACTTAATTTGATTATTTAAATATATTTTTAAGATATAATTTTAATTTTATTAATTAGAAGGATGTCCCCACTTAAAGCTCAGTATTTTAATGTAATAAATAATCTTATTTATTTATTTAGTTATAATTTTGAAAAATTACATAATTTTTATACGGAATAGAGGTGAGTCGAACACCTAAGGGCTATCGCCCGAACAATTAGCAATCGTCTTAACTTACCAATGTAAACTATCCCTTAAATAATTATAATTATAATCAAAAATAAAAATACAAAAAAAAATAAGAAAAATATAATTTAATTAATAATTGGAATAATAAATGGTTTATCTCTCTCTATCAATACTTAACCTAAAAAAAAAAAACATTGTTTTTTAAATAAATTAGGATATTAAAATTAATAGTCTTTTTTAAATAATATGTTATTTAGTATATTAAATGTTAAAATTTAAAATTATAATTTAATAATATAGATTAATAAAAAATAATAAATAAAATATAAAATATAATTAAAATGCGAAAATTTATTATAATTAAAAAAAAATAAGATTTGTTTAAATTACCAATTTACAATTACCAATTACAGTGAATTAAATATTAAAAGTTTTACAATAGATTTAGATTAAGTAAAAATAAATAAAAAAGGAAAATATTTATTATATTAATTTAATTAATTATTCTAATTTACTTATTGTCTAAATAAAATTTTAATGTTTTTATATTATTTATTAATTTTATTTGTCTATAAACCGTAGTAGCAGCCTTTATCAGAATTGAACTGACACTAACTACGTGAAGGGTAGTTGTACGACCATTATACTAAAAGACCTTTATTTATTTATTTATTTTAAATTACTATTCTAATTTGATATAAAAATTAAACTTTCTAATTCTATACTTTTAACTATAATAAGAATAATATTATTAGATTAAACTATCCTACTAATAAATTTACACATCCATATAAATTAAACATTTTTACAGAAAATATAAATTAGAATTGTTATTTTTTAACTTTTTTTTTATCTTTCTTTTTCCTTTCTTATTTAACTAATATTACGATTTCACAGGTATTATTATTTTTCTCTTTTATTTATTCATTTATTTATTTATTTACTTATTAATTTGATCCAATTATTAATTCTAATTTATATTTTCTAGTTATTCAAATAAATGATAACAGTTTTTGAAGTCAATTATAATTTTATAAAAACTATTTTTTAAACTTTCATTACCTTAGGTAGTTTAATAAATTTATTTTACAAGAATATAAAAAGTAGATATTTGTTTCCACTCAATTACTTAATAAATTAAATAACCTATTTAAACTTTTTTTTTTAGTTTACTTTAGTTTAATTTAGTTTAGTTTATAATACTTAATATTCTAGTTTAGTAAATTTTATTAATTAGCGAAATCTGGAATCGAACCTAAACTAACAGATCATGAGACTGTCGTGCTAACCTTTACACTATCTCGCTTTCAAATTAATTTTATTTCTATTATATTTTATTACTCTTATAATACTATTTTAAAGGAATTAAAAATTTTTTATGTTAATCGCGAATATTTTTATATTACAAGATAGTCTAAATATATTTTATATTTTTATAAATAGAATATTAAATATAAACAAACAATTATTTATTTAAGTTAAATATAATTTATGTTTAATCTTAATTTTAATATTTCAAAATAAAATAGAGTATTAAATTTAAAATATAGATACAAGATTTTAAATTTAATTAAAGAACAATAAAGAACAATAAAGTACAATAAATTAAAATACAAAAAATACAAGGGAAACACTAATATTTTCTATTTAAATCAATACAATATTTTAAATCTTTTCAACTATACTATAAAATTAGGAGATGAACTTAACAGAGCCATTTAAATTAATAATTGTAGATTACCTTTAATATTAAAAATGTTATAAATATTAAAAATAAAATAGTAAAAATAGAGTAAAAAAAAAATATTTTTTTTTATCTGCTTAATTAAATAAAAAAAAAAAAGAATAAATTAATAATATGAACACTATCTTTGAAACATGATTACGAACAAAGAGACTCGAACTCTTAAGGAACTACTTCCACTCTTTCTTAAGAAGAGACTGTTTACCAAATTTCAACATGTTCGCTTTTATTGTCTAGTTTTACTCAATTTTATATAAAATAATTTTCAAATCATTTCATTTAAGGCCTTAAGAGGATTTGAACCTCTGTAAAAAATATTAACAGTATCTCGCTTAAACCACTCAGCCATAAGACCTTATTTACTAAAACAATAATTAAAAATATTAATTTATAATTAATATATCCTTTCTTTTAATTATTAATATCACTAATAATACTAGCTATTATTAAAATTTAAAAATTATAAAATATGACCGATTAAATCTAAATTTAATTTAACTGGTTATATTACGAATTAATAGAAACAAATAAAGTAATAAATATCTTCATATCTCACTTATTTCTAATTTATTTTTAATAAACTATTACTAAACCTAGTGAAAGAGTGTACAATATAATAAATCATTATCTTTAAAAAATAAGCGAACAATATTAAATGAAGATTATACAAATTACAATATAATTAACAAAAATTACATAATAATTTGCATATCCTTAGTAGAGAAAATAGAAGCTAAATAAAAAATTTAATAAAAAAAGGTTAGCAAATAAGAAAAAAATTAAATATAATTAGTATTTTAATTATTTTATATAAAATAATATGGTAGGCGCGACTCGAACACGCTATATGTCTCCCACCCAAAGGGAGCGACTAGCCAACTTTGTCATCTACCATTTTACTATGACTCTCCTTTTATAACAAATTAAAAAAACACTAAGTTGAAATTTAAAAAGATTTAAATTATTTGTTAAATAAAAATATACACATTTCATATAATAACTAATTTTAATAATTACTTAAACTAATCCATCAACTAAAAAACAAAAAATACAAAATTAATTATATTAATAACTACATTCTTTTAAAAATACATACTACCTTTTATACAATAAATAATTAAAAAAAGTAAAAAAAAAGTTAAAGAATATAAATTATAAAGCTAAGCACAAAAATATTATAATTTAAATTTAAGATAATCCTTAAATATTCAGAAATTATTAATAATGATCTTTTAATTTAATGTTTAAGATTTTTTGAGAACAGGTTTTTAAATTAAAGCCTAATTATTATTGTATAAATATTATTTTCTTAATTTAAGTTTGCGGGGCGATTGTTTAAAATATATTAATTAAAGTACAATATATTATATTGTTGCAAATAAAGTTAAAACTTTAAACTATTAAATAAAATTTAAAATGAGTTAAGTTAGTTTAAGGAAGGGGTTAATATTAGTAAAATTTGTATAAAAAATATGTCTTTTTTTAGTATATTAAATTATAAATATTTAATAAATCAGATAAATATTAAGTTTTTTTTATTAAAATTGTTTTTTTATTGGTAATATAAATTTTTATATTTTTATGTTTTTACTACTATAAGTATCGGTAATACAATTTATAGCTAATTTAAATTATAATTATCTACAAAAATTTTATTTTTATTATAAATAACATTTAGAAACATTATCTATAATTCTATGTTTAACTAGTTTTGATATTAAACTACGTTTTAATTTAAATTGTCAATTATTTTAACTTTGTTAATTAAAATGAAAGGAAAATTAATCTTATATTATGTTTATATGGTCAATAAATTATAAATTATTTATTATAAATGAGTATTATTTGTATTAAGTTTAGATGGTCTAGAAATGAAAATAGGTGCAACCATCGCTAATAACAAAATTACACTAGTGATAATTAAAAATATTGCACCATAAGTATATAAACCATGTCCAATTGCTTGAACTTGCAAGAAACTTGTGAAATTTGTATCAGCTATTGCAGGATTAAAAGCATTAAACACAGTAGTTAATGAAGAAGTTTCATTATTCAATAAAAAAGCATTTATATTAGTTAACATACCTAATAAATTAGATATAGAAGATACATTATTAAAACTAAAAGGCATAATAGTAAAGATTTCATAAATAAATAAAGATCCAATAGATAAAGCCAATGGTAGATTTTTAGTATATTGACTACCAGTTTCTAAAATATCAGTTAACTTAATATTGATCATCATAATTACAAAAAGGAATAAAACCGCAATAGCTCCTATGTAAACGATTATATAAGAAATTCCAATGAAACCAATACCTAATAAAATTAAATATCCAGCTGCATTACAAAAAACAGAAATTAAAAAAATTACTGCTATTACTGGATTTTTTGATGTTATTACTAACACACTTGACAAAAGAGTACCAAAAGCTAATATGTCTATAAAAAGATTTTTCATAATTAATTTATTATTATTTAAGTCTGCGTCATTAACGCTCGATTATTATTATTAAATTATTAAATTTATTAAAACTATTAAAATATTTAAATTATTAAATTATTAAATTAAAGTTTTTTAATCTAATTTTTGTTTTTTAATTAAAGTTTGAAAATTAGAATTACCACTAATTATTCAAATAATTCATATCCTTAGATTTAATCATTATTTTATACAGACTTAAAGAAAATAAACTATTTTACAATTATATAATAAAATATTAAATAAAAATAGTAAATTAATAAAAATTTAACATATAAACGACTAAAGACTGCATACAAGAGATTAAATATACTCAAGTAGGTTTAACCAAGAATAAGTGACCTTTAAATTAATATAAATAATTAAAGGCAGGGTGACTTCGCACATATAAAAAATAGATGTTCAATACAATAATAACAATAATATTTTTTTAATAAATAGGCCTTTTTATGTTACATTACCTTTATATTAAAATTAAAAATTAATTATTAATAATTAATAATTAATAATTAAAATTAGAATTAA
>Ga0209421_1000013_pt1 | contig 17347 bp, 19 predicted proteins | sample BlaSpr_A8_OM2_O2_FD_187977 | JGI IMG/M metagenome (GOLD analysis project Ga0209421, IMG submission 187977) | Forest soil microbial communities from Thunder Bay, Ontario, Canada - Black Spruce, Ontario site 2_A8_OM2_O2 (SPAdes) (version 2) | ecosystem: Environmental > Terrestrial > Soil > Boreal... | reverse complement strand
ATTGAGAGGACTGTGAGCTTTCGGCAAGCCTGCGTAGGTGTGCCGCCTGACCTATTCCTGGCTGGAATATGCCGCCGCTCTATTCGCCCAGCAACTGGCGGACGGCGGAGAACCGGAGCAGTTCTTCCGCGCCCATCACCGGATTCTCCAGCCACTCCTCGTTCTCGGCTTCCACGTCCGGATCGCGCACGTCCAGCTCCGGCTCCAGCGGCGCGAGGTACTTCGTTTTCTCGAGGTGATCGAGATACTCGCGGATCTCCTCAGCCGTAAACAGCCGCCGGATCTCCGCCACGAATGCCGGCAGCTCGGCGGCAAACTCGGGACGCTGCTCCGACACCTGTACGAAGTGGAACAGCTTCTCGCCGATCAGATAGTCCAGGGCATTCTGCAGCCCGAAGCGTTCGCGGATGCCTTCCGTGGCTTCGCACTGATCGATCCAGTTTTTGTGGAACGGAATGCTCATCCTCGTCACTCCTTCCCTGTCAGAATACGCCGCACCGAGGTGCGCCCGATCTGCAACTGGCGGGCGATGGCGGCTTTGCTGACGCCATCTCGGAATAGCTGCCGAACCTCGCCGGCGTGCGCGGCCGCCGTCGCCGGCCGGCCCAGGCGCTTGCCGTTGCGCCGTGCATGGGCCAAGCCCGCCCGCACCCGCTCCCGCAGGATCTCCCTTTCGAACTCCGCAAACACGGCCAGCAGCCCGGCCATGGCTCGCCCGGACGGCGTGGTCAGATCCAGCGCTTCGGTCAGAGAGACGAAACCCACCCCGAGGTGCTCCAGTTCCTGCAACGTCGCCAGCAGGTCGGTCACCGACCGGCCCCAGCGATCCAGCCGCCACACCAGCACCACGTCGATCTGGCGGCGGCGAGCCGCCTCGACGATCCTCTCGCGGAGTTCCCGCGCCACGGCGCCGGAGCCGATCTCTCGGACCTGCATAGCCACGGTCCAGCCGCGCCGCGCAGCGTACTCCCGCAGAGCGCGCATCTGTAATGGAATGGTCTGCTGGTCGTTGGTGGACACGCGGGCGTAGAGGCCGGCGCGAAACATTTTCGGCTGCTTGCGTGCCTGGCCGAAAACCCTGCGCGAGTTCGGTCTGCGAACGGCCCGTTTTCCGGCCATTTCAGGATGTCCGCTCCGGCTGGCCGAAGACGATCCTTTCCGGTCAGGCAGGATCCATCATACTTCAGGTCGCCCGAGCGTCTGGCGGTAGTTCCAGGGCATCCACTCCGCGGGGTTGGCCGTCAGTTCCCGGGCATGGCGCTGCAGTTCCGTCAGATAGTCGAACGAGTTAGCGCCGCATAACTGGCAGGTGTGGATCAGCGTCATAAACAGGTCGCCCACCTCGGCCCCGTGCAGCGTCCTATAGAACAACGCATTCTTGCGGTGCAGCACCGCCCGCTTGAGAGCGCGCTCGCAAAGGTTATTGTCTAATGGGGCTCCGGTCTCGCGGAGAAACGTCGTCAAGGCTTTCCAGTGCCGCAACAGATAGGTGATCGCCTTGCCCAGGCCGGAGTTGGGCTCCGTCTTCCGTTCGGCGAACTGCGCCTCCAGCCAACCGTGCACCTTCTCCATCACCGGACCGCTGTGCTCCTGATGAAACCGCAACCGCTCCTCCGCTGTCAGGCCGCCCGCGCGCGCTTCCGCATCGTACCGGTACACCTCGCCCAGCATCTCCAGCACATGCCGGCACTCCTCGGGAAAGTTCTGAACGACTTCCACAAACTGGCGCCTTCCGTGCGCCAGACAGTTCGCCACCAGGATCTCCACTCCGCTGGGCAGCTTCGGCACGTTCCGCGACAGCGCATCGCACATCTGGATCACCGGGCTCAAGTCCTTCGCCCGCTGCTTCAGCACATCGGCGATGTTCTCGCCCGCATGCTGGCGGCCGGTGAAGTACAAGGCGATTTTCTGGCCCTGCCTGGTCGAAACGATACCGCTGGTGAACACGCCGGTGCGTTCGTCACCGGGCTCACGCTCCAGTTTGAGTACCTTCATGCTGGTGTCGTCGTTGTGCACCACCTCGCCCTGCGCCGCCTGCCGGATCAACTCATCCCGTGCCGGTTTGACCAACTCGGCGGCCTCTTCGACAACTTCCCACTGAGTCGCCGCCGGTAAGGGAATCCCCAGTTGGCCTTCCAGTTTTTCCAACCGGTAGAACGGTGTCCCGCTGCCGTACTTGAGTTGCGCGATCATCGCCGCGGCGGTCTCGTCGTATTTTTCCGGACCTACGCCTTCCGGCTCTTGCGCCGTAAACACCTGCCCGCACGCGCCGCATCGCAACCGTTCCAGCGAGTAGACCGTGGCCGTCAACGGCGCCTGCCCCACGATCCGCACCAGCACCTTCGGCTCCTTCTGCCCGTATACGTTGCCTTTTCCGCACTCCGGGCAGCGGTCCCCGTGCGTCAACTTCTGGTGCGCAATGCCGACCGTCCGCGCGCCGCCAAACGCCTCCGCTCCGTTGCGCCCGTGTCCGGGTTGGGGGCAGGCGTTGCTATCCGGTGGAATCTCGACTCCAGGTGCCGGGCTCTCCGGTTCTCCCAGCACCGCGCTGCTCTTCTCCGTATTGCGCGTCGGCGCCAGCATCGCTGCCAGGGCATGCAAGGCGCTCTTGAGTTTGTCGCAATCGGCCTCGCTCAGAGGCGCCTGCCGGGCTCCGTCCAGCACCCGGTCCAGTTCGTCCAGGTTCACATCGACGCGGCGCCGTTTGGCGGACTTCATCCTGCCTCCCCAAGCAGTTCGCGAAACCGCTTGGTCAGCGGATACCCCAGAACCTCTTTGAGCGACCGGTTCGGCACGTAGCTGTTGGATTGCTTGCCCCGTCCCGTCGTCTTGCCAAGGAATACCCAGTTGGCCGCACGGTAACAGGTTCCGCGGAATCGCTCCGGATCCACGAATGTTTCCAGAAAGTAAATCGGATGTCCGTACATCCTCTGCCAGTCTTCGGAGACCCGCGCCGCCATGCGGCCCAGGATGTGCGACGCCAGATGTTCCACCCGTACCCAGGGCAGGATCAGGAATCGCGTGTTGTAGGCGATGAAGCGGATATTCCGGCGCCGCGCTTCTGCGCTCCAGCCGATGTAGCGGTCGCGACTGCCCAGGTGACGCGGAGCCGAGGACCATGCCAGGCAGGCGACCGGCCGCCCTTGCGCCGACACCAAGTACTTCAGGTGTTCTCCCACCGGCTGCTCGTAGCCGAGATAATGGTGCTCCTCCATCAGGCTGTTAAACAACTGCTCTTTGGCGGTGCGTCGAACCGGCTCAAACTCCAGCGGCTGAAGATTGCATAACCGGTCCTCTATGGGCGTGGCATCGATTCGCGCCGGCTCCGGCCGGACTCTCCTGGCCAGCGGATTATGCCGCACGTAACTCACCGGCGGCAAGGTGATCTGACCGGCCCGCTCCAGCATCAGCAGCAGGCCGCGGCACACCATATCCCGCAACGCGCCATTGGCCTGGCGCCACTGCCAGGCTTCGCATAACCTGGTCGATAGCGTGCGCCGACTCTCGCTCGGGTGGCGCTCGACCAACGCGCGTATATAAAGGATGTCTTCCGGGCTGATCTGCCGGCCCCGATACCTGCACTCGACCATCGACCGCAGTATGAGCCACTTTTCCTTGGAACGCAAGGGGTGAAGGCCCGCATTTTTGCGGGAATCTACTTCAGCACGCCCACGCGCCGCCACATCGGCGCGGCTCGCACCCTGGAAAGGTCGCCGGCCGCCATCAATAACTGCGCCTCATAGGCTTCCAGCGGCTTGGTCGGTCCGGTCGCTTCCGGCCACCACACGAAACGTCCTTTCGAGAGCCGCTTCTGTGCCAGCCAGTAACCCTGGCCGTCATAACTGAGAAGTCGGATTGCGGTCCCGCTGCGGCTCCGAAACACGAACACGCACCCGGAAAACGGATCTTCAGCGAGTTTCTCCTGGCAGAGACGCGCCAGAGAATCGATGCCCTTTCTTCCGTCGACCGCCTCGATGGCCACCAGCACGCGCATCTGCGCCGTGATCTGAATCATCCTTCCGTTTCCCGCCAGGCCTGCAGCAGGGTTGTCCAGTCTGGTGGCGCGGTGGCCTTCCACTGGATTCGCATCTTGCTCCCGCTCGAGGACTCGAACTCGATCACACACTCTTCGAGCTGTGTGGGGGACGGCGCAACCAGTTCCACGAATGCCGGCTTGGTTGCCTTCCGTCGCAAGGTCGGAGGCCCGTCGAGGCGTTTCTTCAGCCTCGTATAGTCCAACCGTAGCGGATGGGCAACGGGATACACGCCGTGTTGCCGGGCCAATTCAACCGCAGCCTGCCACAGCGCTTCCGGCAACTTTGTCCGCCGCGGCTGGGCGCTTCGAAACTGCTCCAACTGCCGTTGCAGTTGCGCGACCGGCTCTGGGATGGGTTTGCTTTCACGGTTCATTATCAGCCGCACCTCGGCGACTGAATGAAGTTAACAGGGCGGGTTAGCTGCCGTCACGCAGCCTTGCCGAAAAGACACAGTCCACTTGCCGTCCCACGCCGGGAAGGCTCACCACGGAGGCCGATGCAAATGGCGACCAAGAAGGTCACCAATGTTCTGACGCCGAACGAACTGCAACTGCTCAAGCAGACCATCACTCACTTCCTGCAGAACCCAGACTATGCAACCGGCGAGGAGACGGGTCGCACGTTTCGGAGCCTCAAGTTCGGCCAACCGCTGCCCCTGGAAATCGTGATTCGCGACTGGAGGACTGACCTAAACGAGGGAACCGGCGGCAGGGACGAGCGGAACGGGGACTGCTTCAAAACCTACATAGAACTCTGCGAAGCCGGCGAAGTGAATCCTGACGACCTTCAAGCCCTGCTCGGCGACATCATGTAGGACCCGAGATCGTCGAATCACGCCGTTTCGTCTCGCAGGTTCGCTGCGCACCAGCGCCCCGAATGGAGTCTTGTGGAGTCACAACGATTGCGCCTAACGCTTGGATGGCGCCTAACGCGTAGATGCTGAGGTGATTTTTGGAGCGGGAGACGGGACTCGAACCCGCGACGTCCAGCTTGGGAAGCTGGCGTTCCCGCCCTGGCTCACTCTCTCTGCCCGTCTCGGAAGATGACCTTGCGTTCGTCCTGCTTGAGAACCCAGTCGTCCAGCGCATGCATCGATAGCCCTCGAGACCGGGACTTCAGGAACCGCAGTACCTCGAACTGGGGCCAATACACGCAATGAATGGTATTGCGGAATCGCCCGGTGTAAAGCTCCCGCCTGTGTTGTTCGGCGTCCGCCTGCACGTCGCCGCTCCAGCGCGGCACCAGCTTACAGGCCACGTCGACGTCATTGGGCCGCTCGGCGCCCTTCACGAAACTGCCGAACAGAACCAATCTATCGACCTTGTAGGCCCAGCGATCATCGGCATTGACCAGCTTGGCCCGCCGCACCAACTCCGAGACGAGCCGCTCAGCCCCACTTCTCAGAAGAGGTTTCGCAGCCGTCGCCAGGGCCAAGGCGCCGCCCTTCACCGTCACCTCAAGACGGCCATCGGTCGACCTGAGGAATCCGCGGTGCTGCAGCTTCCCCAGCACCGAACTGGCGGCCGGCTTGGAGCAACCGAGGCTTTCCTGGATTTGGCGCAACGACACTCCCTCCTTGATGGCCTTGCGCATCAAGCGCCGGACTTCAACAGCCGGGAATCCGGCAATCCTCTGATCTGCATCGACTCGCATGTTGTTCTGCTTTCACCGCCCTTTCCAGACCTAGCGGCTCAGCGTCCGCTGGCCAGCTGTGCAACGGCAACCCTCGATGAACTCCTCGACGTCATTTGGATCGAATCGCAAAGGACTCCTCCCCGGTCCCATTTTCACTGCCGGAAGATAGGGCCTTCGCTTGCCTGAGGCGTGCTGGATTACCCACGAGATGCTGACCCCCAGTTTCCTCGCCACGTCCCTCGCTTTAACAAGCTGCCGGATCGGCCTTGTCTCCATCTCGAAAAGGGCCGACGACCCGGCGCTTGAGTCTGTAGTTGAATGAGGCATCCGCTCCCCTCGTTTATCAGCCGGGAACCTATTTACCGCACCAGTCGGAATAAGGCAAAAGTCTCGTTTTCTGCGGGCGCGGCACCCGGCAAGGTGGCTTGTGGCCGGACGCTGGAAGAGAAGAACGCAACGCCCTACTCAGGAGCGGGCGCGCCAGTGATCCTGGCATCCAGAGCGGCGACGGCGGCACGCAGACTCTCGGGAATGACCTTGGCGTAGTGCTTCAGCGTCGTATGGGGATCCGTGTGCCGCAGGTGGCGCTGCATGTCCTTGACCGTTGCGTAGCTCTGAATGTATGTCGACGAGGTCCGGCGGAATGCCTGGTGCGTCACATGGGGCACGCCGGCCAGCTCGGCCAGGGGTTTCAGTTGGCGATTCAAGTAGTTCGCTACGCTGAACGCGGTTCCTGACGAACTCGGGAACAGAAAAGCGCGGGGATCCTGCCGGTGGGGATGCCCTGCGATCCACACCTCGATCTCGCGCGCAAGATCTGGGGGCACCGGCACGAAGCTGTCACTCTCATCGGTCTTCGTGTCCCCAATTCGATCTTCACCGGCCTGACGTTCCTTGAGAGCTTCGTCGATCCGGAGTTGGGACCCTTCGAAGTCCTCAACACGCAGCACCAGCACCTCTGCGGGTCGCAATCCGCACACCGCGAGTATCCGCAAAATCAGGTGCTCGCGAGGAGAAGCGTGTGACAGCAAGGCGCGGAATTCGTCGACGCTCAGGAACCGTTCGCAGGGTTTCTTGCGGACCTTGGGCATCACGAGCTTGCGCGCCGGATTCTTTGGAATCAGATCCTCGTCGACGGCGTACTCGAAACAAGACTTCACGTAAGTCCGGATTTGGCCCACGGCTGACTTGCTGAACCGCGCGTCCGCGAGCCCATTCAGGAGCAATTGTAGCGGGGTCAGCGTTAGTTCGCGTATTCGCTGGCTGCCGATTTGAGGAAGGACATGTTTGGCGAAGAGGCATTTCAGGTTTTCGCGGGTCTTCTTTGACCATTGACCCGACTTCACCGCGCAGTAAGCTTTCCACAACTCGGCAAAGGTGGTGATCGCCTCGCCTTGCCTGGCGAGCTTGCCAGTGTACTCGGCGATGTACTCACTGAGTTCCTCGAGGGCCTCATGCCTCGGCCTTGTCGCGGGACCTAGCGTTTTTTCTTTCTTACGCCGCACGCGCCTGCCGTCGGGTGTAGCCTCCCAGACGTGGAAATAGCCGACCCACACCCTTCCTTCTCGTGCGCGGTTAACCTTCTTGGCCCAGCCTTCAGGCGCATCGGTCCTCGGCAGGCTTCGCCCGATGCTCCGGATCTCGAAGTCGAGAGAAGCGCCGGGTTCTTGGGCCTTCTGATCCGGCTCGGCTTCGATCTCTATCGTGGCGCGACTCGCCATGACTGCAATGTACTCGCCCGTGATCGATCGGGCAAATCTGATCTGGGTGGGCAGATGGGTGGGCTGTTTTTCGGCCGGCTGCCTGTAAGTTGCTGATTTAGTGGTGCGCCCGGGGTGACTCGAACACCCGACCTTCTGGTTCGTAGCCAGACGCTCTATCCAACTGAGCTACGGGCGCGCGGTGAAAAAGGTCCAGCACCCAATCTAGCGGGTCTGGCTCGAGATTTCAACCTTTGGGGTCACAATGCGGCCTTCGCGGTCCAGCTTCAAGCTCGCGTCGCGCCAAACCACCGTCGAACCGAACAGGCCCGCGGCCCAGATCGCCAGGCCGGCCAGGTCGCGGAACGGAATCAGGTACGCGCAGGCCAGGGACTGCCGGTCGCGCAGCACGCCCACCGCAGTCATGAGTCCGGCTGCCACCCGCAGGGCGACGAGCGCCAGCGCCGCCTTCCAGAGTCCGCCGGCGGCCAGCAGCACCGCCCAGAGCGTTGCGTTCGCGATCGGCAGGCCCAGGTAGCCGCCTCCCCGCGACAGCCGGATGGTGCGCGCCCAGCGCACCTGGTGGCGCCACATCTCCACCCAGCTCGCGTCCGGCACCGTGGTCTCGACCACGCAGGTCGAAATCACAACGCGGCGGCCCAGTTCGCCGATGCGCCGGCCGAGTTCGTGATCGTCCGCGATGTAGCCGGCGAACGAGGCGAAGCCGCCGATGCGCGCGAGGTCGTCCGCGCGGAACGCCATGGTCGAGCCCAGGGCAAACCCGGAGACGCCCACCAGCGGCGCCACCAGCACGCTGGGCGCGAAGTCGGTGGCGATGCCGACGGCTTCGAAACGGCCGGGCAGGAGGCGGGCGCGGGCACGGTAGAGGCAGGTGACCATCCCCACGTTGGGATCCGCGAGCGGCGCCACAACGCGCTGCAGGTAGTCCGGCTCGACACGAATGTCGCTGTCGTTGACCACGAACACGGGATACCGCGCGGCAGCCGCCAGATCCGCCATCACGCCCACCTTGCGGTTCGGGGTGTCGGCGTCGCTGCGGATCAGGCGGATCGCCACGGCCGGGAACTCGGCCTGAAGCCGCTCGATCTCGCCGATCGCCGGGTCGCCGGCATCGCTCACTCCGAACAGCAGCTCGAACTCGGGATAGTCGAGCAGGGCGTGCGAGCGCACGGTCTGGTAGAAGTCCGGATCGAGGCCGTGGAGCGGCTTCAGGATGGAGACGGGGGGACGGAACGCTCCGGGCGTCGGGCGTCTGAGCGCCTGGCGCAGGCCGGCCGCGAGGGCCAGCAGCTGGTAGGCGGCGGCCGCCGCGCCGAAGGCCAGCAGTAAGTAGATCACAGTGCCAGGAGAGCAACGCCGCAGGCCACCAGGGCCGCGCCGGTCCAGCGCCGCCATGCCACCCGCTCTTTGAGAAAGTACTTGGCCACGAAGGTCTCGATCACGAAGCTCGCGGCCGTCGCCGGCACGGCGAAGCTCAGATCGGCCAGAGAGATGAGCGTCAGAAACGTGAAGAAGGAAATGGCCATCAGCGCGACTGCCGCAATGACGTAGCCGTTGCGCGCGAGCGCCGCTCCGGCACGACCGAGAGCGCTTGGGCGAAAGTCGTGGATCTCGCCGTGACGGCGAACGCCGATCGTCTGCAAGGCGTCGCAGAGCACCGTGGCGGTCACGATCACCGCAACCAGGATCCACTTCATCATCGCGCCGTCTCCACGGGGGAGGGGGCCATGCTCTCGCTAGCGGCCGTGTCGTGCGTGCGGACCGCGGTCGACCCCACCAGCGCGGTGCCTGCCATGATGAGCACGGTGCCGAGCCAGCGCTGCGGCGTCACCTGCTCACCGAGGAAGATGCGGCCCACCACGGCCGTCAGCACGTAGCCGATGGAGGTGACCGGCAGGACGTAGCTGAGGTCGGCCCAACTCAGCAGCGCCATGCGGGCCAGCATCCACACGATCAGGAGGCAGATGCCGGTGGCCACGTAGGGGTTGAACATCACTAGCAGGTACTCGAGGACGGATGAGCCCAGCGCGCCTCCGTGGCGCTTCACGCCCACCGTCATCAGGAGGTTGCCGAAGACGTTGGCCAGGACGACGATGGCGGTGAAGAGGCGCGTCTTCAGGCGGAGGTCGGAGGTCATGACCGCGGCGATGCGACGGTGGTGTCCGCTCCCTGACGGTCGCGGTTCGGTGAGGGGCTTTTGTGCGCGGCGACGAACTTCTTGCGCTTCGCGCGCAGGGCCAGGTATTCGCGAGCCTCTTTGTAGAGCCGGCGGCGCTCGGCGCCGTTCCAGAGGGCCTTGCGCACCACGCGCCAGATGACGCGCGGCCGGAAGTAATACTCGCCGAAGAAGCGCTCGGTCCACTCCACCAGCTCGGCCCGGTCGAGGCCGGGATAAATCACCTTGGGAAGCTGGTGGCCGCCTTCGTCGGTCATCGATTCGATCGAGAGCAGGCCGTTGCGCGCGGCGTGATCGTAGAACTCGGTTCCGGGGTAGGGGTGCGCGATGGAGACCTGGATGGTCTCGCAGTCCAGGCGCTTGGCGAACTCGATGGTGTTGCGCAGCGTGTCGCGGGTCTCGCCGGGCAGGCCCACGATGAAGTCGCCGTGGACGATGATGCCCAGCTTCTTGCAGTCGCGCGTGAAGCGCTCGGCCATCTCGACGGTGGCGCCCTTCTTGATGTTCTTCAGGATCTGGGCGTCGCCGGTCTCGTATCCCACGATCACCAGGCGGCAGCCGGCGTCCTTCATGCCCTTGAGCGTCTCGTAGTCGGTGGTGACGCGCGAGGTGCAGGACCAGGTGAAGTTGAGCGGCTTCAGTTTCGCGGCCACCTCGAGCGTCCGCGCCTTGCGATAGTTGAAGGTGTCGTCGTCGAAGAAGATCTCTTTGAGGCCCGGGAAATTCTCGAGCGTGTAGCGCACTTCGTTGGCGACGTCGTCTGCCGAGCGCACGCGCCAGCGGTGGCCAGAGTGGGTCTGCGGCCACAGGCAAAACGTGCAGAGGGCGGGGCATCCGCGCGTGGTGTAGAACGCAACATAGGGATTGAGCAGGAACGGCACGTTGTAGCGGGTGAAGTCGAGGTCGCGCTTGTAGACCTTGGTCACCCAGGGCAGCTCGTCCAGGTTCTCGATGGTGCCGCCCTCGGGGGTATGGATGATGTTCCCGTTCTGGCGATAGCTGACACCGGGAAGCTCGCTCAGGGCCTTGCCGCGGGCGTAGTCTGCGATCTGGTAATCGAACTCGCGGCGCACCACGAAATCGACGGCAGCGGAGGACTTTAGCACGCCTTCGGGGTCGATGGTGACAGGCGGGCCGACGAAGGCCACCTTGAGCTTGGGATTGACGTCCTTCATCATCTCCGCGATGCGGATGTCGACGTGCAGACCCGGGGTGGAGGTGAATAGCACCAGAAGCTCGTAGTCGTCGGCCATGGCGACGGTCTGCTGGATGGAGATCTTGTGGGGCGGAGCGTCGACGACTTTGCTGTCGGGCAACAGGCCCGCGGGATAGCAGAGCCACACCGGATACCAGTAGGATTCAATCTCCCGTGTGGCGGGCCATCGCGAACCTGCCCCGCCGTCAAAACCCTCGAACGACGGGGGATTCAGAAATAGGGTTCTCATCTCACTCCCCTGAGTATCAAGTCTTCCGGCGTTCGGCTAACGATGGCCGCCATCGGTGGCCAGGGCGGTCTCGGAAGGGCCGTCCGCCGTTGCGGCCGCCGTGGACGACTCACCCAGCCTTACGTTTTCGTACCAGATGGTGAGGTGGGCCTTGCCGAACAGCCGCGTGCTGACATCGCTGATCAGCCGGCGCGGCACCGAAACGCCGTCATAGATCTCGTAGTCGCGGACAAAATACACGCTCTTGAGGAACATCGACGGATTGCGAACCAGTTCGCCCCACTGGCGCAGGGGGAGACCGGTCTCCTTGTCGATCCACAGCTCGCCCTTGTATAAACCGAGCTGCTTTTTTCGAGGATCCACATGGAAGACGTATGCCGGACGGCCGGCGTAGTCCGTCATGCCCTGGTACTTGAACTTGTAGTTGGCCGGGGTAACCGCCGCCGCGGCGCCGTATTCGCTCTTCGCGTCCTTCTCAGCCTGCAGGTATCGGCCGATCACTTCTTTCTTGATCGTGCCGTCGCCTTCGAAGCGGCGCTTGTCGTAGAAAATCTGGCCCACTTTGGACATGAAGCGAAAGGCGTGAAAGCGTCCGTGCTTTTTGAGCTGGGGAAGGTCGGCGTCCATGTCGACGTCCATGGAGACTGCCTGCGCCCGGCTTTCCTGCAACTGGATGGCGGTCACGTAGCGGTCAATCACGCCCGCGGCGGTGGGGTCCATGGCAGCAGGCGCACCCAGGGCGCCGGTTGCTGCCCGCACCGGAACGAAAACGGCCACCAGCAAAAAAACGACTGCGAAGACCTTCAATGACACTCCTACCGAGGATGATTTTACAACTCTATCACAGGATACGATGCACAAACTACAATACGAGGTTACCAGGAACGTCGATCCAGGAATGCTAAGATAACGACATGTTCATTCCTCTGGGTGTGGATCATGAAGAGAATCTGCTAGTTACCGAGGAAATGGCGATCAGCTTTCTGGGGCCGGGCGCGGCTCGCGTCCTCTCCACCCCGCACCTGATCGGGTTCCTGGAGATGACTGCGCGGAACCTGATTAAAAAGTATGTGGAGCCAGGCGAGGACTCGGTAGGGACCGTGGTCAACGTGCGGCACCTGGCGGCCACGCCGATCGGGATGCACATACGGCTGCGGGCGGAGACGGTCTCGGTGGAGGGGAGGCGCGTCCTTTGCAGGGTGGACGCGTGGGACGACCGCGAGAAGATCGGCGAGGGCACGCACGAGCGCTTTGTGATTGATGTGGAACGGTTCGGGCTACGGGTACGGGCTAAGTCGGCTGGGCAGTGAGGGGCATCCACCTCCCGCAAGTGGGGGTACTCTGGACATGGTACTCTCAATTTGGCCTGCCTAGTTGACCCGCGTCGATATCTATAGTAACTACGTTAGGTATGAAGCGCTTCGGGATACTGCTCCTGCTGCTCGCGATCCTCGTGATCATGATCCCGCGCATGGGCGAGGTCCCGGGGCTGTTCTGAACCGAACTGCGGGGCTGAAGCCCCGCGCGGGCTAAAGCCCGCCCCCCAGCTAAAGCCCACCCTGCACGCGCCCGCTTGTCTGTTGTAGAATAAACGGTTGAACCCTTCGGTGCGCTGACGTCTGTAGTATGCCTCCAGGGAATTCCGAACAGGAAGGTTCGTATGTACGCAGTGATAAAGTCCGGCGGGAAGCAGTATCGCGTCGCTCCCGGCGACATAGTCGAAATCGAGAAGCTGCCCTGGGAAGTGGGCTCGCAGCTTGAACTGCACGGCGTGGTAGCGGTCTCGAAAGACACCGAGCAGTTGCTGACGGGCACCCAGATCGCGGACGCCAAAGTGCTGGCCACGATTGTGGACCAGGGCAAGGGCGTGAAGGTGCGCGTCTTCAAGTTCAAGCGCAAGAAGCAATACAAGCGGAACACCGGCCATCGCCAGTCATTCACGGCGGTGAAGGTGACCGAGATTGTGGCGTAGGAGCGGCAATGGCACATAAAAAAGGTCAAGGCACATCGCGCAACGGGCGCGATTCGTGCGCGCAGCGGCTGGGCGTGAAGGCTTTCGGGGGGCAGGTAGTTCCGGGCGGTTCGATTCTGGTGAGGCAGCGGGGCACGATCTACAAGCCGGGCGACAACGTCGGCCGCGGCAAGGACGATACGCTGTTCGCGAAGATCACGGGCGAAGTGGAGTTCCGCGATCGGGGCCGGATGGGCAAGTTCATTTCGATTCACGTGGTGCCCGCCGAGTAAACCAGAAAAGCCGGGGCACGGTCCCAAAAAACCGGGGACACCCCTGCTCTTTGGTGAGGCGGCATTTCGGCGTAGCGGGTCAGGGGTGTCCCAGATTTTTTGGGCGGACATTCGGCGCAGGCCCCACGTGCAGTCCTTCAACCCATGTTCATCGACGAAGTCATCATCCGCGTGAAGGCAGGCGACGGTGGCAACGGATGCTTGGCCTTCCGGCGGGAGAAGTTCGTCCCGAGGGGCGGCCCGAGCGGCGGGGACGGCGGCCGCGGCGGGGACATCACGCTGGTATCGAGCGAGCATTACAACACTCTTCTCCATTTCCGTTTTAATCCCGAGCACAAGGCCGAGCGCGGCCGGCACGGCGAGGGCAGCCAGCGGACGGGCCGCGAAGGCGCATCGATCGATCTGCCGGTGCCGGTGGGCACGGTGGTTTACGACGCCGATAGCGGGGAACTGCTGCACGATTTCACGACCGCGGGCGACCGGTTCACGGTGGCGTGCGGCGGGCGTGGCGGAAAGGGCAACCAGCACTTCGCGACGCCGGTGCACCAGGCGCCTACCGAGCACGAGCCGGGGCGGCCGGGGGACGAGAAGCGGCTGCGGCTGGAGTTGAAGCTGCTGGCCGACGCCGGGCTGGTGGGATTCCCCAACGCCGGGAAGTCGACGCTGATCTCGCGCATCTCGGCGGCCCATCCCAAGATCGCCGACTATCCGTTTACCACGCTGGAGCCGAGCCTGGGAGTGGTCCGCCTGGACGACGACCGGAGCTTCGTGGTGGCCGACATTCCGGGCCTGATCGAAGGCGCACACCTCGGTGCGGGTCTCGGAACGCAGTTTCTGAGGCACATCGAGCGCACGCGGTTGCTCGTCCATCTGGTCGATGTGTCGGACGCGAGCGGGCGGCCGGACGTCGTCAAAGATGTTCAGGTGATCCTCGACGAACTCAAGAACTTTGGCGCGGGCCTGGAGACGAAAGCAACCATCATGGCTGCAACCAAGATCGACGTGGCCAATCCCGACAAGCTGAAGAAATTGAAACAATGGTGCACCCGGAAAAAGCTGAAGCTTTATCCAATTTCCGCGGTAACCGGCGAGGGCATCGAGAAGCTGAAGTTCGCGATGGCGGAGGAAGTCAAACGGACGCGGAAAGGCGGCCTCCCATTGGCGGACGAAACGGAACACATCCGCATATAACTCCTGCCTAACTTCGGGATCATAGGCACGCTTTGACGGTCGTTTACTCTTGCCAAGGCATAGATTGCATTCATAGGATGCTGTGGTGCTAGAATCGCCCCAGCAGTTAGTTTTCGGGGCGAGACTATGCTGCCTTTTTAGTGGGGGCCACCATGAAGGGCAACCGGAAGAAAGCTGAACCACCTCAGTTCCTAAGCGGCTGGAAGGAAATTGCGAATTACCTGGGCAAAGGAGTTCGCACGGTTCAACGCTACGAGTGGCAAACGGGTCTGCCGGTACGGAGGCCGGCGGGCAAGCCTCGCGGGTCGGTAGTGGCGACCAAACCGGAACTCGATGCGTGGGTGAGCGCAAGCCCTATACGGGAAGCCTTTCACCTGACGAGGCTGGCGCCGGATTCCGACGCGTGCACCAAGGCGATCAAGAGCGGCATCCAGGAAATGTGCAGGTTGCGCGACGAAATGTTACCTTTGCGGGCCGAATTGCACAGCTCCCTCCTGATGCTGAGGGAAAGCATTCTGAGCTTGCAGGGAGAGCTCAGCCGTAGTCAATGGCGCGAGATGCCTCCCTCTTCTACGTTCCTGAAACACGATTCTCGACCCAAGCGCGCGTTCGACTGGTTAGACGCGAATACCGGGCAACGCAAGGTGAGCTAACGTACTGGGTTTAACGGCGTGAGTTAGCAATCTTGTTATTGCGCCGCCGAGTGATTCGCGAACCATCGCAACACTCGCTCTTCAAATTCCTCAGGCGCGGCGGCATGTGCTCCAGTGTGAGCTGCGCCCGGCACTTTCCACACAACAACGTACAGCGGATTCCGGGCCTGGATTAAGTCTGAATGGTAGGGTGGAATGTTTTCGTCATCCAGGCCGTGGATGAGGAACACCGGAGTCTTCACTCCGGCGACCGCCTCTTCCGGCGAAGCCGTTTCCATATTCAATCCGTATTTCAGGCGAACATAGAGGAAGCCGACATCCACCGTCGGACGGAAGAACGTTCGACCGATCCAGGGTCCGGTGTGAAACGGTTGGCCCATACGCGCATAGGCAACTTCGCGAAAACTCGCGAACGGCGACTCGGCAACCACCGCACAAAGCCGAGCCTCGCGCGGAAGAGCCTGCAGCAGCTCCGCTGCTCCCATCGATTCGCCCAATCCGTACACGCACCGTGGCGGATCATTGGTCTCGATCCAATCAACCCAGCGGTGAATGTCGTCAGCTTCTCTGATGCCGTAAGTCGCCAATCCTCCGCTGTTGCCATGGCCTCGCGCGTCGGGCATCAGAACGCTGTAATGATTTTCGACCAGCCACTGGCCGTACCCATACATGCCCAACCGATTGTCAGAAACGCCATGCAGCAGAATTACAGCGTTGCCGTTCGACTGCTGAGGCCGCATGAACCATGCATGCAGAATAGTTCCATCCGCAGCCGTGAGACTTACATCCTGGAATTCGGCGGCATTTCGCTTGGCCCAGGCTTCGGCATTGTGAGCTTCTCGCTGAGTGATCGGATGACTGTAGGGATGGACTGCGATCCAGCCCAATCCGATCCCACCACAGACAGAGCCGGCGAGATACAAACATGCCAGGGCGACAAGAATTGGTCGAATGCGGCTACGTCGACGTGGCACGGCGTTCACAATGGGAATGTACGAGCCGAGAATGAGGAAGGTTCCGCGGACGAGTGGGAAACATAGGTGCCGAAGCCTAAAGCCCAGGGCATTAGGGGAAGAGGTGTTGCCGAAGTTGTGAGGGACATGCCCGAAACGCGCCCTCCTACTGAGGAGCCTGCTCCATTTTGACGAACTTCATGCTTAAGTCCACAACGTGTCGGTCATCGTCGATGGTCTGCGTGTATTTTGCAGCCCAGCCATCAAGAAACGCCAACTCGCGCGGATGGTTCTTGAGAAAAGTCTTCGGATAGTTGGAATCGTACACATCACCCGGTTTGATTTCCCACACGCGGCGTACGACTTCGATTTGTCCGGGCGGTAGATTCAACAGTTCAAGTTTCCCCATGTGGTACTGCGCGCCTTCATCGACCTCCAGATGGAACACCGTAGTGTGTTTCTCGTTGTCGAGAGTTGCTGTCGCTTTCACCTGTACATACATGAAACCCTTAGTGCCGTAGAAATCTCTTGCCTTCGCGATAGCTGCCGAGAGCTGACTGGTGTCCGCGGGCAGGCCTATCTTCAAATCAATCAGTTGCGCGAGATCGGCACTGGAGATCACACGATTGCCGCTCCATTCCGCGCCCGCGAAAGAGTACTGTGGCCCTTCATCAACCGAGACCGCCAACGCGATCTCCGGGCCATCGGCATCCTCTTTCAAAATCGAAATCCTCGGCGCATCCCATTGCGCTTTGAGATAACCAAGTTTGCCGTAGACCTGGACCGCACGTTTCCTGATCGCCTCGGGGCTCGCCGATTGCAGATAATCGATACCGATAACGCCCTTCATGGCGGGCAGCAGGAGGGCGAGTCGCTCCGGTGCGGCTCCCGGGAAGTCGACGCGTGCGATCGTGACCTTCAAGCCCTCCACCCGGAACTGCATTGCCACCGCGGGTGCGGAGGGAGGAAAAGGCGCGACAACCGTCCGGCCACGGCCCTCCTTTTCTTGCAGGAGCGAATCCAGAACACCCGCGACTTGATCCTTGAGATTGCCGGCCAACGGGACGCTTCCCGCAAAGAGCGGAACTGAATCGTGGATCCGCTGGGTCAGTTCAGTGTCCGAAAGCCAGACGAAATTCTCAAAACGCGCAGGTACAAACTGATCCGAGTCTGCCACCACATAGGTTGCAACCTGGCGGTCAAAGCGGTAACTGACCTGAGTGAAAGCTCCAGACTGGTTTAGGCGGTCCGCTGCCAGGCGGAGATCATCAGCAGTGACATTGCTTCCGACT
>Ga0209421_1000012_pt1 | contig 17684 bp, 20 predicted proteins | sample BlaSpr_A8_OM2_O2_FD_187977 | JGI IMG/M metagenome (GOLD analysis project Ga0209421, IMG submission 187977) | Forest soil microbial communities from Thunder Bay, Ontario, Canada - Black Spruce, Ontario site 2_A8_OM2_O2 (SPAdes) (version 2) | ecosystem: Environmental > Terrestrial > Soil > Boreal... | reverse complement strand
TGTCTCCGTGGGATGCCAGCGTGTGGCCCGCGGGGCATACCTTTCTTCGGGGCAGCCACGCACCATTACGTACTCGAACGAGCCCAGGGGTGGGTGTCCCTGGATCGAGTAGTTCTTGGTGGTGTGGTTACCGAAGAGGTCGTGTGCCATGGTTTACTCGTCGATGGATTTGAGTCCGAACGTGCCCACGGGGATCTCTCGCTGCATGGGAGTGCAGGCTACGCAAACGTCGTAGTCGGCGATGAAGTGACCTTTTTGTCGGGCTCACCGGCGCCATTTTCGATCCGGTTTGTGGTGAAGCCCTCTTCATCCTCGTACTCACCGATCTCGTCGACGTGCTCGACGGTGGGCTCGCTTCCGTCCTTCTTGACCCGCAGCCAGTCAGTGTCGCTCTGGGAGATGGTCTTCCAATCTTTCAAGCTCATGCGTAGCTCCTTGCTCTCTTCTGTGCTTGCGCGAACTCGCGCCTGGCCAAGTCGGACTTGCGATAGTCGCCGAGTTTCATACCTGGATGGTACTCGAAGTGGACCGTGTCGTATATGACTCCGAACTTTCCCTTGATTGGCTTGTCGCCGAGCCACTCACCACCTTGTGAGCGCGTGTAGGCGCCGAGGGGTGGGTAGGCGGCCACGTCGACAGATCCGTCGGGTCTTGCGACCACAACGTGGATTGCGCGACCGACATTGTGCCAGTCGAGCTTGCCGGGTTGGATTTGGCTTAGGCCCTTTTCGTAGGCCTCGGTGGTGTCTTTGGGTGAGTAGATCGCAGTGTGTGATAGGCGAGCAGGGATCCCTTGACTACGTGCCCAACCGATGAGGTTCACAGCGAACGCAGCGGTTGTGGGTTCGAGTTGTTTCAAGACTTTGCGTTCGGTCGCCGTGAAGTCGAGGGGGAGGGCCAAGGCCCTGGCAGCCGCGGCTCTTGCGGCAGGTCGCATGGACCAGTCGTCGTCGTTCTGCCTGCCGAAGAGGAGGTCGAAGGCCATGGTGTTACTTTCTTATTGCCGTGATGAGCATGGAGGCGGCTGCGATTCCACCGATCGCCAGGGCCAGTTGGGTTGTGGACCAACCGTCTTCATTGCGACCAGGGTTCTTTGGACCTTGGAGAGTGCCACCCCGTGATGCAATGAAGTCGCGCCATCTGAGCGCGTTTTGTTCGTGATTGCGTGCGACCGTGACGTTGCTCCCCCACAAGGAAGATGTTGAGGTTAGGAATTGGTGGGAGGCGAGGTAGGTTTGGCGCCACTGTTCCCACTCGGGTTTGGAGATTTTGCCGTCTACGAGGGCGCGGGAGACTTCAACGTTCACGAGGTCGAAGATTCCGAGGATGCGTAGCATTTCGCTCTTGACGGAGCTGGGGGTCCACACGAATGGTTCATCGGAAGAGCCGAGAGTCCATCGAGATGAAGTCTGACGTTTTGTGAGTAGGTCGAAGGCCATCAGTCGATCCTCTTCAGGTGTTTTTCGGTCCACTTTTTATGTTTTGAAGGATGTGGTCCGGCTGCGGCCACTCTACCCTCGTACTTCGCGAGGAGCCGGCGCATCTGTTCGCTAGAGTTTGCCACGGGTTTCTCCTAGGCGATTCGCCCGAGCGCCTCGGCCTTGACCACGATCCGATCGTGGACGGAGGCCTCGGGGTCTTCCTCGTAGACGTCGACGGCACTGTCGCCACCCCACCGGCGGGCCGCGGCCTTGGACCAGGTTATGACGTCGATGAGTGCGGTTCTGCCTGAGCAGGCCATGGCGATGGCGTGGCCGGCGGCCTTGTCGAAGTTGTGGAAGATCTTGGTATCAAAAGACCCTTCTGGGCTGACGTGGAATTCCAGATCGTGCGCGTGCGCCATGGTCCTACCTCCCGTACCTTCCGCCTTGGATTTGGCCGAAGTGTCTTGCTGGTGAACTTGCGCTCGTTCGGTAGAGACTCGCCACACCGAGCAGACCGAGCGCCCCGGCGAGGCATCCCACGGCCACGCCCACGCGGCGACCGGCCAGGCGAAGGTCGTAGCGGACGTCGTCGACCTTGGTGAGTAGGCGATCTTGCTCTTTCTTCGAGAGCAGCCACGAGCCGAGTGAGGTCGTGCCCGACATGACGCCGATGCTCTGCGCGCGCATGAATGCGAGCGTTTTACGCTCGGCCGCCTCGCGCGGGAGCCTCGTTCCAAAAGTGCCGCCCGACTTCATGAACTCTTGCACCTTCTCCTCGGCCTTTTCGAGCGTCCACCAGTGCTCGGGCGCGTAGCCCTGGGCGCCGAGAGGGATCGACCCGAGGGTCTGCGACCCGAGGGTCTGCGACCCGATCATGCTTGAGGGAGCAAAGTTTCTCGAAGTCGTTTTCTTGTTCAAAAGGTCGTAGGACACGGTTTCCTCCTCGGTGTGTTGCAGCGAGTCTTCACTTGTTTTGACAATCTAGAAGACTCGTGTTAGTATACATTTGAAAGGTAGGGTTAGCTATGAAACATCTTCTGGTAACAGTAGCTCTTTTGGTGAGTATCAGCGGTTGTGATTCCGAGGGAACGGCACAGGACGTTCCGGACGGTGGAAATCCGCCGCAGAAGGGTCCGGTACCAGGCAGCGATGCCGGGGTTGCGAGTCTTCTGGATGCGATGCCGGGCTACACGGCGAGCGGTGTCTTTGCTGCCCTGGGCGCGAACCCGTGTGGAAACGCTTACGCTGATTCCAACGGTCTGTGCGCATGGGCGGCGAACGGTGGGTGGGATCCGGACACTGGTTGCTGGATTACGGTTCCGGTAAAAGGTTTGTCTGATTCTTTTGTTCGTCCATCGAGTTCGACGTACACCATAACGAGTGGTATTTGTGGACTTGCGGACGTTGCGTTTCATGGCACACACGGTGAACCTACGTGTGGCATCACCTACGCTCCAGGCACGTTGCTCATCTGGAACTCGACAGATTCGAGGTACTCGTACCATGGCGACACACCGACCACGCCAGGAGCCGGATGTTCGGGTTCGGCGGGCTACATTTGCCTTCCGAACGCTGTTCCCTATGTGATTCCTTGCTAGCATCAGAACGCGATCTCGTAGATCAGTTTGACCGAGTTGACCTTGTCAGCACCACCCGTTGTGGCACTTTGCAGTTGGATGATCGTCTGGTTCCCTTCGAGAGGTATCACGGGAGCCACGCCGCTCGGGATGATGTAGGTGCCGTCAGAGCTTCCTGGGTTTGCGCCCGTGACGGGATCTATGATCACGAGGCGCATGGAGGCCGTTTGAGGCTCTCTCACCACGCGAACGGACTTTGCGAAGGGGGGAACACAGTAGGTGGGAGGAGTGGTGCCGATGCCTGGGTAGAGGAAGCTGATCGGGAGCGAGGAGCTTCCGATGTAGATGTACTGGGTCTTGTAGAGTTTGGTGTGGATGCGACCGAAGTAGGTGGCGAAGGCCTTGGTGGTTAGGGCGGTTGGATTGCTGTTCGGAGCGAAGGGACCACTTAGAGATGGTTGTGGTATGGGGTTGGCCGATCCTGGACCACCAAACGCTGTTCCGTCGATTTGTGGAGTGATGAAGGCGTTGTCGTAGCGGGCGAACAGGCGGAGGATTCCGGTGGGGAGCTGGATGATGGCGCCCGAGTCCTGGGGTTGATCGTCGGGAGTGGTACCGCTTATGCCCTGCGTGCTGTGGAATGGTCCGAAGGGCACGTCGAACTCGACCCTGGTGGTCACGGAGCCGTTGCCGAACTCGGCGATCGCTGTGTAGGGACCGGTCGTGCCCATCTGGTTCGGTGTTTTGGCAGCGGTCACGATCACCGTGATGGATTGTCCAGTCTTCGACGCCGAGGTCAGATTGAGCAGGCGAGCATTGTTGGCTCCCGACTGTGGGACGACCGTAAACAGCGTTCCCGCGGGCAAGATCTGCGGTTCGAGCATTACGGCGTTCCCGACGTTGTTCTCGGCGTCGTCGAGCAGCCTCGTGCCGGTCTTGCCCGACCGCAGGGTGGAGCGGAGGTTCTGTTCTTCTTGCAGTCGGAACAAGTCTTTGGCGTTCATGGGTCTCCTCAATCTTTTTCGGGGACGACGATCTTGGCGTGCACCATCGCCGGCGTGAACCCCTGGTTGTGCAGCAGGATCTTGAGCGTTCTTCCCGAGTCGAGTATTCCGGGATACACGATGCCGTGGCGCCAGTGGAGCACGGCCCTCGGCGACGAGAGTACGCTCACACCCTCGTGCCAGGCGTCTTCGACGACAACGGGCCTGCCGTGTGCCGACATGATGAGTTTGGCGTTCACTGTCGCCACGACCGGGCCGAACACAATTTCGGCGCGGCTCTCGGCGTCGATGAGGATGCTGGCCGTGTCCACGACGATCTCTTTCACGTGCTCATTGCGCAACTTTTTCTTCCACTGGGAGAGGGCAACCAAGGCGAGGCCCACACCCGCGACTCCAACCATGATGCGGACCGAGGTCGACCATGAGGTCAAGATCATGCACATGAGAGCGGATCCGGTCGCAATCGCCGAAACGTAGAGCCAGGTGTCTCGGGTTTTCTTGCTCATTTCGACCTCCGCGAATCTCGCGCTAAAGCGATGTTGAGGTCGTCGACTTTTTGAACCATGGCCCGGAACGCTGTCTCCTGGGTGCTGAGCGTCGACTTGATCGACTCGACGTCGTAGTGCAGGTTGGCCTTGTCGACGGAATCCGCGGTGACTTTGTCCGTGTATTCGGTGCGCGTGACGAAGAACGCCTTGCCCGCCACGCTGAGCACGGTGCCGCCCGCGATGATGAGACCGAGCACGAGCGAGATCGTTCGCCACAGGCTGGCGGAGGCTCCTTGCTGGCGCAATGCCATCGTGTACTCGGTGTCCACGGGAGTTGGTGTTGAGTCGTTGACTCTTCCGTCGTTTCTCATGGTGTACTTCCTTGCGATCCTACGTGTAGCCTCTGCGCTTGCCGTCTTTGACCATTGCGAGGTAGACGAGTGAGCGTTCGGGTAGGGGCAGTCCGTTATCGACGTAGTAGGCGATCTTGTTCGGTCCCGCGTTGTAGGCCGCGGCCACGAGGTCGTGGTCTCGGCCGAAGCGGTTTTTCAAGAGCACGAGGTAGTAGGCGGCGAGCATGACGTTGACGTCGGGGTTGAGGAGATCCACCAAGTCTTGAGCTCGTTCTAGGGTTTCTTTCACCACACCGAGTGTGGCGAATTTTGACTTTCTGAGGCTCGTGACGAGCCACTTGGCTGTGTCGGGTAGGAGCTGGAGGACGCCCATGGCGCCCGTGGTCTTGTTCACTACACTAATTACGTTACGAGACTCGGCGTAGGCCATTGAGCGCAGCCATGCGACGGGCACTTTGAACACGGGCGACCACTTTCGCGACAGAGTTGCCACAAGTTCAGGTTGAGGGAAGTTCGAGGTTGAGGGAAGGTTTTTCCAATGAGGTTTGAAGGGCCAAACCGATGTTGGTTCCAGGTTTGGAGCGTGGGCAGGTCTTGTAAGGATAAACAACAGGGCTATAGGTATTGCTACGAAGTAGAGGGGGTTCATGGGTGGTGCCTCCAGTGTTTCTTCTTGGAGGCTACCATTTTCTCGAACTTTCTGTGAAGTACGTCGTCTTTGAGGTACCTCGTGATGGCGAGGGCGTCTTCGGCCTCGGCGAGCGTCACGTCGCTTTCTCTCTTCTTCAAGATCGCCACGAGCCGGCGATTTTGCAAGAAGCGCCGGATACTGGGATCTTCAGCCTGGTTTGCAGCCAAGCTGACGATTCCAGCCACGAGCCCGAAGGCGACGATGAGGGGCAGCATGGGTCATCTCGGACTATCCGAACAGACCCGTGCCCTTGAGGATCTCCGCGACGTCTTTGGCCCGAGCATCGCCCTTGCTGGCTAAAGAGACGTTTTTGAGGTACTTCTCGGTGAGGTTTTGCCACTTCTGCTTGGCCTGCTTGTCACCTGCGTCGGCCTTGCTCTTGATCGCCCCGAAGCGGTTCTTGGCATCGCTTATGAGCTTCTGTTTGGTGGCAGGGTCGATGGGGGTCGGAGGCTCGTCGCCCAAGAGGGAGGTTGTGATCTTCTCTTCGACGGGAAGTTGGCGATCTTTTTCGATAGCTCGCTGTTTATCGACTCGCAGGTCTTCACGGATTTTTTGTCCGAGAGGACTTCCGGCTTTGATCCGGATCTTGTGGTCGCTTGGTGCATCGTCACCGTGGACCATGTACTCATCGTCCTGGTTCTTTTCCTTTTTCGCGTGCACCGTGAGCGTCGCTTCGAGATCCTGAGCCTTTCGCTCGCTCTTCGGAGCGTGTACCGCGTACTTCTCGTCGAGCTTCTCCCCAGCGCTTGATACCGGCGACAGCGACCGCCTTGCCCTCGCCGCAATCCCTTCCTTGTAGTTCTGGAAGGGATCTCGGGTCGCGAGCAAGAGCGCCCGAGCGCTCTCGCGCAAGAACCCGAAGATCCCGCGCACGGGCGGCAGGGGAGCGTCGGGCAGCGAGGTCATGCCCGGTGTGACGATCTCCGCGTTCACGACCACGTTTTCGTTTTCGGTCGAGGCGGGTGTGATGCCAGCTTTCTCGCGCCATTCTTCTTTGGCTTTCGCGTTCGAGGCGAGTGCCCTTGCCACGACGGCCGCGCCCGTGGCCGCGACCATGTACTTGATGGCCTCGGGCTCTTTGGCCGTAGCCCTCTCCTGCATGACCGCGATCTTTTCTTGCGCGGTCACGTTGCCGTCGGCAGCCGCCTCGACGTCTTTCACGGCGACCTTCATCTCGGGGTCGATGTTCTTGCCCTTGGACACTTGATCCAGGTTCTTGACCGCCAAGACCTTGCCCATGGCTTCGATGCCCTGGGGGTCACCCTGAGCGGCCAACTGTTGGGCCTGGGCGATGTTCGCCTGCGTCCTCGGATTGCCCGCCTCGGCAGCGGCGACGACGGTCGCCACGCGCTTGAGTTCTTCACCTGCCGATGGCGTCTTTGAAGCGGCGGACAGGAGTTCGGAGGCCTTTTCCTGGTTGCCGAGTGCCGCCTCGGTGCGGGCGGCGGCGACGACTTCTTCGCGCGAGGCCGTGCCGGTGGCGAGCTTCTGTTCGACCGCGGACACCTGCTTTTGGGCCTTCGCGGCTTGCGCTTGCTTGTGCTCCTTGGATGCCAGCACTCCGACCACGGCACCGGCCGCGGCGGCGGGCAGTACGACCTCGCCGGTCTTGATCGTCTGGTGAACGGCCGCGGCGACTTGCAGACGCTTCTGTGCGCGCTTGGCGTTGGGATTGCCGTGCTTGGCAGCCGCGGCGATCACGCGAGCGTCGCGCAGGGCTTTCTTGTTGCCCTTGCCGATTTGACGAACTTTCCGTCCGGCGAGCGCAAGGTTTCTTTGCTCTTTGCGAGTGGGAGCGGTGACCCTTACGGTCTTGGCCAGAGCGATTGCCTTCACGACCTTGATGGCTTTCTTGTCACCTTGGCGAGCCTTGGCGACCTGGACGGCAATGAGTTTTTGGCTCTTCTTGTCGCCGGCGGCGGCACGACGTTCGATCTTGGCCACTTTGGCTAGCTGATGCCTTCGCGACTGGCGGATGAGCTTGTTGCTCATGGCGATCTCGGCTTTCGTCTGGAAAGCTTTGACCTTCGCGGCGCGAGCCTGGCGAGTGGCCAGCAACTGCACACGCTTTGCGGCGACCCTGTCGGCTTTGACGGCGATGCTTGCGAGTTTCAGGGCTTCGACATCGGCGATGGCTTGCTTGTCGCCAGCCTTGGCCCTTTTCACCATGGCCTCGACTGCCCGGCGCTCTTTCGACCCACGCTTCTCGGCCTTACTGTAGAGTTGCATGGATGCGCGCAGCTTCATTCCGGTGGGAGTGTTCTCCTCGCTGGCCGCGAGAATTTTGGCGGCGTGGGGGTTCTTCTTGGCAACGATTGCCCGGCGCGTGTTCTTGAGTTTCGCATGTGAGGCGGTCATGAGGCGTTCGAGCTCTGCGTCCTGCGCGGACGGTGGTAAGGGCGTGATGACGGGTCTTGTTGCTCCTGAGCTGTCGGCGGAGGCGTCGGCGCTGGCGTCGGCAGTTTGTCCCGGCAAGTACTCCGCCTCGGCGGTCTGCATGGCGGCTTCCTTGGCTGTGGCCTCGGCATCGGCAGCATCAGCCTCGGCGTCTGCGGCCGTGGCGAAGGCTTGTGCTGCCCGGTACTCGGCTTCCGACTGGGCGTCAGCTGCTCTTGCGCGAGCCTGGGCGGCGCGTGTGCGGGCCTGTGCGGCCTTCAGGCGCTGCATGCGGACCTGGTCGGCGGAGGCGCTGCCGTGGGTGATGCCGAGGGCGCGACCGACCTTCTTGACACCCTTCCAGGCGTACTTGGCCGGGACGGTGATCGGCTTGAAGGCAAACGAAAAGGCGTCCGAGATGCCCCACCCGACAAACGAGCTACCCATGGTGACGCTGATGCCTTGTTCGTTCAGCTTGGCGATCGCTTTGAGCGCGTTGGGGTTGCCTTTCTTGGCCATGGCGACGATCGCGGCCAGTTGCTGTTGCTCGGCGGGGGTCATGGGTGTGGGAGGGGTTCCAGGAGTTCCTGAAACACGGGCGTGGGGGCCGGCGTGTCCCATGGTTGCGGCGTAGCCCTGGGCACGCAGGGCGGCGAGAGCCTTCTGCGCGTTGGGGTTGCCAGCCTTGGCCATGGCCACAATGATCGCGAGCTGTTTCTGTTCCGTGGGGGTCATGGCTTTGACGGCGCCGAGGATCACGTGTTTCTGGATGATCTTGGCCGAGGGATTCTGCGAGTAGGCCTCTCCACTTACGAGGTTCTTGCGGAACTCGTGCAGCTGTTCGTTGCGGGCCAAGAGGATGAGCACTCGGGCTGATTCTTCGGGTGAGAGCGGCTGGCCCGTCACCATCTTCGAACACACCTCGTCGAGGTCGCCCAGGTTGTCGGCGTTGAGCGCTCGGGCTTTGGCGATTTTCTTCTTCACAGGTGCGACGTCGGCGACGGGTAGGTCTTCGTAGGGATTTGGTTTCGCGGCTCCCACGATTTCGGCTTTGCCGGAAGAGCTGCAAGCGCCTGAGATCTGAGCGTCGATGGCCTTGAGTTGAGCTTCGATTTCGGCAGAGCGCGCGCGGGCGGCCTCGACGGCTTTCCGCGCTTCGACGGCTTTCTCACCCTGGTCGAGGACCACTTGCTGCTTGCCGATCTTCTTTTGCAAGGCAGCGTTGTCAATCCAGGCCTGCTTCTCGGCGTCGACGAGCTTTCGCTCTTCACTTGATTTCAGCCAGTAGAAGGGGTTGAGTTTCTGCAACCAGGCCCCCAGAGAATCACCCGATCCGAGAGAGTCGCCTGAGCCGGCGTCGTCGGCGGCCGGTGTCGCGATCGGGATCGGAATTGGAGTCTGGGTGGGAGCAGGGGCGGGTGATCCCTTTTTGCCGAAGAACTTGCCGAGAAATCCCTTGGCCTTGGGATTGCCGTACTCGACCGCCTTGGCCGCGAGCTGCACCTGGGGAGGCAGGAACGCCGACCACGGCATGGAGAACGCGCCGCAGATGTCTCCAGCCATCGCTTCGAGCGCCGTGTTGCCCACGACAACCTTCGCCGGCAGGAGAACGCCGTAGCGGCCGGCGTAGGATGCCACGGCGGTGCGAACGGCTGCCCTGACCTCGTCGCGCGTGAAGATGCCTCCGCGAGCTCGCATGTCTTGCTCGACAAGGGGTCTCGCCGCTTTGTACGCCAGGCGGAGCGTGTTCCTGTTCCAGCGGCGAGAGCTGCCCGTGGCTCTGCTTACGGCCGCGTCGATGTTCATAGGCTCGTAGCCGACGATCTCGGCTGGGAGGGTGTTGCCTACTTCGGGTCGCTTTTCTTGCGTGTTCATGGTGGTTTTCCTTGGGGCGTTGGTGAGGTTCTGGCGGCTCTGTTTGCGATCCTTTATGAGAGGCGGAGGCGTCCGGTTTGGATGAGTTTTTGAGCGATGGTCTTGTTGCGAGGATTCATGCGGTTAAGCTGCTCGACGGAAATGGTCGCGTAACGACGAAGTGACAAGCCTGAAGTGTCGGCTGAGGCGTCCGCGGGAGCGTCCGCGGGAGCGTCCGCGGCGCCGTCGTCGCCGTATCCTGGAGGCGCATCGGTGGTGCCGGCGTCTTCGGAGCCGTCACCCGCGCCCTGGGCGGCGGCGTCGGCTTCTGCTTGAGCTTCGGGCGACCCAGGAGCAGGAGGTGGTGCGTGGGGGCTCGACGTCTTGACGAGACCGGTGAGCAGCGCGATGAGACCGATGGGACCAAGGAGGATGAGTCCGGCGGTACCCGCGGTCCCGAGGCCCATCTCGTCACCACTCAGCGAAATGTCGACTTTGCGCATGCCGTATTCAGGATCGCCCAGCATGAGGCTGGCGATGACGTTTCCGAACTTGCCACCCTTGGCGCGCACGTAGTTTTTGGCCCAGTTCGAGGCCAGTAATTTCTCGGCCGAGCCGGGCGCGGGTAGTCCGCGCTGCTTGGCGAGCAGGTTCGCACGGCGACTGATCATCGTTCCGGTGAGCCGGTTGATGATGGCTCGCAGGGGTGCGAGCGCCATCTTTTCAGCCATCTTGCCGACGTACTTCACGCCTTTGTACGTGTACGTGAGCGGCGCCTTGATGCCGTACTTGTACCCATATTTGAGCGGGTCGACGACGCTCTTCACGCTGTACTTGTAGGTCGTCTTGGCGATCTTCTTGACGGCATTCTTGGCGGCGGAGAACGGGTTCCAACCACCCATGTCGGTGTCGACGCCGAGAGCGCGCGAGAAGCGGGTACGTTCGCGAGCCGTTTCGGTGAGGATCTTGTTCGCGCCGACGATGAAGTCGCCGGGGGTTGCGGTCGCACCACCAGATGTCGTGACGGCGCGAGTGAGTTTGTCTTTGGCCCACAGCTTGGCCACGTTCTCGTAGTAGGAGCGCGGGCGAACAGCGATGCCGGCAGACTTGTCCGAGTCGGCGAGCCAGTTGGCGTGCTCGACCACGAGCTTTCGCCCGAGACCGCGAGCCACGGCTTTTTTGGCGGCGCCCATGATATAGTTGTCGTCTGTGACTCCTCCTGGAATGTAGCCAGGAGTCAGCGTGGGAACGACTGGCGGCGTGTACGGGTTCGCGGGGTACGGACTCGTTGTATACGGGTTTGTGGCGTACGGGTTCGTTGTCACGACAGGGGGCGAGGTACCTCCGTGGGCCGCATTGAATGCTGCTTGAGCGGCAGCCGCGTTGGGGTCGACGACTTGTCCATAGGCCGGAACACCGTAGGGTGTTCCGTAGGGAGCGACGTACCCTGGTTGACCAGGTTGCGTTCCGTAGGGAGCGACGTACCCTGGTTGACCAGGCTGCGTTCCGTAGGGAGCGACGTACCCTGGCTGACCAGGCTGGAGTGTGCCGAGCTGCTGGTTTTGACGGTGGTGATGGTGATGGTGGTGCCGATGGTGTCTGCGACGGTTTTGAGGGTCGCGCGGATCATTGACCCATCCGTGGGAGTTGTCGGTGTCGTGCTTGTCGGCGAACTCTTCTTCGGTCTTCATGGTCTCTCCATAGCTCGTGTCTCGTAGAAGTTTCGTCATCCCCTTGCCACTCTTTCCGGTTTTGAGGACGTCGGCCGTGTGAGCCGGATCATCGACCCAACGCAGATCGTTCATGAATGGCGTGTCCTCCTCGAAGGCGAGCTCTTCCTCTGAGGCTGGGCGCATGTACTCGATGAGATCTTGTGCTTCGCCGGGCGACATATCGGTCGCGCCGGGTTCGGTCAGGGCATAGTAGGCGTCGTCGTCGTCGTCAGGGATCTTCTCTCCCTGGGGCACTTCTATCTCGATGCTGGACGCCTCGACGATGGGCTCTTCTTCCTTGTCTTCCTTGTCGTCGTCGGCTCCCGACGAGTCGTCTTCCTTATCGTCGTCGAGCTCGGACAGGAGAGGGATCATGCCGTAGACGTCGCAACCTTCAGGGTCGGGGTCGTCGTAAGATGTTGTGAGGATGAGATCGTGGGTGAGGTCTTTCATGATTGTTTCCTCGTTATCGCGTGACTTGTCACTGTGTGACTTGTCACCGTGTGACTTGTCACCGTGTGACTCGTCCGGGTCCCGAGCAAGGGATCTGGACGCCGAGTCCCTTTTCGACGAGCATTTTGTCCACGGTCGCTTTGCCGGCAGCGTGATCTCTCGTCTCGACCGAATGCCCACCGCGGAGCTTCGCTTGCTGGATGGCTGCCGCGGTTACGAGCACGCGGTAGTCGCTGTTGGGGATCTTTGGTACGGTCTTAAAATCCAGTACATCACCACCCGCGCGCGCGATGTCTTGGGCATCGTGTTTACTTGACCATGAGCGTCCGATGATCTCCGCGCGTCCGGTCTTCATGTGGCATTCTCTTGGTTCTGGTTGGCAACGTGGCAGTGTGATTGGCAGGACTTGAGGGACGCGTGCATGAGGTTGATTTTTTCGTCCATTTTCTTCATCGTTTCGACCCACTCCAGGTGCAGTAGGGTGATCTGTCTTTGCAAGGCGTCGAACTGCGACTGGGACATCAGAAGACTCCGTTGGTGAGGTGGAACGTATCGGTCGTTTGCTTGAACTTCTTCCTCACCGAGAGATCTCTCACCCAGCTCGCGAGCCCCGCGGCGCCGGCGTGGTGGCCCACGCCAAGCAGGCCTGAGAGCGTGCACACTTCACCGTCGACTTTGGTTCCCACATGTGGGAAAGCGTGCGGCAGGAGTGCGGTCATGGACTTTCCGAAGGCTGTGTATTGGGCGGCGTTCGACGCGAGGAACTTTTCTTTGGTCAGAGGAGCTTTGAAGTCGGCGTCCCAGACCCCCGTCTCACTGCCCACTATCACCTTGCGAGGATTTTTGGCGAAGCCCACGTCCGCAAGTCCGCGCATGCTCGCGCCGAACATTCCGAGTCGACCGCGCGGCGATGTGTAGTTCTTCGGGTGCCTTGCCATGATCCTCGTGAAGCGCAGCCACTGTACGACGAGGACGCCCGGTATGGGGCTCTGCGGACTCTTCGGCAGCATGGACAAGCCTCGGCGGCCGGTGGCTAGACCGGCTCCAACCAGGAGGGATACGAGGCTGAGGGGAACGAGGACGGGCAGCAAGAGCTTTGCACCTCGGGAAGAGGGAGGTATCGTGCTCGCCGGCGAGGAAAAAGCGGAGTGCTAGCCGAGCTGAGCGCCGTCTCGTGTACCGTCCGGGGGTGCCGCGCGGGCAGGCCGGAGGGCCGAAGGTCATGACCCAAAGGTCATATGGGGACTAGGTTACGACACGAACGGGGGACAGGTCAAGGATCATATTATCGTCGGTTTATTAGGTGTTCCCTTCAAGAGGGTCTGGCGAGACATCGCAGCAGCCTTTCTGCCGGTGGGAGGGTCAGGCTGTAGAGGGAGTGCTCAACATCACCGGGGTCGACGTTGTGTTTCTTGGCCAGTCCTTCGGCCACCTTGCGCCGGTACACGCGGTCGGTGCGTAGTCGGCGCATCCATCGGGCCGTTCCGCCGAGGCGGGCTATTTCTTTGCGCTTCTTGGAGGTCAAGGACACGGCTCTCGCGGGACCACCGGCGAGTCCTCCCAGACGACCGAGTGCCACGGCGTTGGCGTTCTTCAAGATGCTTCTAGGATGTCATCTTTATCTTGAGCGGTCAAGCAAACAACCGTTTTGTTAGTTTTTTGATGGTATGTAATCAATATTGGTTGACAATCTATCAGATGAATGTTTGAATTGGTTCACACAAAGTGGTTCAAGTAGGAGGACAACATGTCAGAGACCTGGCCAAGGGTTAAGCTGGACGACATCAAAGATCACCTCGCTGAAGCAGCATCCGCGGCGGAGAGCATGTTTTTTTCACCACCTGGAGGGGAGGAAATTCACCAGAGGCGTCTTGCTCGCGCGCTAAACGCCGTGGCGGAGGCGGGAGGTCTCAAGGCTGTTTTAGATGGTAAAGGTCTTTTCCAGGAAATGATTGCACGAGGTAGAGCGCTGAATGAGGCCTCGAAGAGGGCAGAGCTTCAGACGAGATCGACTCTCAAGTATGAGGAACACAGATCTGACCCTAGCTTACTACCCGAGAAGAGTTTCTTGGACGTCTTGGTGACACTTCGAGTGAGGCCGTCGTCTGAGCATGTTTTCCGGAAGAACCTGCGTTTCGCGGCTCTTCCGTTCGTGGGGCAGACGATACACTTTCCGGGATGGGAAGGAGTCTTCACCGTGAGGAGCGTGGGCTGGTTCTCACTTGATGACATCGTGGTCAGTCCACGTATTGAACTTCACGCGAATATGGGCGTCGGCGTAGAGTATATCGAGCAGCTCAAGAAGGAGGGATGGACCTAAGTCGGGTTCTGAGTATCAGTGCGCTCCCCCGTTGAACGTCGGTACGAGACCGCCCCCCGGTTGCTGGAAAACTTGTTCGATGATGGTGTTTTGGAAGACGTCAACCGGTGTCGCACCCGGCTGGAAGAGCCCACCGTCAGTTGTCCCGAGTGCGACTATTGTGCTCGTCACCTTGACCGGACCGTCTTGAGAATCGTCGTTCGAGTCGTCCTCGGGTGAGTCGTCAGCGACTCCCACGCCGGGCGCCTCAGCCCCGGCCGCCACCGAGTTCGGCGCGGACACCGAGGCAGGCGTCTCTGACAGCGACTGCGCGGGCACCCCCACACCGGGCGCTTCCTCGTTGGCCTTGACGAGATCTGAGTTTGCGTTGTCTATTCCAGCCCCTGGTGAGAACGGTGGCAGTATCTCGGGCGGCTTGAAGCCTTCACCCTGGGTTACGGGGAATACGGTGTCGATGATGTTTTGGGGCATGGTCTTTCTCCTTGGGTCTAGGGTCTCGTCACGATGTTGCTGGCGCGGACTTCTGTTGCAACTCCGATCCCTGGTGCGAGGGTCTGGCCTTCCACTCCCAGGGGAAAGACTTCATTTGTGGAAGAAGTGGGAGGCAATATCCTTGGTGTGGAATTGAATCCCTGGATCACTTGGAATACGGTGTCGATGATGTTGGGCATGGTGATCTCCTACTATACGTCATGTGGTTGCTTTTGAAGCTAAAGGTTTGAAGCTGTCAATCCACCACCTACTGCAAAAGTGGTGGCGACTCACAGATCCGGAGGTTGTATGACCTTCGGCGTAGAACACGTGTGGAGGAAACACCGTCACTTCTGACAGGTGGTTGCTCGCCACACGAGCGAAGTACTTGCTGCCCATGCTGCCGTTGACGGACGGGTCGACCTCTTTCAACCTCTCCACGAGGTCGCGCGTGAAGGGGTGTCCTGGTACGGCACCGAAGATTGCACAGCCGAGGCAGACTTGTGCTTTCCCGTCTCGGAACACGTTCATGAGGGGAGCGAAAGCCACGACGTTTTCGACGATAGAGTCGATGGGTTGCACGGGCTCCATGTCGGTGTCGAGATAGATCCCACCGTAAAATTCGACGAGCTCGTAGCGGAGGATGTTCGAACGCTGAGACAGGTGGCAGGCTTGCGCGAGCAACTCAGGATAGCGACTTTTGAATTTGCGGTCGCCGGACTTCAGGCAACCATCACTGTCCTGTTGCCACAACCTCACCTCCCACGTGGGATGCAGGGTCTTCCACGCCTCGTTCCAGCGAACGAAGGCGTGGGGCCTCGGTTGGGTCTGCGACCCTTTGTCCCCGAGCCAGATCTGGTGGAACACGCGGGGTATGAACATGAGCCGAGGATCTTCGTTAGAAATTCCGGATGGCCGTGAGTGAGGAGCCCTGGTTCAGTGTTGACGATCCGGCTTGACTGGTGTCCTGGGCAAAGCGCACAGAGAGGCTGCCGCTTGCGTTGACCTTGACGACGCCCTCGATGTCGATCCAACCTTCCACCCCACCCGTGTGGGATTGGGCTGAAGCGTCGCCCAACCCTGGCATGGTCGCCACCCATTCGAGTAGAGGAACGATTGGGGTTCCAGGACTGTCGGCGCGCTCTTGCATACCGACGACCGAGAACCATGCGAACGTGGCGGTCGCCGATCCGTCGAGCGACAGCTTCACACCACCGTTGCCAGGCGAACCAGCCGTGCTGTAGTAGAGATGGGCGCGGATCTTGTAGCTCAGACCGGCTTCAAGCTGGACGAACAACCCAGGCACGTCTTGGAGTGTAACGTCGCTTGTCTTGGTGAAGTTATCGGCCGCTAGCCTGACCTGGTTGTAGTGCCGACCGGGCTGCCAGGCAACGGTTGCGTAAGCACCACCTGGATCTCCGATGGGCAATACATAGCCGAGACAGAAGGACATCGTGGAGAGCTGGGCACCGGGAGCGCCGTAGAAGACGTACTCTTCCACGGTGAACGCTCCGACGACGAGGGGAGCTCCTTCTTGAGAAGCCAGGTAGACGGGAACGCCGGGGGTGGGAGCGGCACTCGAAGCGGTCCTGCGTAGGGCCAAGATCGTGTCGTCGCTGACGAGCACATAGCCTCCCGTGGTTCCATCGCCGAAGTCGATGTTCTTCTTGTAGTTGGTGAGCGTCGCACCGAGGACGTTGCAGACGGGGTCGTTGAGGTTGTTGTTGAAGGCGAAGAAGGCCTGGTCGTGACTTAAGTCGTTCGAGCCGAACACGACGAGGCCGCAGGGCGAGTCGGGTGGGTACTGACCACACTCGTTGCCCGTATCGAGGATCTTCATCGCCGTGCCGCGCGGGCATGGTAGCAGGTCGCCTGCATACCCGGTGCCCGCGCCAGTGGCCTTGCAGACGACCTTCTGCCCGCCGATGACCTCGAACCCTGTCGTCTTGAGCGAGTCGTAGGTCACTAACGAGAACTGTGAGCTGTCGTCGCTATACTCCACTTGCACACCGAGACCGTCTCTTATTGTCGCAGGAGCGAGTTCGGTTCCGGTTTGAAAGTCCAATAGTGTTGTGTACTGTCCGTTCTTCAGGCAGATCGACGGCCATGGGTAGGGGCTCGGATCGTTGCCGCTCGCTATGTCCGCCGCTCGCCCCAGCATGCAGTAGTCTTGGATGCTGACCTCCACGCTTCCACTGTCGGCGCCACCGAGACTGCGCGGCTGCACGGTCAGTGAGATGCCCGACCCTGTCGGATAGAATCGACACCCATTCACTCCCACCATGTTCGCCGGGCTCAGTATCACTTGCTCGAAATCGCACTGTAAGAGTGAGAAGTACTCCGAAGCCTCGTCGAACGTGCCGTACCCGAAGTGGCAGTATTCACCCGACTGGGAGGCTGCCTGAATGTTGAAAGCGTTCGTCGTGTTAAAGAGGTTTCCCGACCACGACTCACCTTCAAAGTTGTGTACTGCTACGAAGCTGCTCGTCGACGGTGGCCCAAATCCGGTTCCGGTTTCGTCTACGTACTCGGGTGCGAAGACGACGGTGCCGCGTCCCTTGCAGATGAAGCTGAGGACGCCGCACAGGTTCGCCGAGGTGTCATCGTTGGTTCCGATGTTGAACTCCATGGCCGTGTTCGCCACGACCTCTATTCCGGCGATGGAGGACGCTGGGGCGTTACTTGCCGAGGCGGTGCTGACGGCGGCCGCATAGGTGGAAGCGTCCGAAACCGTGTAGAGCGCCACTCCAGGTCTCTCAAGAAATACCCGGTCGCCCGGTGAGATGGGAGGACCTGGAATGAACCAGAACGTGATCACGTCGCTGGCCACGCCGGACGTTGCCCCCCACCGGATGGGTGCGTAGATCGTCGCTCCGCCCGCGGTCACGAATCGTGCTCGGTACTTTAGGAGGTCGTACGGGTTTCCGAAATATGCCGTCAGCAATTGCACTTCGGGAC
>Ga0209421_1000011_pt1 | contig 19733 bp, 16 predicted proteins | sample BlaSpr_A8_OM2_O2_FD_187977 | JGI IMG/M metagenome (GOLD analysis project Ga0209421, IMG submission 187977) | Forest soil microbial communities from Thunder Bay, Ontario, Canada - Black Spruce, Ontario site 2_A8_OM2_O2 (SPAdes) (version 2) | ecosystem: Environmental > Terrestrial > Soil > Boreal... | reverse complement strand
AAGCCTTAAAGACTGTGACCCTCGAGAGGGATTCTCCCATTGTCCGGATGAGCTACAAGATTATGAATCTGGCTCCCATGAGTATTGATTTTCTTTGGGGCACGCACCCGGCAATGGCGATTAACATGCACACGATCCTGCGCATCCCCGCGAAGTATGGGATTGCAGCTCAGTGCAACCGACCTTCTTGGGGAAAAGTGGGGCAGCGCTACAACTGGCCGATATTGGAAACAGAGGCGGGCCGAATGGAAATGAACAAGGTTAAGGGAGTTGAGGCCAATGTCTATTTCGGCCATTACGCTATCGATCTTGAAGACGGTTGGTACGCGGTTGAGGACTCCTCTTCAGGAGAGGGATTTCTTTTGACATTTCCGCTCGCCCAATGTCCAAGCCTTTGGCTGTGGTTGAACTATGGCGGCTGGCGAGGCCATCATCACGTCATCCTCGAACCTTGGACGAGCGTTCCTGTAAATTTGGCACAAGCCCACCAACAGAAGACCAGTCGCTCCCTGAAACCAGGCGGTGAATTCTTCGTGGAAATTGGCGCCACCGTCTACCGCAAGCCTGAGACCTGGAAGGACGCTCTCATGCGATTGCGGTAATGCGTAGCTTTCAATTATCAAATGTTTTTTCAGCATATCTTGCGACGAGGGCGTGCATCATGAAATCCGAAATTCGAGTTGTTATCATTGCTGAGTCATCCTCCGAACCCTCCGTTATAGGGCCAAGAATAAATGACTGAACCTTCAGGCCAACCTCAACCCAACTCGGAATTGCCGGTCCCGCGCCTGCGTCGTGTCCTAACCCTGTGGGATCTGATTTTCTACGGCATCGTTTTGATCATGCCTATTGCGCCAGTCCCGATGTTTGGCGTCGCACAGGTACTCTCGCAAGGTCACTTCGTCACAACGATTCTGATTGCCATGATTGCCATGATGCTCACGGCCGTCAGCTATGGTCGCATGGCGACTCTCTATCCTGCCGCTGGCTCCGCTTACACTTATGTTGGACGTGGGCTCAATCCCCACTTGGGCTTTCTCGCGGGTTGGGCCATGTTTCTCGATTATCTGATCCAGCCACTCATTAACAGCATTTACGGAGCGTTGACCATCCAGCGGTTTTTCCCTTTCATTCCCTACGCGGTGCTGGCAGCGATTTTCGTCGGAATTATGACCTTGCTGAATTTGCGCGGCATTCGCGCCACGGCCTACGCAAATATTATTCTCCTGACCATCATGTGCGCGGTAATTGGCGTCTTTATGGTTCTGGCCGTCCGTTATCTTTTTCATATCCAGGGATGGAGCGGGGTTTTCTCTATCAAGCCTTTTTACGATCCCAAAACTTTCAATCCGAGGATGATCTGGACAGCTACATCCTTTGCCGCACTGACGTATATTGGGTTCGATGGCGTCACCACTCTTGCCGAAGACGTAAAGAATCCCAAGCGCAACGTCATGCTTGCCACCGTGTTGGTTTGCCTCTTCACGGGTATCGTCGGAGGACTCGAAGTCTATCTGGGACAACGAGTCTGGCCGGATTTTAAATCCTTCCCCAATGTTGAAACTGCCTTCATGGATGTGGCGCACCGTGTGGGAGGGCCGCTACTTTTTCAAGCTTTGGGCGTTGTGCTGATTCTTGCTTCAGTGGGAGCCGGGCTGACCGGGCAGGTTGGGGCTGCCCGATTGCTCTTCGGCATGGGTCGCGACAACGTCCTCCCTCGGAAACTCTTTGGCTACCTTGATCCTCGCAGGAATACACCAACACGTAACATCTGGCTGATCGGAATTGTCGCTTATATCGGGACTCTTTTCGTTGATTATGAACAAGCCGGAGAGATACTCAATTTTGGAGCATTTCTCGCATTCATGGGAGTGAACCTGGCCACGTTTTGGCAATTCTGGGTTGTCCGACAGCCAGGTCGGAAACGTCGCTGGCTTCCTGATCTCGTTGTTCCCCTTCTTGGTTTCGTGTTTTGTCTCTGGATATGGCTGGGGCTTAAATTACCCTCGAAGATCGTGGGTGGGGTTTGGTTTGTCTTGGGGTTGATTTATTGCATCATCAAGACTCGGGGATTTCGAGACCGGCCAATCATGGTTGATTTTAGTGAGTCCTAGGGAGAAGTACCCCGGGTTGTCCGAAGTGTCCTTCCCCATCATTCTATCCACGTCGAAAATCGGTCGAAATTCCCCTCACCACATAGCGAAGAACCACTATTGCGCAAAAACTTCATCGGCTTCACGTTGTCGCTCGCCAAAATTCTGAGCGGCTGTAGAATCACCAACTTGCAGCCAAATCCCGAATCAAGTTCTGCGAGTTCTGCACCAGTGAGGGGAACAGAGAGAAACCGCGTGACTGAGTGGCGGTGGACGCAGTCCCGTGCGAACTTTTCTCCGCCCCCAATTCCCTGCTAACAGGGAAATTTACAGGGAATTCTGTGCCTCCAGCGGGAACCGCTCGGCGATAACCCCATGCTGCAAAGTGTTTTAACGAGAAAAATTAGATCTTCGAGGCCAATCGGAACAGGGAACGATCAGGGGAGTAACAGGGAATGAAATTCCCTGTTAGCCCAATCCGGGGCGACGACAGTGAAACCAGCAATGCAGCGAGTGTCTGAGGCCCATGCAGTGGGTACGGCTGGCCGTTCACTACGATAAACATATCGCCGCCTCACCCTGAACGCCGGCTAAAGTGGTTACGGGGAGATCCTGACGCAGACAAGGCCAGCGCCCAATGGGCGCAGAGGATTCCTGCACAGACAGAAGAGCCAATACTTCTTCGACGACAGTGGGCGTTAGTAAAAATCCATGACGATAAAGCCCATTAACGTAGAGCACTTTTCGTTCGTGATTGAAATGAAGCGCCGGCAGATTGTCCGGCAGGGCGGGCCGCACTTGCGTGTTGAATTCGAGGATCCGCGCTTCAGCCAACGTGGGGAGCACCGAATAAGCTGAAGTAAGGAGCTCGAGAGCTCCGCGGACGGAGACAGGTGAGCGATCGTCACTTTCGATGCTGGTTGCGCCGACCACCAATTTTCCTTCCGCGCGAGGAACGATGTATACGGGGTAGCGCGGATGCAAGAGTCGCAACATGTGGTGCAGTTCGATATCGGGCGCGTGGAGGCGCACAATCTCGCCGCGAACGCCCCGGAGCTGCGGCCATTCGCGCTTAGCGCCTGTGCCGCGGCAATCGACAACAATTCCAGCAGCGGGCAGTGCGCCATCGGCAATGAAAGTCTCCCAATGACACTCGACGCCCGCTTCTTCGAGAGCGATGGCGACAGCCTTCAGGAGTTCGCGATTGTCCACCTGCGCTTCATTTGGAATTTGTAGCGCTTCGGAGAATCGCGTTCCCAGGGCAGGCTCCAATTCGCCGACTTGCACACCTTCGAGCCGATTGACACTCGCGTGGGATTGCCGCGATGCAACTATTCTATGCGCGCGGACGGCTTCTCCGGAATTCTCGCGGTGACAGAGCAGAAGCGTTCCATGGTCACGATAGAAAACCGGGAGCGGCAGCTCGGCCAACCAACGTGGCCACAATGTAAGGCTGTGTTCTCCCATGGGCGCAATTTGTGAATCGGCGTCAATAGATTCTGTCGTTGGAGCGATCATGCCCGCTGCTACCCAAGCTGCTGAATCCTCTCCCTTACTGGTTGCGGCGTCATAGAGGACAACACGCGCGCCAGCCCGCGATGCGCGCCAAGCGAGACAGCGGCCAAGAAGGCCACCGCCAACGACAGCGATGTCCGGCTGCGTCATAAATAGACCTCGCCGCCACCTTCAATAAACTCGCGGGACTTTTCCGCCATGCCAGACTGGGAAGCTTCCCCATACTTTGCGCGGATCTCCTCGGTGATCTTCATCGAGCAAAACCTCGGTCCGCACATCGAGCAGAAGTGGGCGGTTTTGGCGCCATCGTGGGGCAGGGTTTCGTCGTGGAATTCACGCGCGCGAGCCGGATCGAGGCTCAAGTTGAACTGATCTTCCCAGCGGAACTCGAAGCGCGCCTTCGATAGCGCGTTGTCTCGAAGCTGCGCCCCAAGCCATCCCTTGGCCAAGTCCGCGGCATGAGCGGCGATTTTGTAACTGACGATGCCCGTCCTGACATCTTCTTTGTTCGGCAGACCAAGGTGTTCTTTGGGGGTTACGTAGCAAAGCATCGCGGTCCCGTACCACCCGATCTGCGCTGCCCCAATCGCGCTGGTTATGTGATCGTAGCCGGGCGCGATGTCAGTGACGAGTGGCCCCAGAGTGTAAAAGGGAGCCTCGAAACAGTGCCGCAATTCTTCGTCCATATTCTCGCGGATACGCTGCATCGGGACATGTCCTGGACCTTCAATCATTACTTGGACGTCATGCTTCCAGGCGCGTTCTGTCAGTTCTCCGAGAGTGCGAAGTTCGGCGAACTGCGCTTCGTCATTCGCATCATAGATCGAGCCCGGGCGAAGACCGTCGCCCAAACTGAATGACACGTCGTAGGTCTTCATGATTTCGCAGATTTCATCGAATTTTGTGTAGAGGAAGTTCTCCTGATGGTGCGAGAGGCACCACTTCGCCATGATCGAGCCGCCGCGTGACACGATGCCCGTCAGGCGTTTCGCCGTGAGTGGAATCCACGGCAACCGAACTCCGGCGTGCAGGGTGAAATAGTCGACGCCCTGCTCAGCCTGTTCGATTAGCGTATCGCGCATCAACTCCCAAGTGAGTTCTTCGGCGCGGCCTTCTACTTTTTCGAGCGCCTGATAAATGGGTACGGTTCCGATGGGCACGGGAGAGTTGCGAAGGATCCATTCGCGGATTTCGTGAATGTGCTTCCCGGTGGAAAGATCCATGATCGTGTCGGCACCCCAATAGGTAGCCCAGATCATCTTGTCCACCTCTTCAGCGGGCGAAGAGGTGACTGAGGAGTTGCCAATGTTGGCGTTGATTTTTACTTTGAAATTGCGGCCGATGATCATGGGTTCGAGTTCGGGATGGTTTACGTTAGCCGGAATGATGGCGCGTCCGGCAGCAACTTCCTGGCAAACAAATTCGGACGTGATGTGTTCCGGAAGCTGCGCGCCAAGGGGCTGTCCCGGATGTTGACGCAGGATCGAGGCGTAGGCGGGATCCTGCAACAAACGCTTGAGCAGCATCGATTCACGCAAGGCCACGAACTCCATTTCGGGCGTGATGATTCCTTTGCGCGCGTAGTGCATCTGCGAAATGTTTTTTCCTTTGCTCGCGCAGCGACGCGTAAACAGTGAAGGAAAGCGCAAATGGAGAGTCAGCAGGTCTCTTTCCCGGCGACGGGCGTACTCGGAACTGGGAACACTAAGGATCTCCGTATCATTGCGTTGCTTGATCCAGTCAGTACGAAGGCGGGGAAGCCCATGAGCCAAGTCGATCCTGGCTTGGGGGTCCGTATAGGCGCCCGAGGTGTCATACACAGGCAGAGGAGGATTTTCCTCGGTGCCATGGCTGTGATTCGTGGCCGAGAGAGCGATCTCTCGATACGGGACGCGCAGGGCGGCACTGCTGCCATCGATGTAACGTTTTTCCGATGCAGGATAGGATGATGGTGTACGAATTTCGGAAAACTGTGGCACGTTGTTTAACATTTGATATTCCTCTCTCCTGCGAAGTTCATTCCCAACCAAAGCAGCCGGTGCCGCAAGCTTTTAGGCCTAGCGATGCTGTTCCGATCAAGGCCACTTCCGGTCGAGCATCATCACAGCAAGAATTGCAGGGAGGTAGAGGATCGAAGCAACGAGCAATTGCCGCGCCGACGCGTTTGATTTCCGAAAGGCCAGGCGTGCGCTGAAGTAACTGAAGATTGCGCCGATCAGCAATGCTCCGGCGAAATAAACCAGGCTCGATTTCGCATAGATTGCCGGCACCAGACTGACTGCCAAGAGAAGCAGCGAGGCGACAAAAGACTGCCAGATAACAAAGCGGTCGCGCCGCTCGTTCAAGGGCAAAACTAAATATCCGGCTCGGGTGTAGTCTTCCCGATACATCCAGGCGATCGCCATAAAGTGCGGGAATTGCCAGAGAAAAACGATTCCATAGAGTGCCCAGACTTCCGGGTCGAGTCTTCCGCGTGCAGCAGCCCAGCCAATCAGCGCGGGCATGGCGCCAGGAAATGCACCGACGAGAATGCACAGAGGCGTGAGGCGCTTGAGCGGCGTGTAAAGGAATAAATAGGTTGCGAGGGTGATCATCGCCAGCAGACATGTAAGGCCATTGACTTCGATGCGCAGGTAAACGGCGCCCGCTAAAGCGAGTGAGATTCCAAAGAAGAAAGCGTGGAAACGTTGAATACGGCCCGCAGCCACTGGGCGGCGCGACGTCCTTCGCATCTGCCGATCAAAGGAGCATTCCAAGGCCTGGTTGAGCGCCGCCGTGCCACCGGCAACGAGGAGCGTGCCGAGAAGTACGTGAAAAGCGAGCAGCGAGTGGAAATTAACGGGAGCACTTGTGGAAGCGAGGTAAAAACCGGCAAAGGTCGTGACGAGAATCAGGAAATTCACTTCCGGCTTGGTGAGCGCCCAATAATCGGACACAACCGCAAAGAACGTGGCGGCACGACTCTCTTGAGCTGCGCACGAAGCGTTCAAGACGGCAATCGTTGGCTCGGTCGCCATGTCAGCCCACCTCGCAATTCGAATCGTACAGAGGTTTTCTTAAGAATCTCCGCCGCTGAGCCGCGGGATCATCCGTCAAATTTGATTTGCCGGGCGAGAGGATTTTGAGCGTGACGAGCAGTGCGGGGACGAGAAAGATAAACGTCACGGCAACCCACATCAGCGCCGCCGCGCACTCTTGATCTTCGAGCGGAGAAAGACCAAGAATTCCGGGCGCAGACGCATAGGACGGGTAGACGACCCGGTCGCAAAACGAAAGGAAACCGGAAAGCGCGTCGCACGGCAGAGTCGCGGAGAAAAGATATAAAGGAATGGCCCACCGGGGCCATCTTGGCGTGCTCGGCCAAGGCTGGATTACCGGCCACCAGAACATCAGGCCGGCTCCCAAAAAAGAAGCGTGCTCCAATTTGTGCAGCGAGTCCCAGCGCAACGCCAGCTCAAACATTGCAGGTATATGCCATCCGATCAAAACAAACGTAGGGACCAGCCAGCAAATCGTGGGATTGGAGAGCAGATGGCCGAATTTCCTGGTGAAAGACAATCGAAAAATTGGACTCACAACGCCACGGGTCACTGATTGCGGCAGCCCGCGTAGGAGCGGGAGTTCCGGAGCACCCAGCAAGAACAGAGGTGGAGCGATGGCCGCCAGAAGCAGGTGCTGCAGCATATGCACAGTGAGCGACGCATCGTCCAAGGCTTCCAGCGGCGAGCCAATTGCGATCCAGACTGTGACAACTCCAGCCAAGAAAGCAGCGAGCCGCCAGAATGGAAATTGAAGCTGGCACACAATCCGAAGGCGATTCCAACCCCTTGCATAGACTACGGCCACCAGACAAAGCGATGCGTCCACCGCAACAGGAACAGACCACGATTCGAAGACAGCTTGAGCATTCGAAATCATAAGGGGACCTAGGGGGAGGACGAAGGAGCTCCGCCCCTCTCCGCACCGAGCGCGGTCGCGCGAGACGCGTCCCGCGCCGGCGGCTGCCCCGGCGGACGCAACGACTGCAGGAATGCGACGAGCGCCGTCGTTTGCGCGGGACTCAAATTCTTGCCGTACGCGGGCATATTGCCGCCACCCTGAATCACCTGGCGAATGAGCTGGTCCTGAGTGAGGCGCACGGCCACTGAATCGAGGGCGGGACCGCGCTTTCCACCCTGGTTTCCGAGCGAATGGCAGTTGTGGCACTGCTTGACCTGAAAAACCAAAGCGCCCTGCCGCTCAAGCGCGGTGCGGTTTTGCAGAAATTCGTGGGGAATGGGAATCCCACTCCACGCGTCCATTACGGGGCTCCACGGCGTGTGTTGAGCGAGATGCGTGAATGTTGCAAGCGCTACCGCCGCTAAAAGAACCGTCAGAACAGCGAGGGGCCTGCGGCGCCAGCTTTTTTCACCTTCGCCAGAAAAAAATGGCAACAGAAGGAGAGCGAGAATCCCGACGACGGGACCGATGAGCAGAGCCGGCGTCTCCATGGAGGCCGGAAGGTATGAGAGAACCGCATAAAGCCAGAGGAAGAAAAAATCCGGGCGAGGTGCCGTCTGAATAATCGTGGGATCCGGGGGACCTGAAGGACCGAAGGGACCGAAGTGATAGGCGCAGAAGGCAACCGAGAAAAGAATCAAGGCAGAGAAAAAAAGGTCCTTCCAAATCGCACCCGGAACGAATGGCACTCCGTCCTTTTTTGTGAGCTCGTGATACTCCTTTATGTATGTTGCCTTGCGCACCAAGCGTCCAGGCATCGGCCACTCGTTGATCCCCAGCTTCAAGACCATGAGCAGGTGAACGCCGACAAACGAGATGAGCAGACCTGGAATGACGAACACATGAAGAGCGAAGAACCGAGAAAGCGTTGCTCCGGCGATGATGGGGCCGCCCAGCAATAAATTGACCGTAAGCGGCCCAACTATGGGAACGCGGCTGGCAATCGAAGCCCCAATTCCCAGGCCCCAATAGGCGTCCTGATCAAATCTCAGGACTTGTCCTGTGAAAGCCATGCCGAGCGTGACGAGCAAAAGGAATACACCGACAATCCAGGTTAGCTCACGCGGGAATTTGTAAGCGCCAAAAAGAAAAACTTGCACCATGTGGATCAGGACGATCGCGACCATGAAGTCCGAGCCCCATCCGTGGAGCGCGCGGATGAACCAACCGAGCGAGACAACATGATTCAGCGTTTGAAGGCTGCTCCAAGCCTCTCCGCCGGATGGCACGTAGATCAGCGCCAGCAGGATGCCGGTGACGATTTGAAGGATGAAAACCGCGAAAGCAGCGCTGCCAAAAACATAGAACCAACTGGAAGTTTTTCGCGGAATGGCGTGCCCCGCAGACTCGCGGATCGTCGCGGCGAGCTGTAAGCGCGCGTCCAGCCATTCGCCGATGGATGAAATCAGACGCATGGCCGTATTTCCTTAACAATATTAGAGGCCTGCCCCGGCGTGGGCATTTCACCGGCCTGGATGAACAACTTTCCGCCGTCGATCGTGTAGTGGTATTCGAACAATCCGCGTTCGGGAGGGCCAGAGGCGCGTGAGCCGTCCTGGTAATAGGCTCCGCCGTGGCACGGGCACATAAACAAACTCGATTGCGGGAACCAGCGGACCGGACATCCGAGGTGAGCACAATTGATTGCGAATACTTGAAAATTTTTTCCGTCCACGTTGCGAACCCAGCAGGCAATATTGGCGGTATCACCGTCCCAGGAATTCACGACGGGATTTCGATACGTCGCCAGGCGCGTTTCTCCGGACGGAAATTGATCGATGTAGCCGAGAGGAACCCAGGATTCATAGCCATCCTTTCGGGCGCGAGCGACCGGAGAGAGAAGGTAACGCACGACCGGCACTGCAAGAACTACGGCGACAAGGCTGTTGAGGAAAATTCCGAACTTCATGAGAAGCGCGCGCCTGCTGAAATCCGTTGGTAAAGTCATCTAACTTCTCCTGACGATTTCTGTGTGCTTGGGTAAGGCTGGCCGGGGAATTGGGAACGGTGCGAAGCGAGCCAGGCAACGACATCGGAAACGTCTTGCGCCGGCATCGGTGTGCCGGGGACATTGTTACGCCAGTCCGGAGCGCCCAGATCCGGGCGGCCCACGATCACAATTGTGCGAAGCTCCAGATCGTTGAGAAGCGCGAGAAAAGATTCATCGACGATGGAACTTGCCTTCGGTCCTCCTTTGCCGGCAGCGCCGTGGCAAGAGGAGCAGAACGTCGCGTATACCTGCGAGCCGCGCGAAGGGTCGCCTGGAATTGTGGACGAGTAGGGCGGCGGGTTCGCGCCACTTAGAATGTTCGGCTTCGACCAACGCTCTCGAATTCCGCGGACGATCACATCAATCTGTTTTTCCGTGAGCATTCCGCCGGCGCTCTGCGCAAAGGCGGGCATGGATGTCCCGGGAATCCCATCCGTTGCCGCGCGGCGCAGGATTGTGTCGTCTGCAATCGCCAAATACACAGGATCCCCCAGCGCGATCGCTGCGCCGCCGCGCCCTTCTGATCCGTGGCAGCCAGTGCAATTTTCACTGTAGAGGATGTTGAAATCCGAAACCTCGCTCGGGACGATTGGCGTGTCAGCTGCAAGTGGCTTCCCCGGTGCATTGGCGCACCCGCACATAACCGTGACCAGGACCAATGCAGAGGAAATGAGAAGGCTGATCTTCATCTCGACTCATCCTTCGCGCGCTTCTCCGCCATAATTCCAGGAGCCTCGACGCCCGCCCGCATTGCAAACGGCAGATTCTCACGCGTCGAGATCCGCTCATGCCGCACGACAACAAGACCAGCGACTACGCCAAATGCCACCTGGGAAGCCATAAACCAGACCCAGTCGATGCGGCTGGCGAGCAGTGGATTGAGAAGGTCTAAGATCGAGTACAACAAGCCGGACCAAAGCACGGGAGCAATCAGTCCTCCCAGCAGGATGGGTCGCCGCGGAAACATGGGCAGCATGGCGCCGTAGAGCAAGCCCACGAGCGTGGACCCGATGCCGTGCAAAACCACAGCGATTGCGAAGCTGTCGAAGTGAAACGAGTTCAGTTGCGCGGGATCGACCTGCAGCGATTGCGAGTACGCGGTAGCGGCGAGAAGATTGATGGGATACCAGATGCTCCCAGTCTTCAGAAGCCCAAAAGTGCACGCGAGCAAGGCCATCGCTACACTGCCCGCCCAGCCTCCCTTCACGCCGGCGGATATCGGGTAGGTCTCGAGAGGAAGCCAGGCTCGAACCAGCCCCGGAGCGACCGGAAGACGCTCGACAACTGTGCGCTCGGTCGCGATGCGGAGTTCCTCTGGGACCACAGGAACGGCTACTTCCTGTTCGCGAGGCAAAACTTGCGTGAACCAGCCGGCGCACCCCGCCAACGCAAGGGCAAGGCCGAGCACGCTGAGCGACGCGTTCGTCAGCAAGCCTACGAACATTAATGTGAACCCAGAAGCCAGAACGAGGGGCCATGCCGTCGGCGCAGGCGATTCGATCACTTCAGGGAGCCCTGACCTTTCTCTGGACTCGTCCGCGGATAAATTCATCCCCATCTCTGCTCCTCAGCGCCCCACTATGTAGACGACGGTGAAAACCACGATCCATACTGCGTCCACAAAATGCCAATACAAGGAAAGCGTTCCTATACGCGCTGCTTGATCTATTCCAACGCGATCGGCGAGACCGAAAAGCAGCACAACTGTGAGCATCACGAGTCCCGCAGTGACGTGCGTGGCATGTAAACCAACGAGTGAATAATAGGTAGTGCCAAAAAGGTTCGTAGAAATGGTGAGTCCATGTTCATAGATCAGCCGGTGCCATTCCAGCGCAGTGCCGAATAAGAAGAGAGCGCCGAGAGCAATGGTGATCGACCAGAGAATGAGGAACGTTTTGCGATGGCCGTTTTCAAGCTCCTTGCCCGCGAGATGAATCGTAAGGCTGCTGGACAATAGACAGATGGTGAAGAAGATCGGCGTCTCCAGCACTTCGCGGGGAGTCGGTCCGGTGATGCTCTTTCCCAAGTAAAAAAGGTATGCAACCACGAAAATGGTGAAGATGGCAGACTCGGCGATGATCAGGCCGGCCATCCCTACCTTGCCCTTATATGGAAGCGTCCACTCGGGAGATCTCTCAGTGAATGGGCTCGTGACGGCACTCATCTCTCAATCCTTTTACTCATAGCGACTGTCCGGATCTTCCGGGTGCTTCAGGTCCCACAGGGGTCGCCGGCTCGCGACCACAGGAATGGAAGCAAAGTTGTAAGCGGGAGGCGGTGAGCTTACCGACCATTCCAAAGTCCAGGCATCCCATGGGTCGTTGCCGGCCTTCGCGCCTTTGAAATACGAATAAACAAGGTTCGTGACGAACACGAGTATGGCTGCGCCCTGGATGAACGCTCCGATCGTGACGACCAAGTTGAGGGTTCCCCAACCGGGACGGGGCTCGTAGGTGTAGATACGGCGCGGCATTCCGAGAATTCCTGCAAAGTGCATTACGTCAAATGTGAGGTGAAATCCGATCAGAAAAAGCCAGAAATGAAGTTTGCCCAGCCGTTCGCTGAGCATTCTTCCCGTCATTTTCGGGTACCAGTAATAAAACGCGGCAAAAAGTGCAAAGAGGATTCCGCCGACGATTACGTAGTGAAAGTGTGCCACCACAAAGTACGAGAGGCTGAGCTGCCAATCAAAAGGCGCGGATGCCAGCATGATTCCAGTGAGGCCGGCGATCAAAAACTGAAAGAGAAATCCGATGGAAAAGAGCATCGGTGTCTTGAACTGAATGCTTCCGCCCCACATGGTGCCCAGCCAATTGAAAATTTTGATTCCCGTCGGAACCCCGACAGCCATTGTGGTGATCGTAAAAAAACTGTTGGCGTAGGAATTCATTCCGATTGTAAACATGTGGTGCGCCCACACGCTCAGGCTCACGAACGCGATACAGACTGTGGCCCCGACCATCACGGGGTACCCGAAAATCGGTTTGCGCGAAAACACCGGAATGATTTCGGACATGAAAGCAAAGCAAGGAATGATCAGGACGTAGACTTCGGGATGACCGAAGATCCAGAAGAAATGCATCCAGATCGTGGCTGAACCGCCCGCCTGTGTGTCGAAGAAATGCCCACCTAAATACCGATCTACCAGCAGCATGATTTGCGCAGCGGAAAGCGGGGTGATCGCGATCAGAACCATTCCGGACATCACCAGGTTGAGCCAAGCCAAGAGTGGCATTCGGTTGAGCGTCATTCCCATGCAGCGGAGGCATAAAATTGTCGCGATGAGATTGATGGCCGTGCCGATACTCCCAAACCCGGAGACGAGAAGAGCAATTGTCCAGTAGTCCGAGCTGGGGCCCGGCGAAAATGCCTTTGCCGTCAGCGGTGCGTATGCCCACCAGCCCACATCAGGCGCGTTGCCGGCGCCATAGAGCCCGTTGCCGCCCAAGAAACTGAAGTAAAGGAGAAGCCCGCCCAAGGCAGTCAGCCAGAAACTGAAGGCATTCAGCCTTGGAAAGGCCATGTCGCGCGCGCCGATCATCAACGGGACCAGGTAGTTCGCAAAACCGAAAAGGACAGGCATGGCCACGAAGAAAATCATGGTCGTTCCATGCATCGTAAACATGCGATTGAAAACTTGAGGCGAAACAAGATCGTTGTGAGGACGAATCAACTGGATCCGAATGATGATGGCTTCGATTCCCCCGACAACTAGAAACAAAAGCGCATAGACGATGTAGAGAATCCCCAGGCGCTTGTGGTCCACGGTGGTGACCCATTCATGCACCACTTCGACACAAGGACGCGCCTCTGCTGTTGCACTTGGAATGGCCATCGCGTCCGACGACATAAGTACTCCCCCAAATCCTTTGGCTACCGCAGCGTCTCGAGATAGTCCACGAGCGCATCGAGGTCAGCATTGCTGAGTTGCATTGCAGGCATAAGCGAACCCGGCTTGATGACATCGGGTTTCTGCATCCACAAACGAAGGTTTGCCTTCGTATTCTCGGCCGCACCCGACGCGATTGTGTGACGACTCATCAGGTGCGTCAGGTCCGGGCCGAAGCGTCCGTCAGCGACGGTCCCTCCCACTGCGTGGCAGTTGATGCAAGCCGTTGTTTCGAAAACGCGTCTGCCGGCTGTTACATTCGCGTCAAGCACAGCGGGTTGCTGTTGGCCGCGGACCCACAAGGCAAAGTCCTCGGAGGTGTCAACGTATACGCGAAGCAGCATTTTCGCGTGCTGCGTCCCGCAATATTGCGCGCACTGGCCTAGAAAAATTCCTGTTTGGTTCGGATCCATCCACATGTGATTCACGTGATTGGGAATCAAGTCTGTTTTTCCGGCCAGTTGGGGAACCCAGAAGCTGTGGTCCGTGTCAGCGGAAAGCAGCGTCAAAAAAGCAGGCGTAGGGTGGGCGGCTTCGCTTACCGGAATGTGCAGTTCGTTGGCAGTGACGACGCCCAGCTGTGGATAACGAAATTCCCACCAGAACTGATGTCCGATGGCGACGACTTCCACAGCACTCTCGGGCTTCGGAGCATCCTGAATCGAGTGGATTGCCCGCGCGGTTACGAGAAACAAAACGACTACGACCAGAATCGGAATCACGGTCCACGCCAGTTCAATCTGTGTGCTTCCGTAGACCTGGGCAGGCTCGCGACCGTCATCGCCTTGGCGCTTGCGGTATTTCACGACCACATAGGTCAATAAAGAGAAGACAACCGCAAAGATCAGACCCGTTATTAGAAGGACAAAGTGCGAGAGATCATAGATCCATTTGGTAGGCGTGGAACGCGGGTCAAAAATACTGGGAAGCGGAGAAGGATCACCAGGGGCGCCAAAACAGAGCGATGCCGCGAGCAGACCTCCTGCGAGGAGTACCGCGATTCCTGCCGCTTTGCTTAGCGGCCTTCGAATTTGGTCGGAACGTACCATGGTGATTCGATATGCAGCCTCATCTGAAGTGAGCCCAAAAACACAGGGCACTTCTCAACCCAAACCGGGAACGCCTGGCACATTGATGTAACGTGACTTACTTCGGGGTTACGGAATTTTGCCCATGGCCGGGTGTCAACCTGCTGACAAGTGCGCAGTCGCTGTCATCGGTCACGAAGCAAGTGCAGGAATGTCTAGAGTCTTCGGATGGGCGAGAGTCAGAACCCAGTCAAGGCGCGACCGAGTTTGTTTTTCTTCTGTGTTAGATGGCGCGGCGTGGTTGTAGAACCAGGGATCTCTTCTTTTTCGGGCGAGAGCAAAGCGAAGATCAGTGCCACACCGATTCCGATGGAAACCTCCGTAGAACGATGGAACGCGGTAATCCATGGAGAACGTACCCGCGGCAGCAGCAAGACAATCGCCAGTGTGACGCCTCCGAACCGGTACGCGTTGTGGTCCGTGCGGACGGCCGCGCAAAGGAGCCCCAGTACAAATACGGAAACGCCGAATACAAGGGCGCGCGGCTCAAAAAAACTCGCGACGACAGCACCGAGTATTGCTCCGACCAGCGATCCCACGAAACGCTGCCAGGAAACCTGCCACGCTGCGCCCAGCGACGACTGCGTGATGACGATGGTTGTGATCGGAGCCCAATACGCCTCCGGCAAACGGAACATCCGCGCCACCAGAAACGAAGCGAGAGTTGCCGCGCCTGTTCTTGCGGAATGGACTACGACCGGCCGGCGCAGCCACTTTATATGATTGCTCACCATGCTTCGTTTACGTTGTGGTGCTCCACGTTTGGCGTTTTTCCTGAGAATCACTTTCCTGGCAAAATGTCCTTAGCTCGGACAGCTTCCTCCAGATTTTCAATTGGGGTAAGGAACGCGCAGCAGGGTGCCTGAAGTTGACGGCAAAACATAGCGGATGCCGGCATAGACCATGCTGAGATGCGCGTCCCTGGGATTACCCGCTGCCACGTACCAGGGAGCGCGCGTGAGATAGGAATACTGCGTGTAATACTGCAGGGCGCCATGTTTCTCACTCTTCCAGAAAGTCAGCAACCAATCGAACGTGACCTGCTGGATGACACGATTGTCTGTATTGGGTGAATTGGGACCACCGTAACCGATAATCGTGCCGGGATTTGTAGTGTTCGTCGTGTCAGGAAAGAAATTGCGTCCGTAATAATCTGCGCCGTAATAAACGGCGAACGCCTCCTTTTGGCTTGCTCTCCACTCGAGACCGGCTGAGCCCGCTCCGGCATGCACCATGGAAAGATCGAAGTCGGTACCAGCAAAATTTGGGCGAACCACGAGTTCTGGTCCGGTTCCTACCAAGAAGTGGGCGCCACCGTCGCTCCAAAAAGCGTTCGCGAGGACAACGAGCTTATTGGGCAGCAATTCGTAGTTCGCGGCGAATTGGCCACCACCACCGAATGACGAGTGCGAATTGAACGAAGCGGAGCCATTGAGAGTCGCCGAGGCGTGCGCGCCAGTAAGAAAACCAGCAAGTTCCGCATGAAAGTGCCTGCCGGAGAGATTTGTGTCGTAGGTGGTTTTAGCGATAACGTCTGGCATAAGATTAGCCGCTCCCGCGTTGGCATTGTTATCGAACTGCGAACCAATCGCGCTGAACTGCGCCGGGAGAGCGACATAGGTGCCAATATATTGGTTGGGGTTTTCAATTCCTACCCCGATTGCCCAATGCTCGTTTGGGTGGTAAGCGGCGCGTAATTCGGCGGCCCGCGTATAAGGCACTCCGACGCCGAGGTTCTGATCCTCGTTGTACGTGATGGCCAAATCAGACGGTATTGGGCCGATGCCATTACGGTTCGGCGTCAGCCAACTCCATGTTTGTCCGCCTAAAAACTCCCACTTGCCGCGCTTCACGTACGCAAAGTAAAGCCGCAATCGGTTGGTGAGACCGTTCACACTTTGATACACGCCGGGAGCGCTGTTTCCGCTGAAATCACCCTCGACGTAGCCAAGGATGTCATTGCCTCTGAAACTGTTTTCGATCTTGAAGTTGAGGCGAGAGAACTGCGCCGTGGTGCGAAATTCGGTGACACGTCCTTGAGGAGTGTTGCTGAAAGGTATGCCGGCGAAATTGGTGGCGATGTTGCTCTGCGTGTTCGTGGTTCGAAATATATTCTCGAAATCGACGAATCCTCCGGGGGTCAGAAGAGCATCGCCGAGCTTGATAGACGCTGTCGGAGTTTGCTGTTCACCCTGTTGCGTTTGCTGATCACGCGATCGGCTCACGGGCTTAGAAACGCCATTATGGATCTCCGGCGAAAGGTCTAGCGAATTCACGTTGGGCGGGGTCGGATTGGGCCGAACTACCTCGGCAGCGGAAATTAGTGCGCCACCAGTGCCAGATTGGCCACCTTTCAATTGCGCCTTCAGGACTTGGATTTCCTGCTGTTGCGCCGCTACTTGCTGCTGGGTTCGCGAAAGTGCATCGCGGAGAGCGTTCAGCTGCGCACCGATGTCCGAGGTGTTCGCAGAAGAATCGGCCGGGGGCGCGGTTGTCTGGCCATAGGCAAGGCCGGGTATCATAAATAGCAGCCATACACTTCGTAAAAAAATTCGCATCGTAAACCTCGATGTCACTTCAATGTTATTTGGCGGGTTACACTCTCCCGGAGTCGTCACGTGCACCAAGCCGACGATAATTGCAGTCCGATGAAGATGGCCTTGGCAAAGATGGCCTCAACCATCTCGAATACCGGCTTAGATCGACTCCAGTGACTCACCGGCATGTCGAATATTGCCCTCGATTGTGTCCACAACCTCTTCGATGTTCCCGGACAGAATCATCTTTCCCATGGCCAGCGCGAAGCCCACGGCTTGCGACCGGTCGGCATGCGAAGGAATCGAAAGTGCATTTGGATCTGTGACGACATCAATGAGCGCGGGACCCGGATGCTGCAGCGCCTTCTTGAGGCCCGAGGTCAAATCAGCAGGGTCTTCGATTCTTACACCCATCATGCCGACGGCTTCAGCAACCTTGGCGAAGTTTGGATTCTTCAGATCCGTTTGATAGTCTGGAAATCCCCCGGTTTCCATCTCGAGTTTCACCATCCCCAGGGCGCCGTTGTTGAACACCAGCACCTTAATAGGGAGGTTGAGCTGCGTCAGCGTCAGTATGTCTCCCATGAGCATCGCGAAACCGCCATCTCCTGAAATTGAGATAACTTGTCTCCCGGGATAGGCGCATTGAGCGCCAATGGCCTGTGGGAGCGCGTTCGCCATGGATCCATGATTAAAGGAACCGATGAGCCGCCGGTCCTTGGTCGCCTTGATATACCGGGCAGACCAGACGTTGCACATGCCCGTGTCCGCGGTAAAAATCGCGTCTTGCGCTGCAACTTCACTCAGAGCGGCTGCGACAGGCTCAGGGTGCATGGGCAGGCGTTTTCCCACGTGGTCAACGTAAACATTCATTTTTCGAAGCTTCTCTTTGTGCTTGCGGAGCGTGTTATCCAGATATTCCCGGTCCGACTTTGGATTCAACATGGGCAGCAGCGCTTTTATCGTCTCGCGCACGTCGCCCCAAATTCCGAGATCGAGTTTGCTTCGTCGTCCCAAACGCTCAACTCGGATGTCAATTTGAGCGATCTTGGTGTTTGTCGGCAGGAATTTGTCGTACGGAAAATCAGTGCCCAGCAGTAGAAGCAGGTCGCATTCGTGGATCGCCTCGTAAGCCATGCCGAAACCAATCATGCCGGTCATTCCCACGTCATAAGGATTGTTGCATTCAATGAACGGCTTGCTCCGGTAGGTATGCCCAACAGGAGATTTCACTTTCTCCGCGAGAGCGACCACCTCATCGTGAGCGTTCTCGCATCCAATTCCGCAGAAGAGCGCAACTTTCTTCGCGGAATTGATCAGGTCCGCCAACCGCGCCAGGTCCTTTTCGCCGGGACGAATGCTCGGCCGTTGGGTTACCAGGTAACGCGATCCGGCCGCGGCCGGTATTTCCATTCCCACGATGTCACCGGGCAGGACGATCACGCCTACTCCGCCCTTGCCAATGGCATTCTGCATGGCGCTGTGCAGAACACGCTCAAACTGAGCCGGATTCGAGATCAGCTCACAATAGTGGCTACATTCCTGAAACAGATTTTGCGGATGCGTTTCCTGAAAATATCCCGTGCCGATTTCACTGCTGGGAATGTGCGATGCGATTGCAAGTACCGGAGCATTGCTGCGATGAGCATCGAATAGTCCGTTGATCAGATGGAGGTTGCCGGGGCCGCAGCTGCCCGCGCAGGCAGCGAGCTTGCCGGTGAGCTGCGCCTCCGCGCCGGCCGCGAACGCGCCGGCTTCTTCGTTGCGCACATGGATCCATTTAATTCTGTTGTTCAGGCGCAGCGCATCCGTCACCGGATTCAGGCTGTCGCCCACTACACCGTAAATCCTTTCCACGCCGGCTTCGGCAAGCCTGGTCAACAACTGATCCGCAATTCTGTGTGCCATTTTTTCTGCCTCCGTTATTTGTTCCTGCACTCCTGAAGCGAGTCGAATTCGACTCGAAGCGGCAAAATAACTTTCACTTCACTCCGCGCCGCAAATTGTACCTATTTCGATTGCGCATTCGCGGCTGGTCCCGTCTCGCGGAGGAAAAGACTCACCACGATCGCGGCCGCACAGCAAGCCATCCAAAAAAAAGCGCCATGCTGAAAATGCAAGTGCAGGTTCATCGAGTTTCCGATGCCTTTGCCGATATGCTTTGCATAAACAGGGCCAAGGAATGCGGTAATCCCGAAGACGAGGAAATTGATCCCGCCCGTCGCGCTGCCCTTCACATTGTCTGGATTAACTTCTTTGATGACGCTGTAAGGAATCATCGCCGCCCCCGATGCCACGCCGAATACGAACATTGCGACGTGCACAGGAATGGGCAAGGGGTTGAGCCCGATCTGGGCGGCAGCCAAAATCATGACCGTCGCGCTGCCCATGATCACCGGCTTTCGCCTTCCGATGCGGTCCGAAAGCCATCCAAGCAGCGGACATCCAAAAACCCACCCGAGGGGAACCATCGAGGCAACCAGTACTGCGCTGTGATAGGAAAATTGCAGATCCTTTTGAAATGAGGCTACGCCCCAAATCATGTCCCCAATCGTCGTCGGTGCGAACATCAGTCCGGCAATTATTCCGCAGAGATATGATTGGGGATTTGAGAAAACAATC
>Ga0209421_1000010_pt1 | contig 20241 bp, 13 predicted proteins | sample BlaSpr_A8_OM2_O2_FD_187977 | JGI IMG/M metagenome (GOLD analysis project Ga0209421, IMG submission 187977) | Forest soil microbial communities from Thunder Bay, Ontario, Canada - Black Spruce, Ontario site 2_A8_OM2_O2 (SPAdes) (version 2) | ecosystem: Environmental > Terrestrial > Soil > Boreal... | reverse complement strand
GTTTACATAATTTTGCTTTAGCTATATTAGAAGATTTAGGTGTTTCAGGATCTGTAACTAAAGAATTTATACTCTCTCGAGAGCAATACTATTTAGATTTATTGTTTAATAATTATCTACTTAGAGAAATTAATTAAATTAGTGTACGTTTATAATTTATCAGATATGTCTTTCATTGGAAAATTTAGTATAGTAAATTGGTTTAAACACTATAAAATGGCAAGTAAAATATTAACTAAATATTAAATAAAAAAAAAAGCCTTTGAAAGATAAAATATTTAGCTGTAAAAAACTTCATTAAAGTATAAAAATGCCCCAGTAACATATAATATAAAAAGCGCAGCCAGCTGATTAATTTATATATTATTTGCAAAATTGGGTGAATTGCAAAAAAAACCATTATATTGGTTAATTTGCAGCTGATCTTATTACGATGATTTATTTTGTATTATATAAGATAAGTAATAAGCTAGTTCAACGATTAATGGGTGAGTTACATTAACAATAAACCTGATACAAGCGCCCAACTATTTATTTAATTATAAAATAGATGACATAATCTGAACCTAGTAGAAATATTAGGAAATAGGGTTTAAATTCCCCTATGATAACATAATTGATGCCAAGAAGAATAGGAGATTATCCTGATGCATTTAGCGGATGGAATGCTGTTTCAAGTTTTGGTTCTTTAATTTCAGTAATAGCTACTGTTTTATTCGGTTATATTATTTACGATATTTTTGCTAACCAACCTACTTGCTCAAATAATCCTTGGGCTGTGCCTTCATTCTTTACTTCTACAACAGAATTCAATAATGAAACACAAACAGCTAATACCTTAGAATGGGCTTTAGCTAGTCCTATTCCATTCCATGCTTTTAAAATGTTACCAGTTCAATCTTAAAATTTTAAAAAGTTTAAATTTATACTACAAATTATATATTATTAACCCCATACTTAATTTTAATATACTATTTTTATTTAAATTTATATTATATATTTTAAAAAAATATTATCTTCATAATATTTTAATTATTTTAATCAAATGTTTTTAACTTTACATAATCTAATATATATTCTTTTTTTATTACTAATTTAAAATATATATAATTAACTTAAGTTAATTATTTAAATATAAAGGAGTATTTATAAGAAAACAAAGTTATATTACTTTAAATTGGTCTTAGTAGATTACTTTAAAGACAATAAATTAAATAGAAGTAGTTAAAATTTAAATATTATTTTACTTATAATAATATTAGTTTTATGTAAATTATTATTATTTTATATTTATATAAAAGAGATAATAAATATTGCATTAAGCAAATAAAATACGATAATTTTAAAAAATTGTCTAATAATTGGAAAGAATTTAATTTTGGTTCCGATTGAACGTTTTTCAGTAGTTTTAAGACATGCGAATCATTTTTCTGATAATACTTTAAATAATTTAAGGTAGGAGTACTTTAAAAAATAAAATTTAAATATTTAGGAAAAGGTGTAAAGGTGAGTATAGTAAATAAGATACCTTATAGACCTCTGAAATAGGGGATTTTACAACTCAGATCAACTCTTTAACAAAATAAAAATAATTTAAGTTAGATTAAATAAATAATTTAAGTTATCTTAAAAAAATAATTTAAATTAGCTTAAAAAAGTTATTTCTGTTAAATGAGTGCTTTCTTTTTAAAAATTAACTAGATTAAATTTAGAATTAAATTAGTTTAACTAAATTAAAAAAGTTAATTACGAAATTATTTATATATTGTTATTTTATATAAATAAACTTCAAATTTATTATTATTTTTAAATTTATTCGATTTATAAAAAATAATTAAAACAAAGTAATAGGAATATATTAAAACATAAAATTGTTATTTTTCTTAATATAATTTGAATATAAATTATATAACTCAAAAGAAAATTTGATATATTTAGCATTTGAAGTAAGAATGGAGAAGTAAATAATAAAAATTGTTATTTTATTAAAAAAGGAAATTTTCCACTATTTGATTCTATTTATTTTGTTTAGGTAGTTGGAAGGGTAGAAGCCTCCCAAGCCGACGATCAAAAGCCAAGTTTGACAGAACAGATGGCCACATTGGGAATGAAATCTCCCAAGTAGTGTTAACTACCAGCAGTCAAGAATATTAGTCAATGCTCGCAAGAGTGAACTAGCTAACTGAAATCACAGTTGTGTCAAGTTGTGATAAAATAAGGGAAAATTATGATATTACCTTATTATTAGTGTTGTCCAAAGCTGGTGCCAGAAGACTCGGTAAGACCAGAGACGCAAACGTTAGTCGTCCTAATCAGGCGTAAAGGGTTTGTAGGCTGCTTTGACAGTTTTATCTTTGAATAACAAAATAAAAGATAACTCCACTTAAAGCTAGAATCAAATAGAAGATATGTTAAAGAATGCTTAGAGTAGGGTCGATATCCCCAGATACTAAGTGGAATACTAATGGCGAAAGCTTTTTTCTACTGATGATTGACGCTGAGAAACGAAGGTGAGGATAGGAAATAGGATTAGATACCCAGATACCTCTCACTGTCAACGATGAATGGTAGCCGCTAGTTTTAGTTAAGATTAGTGGCGATGTTAACACGTTAACCATTCCGCCTTGCGAGTACGACTGCAAAGTTGAAACCAAAAAAATTAGTCGGTCTCGAAGCAAACGAAGTGAAGCATGTTATTTAATACGATACCCCGCGTAAAACCTTACCAGATCTTGCATATAAACTTCAGTCCTCCTATGTTTTAAATTGAAAAAAATAAAATATAGTGAGTCTTTTAAATAGAAACATCTATTTTTTAATTAAAAAATAAAATATGGCTTGAGTCTATTAAAAAGGAAGGAGTATTTTAAAAAAAATACTTAAATACAGGTGTTGCATGGCTGTCGTCAGTCCGTGCCGTGAGAAGTGAGGTTAACTCCACTAACGGACGAAATCCCTGTTGTTAATTTATACTTAACAATTTATGATTCTTATAGAGTTTCATTTGGGGCTAAGACAAGTCGTTATGGCCCTCATGTCCTGGGCTGATAAGTGTCTTAGGAAAACACTAAATTGGCTGAAACTATCAAACTCCGGGGAAGCCCTAAAGCTTATGATACCAAGCTGTATACGAAAGTATATATGTGGCCAGAATAATTACCTGGGTATGGTAACAAGTCATAAGATGAAGGAAACTGAAATGGGTTATCGCGGATCTAAATCAGAATTTATTACACAACCAAATTTTGTAAAAGAGCAACGAGTAGACGGTAGTTGGAGCATAGCTAAAAATAAACACATGCTCTTAAGGTGTACTCTAATGGGTTTCGAAAGAAACTATCAAGTCAAAATCCTTACTAACCAATTAAATAACAGAAGTTTTTCTACTTTAGCTACTCAGACTAAGATTAATCCATGGTTTATAACTGGATTTTCAGACGCTGAGGCTTCGTTCATTATTTCAATTTATCAAGATGAAAAATCTAAAACTAGGTGGAGAGTCACTCCAAATTTTTCAATACATATACACATTAAAGATATTGCTTTATTAGAAAGTATTAGAGATACCTTAGGTGTGGGTAAAGTTAGAAAAAATAGTAGTAATACTGCTGTATTTAGAGTAGATAATATACAAGAAATACAAGTAATTGTAGATCATTTTACAAGATATCCACTTATTGGTTTTAAAGTATCTGATTTTTTATTATTTAAACAATGTTACGATTTAATTAAACAAAAATAACATTTAACTCAAGAAGGCCTTGAAAAAATAGTAGCATTAAAATACTATCTTAATAAAGGTCTTACTGATGTTTTAATGGAAACTTTTCCTAATATTGTAGCTGTACCTAGACCTCATTATAAATTCAATAATATACCTAATCCTTATTGGATATCTGGTTTCATTTCTGGAGATTCAACATTTTGTGTATCTATTGAAAAAAGTAGTGATAATAAAGTAGGTCATAGAGTTAGATTAATATTTGGTACTTGTCTTCATATTAGAGATAGAGACTTATTAATTGGTATAGCAAATTATTTTAATATTTTAAATAATAATTTAATGGCAAGTAAATATATTTATGACTCTGCAACAACTAGTTTACTTCAAATTAAAAACAATTCCGATATTATAAATAAAATTATACCATTCTTTGATCAGTATCCAATATTAGGAATCAAAAGTTTAGATTTTGCTGATTTTAAAAAAGTAGCAGAATTAGTGAAAAATAAAGAGCATTTAACCGATTCAGGTTTTAGCGAAATCATCAAGATAGTACAACAAATGAACTTAGATAGAAATAATTCAACTTCTAGCTTTCAGGATAGTGTAAACCGAAAAGAACTAGAAGATAAAACTTAAACGTTTTATTATTTGATTGTATTGTTAAATTTGATGTCCATGATAGACGTGCCACAAAAACTTTTACAAAGTGATGCAAAACCATTCCCTTGAACTTTTTTAATTACAGTAAAAGTTCTGATTTAATTAAATATTTTAAATAAATTTAAAGGAAATAAGGAGGAGCTAATCATTAAAGAAAGTTAAACTATTAAATATTGACGGATTGTCGTCTGCAATTCGGCGGCATGAAGAAGGAATTTCGAGTAATCGTTGATCACTAGCGCAACGGTGAAGAAAGCATTCGTGATGAACTAACTGTCTGTCGCTGGGAAGAAGCTTAATTTGGAGGAAACTGTAGCGAAATTATATCTTTAACAGAGATTTTACCTTTTATTTTTTTATTCTTTTTTACTTCTCCGAAAAGTTTAATTGAATAAAATAAAATATTAAATTAATATTTTATTTTTTAATTTAAAAATAAACTGAGTATTAGTTTACCTGCTAATTTCTGTCTATAATTTATATATAACAGATTAAATTACTATAATAAATTAATAAAATAATTTAAATATTAATATAAAATCTGTAAAATGAATAGAATATTCAAGCTAATTAGTCATTTCCTGAATAAACATCTCTGTTAAGCTAATTAGTTTTAGTTAATTCATTTAAGTAACATCTCAAAAGTCATAGCAAGGTAGCTGTACTGGAAAGTGCTGCTGGAAAATAAAGCATATTGCATTAACCCCCCCCCTCCCCAATAAATAATAAATCTTATTAATAAAATAAATTGAAATATAATAATAATACTAAAATTTAACCTTTATTATTAATCTTAATAATCTTTTTTACTACTAAAATTTAATAAAATAAAATAAAATAAAACTTAATAAATAAAAATTAAATTAGTTGAATCTATTTAACTTAAAATAAATAATTAAAATTTAAGAAATTAATAAATAATAAATTAATAAATCATAAACTAATAATAACAAATAAATAATTATTTTATAAAATTATTATTTAATAAATAAAGCAGCTATAAAATTAGATGTTGTTTTTCTTTAATTGTATCTTTTTATTTTTCAAATAATCTAATACAAATATTTATTTTTAATTTAATTACTAGTAATTCTTTTATTTTTTTTCTTTAACTCTGTTCAAATATATAAAATATAATCTTTACTAGTATTATATTTTAAATTTATATTATTAAGCTAAATCACTAATTCTAATAACTAAGTTTTAAGTTTATAATACTTTATTGTACTTAAATAAAATTATTTATCTACATTACAACATTATTATGGTTTACATTTTAATATTTAATATTAAATAATATTGAATAATTATCTTAACATATCTTATATTTTTGAGTTGAGGAATTTAAGGTATTTTATTAATAATAAATAATTAATTTAAAAAGGGGTTAGCTGAGTGGTTTAGCAGTAAATTTACACTTTACCGACATAGGTTCGAATCCTTTACTCCTTAGATTTTACTTTTTAAATAAATAATGTTGTAAATTGCCTTATCCATCTGTTTATGAGTTATGAGAATATAGACAATTTACTGTGATTTTTATTAATGTACTCCTAAAGAAAAATATTTGGTAATAGCACTCTATTTTTAATAAACTAAAATATATAAAATATAATAATTAAACAATTATAAAGTATTTTTCTATACTTCTTTATTCGAAAATATAAATAAATAAATTAATTATATATTATAATATTTATATTAAGAAAGAATTATTTAAATATAACTCAAGTAAACTAAGACTAAGTATTATAAAAAAAAATAATAAATATATATAAGTAGTAAAAATAAAAATGGATTGCACTGCATTATTTCTATTAGGCTACTATTTTAACTTAAAATATAAAACATACTTAAAATAATCTCTAGAGATATTACTGTCTTATTTTCGAATTTAAGATAACAAATAATAGACATAGTATTTATTATACTCTTGTAACTTCTATTTTCAAATTAAACCAAGGCGAATATAAATATGTCCTTTAATTTATTATTTACTTTTTATATAAACTTACTTAATAAAATTAAAAGAAAATTAATCATAAATAATTAAAAATTAAGTTAGATCTATTTTACAAAATCTTACCGATTTTTAAATTAAAAATAAATCCTAGGTAATTGGATAAAATTTATTTCTATTATTTAAATACTTAGGTTAACTTAAAATAAATTAATAATACTTAATACGAGTGTGCCGAAATTGGTAGCCGGGTGAATCTTAGGAATTCATGATTTCTGAATCGTAAGAGTTCAAGTCTCTTTACTCGTAACTAAAATAATAAATACAGATTAAAAATAAATAAATTAAAAGTTAAATAAAATGTAAAATTATTCTATAATGTCTTTTGTTTTTTTATAATAATAATAAAAAGCAATAAATAATTAATAAGTAATTAATCTTTATAAATAATAAATAAAAATATAAAAATAAAATTAAAAAAATAATAATATTAACTTTACTTAACTTTTCTTTACTTTTATTTACTTGAATACTCCTAAATCTAAAAAAAAAAAATACTAATACTAATTCTAATCTTAATTTAATATTAAAAACTAATACTAATACTAACTCTAGCTATAAAATTTATAGTATTCTAATATACTAATATATATTTGTATTTGTTTTTGTTTTAAGTGAAGTAGATTCACTTAATGGCTATTCTATAATCTAATTTTAAAATTTTTAATATAATAATTGAAGAAACAAAACGCTTATTCTTTAAGCAAATATAAAAGTAAAAGTAGAAGTATAAAAGCTTAAAATAAAATAAGTTTAATATAATATTAGTTTTTTAATTTAATATAAAAATTTAATATCTAATTATAATTGTTTAAAATATTTTTATATAAAAAATAATAATTTATAGTTAATTTAAATATTTTTTTTAGTTTATTTGGTACAACTAATGCATAATAATTTATAGTTAATTTAAACATCTTTAGCTGAATTGGTACAGCGATTGCCTTCGAAGCAAGTGTTTATTGGTTCAAGTCCAATAAGATGTTAATATATAAAAATATTTATAATTTTTTTAACTTAAATTAAATTAACTTAAATTAAATTACCTATTAAATGTATTTATTTAATTATTTTACTTTAATAAATAATTAAATAATATATAACGCTTCTTTTTATAATTATAAACTTTTTTTTTAAATATGAAAAACAATAACTTATTAAACACAAATACAATCGGAAAATGGAATGATTATTAATTTAAATTTAATAATAAAATTTTAATTAATTATTTAATCAAATTAGCTTTAGAAAACTTATTCATTGAAAGATTTAATGATGTATTACTTAAACAATTTATTTTAATTCAATTTAAAATTCGATTCTCAACTGGTGAATTTAGATCTATTTCTTATGTACAAACTATTACAAAAGAAGATTTCAATTTGTTACCAGATTCGTTTTAAGTTTTTGGTCTATTAGATCAGAAGATTATCATATATTAACAGTAGATCAAATTAATTTCACATATAAAATAATTCCTTTAGATGAAATAAAAGAATCTAAATTTAATATTCATACTAAAATTATTAATAATAATAAACCAAGTTTTAATTTTAGTGGATTTAATTTACCTTGTACGATGGATTGAACATCTTGAGGGGTATGGGACAACGCGATATATTTTTTTTTTACTTACGTCCTCTATAGAGATAAATTATTCTTTTCTCTTAAATTCTAAATTGTTTTAATTTCTTATTATTTTTATGTTAAATTATTTTAGAAATAATTTATTATTGTTTATTAATTTATAGGATAATATTCAAATTAATTTAGAATACTTTACCTCTTTTTTTTTTAATATAATCTAAATTTAAAAATTTTACCTTGATCAAAATATTAACACTATTTATTCTAATAAATTCTAATAAATTATTATTTTTATTTAAAAAATTAGAATAGTTATTTTTACTATATTAGAAAATATTTATAATTTAATTTCAATTTATAAATTTAAATTATTATTATTAAATTTTAGAGAATATAAAATAAATATTATAAATAATTTAATAAATCAATTAATAAATTAATAAATAAAGTGTACATCTACTTTAAAAACTATATTTAGATGTATAGAAAAACTATTTAAATATTAGGGTTAAGTTTACAGATGGTTCTGTAGTAAACCTGCAAAGTTTATCTTATTTAAGGTTCGATTCCTTCTTAACTCTTTAATTACTTTAATTAATTTTAATTAATCTTTATTAATTTATTTTTAAATTGTTATTGTTTATTAATTTAAAGGGTAGTATTCAATTTAATTTTTAGATTTTAGCCTTTATATTAAATATAAACTATTATATACAAGATGACTACAATTTTGAATAATTTTGATTTATATGGTACTATTTATGCAGAAGGTGTGATAAAATGCTACTCATAAAGAAGTAAATTTAAATAATAATAATAATAAAGGTAAAGATTTACTTAACTTAAATATTGTTAAAGATAATAATAATAAATATTATAGTGCTAGTGTTGATAAAAATGTTTTAGATAATACTATTGATAATGATAAAATAAGTAATATTATTTAAGGTCACTTATTCTTGGTTAAACCTATCTTAAATTTATAAAATTTCTTATCTGTAGCTTTTAGTCGTAAAATAAAATTACTGAGCAATTAAAATATTGCAAGCTAAAAATTAAATTATTATACTATTGAAAATAACTTCTCAATATTTCTTATTAATATATATATTTATGAGTGAGATGAATTTTTATTTTCTAATTAAATAAACAAAAATATAATATAAAACAAAATGACAAAAAACAATTTACTTCGTATCGGAACTTGGATTAATTATAAAATTGATATATCTAATAATTTATTAACTAAAGAATTAATTAATCAGAAATTATTGATCTTTTGAAGGCAGTAATGGATAAACTGAATGAAAAACAGTTTATCATAATTTTATTAAGAATTAAATTTACAGACGGAAATTATGTAACATTAACTAATCTTCAAAAAGTAAATAATTCAGAAAAATGTTTTAATGATTTATTAGATTTATATAAAGATACTTTAGATACTAAATCAGAAGATTATCATGAAAATGAAATAAACAATTTAATATTTAGTTATAAAATTATACCACAAGATAAATTAATTAATAATATACCTAAAATAACAGAAAACATTAAACAAACAAAAGTTATCAGTTATAAATTATATGGATATAAATTTCCATCTACAATGAATTATAAATTATGAGGTACAATTAATACAGAATATAATAATATGTTATTAATATCAAAATCTAATAGTAATTTATTATATAAAATTGAAACTTATATAAGTTATAATAAAATAGAAGTATTAGGTCACGGTAAAACAATATTAACATTTTTTGATTATAAAAATGATGGTAATAATTTAAATACATTTACAAGAAAAATTAATAATCATGAATATATTTTTGTTAATGGTGAATTAATTATTAAAAAATTAATTAGAAAAACATCTTTTTTAAAACCTATTAAAATTAATAAACAATTAATTAATAAATTTTTAACTATGGATATAGAAACTAGAATTATTAATAATAAAAAAGTTCCTTATTGTATTTGCATATTTGACGGGATTAAATCGTTTTCTTATTACTTAAATGATTACAACGATCATATTGAAATGATGAATATTGCAATTAATAGTATATTAATTAGAAAATATAATAAATATAAAATATATCTACATAATTTAAGTAATTTTGATGGTATATTTTTATTCAAAATTTTAACTTCATTGAAAAATTTTCATATTAATCATACCAAAAAAGATGGTAAAATGATTGATATTGAATTAATCTCTCTTACATATAATTTTAAAATTAATTTTAGAGATTCTTTACTAATGTTACCTATATCATTAAAAAATTTAGCTAAATCATTTCAAATTGATAATAAAGGTTTATTTCCTTATTTATTTGTTAATGAATCTACAACAAAATTAGATTATGAAGGTTTAACACCTGAATTAAAATATTTTATTAATGTTTCAGAAGATAAATACAATAATTATTCAATAGAATTTAAAAATAAAACTTGGAATTTAAAAAATGAAACTATTAAATATTGTAATCTTGATTGTAAAATTTTATATCAAATTATTGAGAAATTTAATTATTATATTTTTGATTTATTTAATTTAAATATTCATAATTATCCTACTTTACCTTCACTAGCTTTTGCTATTTATAGATCTAAATATTTAAAAGATTTTAAAATACCATTAATTACTGGACAAATATTTAATGATATTAGAAAAAGTTATACAGGTGGATCTACAGATATGTATATTCCTCATGGTAAAAACATTTATGCTTATGATGTTAATTCATTATACCCTTACGTAATGAAAGAATGTCCTGTTCCAATTGGTAATATTACATATTTTGAAGGTGATATTTCTAAAATTGATAATAATCCTTATGGTTTCTTTGAAGTCGAAATTACTGCACCAAATAATTTAAATATTCCTATACTTCAAACTAAAATTAATACAGGACATGGTACAAGAACTATTAGTCCTTTAGGTACATGAACTGATATGTTATTTAGTGAGGAAATGAATAATGCATTAAAGTTTGGATATAAATTTAAAATTTTAAGAGGATATTTATTTGATAAAGAATATATTTTTACTGAATACATTAATGATTTATATAAAATTAAAAAAGCTCATAATAAAGATAATCCAATGTATCTAATTAGTAAACTTTTAATGAATAGTTTATATGGAAGATTTAGAATGGATTATAGATTCTATGATCATGCTATAATTGATAATAATGAATTATTTGATTTAATTGATAATTATTCAATTAGTGAAGTATTAGATTTAAATAATAATAAATCATTAATTTCTTATTTATATGATAAGAAAATTGAATCTATTAATTCTGATAATACAATTAATAATAAATATAATATTTCCATTAGTATAGCTTCTGCTATTACAGCTAGTTCTAGAGTTCACATGTCCCAATTTAAATCTATTAATAATAATTATAATTTATATTATTCAGACACTGATAGTATTTATATTGATAAACCTTTAGATAAATCATTCATTAGTGATGAATTAGGTAAAATTAAATTAGAATATATTTTTAATGAAGCAGTATTCTTAGCACCTAAAGTGTATGGCGGGGTTACAAATACTTATGAATATGTAAAAGTTAAAGGATTGAAAAATCCTGTTCAATTCAATCAATTAAAACCTCTGTTAATTAAAGATTCAAAACTTGAGATAAAACACGAAAAATGGTATAGAAGTATATCAAAAGCAAATATATCAATTAAACAAGAAATTTATACATTAATGATTAATAATAACAAAAGAAAATTAATATATGATAATAATAATAAATTTATTGATACTTCTCCTATTTTTTTTTTTTTAAAAGCGGAATAATAGAATAATAGAATAATAGAATAAATTGTGCTTTGCTTAAACCAAAAAAACAAAAATTTAATTATTTATTATTTATTATATATTTAAGAATAATAATTGACAATAATATAATATTATATTAAATCATAATTATATTTTATAGTATTTTCTATTTCATATGTTTGATCAGGTATTAATATTTAATTTTTTAAAATTTTATATTTTATTTATTAAACGGGAACTGTGAGATTTGAACTCACGACTTATTTGTAAGTATTCGTTTTCAAGACGAAGGCCATAAACCAGACTCGACCAAGTACCCTTTAAGACTGTTTGGACTTGAACCAAAAATAGGAACCATTATGAGCGATTTGCATTACCAATTATGCTACAGTCTCTCTAATAAAATTTATACATTAAATATAATATATTTTATTTTAATACAGTTAATTGTTAATTATATATTCTCTTTTATAAATAGTTCTTTATAAAAAATAATTTATGGTAATATAAGTTAAATTATTAATTTTTAACTTTCTGTAATAGAATTAATTTAAGTTATCTTTAAATGTAAAACTAATACCGGTTTTAGTTGTATCATTAATCTTAAATTTCATTGTATTAGATTTTAAATCATTATTAATTATAGATTTATTGTTTAATTCATTATTATTTAATTCAATATTTAAATCATTATTAATTATAGGTATATTATTTAAATCATTATTAATTATTATATTACTTAAATTTTTTAATAATTTATTATTTAATAAAGAACTATTTAATAAAGTTTTAGATTTATTATTATCAATATCTGTTACAACTATAGAAGGTAAATTATCTTCCTCAGGTAAATTATCATCAAATAGAATATCAGAATTTGAATTATTAAGAGTATTTGATTTATTAAATAATCTTTTAGAATTAGGAATATCTAAAAAATCTCCAAAATTTTTACCATAATAATAATTATTATTATTTAAATCATTTATCGATTTAGTATGTCTTAAATGTTCAGGTCTATAAAATAAACCTTTAAATTCTACAGGATCTATAGATTCTAAAGCTTCTACATTTTTGAGATATAAATAATCATCATATGAAATACTCTTCTTTAATTCTGGAATTACTAAATTATTTGTATAATTATTAAATGTAAAATAATTATTAGTTATATTCTCTGGTTTATTATCTTCTGATTTAACTGATTTAACACTATCTACATCACTATATTAAATAATAAAACTTAGCGCACGCACTAAGTTAGTTTGTTTTACGAGCCCTTCCAGATTCGAACTGGGACAAACCTAATTGACAATTAGGTACTCTACCATTTAAGCTAAAGGCCCTTTAGAATATTTTAAAAGCCTTAAAAATAAATTAATAAAGATAATAATATAACATAAGAATACTTAGAATATACGAATTATAAATATTTATTGATTTAGTAGAATGCATAGGTAACTAGACTTAATATAAATAATTATATAATAATGTATAATATTTATTAATATATATTCCAATTATTAAGCTTTAATATTGAAAATTATTAAGTTAATATTACTTAATTTAATTTAAATAAGTAAATATAAATACATATTTAGAAGCTAATTGTATATTAAAATCATTTTTAAATAAAATAGATTAAATAATAGTTTAAAACTTAAGTTTTAAAATTATAAATTAAAATTAACAAGAGTGAGGTGATTCGAACACCTACTAAAGATTTTGGAGATCGCTGTACTAACCAATTAATACTACACTCTTAATGAAATAAAAATTAAAAATAAAAAAGATAATATAAAAACAAAACAAATATATAAATACAATATAATACTAGTGTAATAAATTATTCTACTTTATATTTTAATAAATTTTAATTATTCTCTTATATTACTTAATTCTCTTATATTACTTAACTCTAGTTACTAATTCGATCGCCTATAATTTATTGATTTAAATCTATTTATATTTAATTTATTGTTTTAATATATTAAATTTTAATTATTTATATATTAATTAAATATATTATTATATTATGCTATATTAAATTATTAATATTTATTAAAAAGATTTCTTATTGGCCTTATTATTACATCTAAAGCGTACACTCCACAATAAATTACTTTACGAGTAATCAGATTCGAACTGATGATATCTACTTGGAAGGTAGAAGCTATACCAACTTAACTATACTCGTTTAATTTAATTTATTTGGTATTAATTATTAAGTATTAATTACTATTCTTTTATAATAAACATGTACACTCTAGATTGTACATCATTATTATCTACTAAATTAGATGGTTTAGGGGTAATATTATCTAAATCAGTGTTACCTATATTAATTACATTTCCACTACCAATTGTGATATTAGTTTTATAATTAGGTGTAGTAATAGTATTGTTATTTGTAATATTTATACTTGTAGGTAATTCTTTATCTTTACCTTTATTTAAACTATTTTGTGGAAACATATAATAAGCTTTTAACTTAAAATTATTTGATTTAAAATAATCTAAATTATTAATAAATGATAATAATTTATCATAATTTAAAATATTGAATATGAAGATAGGAAAAATAAAAATATAAAATAAATCTATTAAAATAATTAATAATAATATTGATACAAATTTATTACTATTATTGTTTAATGATAATAAATTTAAATTAATAGTTTTAAAATCTCTAATAATTAAAAATAAATAATAAATTAAAATAATCATAAATATTATACTAGTTAAAGAGAATATTAATAAATTAATATTCTGATTTAATAAGTAATATAATTTATTTAATATATTGTAAATAATAAATAAAGATAGAATTATAAAAAATAAATTCTGAATATAATAAAAAGTCATAATAATTTTAATATCTTTCAATCCATTTTTATAAAAAATTATAAATTGATACATATTTTTATAACTATAAACTATTCTACTAAATAAACGAATTATTAATATAGTAATATAAACTAATGATAAATAAATTAAACTAAGTATTAAATAATATAAAAATATACTGTTATTGTTGAATAAAATATTATAAATTAAATCATCAGTTATTAAATTACTTTTTATTAAAATTGAAGCTAGTAAACTAATTAAGAATAATAATTGAATTTTAAAGTTAAATGTTTTATTATAATTAAATTTTAAAGAAATAACAAATAGTCTTAATAAATTTAAAAATTTATTATAAATACTTATAAAAATGTTATTGAGTATATTTTTGTTCATGTTTTTTATTTTTGTTTTATTTTATTATTTTAAAATTTTATGAAAGTATTTGAAAAAATAAATAATTAAAGTTGATAAATTATTAATCCCAATTATTTAATATACCTAATATTAATCGATAGTTTATTTAAAAAACTAAATCAATTAATGATTTAATCCATTAGAATATATGATTTTATTGAACAAAGGAGAAGATTTAAAAGTATTATAATATTATTTTCTTTAAAGTAAAGCCGATGATTATAATTAATATTACTCTTTACAAAATTAATTTATCAGTTCGAATATAATTAATTATATTTTATTTTTGTTTCGGTTTCGTTTATTGTCTAAGCATTTCAATATAAAAGTAAAATTAAATATAAGGTTTAATAGGGGGTTAATTATTAGTAAAATTATATTTAGTTTAAAATATAAATGTTAGCTTTTAGATTAAAAAATAAAAACACAGGCGTTTGTATTACGCATTAAATTACAAATTTTACTATAAAAATTTAGTATTATGCACAAATTAAATTAATAAGATTTAATATAACTTAATATAAAGAATACTAATTATTTTTGTTTTTACTTATACTTGTAATTGTATTTGTACTTTTAATTGTAATTATACTTATTTCTATTTGTACTTCTATTTATATTATATAAAATGATCACTAATTTTAAAATGGTTTATTTTAGTTTCAATTAGTGGTGTTTATTACATAGAATCCACCCAAGCTAAATAATCTTGGATTGATACAGCTTCTACAGCTATTGGCATGACTTTCATATTCTGTACTGTATTGTACAGTACTGTACAATACTAATTTATTTTTTTACTAAAGGGTACTTTAAAGATTTAGTACGGTGTATTTAACCATCTAAAACCCATCTGTTGATTGTTCTATCACTAATTCTTAACTCTCTTCGTAAAGCTGTATCAAAACTACTTCTATTTTTTTTTTTTTTTTTATTTTTTATTTACATCAATTAAAATTACTGAACTACCTTTTCTAAGACCTAAATGTGAAGCAAACATTTTTCTTCTTGTTTCTTCAGCGTCCCAGTTTTATTATTTTATGTTATTCTATAGTAGCTTAATAAAACGATCTATTAAGAAATGATAGTGATAAGTCTTGATTAGCATCTCTAATATAACCTTTAGCCTCTATATTATAAGAGTTAGCATACCGTTAACCGTCGGTTAAATTGCATCCATACATACTTGTTCTGCTATTATTAATTCATATAAAGTTAAATCAAGAAGAGAATAGTACTCATCTTTAGTTAAAATATGATTAATGTTTAACTTCGCAAAAAATTCTATAAGATTAAGTGTAAGATCAATTATATATAATGTAAAAGCACTCCAAGTATTTTAACAACATTGCTGTAAAACTTGTTATGTTTAGATGTTTTAGTAAAGGCATTGTTTTATGTTGTTTACGTGTAAACAAATTTTTAGATGAACCTAAATATGACTCTTTACCATTACAAAATTGATATATTCCAGGCAAACCTTTATAGCCTTTTTTAGGTAAAATTACTATAAGTGTACTGACATCTTTACCATATTTAGAAGCTATTTCATATAAAGAAAGTGATAAAACAGACTTAATATACGATGTTAATAATGGATTTTTGCATTCACATAAATATAATTCTAACTTAGCTTTAAATTTAGGAATTATTGGATTAGAGTGTAAAATTTTTAAGTCTATAGGTAATACACTCATTAAAGAATAATATATTAGACTATCAACATTAGGCACAGATTTACCTTAGTATTAAAATAATTATTTTTTCTTTCGAAAAAGGAAGGACTATTTCTTTAACTAAATAAAATTAGTTATATAACGTTTAGTCTCTGAGGCTTATAATTTTTAATTGCCTGCTAGTTACCTTTATTTTTATTAAAGGGTTCTAACATATAGTTATATTTTTCATGAACCCATGCTTAAATTAATCCATGCCACACACCGCATATTTCTGAACATTGACCATAGAATGTTCCTGTTCTTTCAGCTAAAACAGATACTTGATTTAATCTACCTGGTACACAATCTAATTTTAATCCTAGGGATGGTACTGCAAATGAATGGATAACATCTGAACCTGTAACTATTAATCTTATGTGGCAGTCTACAGGAATGATCATTTTATTATCTACATCTAATAACCTAAATTGACCTAATTCTAAATCTGATTCAGGTATCATATAAGAATCAAAGTCGATAGATTCTCCGCTTTCAGTCACAAAATCTGAGTATTCATATGACCAATACCATTGATGACCTACTATTTTAATAGTTATGGTAGGAGATATAACTTCATCCATTAAATAAAGTAATTTAAAACTGGGAAAAGCGATTGCTATTAAAATGAAAGCTGGAGAAATTGTCCAAATTAATTCAATTAATGTACCATGATTTAAATATTTGTGAACAATAGGTGAATTATTAGAGTTGTAATAATAAATAGTAGATCCTAGTACCCAAAACACACCAAAACAAATTACGATTAAATAGAAACCTATTGTATTATGTAGAGTTACAAGTCCTGTAAAACCTGGTGCTGCACTATCTTGAAATCCTAGTTGCCAAGGTTGAGGTGCGTCATTATATATAGTATTAAAAATTGAATTTAATTGTAACATATTTTTATTTAGAAATACTTTCAATCTTAATTTACTGTTTCCTCTTCCAAATGGATATTAAATCTTTATTTTTGTTTTTATATATTAAATAATTAATTTATCCCAAAGCTAAAAAAGGATATAAATTTTATTTATTAAAGATTAAATAATATGTTATTAACATATAGAGCTAAATACCTTGTGACTATAAAATCACAAATCTAACGTTATTTCAAAAGATAATTTTTTTTATTAATACTTATTTATTATTTTTAAAGTTTAATTATTTTTTTTTTATCTTATAACTATGACTGGTATCTTAAGATTAGTCTTAATCAAATCTTTTATTGCTATTAATAAAATAAAATTTTATTTATTATATAGTATAAAATCTAAAGAGTAAAGGATTCGAACCTTTATTAAAACAGTTAATTTATTTTCTGTATTGCTTAACCTTTAAGCTTACTCCTTTTTAATTTTTATAATTAAATTTTTATAGTTGATTTAAATTTTTATTATTTAATTTTTTTTTTTTTTATATTTATTATATTTTTTTATAATCTATCACAAATTTATATACTTTTTTTACTCTTTTATTTACTATTTTATTTTTCATCTTAATCTATTCTCTTAATATTAGTAGTATACAACATAATAAACCCACAAATTTTCAATTATTATTATTTATTGGTTTTTTTTAGCTATTATAGGTTAAATAAATCAAAAATATAATAATTAAAATTATCAATAATTTGATATAAAGTAATACAATCTTGAATACAATATTTAATAGTTTCATTTCTTAAATCTCATAAATTATTATTATAACTTTTACAATATTCTAAATATTCTTCATTACTAATATCAATAAAATTAGTAATTGAAGGTATAGTTCCTTTATAATCTAATTTTATTAATGGATTATTTACAAATAGATATGGGAATAATTCTTTATTATCTACATTAAAATTAATAGCTCATTTTTTTAAAGAACCCGGTAATAATAAAAAAGAATCTCTGAAGAAAATATTAAAATTATTATTATTAATTGAAAAAGGAAATTTTAAATCAATAATTCTACCATCTCTAATTATAGGTTTAATTAAATTATTAGTTAGTTCAGAGAGTGGTCTCATTAAAAATATAGCATCAAAAAATGAAAAATTATGAAGATAAATTTTATAATTATGATATTTAGGTTTCATTAAAATTTTAATTGAGGATATTAACATCTCATCTGATGTTTTATAATCTAATAAATAAAAACTTGTGGCTTGTGAACCATCATATATTGATACACAATACGGACTCGTATTACCATTAATAATTCTAGTTTCTAGATCCATAGTTAAAATTTTATTATTTATGAATCCATCAGGTATTAATTTTGTAAGATATTTAGTATGCTTAATAACTTTTTTTATTATAAGTTTTCCATCTATGAAAATATATTCTTGATTATTAATTTTTCTAATAAATGAATCTAATTTACCTTTTTCAATTAAATTATCTGTAAATTTAAATATAATTTTATCTTTAATTTTAAGATCTATTGATAAATAATTTTCAAATATGTTTATATGATAATAAAGTTTAGAATTATGTTTTTTAATTATATAAGAAGATGAGGATTCACTTTCTATTTTTCCTCAATTTAAATAATCCATAGTTTTAGGTAAATTAAATCCTTTAAAATTAAATGATGGTACAATATTAACACGTCTTGATCTATTTAATTTAGATTTAGTTTCTGTTAATAAATCATTATTAATAATTTTGTAAGTAAATATAATATGAGATGGATTTAAAGAAATATAATCTTCATCTCTTAACTTCCAAAATTCAATAAATATATCATTTAATTCATCTAAATCATTGATAGTTATTGATTGAAGATATGATATTGATCTGTACTGAGTATCTTCAAATTTTATTTTAAATTGAATTAAAATTAAAGAATTATCTTTAATAGAATATGACAAATTTTCAAATAGTGAAAAAAGAGCATCAGAAATATATCTTTCTGTTAAGATTTGATTATCTAATTTATAGTTGTAATCAATCCATTGATTAAATATTATATTTTGTTTCATAGTTGTTTGTATATTTTGTATTTTTATTTTTTATTTTTTATTGTAAAAAGAGGCAATTAACCCATAATTAATATGAGTTATAGTTTATTATTTTATTACAAGTTATCCTCTAATTAACTTATATTTTGTTTCATAATTATTTGTATATTTTGTATATAAAATAGAAAATACTATTAACATAAGAAGACAAATTAAACATATTTTGTTTGTTTTGTTAAAATTTTAGACTATACTTGATTAGTAAATTAAATAAAACTAGATATATGTATTTTTTATTTTTATTTGAGCAGCAAAGGAATCGAACCTTTAACAGTCATAAACCAATTCTTTTACAGAGAACCACCATTACCAATCGGTCACCTGCCCTAGTTGTTTTATATTTTTAAATAAAACTTTTTTTTTCTTTCTTATATACTTAAGTAAACCATATTTATTTTTGTTTTTTTACCTACTTTTAAATATTTCTAAATAATACACAAAATT
>Ga0209421_1000009_pt1 | contig 25391 bp, 27 predicted proteins | sample BlaSpr_A8_OM2_O2_FD_187977 | JGI IMG/M metagenome (GOLD analysis project Ga0209421, IMG submission 187977) | Forest soil microbial communities from Thunder Bay, Ontario, Canada - Black Spruce, Ontario site 2_A8_OM2_O2 (SPAdes) (version 2) | ecosystem: Environmental > Terrestrial > Soil > Boreal... | reverse complement strand
TGTCCCGAGTATGCAGCGCGCTCTCAATGCACTCGGGGCGCAGCCGCCGCTCAAGATTGACGGGGTCATCGGCAAGAAAACCACGGCCGCGGTCAAGGCGTTTCAGATTGCCTCGGGACTTGTGGCGGACGGTGTTGCGGGCCCGAAGACATTGACGGCGCTCCAGGCGGCGGTCGATCCGAAAGCAATGCAGATCGTGGCTCTGAACTCTTCGGACCCGGGATACTAAGGTACTGCGTACCCTCCACCCACCAGCACCATAAACGATAAAACCATGCCTCACAAGCGTAAGAGTCACATGGGAGGAAGTAAAGCGAAGGCGCGCTTTGACTCCCTTCGTGCGGCCTACCTTGCGGCGTATAGAGCGGCTCGCGATGAGGTTATTCATCAAAGTGTCAAGTACGGCACGGAGAGGGACGCTCGAAGCTGGGCGAGTAAGGGTGAAAAGTCCAAACTCCAAAAGCTCGAGAAGAAAAAAGACAAGATCGGCGACAAAATCATCGATCTTATCATCCAAGAAAGTCCGCGCGGGGAGACGTGGCTTAGCGGTGTGCCGACCATGTATCTGCGAAGAGACCTTCCTTGGGAGGATATCGTTCGGGGAAAGGGAGAGCCGCTCACAATCTTGCCACCGTCCGCATACGGATGGTCCGCGGCCGATCTCAAGCGACATTTGGGGTCATGATGATCTCAGAAGACCGCCACTGGATTCACGCTCAAATCGACATCCTACTCGCGGCAAAGGACGGAGTTGAAGTTTTCGTGAGTCCGCTTGTAAACCGATACGGTAATGTGGATAGAGGAGGGATTCGACATGACCAAAAAGCATTCCGATACTCCGATAGCGGACGCCGTCAAAGAAGTCCAAAAAGTCTTGGCGACCCTACCGTCTGACCGAGACCGACTGATCGCGCTCGAATACCTCAAACGAACAGTAGAACAGGATTCACTCAACAAGCTTGTCATTCCCATAGTCTCATAACAAGGAAACAGTTCAATCATGGATATCTCGCCCGACTTTATCAAGATGTACCTCAAAAGCACGCTCGAGAAAGGATTCAAGACAGGCGGCAAAAGCATCGTTCAGGACATCGCTGACAGCCTCAGTGACGACCAACTCACAAAGCTAATCGATCTTCTCGTAGCCACAAGACTGAAGAGGGTAGAAGGAAATAAGATAGAGATCAAGCAAGTCAAGTAATTCACGCACTAGGGTAGAAGGTGAGAATGCTGTGGGCATAGACGTAGGTCACTTCCTTCACGATGCCGCCGACGATGTTGGCAAAGTTGCCAAAGTGGTCGGCAAAGTTGCGTCTGGTGTGGCCGGAGCCGTTGTCGATTGGATGACGTGGCCGTATCAGGTTGCGTACAATACGCTCCGCGGCCAGCGTATCGACCGGGCGATGGTGGACGGTCTCCACAAGGCTATGCACGCGGCGCGCGTTCTCGGCCCCTACGTGGAAGCTATCGTGTCGTTCGTGCCTGGCATCGGCGCTCCATGCGCAGCGGCTATCGGCGGAGGTTTGGCGCTCGCCGAAGGAAAGCCTATTGACGAAGTGCTCCTTGCCGCGACGGCAGGCGCTATCCCGGGAGGAGTCTTCGTCAAGGACGCGTACGATATCGGCAAAGCAGCCATCGAGAAAAAGCCGATGCTGCAAGTCATTGAAGAAGGAGTCTTGGACCTCGCAAGCAATCTTGGAGTCGTCATTCCAGACGAGGCCAAAGACATGCTCGTGCACGGTTTAGGGATGGCGCAAGATACCATCAACGGCATTGCGGTCACTGCGGCCGATGTTAAGCACGCCATCGATATGGTCCCGACTCCCGCACAAAAGGCCCTCATCCAAGAAGCGATGCATCCTGGGAGCAAAATAAATGTCGCCGACGTTGTCTTGCAATCGGCAATCGACAGTATCCCTGGAGCGACCGCCAAGACGAAGAAAGAGATTCTCGACGGACTCACTATCGGGATGACTCTCAGTCACGCGAAGAACATTCAGAGTCAAGCTAGGGCAGCCGTTACGACTCCCGACGCGCACCAGAAACTTGCGCACAAAGCCGCAAGTCTCGCCGAAGAGGACCCGGTCATTGCTTCGGCGCGGGCGAATCTCGCGGGCCAAGGCACGGTCGGATTCGACCAAGGCATCGCGCTCGCGAATACGCCAGGGGTTACGCAAACCCATCTTCTTGCTGTGCGTAATTCCCTCGGTACTCCCATCACCACAGTTTCGGTAGGAGAAGACGATGTTCAAGGCAGTCACTACGGACCCAATCGTCACCATCGCCATCATCGAAAGGGAAACCATAAAGTCTGGAGCGATGACCAGCTCGGGTTCGACACGGCACTTGCCCTACACCTTGGACGTCGGCACTCAAAAGATCCGACTCACCTCACACACAGGCAAAGGGCGGCGCGGGCGCTGGCGATAGGGGCGCGTCACGCTCCGCACGATATCGCTCATAACGTTCTTCACACGGTCAACGATCGCGAAAGTCAAGTCGGCGTCCGCCATGGTGAAAGCGAAGTCAATCAACCTTTCGTGTGGACGCTCGGAGCAAGCGGCCTTGGACTTGTGCTGTTCGGTCCTGTAGGCGCGGCCATCGGTGGGGGACTCGGATACGTACTCAGCAGCGGCGGATTCTTCGGTAAGGAGTAAGAGCGATGCCACCAAAACGAAAAAAGAAGAAACGGACCAAGTTTCGTATGAGTCTCATCAAGACGAGACTCATGAAAAAGGATGTTCGAAAAGAACTCCTTCCGCTCTATAACCATATCCTCAATCTCGCGCGCGACTCGCACGAGCACGGATATACCAAGCGCGCAGGAATCGAACTTTTGCAAGCACGAAGGCTTGCGAATAAATAATCAAAGTTCACGCGATTAGCCAAAGAAAGAAGGAAAAGTCCCATGCTGAGCTATTACCCCCCGATGAGTGGTGAAGACGACGGTCCGGCCCCCCGCCCGAGCGCGGTCATGCTCTGCGACGTCGACAAACGCGGCAATCTCGTCAACTGCCGTCCCTACGCCGGACCGGCCGCCATGCACGGTGACGATCTGCCAAGTCCCAATACGATGATCTGCGACGTCAACCGCCACGGCAATCTCGTCAACTGCAGGCCGTATTACACGAGCACGACTGCTTCCCCGCACGGCTGGGAGTTCGACGGTTCTTCCGGCTTCGGTGGTCACGGCGGCCATCATCGTACGCCGCATGGCGCTCTCGGCTGGGAGTTTGACGGAAGCTCCGGATTCGGCGCTGCTGGCAAAGGCGGCGGAGGAGGCGGACACGCAAGTGGAGGGGCAGGAGGCGCCGCACGTGGGGCTGGAGGACCGCCGATTGCGGCTCCCGTGCAACCCGCCGCCGCTCGTCAGAAGGTCTTTACGCCACCCAATACCACTCGGCAGTTCTCGGAAACGCAGCGCCGAAGCTACGGACGGATGCACAGTCCGCGCGGGTACGGGTATGCAGGACTTGGCTTGGCTCCGCGCCCCTGGAACTGGGATCCGTATTACCCGACAGACATGTACTATCCCACCGACGTGGATCCGAACTACGACCCGGACGCTTTCGTGGACGATGGCGACGATTCTTCGTTCTTCGGAATGGATCCGCTCGCCGAAGCAAAGCATCTCGCTACGGCGCACAAGCCCCTTCTCGCAGGCGCCACGCTCGCGGCACTCGGCGGCTACGCGCTCGGTACGGGCGGCGCACTTGCCGGTGGACTTGCCGGATACTACGGCGCCAAGTCGTATTTCCGCTAAAGGCCACTTTCTCACTCATTCATTGCTTTACCTCAATACTCAATTCAAGAATTGGACCCAAGGCCAGAAAAACGTGGAGTATTGAGGAATCATGAGTTACGTACCGAACGACGTGCTTGTCTATACGGCCGCGTACTCCGGAGTAATATCCGGATTCGCGGCCTCCGGTCGCGTTATCCTGGATCACACCGTAGCCGACTACGGAAAGAACGCCGTCATCGCAGGCGCGTTCGCAGCAAGCTTCGATACGGCCTGGGAGATCAACCCAGACACCAATCCGCCCGACACGCTCGAAGTCTTCATAATCGAGAAAGCGTGCAAGGCAGTCTGGGAGAACCGCGACACCGAGCTCACAAGCGAAACGCTTCTTCCCGAATCCTTCACGACCATCTGTGAAGCCATCATCGCACTCATCATCGCGGGCGAGGGATACTTCACAAGCCAAGGCATCACGCCTCCCCCTTGGCCAGTGAGCGGAACTGGGACGGTCACATCCGTTTCGGCCGGACCAGGGATTTCAATCTCAGGCAATCCCGACGTCAATCCGACCGTGAATAATACCGGAGTTCTTACGGTCAGGGCTGGGACGAACGTTACGCTCGGCGGTAGCGCGCAAAACCCCATCATCAATGCCACGGGCGGCGTAGGAGCCACGGGCGCGACAGGAGCCGGAGCTACGGGCGCTACGGGAGCCGCGGGCGCGACGGGACCAGGCGGAGGGGCGACGGGCGCGACGGGACCGGCCGGCGCTACTGGACCAGGCGGAGGGGCAACCGGCGCAAGCGGAGCCACGGGACCTTCCGGATCCCAAGGCGCTTCGAACTTTTTTGATAACGGCGCTCTCGTCGACTTTTCGGCAGGGACTCCCGAAACCGTGGCCATCGGTTCGGTCATCGTCGGAGCAAGCGGAAAAGCGTATATGTCCGTCTTTATCGCGTTCCACTATCAGCCCAATGGGGCGAACAACAATATGGACGTCGATATGTACGTAGACGCTACGCTTATTCAAAGTGTAGCCATCACCCAATTTACAGCAGGCGAAGACGTTGGCTTTGATACGTCGTTCGCGTGGTCGGAGCTCATCACCGATTTGACTCCTGGGTCTCATACATTCTCATTCATTGTTACGGCATTCCCTCCTCTTCCGACCGTCGCAGAAATCGGCGCTGGCGGTGCCAACGTAAGCATCATTCCAGTCGCCTAAAGACCAAGAATTATTAGAAACAACGTATTGGACGAAAGGATAGGCCAAGATTTTTGGCCGAGAGGGAATCATGGCCTATACACCGAATAACGTTCTTGTCTATACCGCTGCATACTCTGGTGTGATATCCGGATTTGCGGCTTCAGGACGCGTCATCCTCGACCCGACTGTGGCCGACTACGGAAAGAACGCTGTCATCGCAGGATCGTTCGCGGCGAGTTTCGATACGGCCTGGGAGATCAATCCGGACACGGACCCGCCCGACACACTCGAAGTCTTCATCATCGAGAAAGCATGCAAGGCTGTTTGGGAGCAGCGCGACACCGAGCTCACGACAGAAACGCTTGATCCTGATTCCTTTACGACCATTTGTAATGCCATCATCGCGCTCATCATCGCGGGCGAGGGGTACTTCGAAAGCCAAGGCATTACGCCTCCGCCGTGGGGAGGAGGGGGAGGGACGGGAACGGTTACTTCGGTATCGGCCGGACCTGGTATTTCGATAACGGGCGACCCGACGGTAGATCCTACGGTCAATAATACCGGCGTTATCATGGTGGTCGCCGGAACGAATATTACCCTTGGCGGCACTCCACAAGAGCCGACCATCAATGCAGTCGGCGGATTCGGCGCCACGGGCGCCACGGGCACCCAAGGCGCTACGGGTCCTGGAGCGGGAGCAACGGGCGCCTCGGGACCTTCGGGCGCCACGGGTCCCGCGGGAGCCACGGGCGCGACCGGATCGGGCGCTACGGGCGCGAGCGGGCCAAACGGAGCCACGGGCGCTTCGGGCGCCACGGGATCCGCGGGCACAGTTGGCGCTACGGGCGCAGGAGCAAGCGGCGCGACAGGCGCCTCAGGGCCCGCGGGCGCGACGGGCGCCACGGGAGCCGGCGTTACGGGCGCCACGGGCACGCAGGGGCCGACGGGACCGGGAGGAGGGGCATCAGGTCCTACAGGCCCATCGGGAGCCACGGGACCCGCGGGCGCGACGGGCGCGGGCGCGACGGGCGCGACCGGGCCCGCGGGAGCCGTGGGCGCAGTTGGAGTCACTGGAGCCACGGGACATAGCGGAGCGACCGGACCCACGGGCACAACCGGAACGGCAGGTGCAACGGGCGCGACCGGACCCACGGGAGCAACCGGAGGGACCGGCGGAGTCGGAGCAACCGGAGCCGCAGGCGCCGCAGGAGGAGTCGGAGCGACCGGAGCCGCAGGGGCAGTCGGCGCAACCGGACACACGGGCGCGACAGGCCCGACCGGTACGAACGGTACCAACGGCGCAACGGGCGCAACTGGACCTACGGGCGCAACCGGAGGGACGGGCGGAGTCGGAGCAACCGGAGCCGCAGGCGCCGCGGGAGCCGTCGGAGCAACCGGGCACACGGGAGCGACGGGACCAACGGGTAGTACGGGAACGGCTGGAGCGACCGGGCCGGCCGGACCGACGGGAGGGACGGGAGCGACAGGCGCAACGGGAGCCGCGCCAGGTGTCACGGCTGCAGCAGCAAACGGCAGTACAATCAATCTAGCTGACGGTTTAAATCATTCCGTTGCAACCGTTTCTGCAACTGTCCCTCCAAGCGGAAAAGTTCTTATTTCATGCATTGTCCCATTTCAATATCTAGGAACAGGCGCTCCAGGGACAACTCATACGTATACTATTCTGGCAAACGTATCCACAGCCTATCAGACGTCTGTAACCCTCGTCCCTCAAGACGAAAGCGGTACCTACTTTGACTACTTTATGATCACGGTTCCCGTTTTCGGACTGGCAGCAGGAGTTACAGGATTCGGCATCTCGGTTCAAGCAGCAAACGGATTGCCTGTTACAGACCAGGTCGTCTCAGGCTCAGCAATCATAACCGTACAACCTGTCAACTAGTTCACGCACTACCACTCGGGAGAATTCAAGTCCAATGAAATTCACGTTTCACATTCTCGGTCTACCTCATACGGCCATCAACAAGGATTACAACTACTGCGCCTACTCGCAAAAATTACTCAAGTTCACGGAAATGATGGTCACTCGCGGTCACACGATTACTCTCTACAGTAACGAGGGAGCGGACGTGCCATGCGAGAACGTTCAAATCTTCTCCGAAAGCGAGCGGGCGCAGTTTTTTGGATCCCACGATAAAGAGAAACTCAACCATCTAGATTGGAACCATACGCAGCCGTACTGGCAAGAATTCAATCTCCGATGCATCCGAGAACTCTGGAAGAGGGTCAAGAAAGGCGACTTCATTCTTACCGCGAACGGCAATTGCGCAGAACCCGTCGCAAACGCGTTTCCAGGTAGCGCATCGGGAGTCCAAAAAAACGCAGCCTTCGTAGAGGCCTTCTGCGGCTACTACGGCACATTTAGCCGCTACCGAATCTTCGAGAGTCACACCCACGCCGAATGGCTCATGGGAGCCGCAGGAAACAAAGGTCAGGATACAGACGTTGGCGTCGTTCCGAACTACTGGGACATGCGCGATTTTCCGATTGTCCAAAAACCGGACACGCTCAAGGGCGTGGATCTCACCGAGCCTTATTACCTCTTTCTTGGCCGCGTCATTCACGAGAAGGGATACAAGATTGCAATCGAGGCGACCAAAGCTATCGGAGCAAGACTTATTCTCGCAGGACAGGGGGACGCGGGAGACTTGCCGCCAAACGTCGTTCGGTTCGGACATGCGGATAACGTAGAGCGAAACATTTTGATGCAGCACGCAGTCGCGACTCTCTGTCCTACGCTTTTCCGTGAACCGTTCGGGGGAACGGCCGCCGAAAGTCAGCTCTCGGGCACTCCCGCTATCACGACCGACCAAGGGGCCTTCGCAGAAACCGTCCTAGACCCATGGAGATGCAATAGCCACAAGGAGTTCGCAATCGCGTGCATCAAAGCAAAAACCCTCACGTTCGATGATCGGATGTACATTCGGGCGCGAGCGGTCAGCAAATGGTCATTTGATGCCGTTGCTCCAAAGTTTGAAGCGTACTTTGAAAGACTCTACGCGCGTTGGTTTTCCGGTTGGTACGAAATGAGAGATCTTGAAACTCTCGAGCTTCCCAAATGACCGACAAGATAGAACCGTGCGACTTCGATACGATTACGAGAGAAGAAACGCCGCAGGCCGTTCGGGTTGCGGAGTACCTAAGGTATCAACATCCTAATTCACGAATTCTCGATGTCGGCTGTGGTCCAGGCATCTACGTCCAAGCGATGAGGCAACTTGGACTTGACGCCTACGGAATCGACAGCGATGCGCGCCTGCCCAAGTCCCCAGAGTTTCTTCAAGCTGATATTACGAACTTCATGCGATTCAGTTTAAGAGAACCATTCAGTACAGAATTCCAAGTAATTCTCTCCCTTGAAGTAGGAGAGCATATACAGGAGGACTACGCGGACGATTACATTCTCTCGATTCAGTTTTCTGGAGCTGAAATCGTTTACTTCAGCGCCGCTCGTCCGGGGCAAGGCGGTCACGGTCATATCAACTGCCAGCCGAAAGCCTACTGGGTCAAGAAGTTTCACCATCGCGGATACTGGCTCGACCCGGATGCCACTGCCAACTTTATTGAGCACATGGCCCAAGGATATCACATGGGTTGGTTAACCCAAAATGGTCTCGTTTTCAAACGCTACCAAGCCAATTCATGAATTAGACGCGCAACCAGAAAACTGGAGAGAACAACCGTGAGCTATACACCCAACGATAAGACGGTCTTTACAGCAGCCTACTCGGGAGTTCTGTCAGGTTTCGCCGCAAGCGGACGGCTTCTCACCGATACCAACTTGACTGTATACTCCAAGTACGCCGTCATCGCAGGGGCGTTTGCTCAAAGCTTTGACGAAGCTTGGGAGGTGAGTCCAGACACGGTTCCTCCAAACACGCTTCAAGTATTCATAATCGAGACCGCCTGCAAGGCAGTCTGGGAAAATCGCGATACAGAACTCAGTACAGAAACACTTCTTCCAGCGACCTTCACGGACCAGTGCAATGCACTTATCTCGCTTGTGCTTTCAGGCAACGCGTACTTTACGGCGCAAGGAATTACGCCCAACGCATGGCCTAGTGGATCTGGCGGAGTCATGGCTGTTTTTCCTGGCACGGGTATCGACGTTACTGGACCTGCCAGCATTCCTACAGTCACGAACACTGGCGTTCTCGCCGTACTACCAGGCACGAACGTTACTGTGACAGGGACCGCTCAAAACCCGATTATCAATTCTGTCGGAACGGCAGGACCGACAGGCGCTACAGGTGCAGCAGGAACAAACGGAGCAACGGGCGCTACTGGGGCAGGGGCGACCGGCGCTACGGGCACCCAAGGCGCGACAGGTCCAGGAGCGGGAGCGACTGGCGCGACGGGACCTCTAGGAGCTACGGGACCAGGGGTAGGAACCACGGGTGCGACGGGCGCGACAGGTCCAGGCGGCACTGGCGCGACGGGAGCCACGGGACCGGCAGGAAGCGGCGCCACGGGAGCCGTCGGAGCGACCGGACACTCAGGGGCAACGGGACCGGCCGGCAGCGGCAGTGCTGGCGCTACGGGCGCGACAGGACCGGGAGGCGCTGGGAGCGTCGGAGCGACGGGCGCGACCGGGCCGGCCGGAGGAGGGGGTTTTACATCCAGCATTCAAGTTACCAATTCTTCCGGCATTACACCGGGAACCGGACCAGGAAGTCAAGTTTGGCAAGTAACCAATCCAGGAGTCGTTATAACTACAGGTCCTTCTACAATTGACTTTATAACCGTTTCCATGACAGTCGCCGCATCTACGCCAGGCGACTATGTTCTTTTTCAAATCATTCGCGATCCTGGAATAGGAGAGTTCGTATTGTTGCTAAGTGCACTTGTGGAAACAGACGGTCTAACTGGATATGCTTCAGCGTCTCTCGCATTTCTGGACGCGCCAGGACCTGGAGCGCACACCTATTCAGTACGAGCAACCAACGAGAATTTTAGTCACACAGTAGCTGTCAATAATCCTGGCCAAGCAACCGTAGTCGCTATGACTTGGTGAGAAGGAGAAATTCTCATGCTCAAAAAGTTCGCAATCGCTCTAGGTTTCTCAGTCCTTACAATGGCTACGGCGATGGCAACTGTCGTCGGTACGTCAATGGCCATTTCAGGATGTAAGGGCGCCCTCGGTCCTGTCTTCACGGCCGTCGAAAACAAAGTTCTCGCAGACCTCGAAGCCGGAGACGGCTTGCCGCAAGTAGAAGCGGACGTGAACGCGCTTATCCCGGGCCTCCAAAGCGTGGAAGATCTCGTACAGAGCATCATCACAGTTCTCATCGATACGGGCGCGCTCTCGCCAAATGCCCTCACGCGCGCGCAGGGTTATAAGATAACTCTCATGACGAGTACGCACCGATGAGAGGCGCGGCGCTACTCTTCTTCGCAGGTTGCGCCGGTGGCCTCCCCGCCGAAGATGTCTCCAATCTCGAGAACGCCTCTCGAACGACGGCCGCCGCGTACAAGTATCAAGACGCGGATACTCCAGCGGCTTCCCTCATCCGCGCGTCTCACTGCTCTGTGCAAGCGGTTATCCGAAACGAGAAGCTCGACGCATTCGACTCGGGTATCCCATGCCAGTGAATCATGTGACGACGAAGAGTGAAGCGATAGTCGCCATCGTGACGGCGCTGCCGACCTTGAGCGAAGAAGACGTGCGCGGCTTTCTCGCATGCACAGACGATGAGCGCGCGCTCATCGTTCAGTCCCTACAAAGACGCTGGGAAAGTTCCTGGTCCAGACGGATGGCAAGTCTTCATCGCTATCATTAAGACATGCGCGGAGCTCGCCAATCTCGTTATCCCGATAACAGGCGCCGTTCAGGGTGTCTTCGGAATCGCAGCACTTCTATAGTTCACGAATTAGCTGAGGAGACCAAATGAAAATAATCTGGATTCCACGCCTCAATCGCAACGTCGTCATCGGTGCTTGCAAGCTTCCAGGCAAACATCGCCCTCGCATCCTTCTATCGAACTACATCGACAAGGCGACCATTCCCCCTTCCCCGCCGTCTGTCGATTACTCCGCTCCCGCAATGAGCGTTATCCAAAACCTCGAAGGTAACGATTCGGTAGGCGACTGCGTCTTGGCCGAAGAGGCGCATTTCATCGGCGTCCAGACTGGGAACGCGGGAACACTCTTCTCTTATACGGTCGCCCAAACTCTCGCCGCCTACTCGGCCATCACGGGGTACAATCCGGCCGATCCCTCCACCGATCAAGGAACAGACCCAATCACGTGTATGAACTACTTCATTCAGAACGCCTACGCCGATGGCACCAAGCTCGATGGGTACGCCGAAGTCGACGCGACCAACCAAGCGGAAGTCCAGTTTGCAATCAATGCGTTCGGCAACCTCAAAATGTGGGTGGGCCTGCCGGACGCATGGATCAATCCATTCCCAAGCTCCAATGGCTTCGTGTGGGACGTCGCTCCGTCCAACGCAAATAATGGCCACTGCATCGGGTCTCCATCGTATAACTCGACACGCGTCGTCGGTTCGACAAGTCAAGGTGTTCAGGTGATGACCTGGGGCCTTATCGGAACCGTCACCTGGCGCGCACTCGCGTCGCTCTTCTCGGACGGCAGCGGAGGAGGCCTCGCCGTCCGAGTGACCCCCGATTGGGTCATCAAAAATTCCGGCAAGACCCCGAGCGGTTTTGCGTTCTCCGATCTCGTAAGCGACTTCAATAGTCTCTTCGGAAAGAATATCCCCGTCCCCCCTCCTCCCGCACCACCCTCACCAGTCCCAACTCCCCCGTCCCCCGGACCAAGCAGCGTAACGCTCACGCAGGCGCAGTCCTGGGCAACGGCAAGTATCGCGAGAGGCTACCCACTTCTTACCAAGCAAACCGCCATTGGTCTTGTGAATACGGGACTCGCGGCGAACTGGCCCAAATCTTGACAAGGACTGGGAAATAGGGTATACTGTAAGAACCCAGTAATTCAATCATTATGGAGGCGCGCGGGCCATGAATATACGGTCTGTAGGACTTATTCATTGGCTCGCGCACAAACTCAATTGGAATCGAGTCCGACTCGAAGTCTATCGGTCCGAAGTAACGGGCAAGGTGTACTTGATGACCGAATGTCTCAAGTGCAATCTCAAATCTTTCTTCATTCTCGGTTGTTTTCCTGTATGCCTCGCATGTGTATCCACAGCGCAGGTCGTCTATAACGAACTTGTTACAGCAAACTGCCTAGCTCCGTCGCCTGACGGCGTTCAGGCTGTGTCCGATGAGCATGCAGATCCGTCAGAGCCGCCATGGCTCGCATGCATGTTCGATGGGGGGACTGTTTCATCTTGTAGTGTCCCATGCCAGTAAGGGTGATTATGAGGATTCTTATTCTCGACGACAGTTCAGACATGAGACAAGTGCTAAGAAGTCTTATCGAACACGAAGGTCACGAGGTCTTCGAAGCGGAGACTGCTGTAGAAGCCATTAATCTCGTTCATCATAACCGCTTTCACATAGCACTTCTCGATTGGGAACTTGGCGGTCCTCTCACTGGAGCCGACGTCGCGCGCGAAGTGCCAACAGGATGCGCGAAGTTCATGGTCACAGGCCATTCAATTACCGAGATGCGCGCGAACTGGAAAGACCCACTTCAAGGTATTCTTGAAGTTGTGTCAAAACCAGTCGATTGGGATAATGACCCAAAGCATTCACTGAAAGCGCTTATCGAACGCGTAGAACGGTCTCTCGAAGATACCAAACCATAATACGTTTACGTTGACTCGCTCCCCATGATAATCCTGAAACCAGGCTTTGCGCTTCAGGTTATCACTGGCGGCAGTCAGGAGATCCAAGTCAATACAAGCTGGGTGGATCAAATCCCCGGCATTCCTATCACGTTCATTCCAGGGGGCCATAGCCTTCCCATTGATACGCCTGGGACTACGGTTGTCGTTAGTGGTCCGCCCGCGGCCCCAGTAGGCATCTTCCGAAACGTCAAGGACTTTACCGCCTTTAATGCGGGACTAGTCGCCGAGCAAGTCACGGTCAAAGTCTTTGACGGGACGTTTTCATCCACCAAGTATTCATTCAATCTTCCGCCCGGATATACTATTCACTATGACGACTTCCACGATTGGGAAACCATCGATGACCAGGGGAGAATCCTGGTCACTGGCGGCACCATTGCCGTCATCGGAAGTATCGCCATCTCGGCCGGAACGACGTCGAACAACGCGACTGTCTTTGCGTTCTCGAATAGTAACGGCGTCTCGTTCGGTATCAATAATTCAACAATTACCGGCTCCTACGCGTTCAATCTCTCGGCCGGAACAACATCGAATAACTTCTCGGCGCTCACATTCGGTAATGGCAACGGTGTTTCATTCGGACTAAACGGTTCCACGATTACGGGTTCCGTCAATGTCGGAGTCACCAATATCAATGTCTCGGCCGGAACCACTTCGAATAACCTCACGGCCGTCACATTCAGAAATAGCAATAACGTTTCGTTTGGTCTAAACGGATCGGTGGTCACAGCTTCGGCGAGTATGGTATCGGCGCAGGGGAGTATCAACTTCTCGGGTGGGACCACTTCCAACAATCTATCGGCTATCACGTTCGCCAACTCAAATGGGATCTCGTTTGGCTTGAACGGTAGTGTGATGACAGGTTCGGCTATCGCTGTAGGAACTGTGAGTCTGTTCTCACAAGATGCCGACTTCGTGACGCACTTTCCGGTTTCTCAAGCTGCGCTGTCTCTTCAAAAGCTAAGTCTCGCCATGAACCTTCGCGCGACCGAGTGCGCGCTCATCGCAGACTTCCGGGGGTTTTCGAATTCCTCGGGAGCTGTGACCATAAGCCACGGCGTCTACACGCTCTCGGGAGAGACCGCGAGTCTCGCGAGCTCCGCGTCGCGCGTCTTCTCTTGGACGAGCGGTTCTGATACGGCCAACTCGGCAGTGTTTGGAGGCGCTAGCGGTACGCGCTATCGGACGCTCGGAGTGAACTACAGTATGACGCCTGGGGACTACCTTTTCGGATACGCCATCTCGACTGCGAACGGAAATGACGTGAGCGTCTTCGGACGAGCGGCCATGAATATCGTCGGAGTCTATGACGGTATCGAAGAGGACACGTTTCTAAACGGTCTCTCGACTGCGGCAATTCTCGCACTACCGACAAGTGTAATAGCTACTGATACGGGATATGTCCGAACTGGGTTTTCTGCTATGAGGCAACCTGGCATTATCCTACTTGGTACTTAGATTCAGAGTAATAATTCAATCATTAGGTAGTTGACAGTGGTATAGGAAATATGATATACTCAAAATCGGAGTAGTGTAAGCGGCTGACACGCGTTTTTCAAAACGCGTGAACGAGAGGGATTGGTTATGGCTATCACAACAGGCAATTTCCAAGACCTTGTCCAGCTTAGTCAGGACACGCTCTATCACCTTGGACCGATGTTTGAGGTGGGAGACTCGATAGCGAGTACGGTCACCTACGGCTTCTCGAACTCGGCGGGCCTACTCAATCTCGCGGCTTCCCAGTCCGCCAACGAGACTCTTTGGCTACCGAATACGAACGGCACGCTCATCATCGGCGTAAACTTCTCGGCCGGCACCACCTCAAACGTTCTTTCAAATATCACCTTCTCGAATAGTAACGGAATCTCGTTTGGCCTGAACGGCTCGACGATGACCGCGAGCGTCAACGCAGGTGCGCTCGCCATCGGAGCCATCGCGGCAGGGACGCAGACAGCCACGAGCGGAACAATCGTCTACTCGAACTCGAACAATATCACGTTCGGGATGAGCGGGTCTTCGCAGATTACCGCATCGTATAACTTCAATATCTCGGCCGGTACGACAAGTAATAACCTCAACGCCGTCACGTTCTCAAACAGTAACGGTATCTCGTTCGGCCTCAACGGTTCAGTAGTCACGGCATCGGTCGCACCGAACGATGTCATCGTCGCTGGGACCCAATCCTTCACGGGCGGAACACTTTCGTTCGCCAACTCGAACGGAATCACGTTCGGGATGAGTAATTCAAGCATTATCACAGCAAGCTTCAACGCAGACATTCTCGCTATCGGAGCCATTGGAGCGGGCACGCAAACCGCCACAAGCGGCACTGTGAACTTTGTAAACTCGAACAATATCACGTTCGGGATGAGCGGAACATCGCAGGTCACCGCTTCCTACAACTTCAATATCTCGGCCGGAACGACTTCGAACAATCTCAACGCAGTCACTTTCTCGAACAGTAACGGTATCTCGTTTGGATTGAACGGCTCTACGGTCACGGCGTCCGTAGCGACGTCGCTCACTGCTATCAACATCTCGGCCGGAACGACATCGAACAATCTTTCGGCCGTTACCTTCTCGAATTCCAATAACGTTTCCTTCGGTCTCAACGGCTCTACTATCACCGCATCGGCATCCTTTGCGAGCGTCCAGGGAAGTATCAACTTCTCGGCAGGAACAACCTCGAATAATCTTTCGGCCATCACCTTCTCGAACAGTAACGGCATCTCGTTTGGTCTCAACGGATCAACGATGACGGCGTCTGTCGCGACCTCGCTGACGGCCATGAACGTCTCTGCCGGAACGACGTCCAATAACCTCTCGAACGTCGTTTTTTCGAACAGCAATAACGTTTCCTTTGGCTTGAACGGTTCGACAGTTACGGCCTCGGTCACGGTCGCGAGCACGCAGGCGAGTATCAACATTTCGGCAGGGACCACTTCGAACAACGTATCTGCACTTACGTTCTCGAATGCTAATGGTATTTCGTTTGGACTCAATGGTTCCGTACTTACGGCAGCACTTGGGAATATGTCCTCATGGAGTAACGGAGAATTTGCAACAGCAATTACAGGTGGACAGAATACGCTCTTTTTCGAGCCAATCATCGTTCCGTATAACATCACCGTTACAAACATCTTGTGGCTTGCGTCTATCTCCAACGTTGCCTCAAACTCTTCAGGAGGAGTATCGGTCAAGTGCGGACTCTATTATTTGAGCGGAGGCACTCAACTTACGCTACTGTCAAGCGGAAGCGCTAATATCACTTGGACGTCTGGCGCTCAGCTTAGTAGCAATACCGGAATCAACTTCCAGCAGATTACCGTCAACTCGTGGTCTATTACACCAAGTCCGTATCTATTCGCCTGGTGGATATCGACACAGAATAGCGCTAGCGTAAGCTATTACGGTAATCCTCAGCAGCCTTCCATATCGAGCGGTCTTCAAGCGCTCATGACAAACCTCAAGCTAAACGGTTATTCCGCAGTAACCACCAACGCGCTTCCTGCATCGTTCGCTCTATCCAACACAGCTTCGTACATTCGAACGGGAGCCACAGCAGCAGAACAACCGACCATCTACTTCCAGGGCACCTAATGCCTGATACAGTTGGTAACTTCAACGATCTCGTTCAGCTCAGTCAGGACACGCTCTATGACTTGGGCGAGGCGTTTGTCGTCGGCAATTCACTTGCGAGCACGGTCTATCAAAGCTTCTCGAACTCGGCCGGCATCATTCAGATTGGAGCTTCCCATTCCAATAACGAAACTATCTGGCTCCCAAACGGTTCAGGGTCGCTTTCGTCAGGAGGGACGCTTCTCACCAACATTCTCGTGTCGGCCGGAACGACGTCTTTCTATCAGTCGGCCGTTACGTTCTCGAACGTAGGGAACGTTTCTTTTGGATTCAACGGGGCGTCTGCCGTCACAGCGAGCGCTGGAGCGGCGCAGGGAAGTATCAACTTCTCAGCGGGGACGACTTCGAATAATCTGTCGGCTATTACGTTCTCGAATTCAAACAACGTTTCGTTTGGATTGAATGGCTCCACGATTACGGCGAACGCACCTGTCTTATTCGTAGATCCAATCGCTGGTACCAAAAGTCTAACGCAAGTAGAATTCGCAGATAGCTGGAATGTTACCTTTGGTCTCAGCGGCGGCGCTGGAAGTAGCGGAACAATTACGGCTTATGCGCCAATTGTAATCTCAGCAGGTGCAAACAATCTTGAAAGTACCAATTTTGCATTCGCGAATTCAAACGGCGTTTCGTGGGGGTATGCTGGCGGCGTCTCGATTACCGCATCCATTGCATCATCGCTTACGGACATCAATATATCGGCCGGAGCAAACTCTATCAACGCGTCGAACTTCATATTTTCAAATTCGAACAACGTCTCGTTTGGATTAGCCGGTTCAACGATTACGGCGCAGGCCGCAGTCAACTTCTCAGCAGGAGCGAATTCTGTTGAGGCATCGGCTGTCACATTCAGCAATTCGAACGGTATCTCGTTTGGTCTGAACGGTTCGACGATAACCGCCAGCGCCAATACGCACGCCATCATCGCAGGAACGCAGACTTTTACGACAGGCTCTCTCTCATTCGCCAACTCGAACGGTGTGTCGTTCGGGATGAGCAATTCAAGCGTTATTACCGCTAGCTATACGCCAGCCAATCTCGTCGCAGCAGGAACGCAAACGGGAGCCGCCGGAAGTACCATTCTCTTCAAAAACTCGAACGGATTCTCATTCGGGATGAGCAATTCGAGCGTCATCACGATCGACTACGGAGGGTTCTCAAGCTGGAGTAACGGGCAGATTGTCTCGTCCTTCGGGTCCAGTAACGGCTTTCTCTCTCTCAATCCTATTGTGGTGGACTACGCAATTACGGCCACGAACGCCGTCTGGCTTGCAAACTTCTCAGGTATCACCAATTCAAGCGGCGTCATCTCGTTCAGTCTCGGAGTCTATACGCTCGCGGGCGGCACGACGGGAACGCTCAACCTCGCGAGTTCTTCGACGTCTGCCTATACGTGGACCTCAGGAGCGCCATTCTCGAGTCAGACAGGACTCGGATACAGACAAATGTCACTCAACTCTTGGATCTTCACGCCAGGACTTTACATATTCGCCTTCAACGCTGCTACCACGAATTCAGCTAGTATGAGTCTCTACGGAATCTATCAACTCAATACGATAGTGGCACTTGCTGGTCAGCTCACCAATCTCGTTTTCCCAGGTCTCACCCAAGCCAGTACGGCTGGACTTCCGGCTGCAATTAGTGTATCGAATACGTCGGGTTACATACGCTCGGGCTCAAGCGCGTTTCAGCAACCGTGGCTTCTATTTCAGGGTACCTAATTCAATCACTAAAGGGAAATCATGGCCAAGAAGAACCTCAAGAAGACCACTCTCAGCGGCATAACGAAAGCAGATAAGGTAACGGTAAGCGACGCCATCCAAGAGATGCGCCATCCGGGACTCGGGTTCGAGAGAGTCGAACATCTGCCAGGCACGACTTACAAGGACAATTCAACGGTCATCATCATCCCAACTCGTGGCAAGTACAAGAATGCTGAAGGTAAAGAGATAGAAGGTCTCATCGCCTCTAAGGTCGTCTCGGCCTGGCAAGGGCTCATCTCGCCCATGAATCAAAAGCGAGCAATGCTATTCGCCTCGGGTCACGAAGTAGGGCAAGCATACGACGCCATGATAAAAATGATTCTCGAGCATCCCGAGCTCAAGAATTGGAAGTACGTCATGACACTCGAAGACGACAATATCCCTCCGCCCGATGCTCACATAAGGCTTCTCGAAACCATCGAATGGGGGAGCTATGATGCCGTCAGTGGCCTTTACTTCACCAAGGGCGAAGTGAATATGCCGATGGCGTATGGGGACCCGGACGAGTATGCGAGAACGGGAGCGCTCGACTTTCGTCCGCGGGATATCAGGGAGGCACTTGCGGCTGGACAGGTGATGAGAGTCAATGGGATCGCGATGGGGTGCGCGCTCTGGAGAATGAGTCTTTTTAGAGAGATTCCTCCACCGTGGTATGTGACGATGAACGACCTCATTCCAGGCAAAGGAGTTGTCGGAATGACACAAGATCTAGCAGCTTGCCAAAAAATGGTTCTAGCTGGGAAACGTCTGGCGGTGGACATGCGCGTAAAAGTAGGTCACCTCGATATAGGCACAGGAGTAATTTACTAATGGCACTCAGCAAAGAAGATATGGCGCGCGCCGAAGCGCAATTGGTCGCCGAAGAGACTACACTAAAGAAGAAATGGTGCATGCTCAAGGGGCACAAATGGGACCTTCCGGCTGTGAGCCCATTCAATCACAACATTCTCGAATGCGAGATCATTTGCTCACGGTGCAATGCTCACGCAATCGTTACAGTCACGGTCAATAAAGAAGACGACGTCACGCCACCTAAGACCCGATAATTCAATCACTAAGATCTGGAGATTCAAATGTCCAAGAAACTCAATAAGAAGAAGACTCCTCTCGCACTCGTTGAAGCCACGTCCACTCAACCTATCCGGCTCGACCTCGGGTGCGGTCAAAACCCCAAAGAGGGATTCGAAGGTGTAGACCTCTATGGCGACAAGGCCAAACACAAAGTCGATCTCTTCAGGTTCCCTTGGCCGTTCAAGGACAATTCCGTAGACGAGATTCACGCGTCCCATCTTCTCGAGCATGTGCCAGCGCGCGAAGTTGAGAATAGAGATCTGGTAGATCCTGTCACCGCTGGGCGTGGACTCGAGAATAGAGCCGGTACCCGCTACATCGGCGCCGACATGCTCTTCGCCTTCATAGACGAGTGCTGGCGCATCATGAAACCGGAAGCGTGGATGACCGTCATCGTCCCGAGCGGCCGAAGCAATCGCGCCTTCTGGGACCCCACGCACCGGCGCTTTTTCATGCAAGAAACCTTCCTTTACTTCGCCCGCGAATGGCGAAAACAGAACGGACTCGACCACTACAGAGTCTCTTGCAACTTCGGCCTTAACGTAACGCACTCGATGCCGAATGAAGAGGGCCTGCGGAGTCAAGACGTGCAAGCGGAGCGATTCAAGACGCTTTGGAACGTCACAGTAGACTGGATGGCCAAGCTCCAGAAGCTTGCGTGATACACAATGAGCGCCGGTATCTTCGACTATTCGGTTGCCGGCTCAAGCGCGTGGTTCGACGTAGACGTCTTCACGAGCAATGACCCCGGGCAGGCGGCTGGATGGTACGACCTCGACTACCTTCATCCGCCTTACGGGACTCAGTTTCTCTATTACCTTCAGGGCGGAGGGGACCCGTGGATCTTCGATCCGGTCACTGAGAACTTCTACGATCCACTTGGACTCTACAAGATTGCCATCCCATGGCAGGTAATTGATGAATTAGGAGACAAGTGGAATCCCGGAGACCCTGTCACATGGGACAAGTTTCAGAACCGGATTGTCCTTGAGAGTAAACGTGAAAAAGGTAGAAAGGACTTCAAGGAGTTAGCAGAAGAACTTCTCTACGAGCAAGACTATGGTCGCGTTATTCGAAAGACCATCCAGGTCGCGGGCGTCACGTATATCGTTTGGAAAGTACTTCAGTGGCTATGAGCACCTTCTCGCCTGGGGACGTCGTCCATGCAAACCGCGATTACGGAGGCGTTCTCTGTAAAGGTACTTTCTACCAGGTAGAAACAGTAAACCAGACCTGGGTCAAGCTTGTCGGAAAATCAGGACACTTTCCAATAGATTTGTTCCTAACACCAGAATGGCTCAACCTTCGTAATAAGACAATTCGCGCGAATACCTGTTTTTGCGGAGCGCCACTTCCGTGCAAATACCATTCTTAGCACTTGCTTTCTATATCGAAATAGTGTATACTTATGTTTGAAGTGTATCTCTAATTCTTGAGAGAAAACTTGAGAGAGAAACTGACCCAATTCATGCACTACCACAATCCAGACAAACATCTCGCTCACGTCGTTATCGTTTACCGCGACGTTCAGAAGATGGGTCCACACTCCCACCGTGCCCTTGGCGTCAACGCCATGCACACGTGCAAAGTCCTTCGGAAGAACGGCATTCAGTGCGACCCACTAGGCGTCTGGCCTGCTAAGTCACTTCTCAAAGACATCAAACTCTTTCCAACGTGCACCCACTGCATCATCGAAGCGCCGTGGATTCCTGTCGATATCATGTCTCAGCTTATCATCGAGAATCCTCAAATTCATTGGGTCGTAAGGACTCACTCTCAGATTGGCTTTCTCCAAGTCGAGCCAGGCGCCGTAAGCATCTTGCGTGAGCTTATGCACATGCAAGACGTCGAACTCAATCTTACGCTCGCGACCAATAGCGACCGGCTCAGTAACATTCTCGAGAACGTCTATCAGGGACGCGCAGTACACCTGCCGAATCTATACGACTTGGAACGTCCAAGCACCAAACTCTCCGAAGCGCACGACCATCGAAAGCTCGTCATCGGTTCCTTCGGAGCGCTCAGACTTCTCAAGAATCACACGACGTCGGCCGCCGCTGCACTCATCATCGGCAAGCGAAGGCGCTGCGACCTCGAATTCTGGATCAACGTCGGCCGCGAAGAGACCAACGGCGCAAAGGACGTCCTACCGACCATCCGGAACATGTTCAAGGGCCTGCCTTGGGCGCGTCTCGTCGAATCACCATGGGAGTCCTGGGCGAGTTTCCGCCGGACCATCGCGCACATGGATCTCTTGATGCAGGTCTCCTTCACAGAGACATTCAACATCACGGCCGCCGATGCCGTCAGTGAAGGAGTCCCAGTCGTCGGAGGCGAGGCCATCGAATGGCTTCCAGACGAGTGGAAGGCTTCTCCCGACGACGCCCATAACGTGGCGCGTATCGGAATGGCGCTCCTAAGCGACCCTGGAGCCGCCGCGGACGGTCTCAAGGCGCTCCAGCGTCACCAAAAGAACGCAGTCGAACTTTGGCTCGGATACTTGGATAGGAATCCTACCTGATAATAACCGTTCTCGCCGACCTCCCTAGTACTACAGACCCTCTCGCCCTCATCATCGGCGCTGGGGGCGCCTGCATTGGTGCGCTGTCTCTTTTAGTCTGGAGCCTTCTTTTAGCGCGCGTAAAACGTGCGGAGACGGACCTCAAAGACTTTTTAGAGAAAGCATTTGGCATCAACGGGATGTACATGAAAGTCGAATCGCTCAGCGGGCGGATGAACACCGTGGAGGGCGAAATCGGATCGCTGAAAGTCGGTACTCTCACGCGCGAGATATTCGACCGGGCGACGCGCGAGAGTAACGAAAAGCTAAAAGAACTCAAAGAACAAACGAAAGAGCTAGACGAAAAGGTCGATAAGATTGACCGGACGCTCATGACGCCGCCGGCTATTGCGACAAGACCGTATCCACCAAGGGGATAACTATGCCCATCCGCAAATCTCGTGGTCCGAACATCGTCATAGCACCTTCCGCGTCCACCGGACTAAGGCCCAAACGTAAAAACGTCGTCCTTCAGAGCGGAGAGCTTCCTCCTGCCACCGCGCCGATTGTATATCCACCGCGGAAGGCTACGGAGATCGTAAAGACTCCTATTGCGCCCATCTCCGGACCCTCTACGGGCATCCGCGCAACATTCAAGGCTGAAGAGAAGATGGGAGGCCACCACTTCCGGTATACTCCCGTCAACCTCACAGTCTATACGGCCGCATATTCGGGAGCAATCTCCGGCCTCGTCGGTTCTTCACGATGGCTTCTTGATTCGACTGTGGCGGACTACGGTGGTTTTACGCGGATAGCGGGCGCATTCGCAATGTCGTTTGACATCGCATGGGAGGCGGACCCGGATACGAATCCTCCCGATACACTTCAGGTCTTCGTCATTGAGAAAACGTGCAAGGCCGTTTGGGAAGACCGAGATACTCTCGCAAACGCGAAGAACACTAATTCAAGCACTTTCACCCAAGTCTCAGAAGCTATCATCGCTCTCATTCTTGCTTCGGAAACGTACTTCGCAGGACAGGGAATTACGCCCGCTCCGTGGCCAACAGGCGGCGGAGGAGGGGGTGCTACGGGAGCGACAGGACCAACGGGCGCAACTGGTACGGCAGGCGCTACAGGTGCTACGGGACCAGTGGGGGCTACGGGAGCCGGCACTACTGGCGCAAGTGGCGCTACGGGCGCAAGTGGAGCCACAGGACCTATAGGCGCTACGGGTGCCAATGCTCCAGACGCGATAACAGCAGTTGATGCAGGGACTGGGATTAGTACAACTACCGTATTGGGAGTCGCTACAGTTACCAATACATTACCACTACAATCTCCACAAGACGGTCTCGATTTCAATAGTCTTGTTCTAGGAGATCCAGCGGCTCAAGAATGGAACCTTGATCCGGATGCTCCACTCTTAACGCCAAATTATGGAGGACTGGTATTCACTAGTGATGGTTTTTTTGACGGAACCTTGATTAATGCCGACGACGCTGCACCTGGACTTGGTCCTATGTGGCAATATTTTGTTCCGCCTCCCGGATGCACACAAGTCGCTATAGAACTCGAAGGATGGTTCCCATTCGGAGTTGGAAGCGCAAGTGTAGGAATTCAACTTCGAGATACAACCGGATCGGTACTTATCGCGAGTGGAGTTGCTGTAATAACTGGTGTAGCGACAACATATACACTACTAGGAACTGTCACACCAGGAACAGAATACAGAGCCTATTTCTACTTCAATGGGAACGGTTCTAGTCCACAGGCTCAAGTTCAGGTTCGGTCATTCCGAGTACGTCCGACCGTCGCAACAGATCCGTTCTTCACCTCAGGTTTTTATAGAATCAACTGCAATCCACGACTTATGTGGGACAACGCATATGCAGGAGTTGCCAACTATCGCTACCAAGGACAAAGTGAATACGCACAATTCGTATTTGACACCAATGCAAGCGAAATTTTTATCGACGTCTACTCCAGTACAGACGGGTCTATAGGAGTAGTGATTAGAGACCTTGAAAGTCCAGGCAATGGTAGAGCCTACATTAGAATTGATGCAACTATCGGCACAATTTCACAACAAAAAGTAACTCTCCCTCCAGGTCTTAAAAGAGTCTCAATTACGAATGGCATTCAATTTCTAAGCTTTCTTGGTCCAGCAATGTTGGCAATTGCCGGAACCTTTATACGCGGCGTAATGGTACCACAAGCCGCCTACTGCCAAGTTATTGCACAAGCGCTACCGACAGAACGGATTACCCTTTATGGTGACTCCATTATATCTGGCGCTTTTTCCAACGATCCTCCACTTGAAGGTCTGCCAAATCAGATTCGCAGACTTTGGCCTGCAAGTTGGCCAATGGAAGCTTGGAGCGGCAGGTCATTTTATTTTGATGCCCAAAACAATCCAAATGGCATCTTCGAACAGCTCATGAAGTTGAAACCTACACAAGTTCTAGACGAAATGGGAACTAATGATTGGGGATATTCAATCCCATCCCAAGTAACATGGCCAGCTTCGGTCTACGGAACGAGAATCGCTCAACTGTACGATAAACTGAATACAGCAGGAGTTCGTGTAGTCGCAATGACACCTATTATTCGGGGCAGTGAAAACGTGCCCAACACGTATGGCGATACGCTGGACGACTTCAGAAACGCAAAGCGTCTCGCTGCTGCTACACGTTCATGGGTAACCATTCTAGAAGGACTAGGAATGGTTCCTTTGAGTCTTCTACTTGGAGGTATTCATCCGAACGATCTTGGCCAAAGTATAATCGCGAGAAAGATAGCAGCCACACGTACACCGTATCCACAACCGGGACTACCGTCTCTCATCGAACCGTTCTCTCAAGCAAGCATAATTCAGCCAACAGACCTAACGAGTATAACTACGGCGGCTTGGTGGCGCTCAGACGCAGTAGCTACAAGAGACTCTGGAACAAATATATTTTCGGCTTACGATAAGGTATCTGGACTAAATCATCTTGTAGCAAATGCACCGTTCCCGGCATTTCTACCTCAAGATCCTGTAGTAGCAAATAGACAAGCCACCGTATTTACGGGAACACAAGTCTTAGTAAACATTGTGCCAATTTCAACACCACTGCCATTTACGTGGGTCTTAGTCTACAGGATGACGTCCCTATCTCCTTCTGGAACTAACGATATAGTTTTGGCTGCTGGCAATGGCGGTCTCCTATTTTTTGTAATCGATAGTACACCAGAAACTTTCATTTATAATGGTGCCAAACTAGCTCAACCAACTGCCGATACAAATCCTCATGTAGCCATTATGGTATTCAACGGAGTATCGTCATCACTAAATATCGACGGAGTAATTTATACAGGAGACACAGGAGTAAGCGTAACTGATCCTGGCGGAGTAGCAATCGGGGGAGCTCTCGGTAGAAACGCAAACTTTGAGTGGATGGAATGCTGGGATTGTGAAGGCGCTATGAGCGTAGTCGATCAAGCCTCAACAATCGCCGGACTTAGGGCTTGGTACAACTTCTAATTCATGAACTGATGTAGGTTATTTATCCTACCTAATTCACGGACAACCGGCCAGAGGCGACGGGTTCCACCCCCCTCCCCCCTCCCCCGTCCCTCCTCCCTCAGGCCGACCTTCTAAAAAGAGGGACCCATCCCTGCCCCTCCTCCCTACT